>Ga0075331_1000007_pt1 | contig 35118 bp, 39 predicted proteins | sample MayberrySE_TuleA_FD_120090 | JGI IMG/M metagenome (GOLD analysis project Ga0075331, IMG submission 120090) | Natural and restored wetland microbial communities from the San Francisco Bay, California, USA, that impact long-term carbon... | ecosystem: Environmental > Terrestrial > Soil > Wetlands ... | reverse complement strand
GGGACCCCCAGCTGATGAGCCGCGACGGATCACCCGATCTGGCTCCCACGGACTGCCACTCGCTGCGTGTCGGCGTCGTCGCCGCGTCCTGGCACGGCGAGGTGATGGACGGACTGCTGGCCGGCGCCATGCGGGCCTTGGATGAGGCGAAGGTCGAGGCGCCGACGGTGATCCGGGTGCCCGGGTCCTTCGAGCTCCCGGTGATGGCGGCCGAGGTGGCCAGACTCGGGTACGACGCCGTGATCGCGCTCGGCGTGGTGATCCGCGGCGGTACGCCGCACTTCGAGTACGTCTGCCAGGCCGCCACCGACGGCCTGGCCCGGGTCGCGGTCGACACCGGCGTGCCGATCGGGTTCGGACTGCTGACCTGCGACGACGAACAGCAGGCGCTCGACCGCGCCGGTCTCGACGGCTCCCGGGAGGACAAGGGGTACGAGGCGGCGCAGGCCGCACTCTCGACGGCCCTGCAGATTCACGCCTTGCGGCACCCGTACTGACGTCGGACGGCCCGGATCGTAACCGTGGGGCGCTGCGACAGATCGTGGTGCCGCGCGTACTCGCGGATCTCCGCTTCGGGCCGGCGTGAGTGCTCCACCCCGCATCGAGTCGTCACCTCGCACCGATGAGTTTCGCCAGGTGCTGAGGTCGATAGCAGCGAACGCACTCACTGCGGATGACCGAAGGAGGACTCACATGAAGGTCACGGTATGGATCGTGTCGGGGCTGCTCGCCGTCGCGTTCCTCTTCACCGGCCTGAGCAAGCTGCTCACGCCGACCGCCGACCTGGAATCGATGGCTGCAGGCGTCCCGGTGGTGCTGCTGAGGATCGCCGGCGCCGCCGAGGTGCTCGGTGCGCTCGGTCTCGTCCTGCCGGCGGCTACTCGCATCCTGCCGATCTTGACGCCGCTCGCAGCATCCGGGCTCGCGCTCACGATGGTCGGGGCAGTCATCACCAACATCATCATCGGGGAGTACGCCCTCATCCTGCAGCCCGCCGTCCTGGGTGTGCTCTCCGGACTCGTGGCGTGGGCCCGGTTCCGGCAGGACGAAACGATCCCGCGTTACGTCGGGAAGCCGGCGACCGGATGATGCACCGGCGACGAGCGAGGTGCAGCCGGCGAGACCGGTTCCGCCCTGGGGATCAGCATGGGGTGGAGCTCAGCCTCGGCCGACCGCCAACAGGTGCCCGGTGGCGCCGAGCACCGCAGGGTCGGACTCCATCGCCGACAGCACCTCGAGCACCAGCCGGCGCTGGACGGGGTCGGCCAGTCGCTCGGCGAGGGAGGCCGCCCACATCAGCGGTCCCTCGACCGGCAGCACCTGTACGTCGGTGAGGCCGGCGGCGCCGAGCTCGTCGGTGAGCTCGGCGGCAGTATGGAAGAACGCCGTCGTGAACAGGCCGGGGGAGTCGTCGGCGTTGCGATGCTGGCCGCTGCGCAGGTCTTCGCGCATCAGGTCGACGAACCCGGGCCGGTCCACGAAGTCACGGAAGAACCCGTCGAAGGTGCTGGCGTAGCGCGAGATGGCGGCGGCGACGACCACACCTGCGGGGCCCACGACGCGCCGCGCCTCCGTGAGCGCGAGGACTCTGTCGTCCCGCTCGATGAGGTGGTAGAGGGGGCCGAGCAGCAGCGCACCGTCGTAGGAGGCGTCGCTCTCCCGCAGGTCGCGCGCGTCGCCGACCGTTGCCGAGAACCTGCCGTCGCTGGACGCCTGCTCGACGTGCAGCGGCACGGGGTCGACGAGGCGCACCTCGTAGCCCAGCTCGGCGAGCCATGCGGCGTACACCCCGCTGCCACCGCCGACGTCGAGCAGCCGCGCCGGCGGTGGCGGGAGGAAACGCCGGAGCAGATGTTCGGTGCGGATCCGCTCCAGCGAGGGCTTGGTGGTCAGCCGGGCGTGCTCCTCGCCCGCGTCGTAGTAGGCGAGGATGCGTGGGTCGAGCTGCATGCATGCACGCTAACTGGGTGCGTCCCTGTTCGGTGTCAGCTGCAGCGTGCCGGGTCAGCCGATGGTCGAACGGCCGGCATCGCTTGCTGAGAGTGAGCGGACACATGGGAGATCCTCGCGGCACCATGTCGAGAACGAACGAACGGCTCCGTCCCTGGAGCGAACGCGGCCACCATGGGCCGCACCGCATCGAGGAGAACATGATGGCCAAGTACCTGTTGCTCAAGCACTACCGCGGGGCTCCGACGCCGGTGAACGACGTACCGATGGACCGGTGGACCGAGCAGGAGATCTCTGCCCACATGCAGTACATGCACGACTTCGCTGCCCGGCTCGAGGACACCGGCGAGTTCGTCGACGGACAGGCGCTCTCCCCGGAGGGCACCTTCGTCCGCTACGACGGCGAGGGGCGACCGCCGGTGACCGACGGCCCCTTCGCAGAGACCAAGGACCTGATCGCCGGCTGGATGGCGATCGACGTCGACACCTACGACCGCGCACTCGAGCTGGCCGGCGAGCTGTCGGCGGCTCCGGGCGCAGGCGGAAAGCCGATCCACGAATGGCTTGAGGTGCGCCCCTTCCTGACTGCACCTCCGACCGTCATGGAGTGACGTCGATGGAGGAGCACCGACTGCGCACCCTCACGCCGTCGGTGATCGGGATCCTCGTCCGCCGCGGAGCAGACTTCGCGGCGGCCGAGGACGCCGTCCAGGACGCCCTGGTCGAAGCGGTGCGCCTGTGGGCGATCGAACCGCCGCGGGACCCGAAGGGCTGGTTGGTCACCGTGGCGTGGCGCAAGTTCCTCGACGCCGCGCGCGCCGATGCCTCCCGACGTCGGCGCGAGGAGCTCGTCGAGGACCAGCCGGCGCCCGGCCCGGGCGCATCGGTGGACGACACCCTGCAGCTCTACTTCCTGTGCGCCCACCCGTCCCTGACTCCGGCGTCGGCGGTCGCGCTCACGCTGCGCGCCGTCGGCGGCCTTACCACACGTCAGATCGCGCAGGCCTACCTCGTGCCGGAGGCGACCATGGCCCAGCGGATCAGCCGGGCCAAGCGGACCGTCGCGGACGTCCGGTTCGACCAGCCTGGTGACCTCGCCACGGTCTTGCGCGTCCTGTACCTCGTCTTCAACGAGGGGTACGCGGGCGACGTCGACCTCGCCGCGGAGGCGATCCGCCTGACCCGCCAGCTGGCAGCCGTTATTGACCACGAGGAGGTCGCCGGATTGCTGGCACTGATGCTGCTCCACCACGCCCGGCGCTCTGCACGCACCCGCCCCGACGGCACCCTCGTGCCGCTCGCCCAGCAGGACCGCAGCCTCTGGGACACACGGCTCATCGCTGAGGGCGTCGAGCTCCTCCAGACAGCCCTCGCCCGCGACCGGATCGGCGAGTTCCAGGCCCAAGCCGCGGTCGCAGCTCTCCACGCCGACGCCTGGACGGCCGAGGAGACGGACTGGGTGCAGATCGTCGAGTGGTATGACGAGCTCGTGCGGCTCACCGACAACCCGGTCGTCCGCCTCAACCGTGCCGTGGCCGTCGGCGAGGCCGACGGCCCGCGGGCAGGTCTGGCTGCCTTGGCGGAGATCGACCCGACCTTGCCCCGCCATGCCGCGGTCGCCGCCTACCTGCACGAGCGGGACGGGGACGTGGCAACCGCCGCACGCCTCTACGCCGAAGCAGCCAGACAGGCGCCCAACCTCCAAGAACGCGACCACCTGACCCGACAGGCGGCCCGGCTCAACGCCGGCCCTCGCGATTGACTGCCGTCCGGAAGGCACTGCGTGCCGAGACAGGGGCAGCCGTGCGTGCGTGAGGAGGCCCACGGTAGCTCAGTCGTTGATCCCCAACCACGCCCTTCGAAGAGGTCTAGCGTTCTGCACATGCAGACCGTCATCGACGTCGAGGGGCTGGCCAAGAGCTTCGGGCGCACCCGCGCTCTCGACGGGCTTGATCTCACGGTCCAGCCGGGCGAGGTGCACGGCTTCCTCGGCCCGAACGGCGCCGGGAAGACCACCACGTTGCGGATCCTGCTCGGCCTGTTGCGGGCCGACGGGGGGATGGTTCGCCTGCTCGGCGGTGACCCATGGGGTGACGCGGTCGACCTACACGGCCGGATCGCATACGTGCCCGGGGACGTGATGCTGTGGCCGATGCTGACCGGCGGGGAGATCATCGACCTGCTCGGCCGGCTGCGCGGCGGACTGAACGAAGCGCGTCGGACCGAGCTCATCGAGCGGTTCGACCTCGACCCGACGATGGAGGCGCGGGCGTACTCCAAGGGCAACCGGCAGAAGATCGCGCTCATCGCGGCGCTCGCAGCCGACGTCGAGCTGTACGTCTTGGATGAGCCGACCGCCGGTCTGGACCCGCTGATGGGAGAGGTCTTCCGGCAGTACGTGGAGGAGATCCGCCAAGACGGTCGCACGATACTGCTCGCCAGCCACATCCTTGCCGAGGTCGAGGTGCTCTGCGATCGCGTGAGCATCGTCCGCAGCGGCCGAGTCGTCGAGGTGGGAAGCCTGGACGACCTCCGCCACCTCACCCGGACACTGGTCACAGCACACACCTCTCGACCGGTGGCTGGCCTGGAGGCCCTGCCCGGGGTGCACAACCTGGTCGTCAACGGGTCCCGACTCCACTGCGAGGTCGAGGCGGCCGGGTTCGACGAACTGCTGCGCCGATTGATCGATGCGGGGGTCCAGTCGCTCGACAGCCGACCGCCGACCCTCGAGGAGCTGTTCCTCAGGCACTACGACACCGTCATGCCCGGCTCGCCGCGGGTAGCGCCGTGAGAGTTCTGACCGGTACGCGCTCCCTGGTCAGGCTTGCGCTCCGACGCGAGCGGATCAGGCTCCCGCTGTGGCTCGGCGCGCTGGTACTGGTGATGCTCGCCGTGGCCTCCAGCTATGACGAGCTGTACCCGACGGTCGAGCAACGCCGGCAGTTCGCCCTCGGGATCGCAACGAACCCTGGACTCGTCGCCCTTCTCGGGCGCCCCTACGACCTTGTCTCGACCGGGGGTTTCACCGCATGGCGGATCGGCGCCCCGATCGCCGTCCTGCTGGGTCTGATGAACCTGCAGCTCGTCGCCCGGCACACCCGAGGGGAGGAGGAGACCGGCCGGGCGGAGCTCGTCAGGGCCGCCCGGGTCGGCCGCTACGCGCCGCTGGCCGCTGCGCTCGTCGTCGCTGCCCTGGCCGATCTCATCTTCGCCGTCCTGGTTCTTCTGACGCTGGTCGTGCTCGGCATGAACGCGACAGGAGCGGTCGCGCTAGGACTCGCTCTCGGGCTGTCCGGCCTGGTCTTTGGCGCCCTCGCGGCCTTGACCGCCCAAGTCGCGGAGACCAGCCGGGCCGCCTCCGGGCTGGCCGGCACAGGTCTGGGACTCGCCTATGCCGTCCGCGCCACCGGTGACGCCCGAGACGGCAACCTGTCCTGGCTGTCGCCGATCGGCTGGGCACAACAGACCCGGCCGTTCGCCGACGAACGGTGGTGGGTGCTGCTGCTCCCGCTAGGCATGTCGCTCGGGTTGGCAACCTTGGCGGTGGCCCTTGCCCGGCGTCGTGATCTGGGCGCGGGCATGCGGACCGCGAGGCCCGGCCGGGCGAGGGCGACCGCGACCCTGGCCGGCCCGCTGGGCCTTGCCTGGCGGCTTCACCGCGGCGCACAGCTGGGCTGGACTTTCGGGTTCCTGTCCTTCGGCGCGATGTTCGGAGGGATAGCCCGAGACGTCGGGTCCCTGCTCGACGACAACCCGCAGCTGGCCGGGATCGTCAGTCGGCTCGGCGGCAGCATCGACGTGGCCGATGCCTTCGTCGCCTCGGTGTTCAGCCTGCTCGCGCTGGCGGCCTCGGGGTACGTCATCCAGGCGACACTGCGTATCCGGGGAGAAGAGACGGGCTTACGGGCGGAGCATGTGCTTGGGCGGTCGGTGGGCCGGTGGCGCTGGGGGCTCAGCCACCTGTTCTTCGCCGCCATCGGAGCTGCGTTGATCCTCGCCGCGGCGGGTGGCGCGATGGGGCTCGTGTACGGCGTGCAGGTCGATGACGTGTCGAGTGAACTTCCCCGCCTCCTCGGCGCCGCCCTCGTGTACGTACCTGCGGCATGGGTGCTCGGCGGACTGGCCATGGCCCTGGTGGGTGTAGCCCCTGACGCCGTCGCGGTGAGCTGGGCCGTCTTGGGCGTCTACCTGCTGTTTCTGGTGGTCGGCGAGTTCCTGTCGCTCCCAGCCTGGCTGCTGGATCTGTCGCCGTTCACACACACGCCAAGGGTCCCGGTGGTCGAGGCATCGATCGCGCCCTTGGCGGCTCTCGGAACCATCGCCCTGGCCCTGACCGTCACCGGCCTCGTGGGCCTGCGCCGACGCGACATCGGCTAGTTCGGCACGGCGCTCGTGGCGTTCGAGACAGACAGGTTCAGTCCAGCGACTGCCGCGGACTCGCGCGCTACGACGACCGCTTCGGTCCGGTCCGTAGGACCTCGCGGCGGCGGGCGAACTCGTCCTCGTCGATCTCGCCACGCGCAAATCGTTCCGCCAGCACCTGGTCAGCGCTCGACCCCGGCGGTGTCGTGCCCGTGGCCTGGCTGGGTCGGAAGGTACTGCGCACCACGAGTACGACGAGTGCGATCAACCCGCCCCAGAACACGACCATCATCAGGGTCATTGCGAGCCAGCCACCGAACCCCCAACCGCCATCCCACCCCATGGGACTCATCTCCAAGATTGGTCGAAATGCCCGGGGACCCCCGGAAGCACAGTTCAACACTCTGCCCGTGGTGAACTCGCAGGTACGGGCCAGATGTCACACATCGCGGAGACGTTGGACCCAGCCGGGCGTCCCCGTGACGCGGTCGGCGTACCAGAAAGTCCTTGAGTAGAGTCCGGGAGGCGGTGTCGGATCGGGGCAGAGGTGTTCGTAGCAGGGGTGAGCGGCCGCCCACGAGGGGCGCCCCTAGCACAGGAGATGAACCGAGATGCAGTACCTGTTCTCCGTGATCCACGACCAGCCCGACCTTGCCACCTCGGATGAGATGGCGGCGATCAACGCGTTCAACGATCGGCTCAAGGCCCAGGGCCACTGGGTCTTCGCCGGCGGCCTCGGGGCACCCAGTGCCGCGACCGTCATCGACAACCGGGGTGGTGAGGCGGTGTTCACCGACGGGCCCTTCGTGGAGTCGAAGGAGTACCTCGCCGGCTTCTGGATCATCGAGGCGCCCGATCTCGACGTCGCGCTCGGGCTCGCCGCCGCGGGGTCGAAGAGCTGCAACCGGAAGGTCGAGGTGCGGCCGTTCCTGTGAGCATGGTCGACGTCGGGGAGGTGATCACCCGGGCCCACCACGAGGAGTGGGCGCGGGTGGTCGCCGCCCTGACCAGGCGTTTCGGTGACCTCGACATCGCCGAGGAGGCGGCGGCCGAGGCGTTCGCGGCCGCCGTCGAGCGGTGGCCGGCCGACGGCGTCCCGCCCAATCCCGGCGCCTGGCTGACCATCACCGCCAACCGAAAGGCGATCGACCGGATCCGGCGGGAGAACAAGCGCGACCACAAGCAGAAGGAGGCTCAGTTGTTGTATGACGACGACCCGCCCGAGCCTCTCGGCGCCATCGACGATGAGCGGCTCCGGCTGATCTTCACCTGCTGTCACCCGGCGCTCGCGATGGAGACCCGCGTGGCGTTGACGCTGCGCATGGTCGGCGGTCTGACCGTGCCCGAGATCGCCCGTGCCTTCCTGGTGCAGGAGAGCACCATGGGGCAGCGGATCACCCGCGCGAAGGCCAAGATCAAGGCGGCTGGCATCCCTTACCGGGTGCCGTCCGCGGAGGATCTCCCGGCACGCGTCTCCGGCGTACTCGCCGTCCTGTACCTCATCTTCAACGAGGGCTACCTGGCGACCGCTCCCGAGACCGATCCCGTACGTGGCGACCTGACCGCCGAGGCGATCCGGCTCACTCGCCTGATCCGTGCCCTCATGCCGGAGGACGGTGAGGTGGCCGGGCTGCTCGCGCTCATGCTCCTCACCGAGGCCCGCCGCACCGCCCGCGTCTCGGCGAGCGGTGAGCTGGTCACCCTCGACGAGCAGGACCGCGGGGCCTGGGACGCGGCGCTGGTCGCCGAGGGTCATGGGCTGGTGCGCAAGCGCCTGGCCACCGGGGAGGCCCCGGGCCGCTATCAGATCCTCGCAGCGATCAACGCCGTGCACACCTCCGCCCGCGACGTACGCGACACCGACTGGTCGCAGGTCGTCGCCCTCTACGACCGGCTCGTCCGCCTCGACCCCTCGCCGATCATCGCCCTCAACCGGGCCGTCGCAATCGCCGAGCTTGACGGCCCAGATGTGGCACTGGCGGCCGTCGACCGTCTCGAGGACAAGCTGGCCGACTATCACGCCTACCATGCGACCCGCGCCGACCTGCTGCGCCGGCTCGGTCGCAGCCAGGAGTCGCGCGCGGCGTACGACAAAGCCATCGAGCTGGCGGGCAACACCGCCGAGACTGCCTACCTGACACGCCGCCGCGACCAGCTGGGGTAGAGCCCCGGGGACGACCGCGAGACTCATCGCTGCCGAGCGGGGCAAGACCATCTGCAACAGGCGCTCGCTCCGCAGGTCAGGATCGAGCGCACGTAGCACCGCAGCATGTGCGGACAGCCTGATCGGGACTGGCTACACGCCCTCCGACCAAGCGACGACCGGCAGAGACAAGTAGACCCCGACCCGGCACCGGAAACTACGCGGATGCGATGGCAGGTCGCGGCTACGACGTCATCGTCCTACTCGGGGAGGTCCTCACCCGGCGGCCCGGCCGAGCAAGGCGAGGACCCCAAAAACCCTTCGCACCTGCTCGCCTCGCCCGGTACGGTCTCGAGCGTGTTGCCACTGCGGGGAGCCCAAGAGCTCCGCGCGCGGCCGTCCCGACAGTTCCCACGCTGAGAGTAGGTTTCGTCAATGGCATGTCGTATCAGTGAGCTCGTGCTCGGTTGCCGCGACCCCGAGGTGCTGGCGCGGTTCTGGTGCGAGGTCCTGGACTTCGTAGTGCTCGATCGCGAAGGGGACGACATGCTCGAGATCGGGCCGCGCGAAGGGTTCGGCGGTCCGCAGCCGACGATCATCCTCAGCCGGCGGGATGAGCCGGAGCCGGGGAAGTCCCGGCTGCACATCGACGTCAATGCCACCGACCGCGATCAGGAAGCCGAGCTGGAGCGCCTGCTGAAGCTCGGGGCGCGCCCGGCCGACATCGGCCAGACCGGCGAGGAGCAGTGGCACGTTCTTGCCGACCCCGAGGGCAATGAGTTCTGCCTGCTCAAGGCCCGCCTCAACCCGCTCTGACGGCTCTGTGTCCCCGGTGCGGCCCTCTAGCACTGCTCGGCAGGCTGGGAGCTCTCGGGGCGCTCGGCTGACCTGCCGGGGATCTGGCCCCGGCTTGGCAGGGTGAGGGTGGACCGGCCGTCAGGCCGCGGTTCGTCGTCGTCCGGTGGGACCGTGGCCACGCTGCACCACCATCCGGAGCAGCCGGTGGCTCAGCGTTCCGTAGCCGATCGCCGGGGGAGTGTCGGACGCGTAGCGGTGGCCGGTCGGAGTGGTCCACCACACCCGGGCCGATCGCGGATCGACCTCCAGCCGCCAACCCAGCCGGTGCCGGGTGCGGTGGCAGGGGATGCACAGGCCGTCGATGTTGCGATGGTGGGTGCGACCGCCCAGGGCGTGGTCGTCGACATGGTCCACCTCACGGATCGGGTTGGAGCAGTAAGGCCGCCGGCACACGCCGTCGCGAGCGGTGGTGAAGGTGCGCAGCAGACCTGTGACCCGCCGAGCCCGGGAGTCGATCGTCAGCACCTGCCCGTCGATCGGATCGGTCACGAGTCGCCGGATCCACGTGTCCGGTCCGTCGACGATCTCACGCACCACCTCGGGCGCGATCGCGCCATAACCGCTCAGCATGCCTGGGGTGGAGTCGAGCCCGAGCAGCGTCGCCGCCGAGACGACCACGTTGACCCTGACCGACGCGGGGCGATCCGTGCCGGCGCCGGTCAGTCGCTCGACGAAGGTGTCGCACATGATCTGGCTGAGCGACCGCGCGTCGCCGGTCTGCCGCAGGCGCCGGGCATGCTCGTCGAGTGAGTCGATCACAGCGACGGCTCGCTCGGCCTCGAGGTTCGCGAACACCATGCCCACGCCGTCCTCCCGGCGTACCAGGCCCACCCGGGTGTCGGAGCGGGCCCGGCGTGCACGCTTGGCCGCGGCCTCCGCGTCGGCGGCAAGGACCCGCGCGCGAACGGCCTCGCGCACCTGGCCGGGTGTCAGCTGGGCCGCCTCCAGCGCTACGGCCTCGTCGATCGCGGCTCGCTGGTCACTGCTGAGGACTGTCGGTCTCCGCCACGATCACGCGAGCCGCGTGCAAGCCGATGTCGCCGGCGTCCAGGGCGGCGAAGCAGCGCGGCAGGTCGTTGATCAGAATCTGTGCGAAGGCGACATGCAGGGCCACGGTCGCCGAGGAGAGACCGCGTGCGAGCGCGATCTCGTCGTTGACCCCGTCGTAGGTCAGGTCCTGGGAGTGCTCCGCGACGTCGGCCCACCGACCCGTGCGCCGCTCGGCCGCGAGCTGCACCATCTCGGCGAGCTGCTGTGCCTGGGCGTGCGCGATGAGCCGCTCCCACGAGGCGATCCGGTCGATCTGCTCGTGCGGCGCACAGGGGTCGTCCTCGGTCGCGAGCAGCCGCGCACCGTCGATGAGCCCTGCGCTTGATTCGAACATGTGTGCGACTCTATACCGGTGCGCCGACAACGCCTCCACGTCCGGGCGGCCTCACCCCCTCAGCCCGTCCAACCGCGCGGCGCTCTCGACGCGGGCACGGTCGGCGTCGGCGACTGCCTCCTCGGCCGCGCTGAGCCGCTCGCGGGCGGAGCGGTCGGCGTCGCCGGCCGCGGCCGCACTCCGCTCGGCGTCGGCCAGCTCTGTACGCAGGCGCTGCACCGTCCCCTGGGCTGAGTCCAGGTCGCGGGTGGTGCGCTCGACCTCCTGCTCGGCCGCAGCCTGCTCCGCGTGCGCGGTATCGAGCTGCGACTGCGCATCCGCAAGCTCCCGCTCAGCGGCCTCGCGACGTCGGTCCGTGAGGTCGGTGACCTCGGCCTCCGACTGTCGTGGCGCCGGTTCCGGGGGAGCAACGGGTTCGCCGAAGCCGGCGTAGGAGGCCGCCCGGGTGAGGCGACCGGCGAGCACGGCGTCGGCCACGCGACGATCGGCCAGGCTGGCCTCGAGGGTCTGACGCACCTCCATGGCCACGTCCTCGCTGACCCGATGACCCTCGCGTGTGGCCTGCTGGCGCACGTGCTGCACCAGGGCGTGCACGACCTCGTGCCGCTGTCGCGTCAACGCCCGAAGGTCGTCGCCGCTGAGGTTGGAGGTGGCCTCGCGCAGCTCACGCCCCAGGTCGATCAGTGCGGTGAGCCCCGAGTCGTGATCACGGGCGAGTCGGTTGACCAACCAGGCGGCGGTGGTCGGCCGGCCGAGCTGCTGGATCTCGCGTGCGAGGTCGCGCTCGCCGGCGGCGCGGGCGCGCTTGATCCAGTCATTGCGGGCGGCGGTGAACTCGCCGGGCAGCAGCCCGTAGAGCTCGGAGGCGACGGAGTCGAGGTCCACACCCCATTGTGTGCGGACACGGTCAGCCCATGGACGCTCGGTCTCCCACGGGGCGCACGTAGTCGAGACAGCCGACAGCACGAAACGGACGACACCATAGGCTTGAGCACCATGAAGACGTTCGACGAGCTCTACGCCGAGCTGGCGGAGAAGGCTCGCGCCCGACCCGATGGATCCGGCACCGTGCAGGCCCTCGACGCCGGCGTCCATCAGATCGGCAAGAAGCTGGTCGAGGAGGCCGCCGAGTCCTGGATGGCGGCCGAGCACGAGGGCAAGGACCGGGCGGCGGAGGAGATCAGCCAGCTGCTGTACCACGCCCAGGTGCTCATGCTCGCCTGCGACCTGTCCCTCGACGACGTCTACGCACACCTGTGAGGCCTGCTGACATGCTCAAGATCGCCGTACCCAACAAGGGCTCGCTCTCGGACGCCGCCGCCCAGCTGCTGCGGGAGGCCGGCTACCCGCAGCGCAAGGACCCCCGCGAGCTCGTCCTCACCGACCCGCGGGGCAACGTCGAGTTCTTCTACCTGCGGCCCCGCGACATCGCGGTCTATGTGGGGGAGGGGACCCTCGACGTCGGCATCACCGGGCGCGACCTGCTGCTCGACTCCCGGGCCCACGCGGAGGAGATCAGGCCGCTCGGCTTCGGCGACTCCCGGTTCCGGTTCGCCGCGCCCCCGGGAACCGTCGGCGGCGTCGAGGACCTCAAGGGCAAGCGGATCGCGACGTCCTACGCAGGGGTGATGCGCAGCTGGCTGGCCGAGCGTGACATCGAGGCCCACGTGATCCGGCTGGACGGCGCCGTCGAGTCGGCGATCAGGCTCGGTGTCGCCGACGTGATCGCCGACGTCGTGAGCACGGGTACGACGCTGCGGCAGGCGGGGCTCGAGATCGTGGCCGAGACCATCCTCGAGTCGGAGGCCGTGCTCGTCACACGCCGGGACGCGGCCGAACCTGCCGGCCTCGACGTCTTCCTGCGCCGCATCCAAGGCGTCCTCGTGGCGCGCAGCTACGTGATGATGGACTACGACATCAGGGCCGAGCGGGTCGAGGAGGCGTGTGCCCTGACGCCCGGGATCGAGTCGCCGACCGTCTCGCCGCTGCACCGGGAGGGGTGGGTCGCGGTCCGCGCGATGGTGCTGCGTGACCAGGCGCAGCAGATCATGGACGACCTGTGGGAGCTCGGCGCCCGGGGCATCCTGGTCACCGACATCCACGCCTGCCGGCTGTGATCGACGCACCCGCCCTGCCCTGGAGCTACCGACCGCTCGGTGTGCGGATCATGCTCTCCTTGCTCGCGGTGCTGCTGCTCGGTGTCATCGGGTTCGTCGCCATCGCTTTGCCGCCGCAGGCGCGTGCTCAGTTCACGCCGTTCCAGGTGATCACGCTGCTGCTGTTCCTGGCCGCCGCTCTGTTCGGCATCTACGGCCTGATGCGCTGCCGGGTCCGCGCCACCGACCTCGGCGTCGAGGTCGTCAACGTGTTCCGGCGGCGCCGGTTCGAGTGGGCCCAGATCCTCCAGGTCACCCACCGCCGGGGCGACCCGTGGGCGGTGCTCGACCTCGACGACGGCACGACCGTCGTGGTGATGGCGATCCAGGGGTCCGACGGGGCGCGCGCCCGCACCGCGGTGCGGGAGCTGGCCGCACTCGTGGAGCAGCAGACACCCACCACCCGCAATGACTGACCGCGACCCGGTCCCGGTCGCGAGCTGAGGCGGTCGGATTACTCACAGCACGATCGGGTACGGCGAACAGTGATTGACGTCTCAAGGAGCGCCTCTATGCTGTCCGTCCTCGACCGCGACCGAACGATCGCCGGCCCGGAGTTCAGTCGCTGGCTGATCCCGCCCGCTGCCCTCGCCGTGCACCTGAGCATCGGGCAGGTCTACGCCACCAGCGTCTACAAGAACGCGTTGGTCGAACACTTCGACACCGGCCTCACCCGGATCGGGATCATCTTCTCGGTCGCGATCGTGATGCTCGGCCTGTCCGCGGCGGTGGCGGGCACGTGGGTCGACCGCAACGGCCCGCGCAAGGCGATGGCCGTGGCCGCCGTGTTCTGGAGCAGCGGCTTCGTGGTGGCGGCCCTCGGTGTCATGAGCTCGCAGCTGTGGCTGGTCTACCTCGGGTACGGCGTTCTCGGTGGCATCGGCCTCGGTATCGGCTACATCTCGCCGGTGTCCACCCTGATCAAGTGGTTCCCTGACCGTCCCGGCATGGCGACCGGCATGGCGATCATGGGCTTCGGTGGCGGAGCCCTGATCGCCAGCCCGCTGTCCTCGCGGCTGCTGGCGCTCTACGACCCGAGCTTCGACGCCACCAACCCCGAGGGCTCCACCGCGAGTGGGGCGGCCGTGGCGCTGATGTTCCTGACGCTGGCGGCCATCTACTTCGCCCTGATGATGTTCGGCGCCGCCACCGTCCGGGTGCCGGCCAAGGACTGGACACCGGAGGGCTACGACCCGCATGAGGAGGACGACCGGACACTGGTGACGAACGCCAGCGTGTCGGCCGACAACTCCATCAGGACGCCGCAGTTCTGGCTGATCTGGACCGTGCTGTTCTGCAACGTGACCGCCGGCATCGGCATCCTCGAGCAGGCTGCGCCGATGATCCAGGACTTCTTCCGTGACGGTGGCAGCACGACCGTCACCGCGGCGGCGGCCAGCGGGTTCGTCGGGCTGCTCTCCATCGCCAACATGGCCGGGCGGTTCGTCTGGTCGGCCACGTCCGACGTGGTCGGGCGGAAGATGATCTACGTGATGTACCTCGGCGTGGGCATGGGGGCCTACGTCGTCCTCGCACTGTTCGGCAGCGTGTCCACCGTGGTGTTCGTCGCGCTCGCGGCCGTGATCATCTCCTTCTACGGAGGCGGATTCGCCACCGTCCCGGCGTACCTGCGAGACCTCTTCGGCACCTTCGAGGTCGGTGCCATCCATGGGCGGCTGCTCACGGCATGGTCCGCGGCCGGCATCGCGGGACCGCTCATCATCAACGCCTTCCTGGACGCGCAGGGCGAGCCGGGCTCGCTCGAAGCGGCGGCCTACCGGCCGGCGCTGCTCACCATGGTGGGAATCCTCGCTGTCGGCTTCATCGCCAACCTGGCCGTGCGCCCGGTGCACGAACGCTTCCACGAGCCCACGGAGGAGACCCGTGAGCCGGTCGGACAAAGGAGGTGACCTTGTAATGTCCACCAGCCTGCGCATCGCCCTGAGCTGGGCCCTGGTCGGCGTACCTCTGGTCTACGCGCTGGTCGCGACGCTGGCGAAGACGGTTCCACTCTTCACGGGCTGACACTCCGGTCAGGGTCGCGGTGGGCCGGGCAGGATCGTCGGCTCACCGGACGGTCCGTCGCCCAGCAGCCGCAGGTCTGCACGCGCCCTGGTGTCCTGACGGCTGTGCTCGGCGGCCTCGTGCCGCATCCAGGCCTGCCACAGGGGCAGCACCGCCTCGCCGTCGCGCTCGAGTCCGCGGCGGAGTCGTTCCGGCTCCGGGACCTCGATCCAGACCAGCAGGGAGCGGACGTCGTCCAGCCCCGTGGAGCCGGAGCCGACACCCTCGAGGAGCAGCGTCCCGGGCACCGGCAGGTCGACCCAGTCCCGCAGTTCGTCCGCGTACCAGTCGTAGCGCTGGTAGCGGCCGGGTCGCTGGTGTGAGAGCGGCACGACGACCTGTTCCCGCAGCCGTTCGTGGACCTCGTCGAAGTCCGTGTCCCATCCTCGGTAGACGTCGTCCATGTGCACCACAGCGGCGTCGGGCAGGTGGCGGAGCAGCGCAGAGACCAGAGTGGTCTTGCCCGAGCCGGCCGGTCCGTCGACCGCCACGAGCCGGGTACGGCCCAGGCGTGGCTCGGTGGCATGCACCATCTCGGCGAGTGCGGCGTGGGTCAGCACGGTCATCACCGCGGGAGACTATCGCCGGTGCGGGTTGCGTAGCGTGGGGCGGATGCGAGACCTTCCCGATCCCGGCTTCGCGGGCGACGACGGCATGGCCGATCCGGGCCTGCGGAGCGCGATGGCGCATGCCGAGGCCGATGGCGCGAGCGGACCCGCCCTGGCGCTGTTGCTGCGCTCCCGGGTGCTCGTGCCGGTCGTGGCGGTGCTCGACGAGGTCGAGGAGGACGAGGGTGGACTGACGTGGGACAAGAGCTCGGACATGGCCGCCGTACTCATGCAGGGGCGTGACGGCCGGCAGGCCCTGTTGGCGTTCACCGGCACCGACGCACTCGCCGCCTGGGACCCGCGTGCCCGACCGGTGCCGGTGGGGATGCGACAGGCTGCTCAGGCCGCCCTGGCCGAGGGAGCCGAGGCGGTCGTGGTCGACGTCGCCGGTCCGGCGATGTTCGTGCTCGAGGGCGACGACCTCCGGCACGCGGCCGAGGGATCGGTGCTGTTCAGGGTGGGTGAGGGCTACGGTTGGGCACCCCGTGACCGGGACGGCACCACCGGGCCGGTGTAGCGCTCGCCCGGTGCCTCCCCGGGCGGGTCGGGAACCGTTGACGCCTCGCGGAACGCCAGCTGCAGCGACTTCAGCCCGTCTCGCAGCGGTGCCGCATGGTGGTGGCCGAGACGGGGGACCGCGGCGTCGAGCAGTCCCGCGAGCGCGTCGATGAGGGTCCGCGCCTCGTCGAGGTCACGGTGCTCGGGCAGATCCTCGGCGAGGCCGAGGTTCACCGCCGCGGCACTCATCAGGTGCACGGCGGCGGTCTGCACGATCTCCAGGGCGGGCACGTCGGCGATGTCGCGAGCGGGCGCGGTCGGGGGAATGCCCGACGCCGGGCCGGCGTTCTCACTCATGCGGGTAAGCGTCGCACGTGGTCGTGATGTGCGTCCGGACGGTTGACACTGCTATCCTGGCCAGCGACTGATCCCAAACCGGGATCCACAAGCGGAGCCTCGCTCCCACCCGCATCGGCCACCGGTCGTCGGGTCACGGTCCCGAGACCTTCGTGTCTCGTGCTGACGGCGTCCTCGCGGACGCGTGTCGGTGGTGGCCTCCGCCTGTGCTCGGCGGAGGCTTTGTCGTATCTCGACCAGGCGTCCGGCGGTAGTCACCCACAACACCGAGTTCGACTCCCTGGAGGACCCATCAGCACAGAGCTGCGCGTCAACGACCGAATCCGCGTCCCAGAGGTGCGGCTTGTCGGACCCAACGGCGAGCAGGTCGGGATCGTGCGCATCGAGGACGCCTTGCGGCTGGCCCAGGAGGCCGACCTCGACCTGGTCGAGGTAGCAGCGACCGCGCGCCCGCCGGTCTGCAAGCTCATGGACTACGGCAAGTTCAAGTACGAGAACGCCCAGAAGGCCCGTGAGGCTCGACGCAACCAGGTCAACACGGTCATCAAGGAGATGAAGCTCCGGCCGAAGATCGACCAGCACGACTACGAGACCAAGAAGGGTCACGTGGTCCGGTTCCTCAAGCAGGGCGACAAGGTCAAGATCACGATCATGTTCCGTGGACGTGAGCAGCACCGGCCCGAGCTGGGCTTCCGGCTGCTGCAGCGGCTCGCGGAGGACGTGTCCGACCTCGGCTTCGTGGAGTCCCAGCCCAAGCAGGACGGCCGCAACATGACGATGGTGCTCGGCCCCACCAAGAAGAAGGCCGAGGCTCGTGCCGAGGTCAAGGCCGAGAAGGCCAGGGTGGCGGCGGAGCGCGAGGCCGACCGGGCCGCGGAGCGCGCCGAGCGTCCGGCCGCTGAGAGCGGCGCCCCCAAGAAGCCGCGCCGGCGGTCGGAGAACCTCGACCCCGATATGTGACACCGCGGCCACCCCCACCGGTGGCCGTAACAGACCGAGCAACGAACGAGAGAGGGCGCTGAGACCATGCCCAAGATGAAGTCGCACTCCGGTGCGGGCAAGCGGTTCCGCATCACCGGCTCCGGCAAGCTGCGCCGGCAGAAGTCCGGTATGCGCCACAACCTCGAGCGCAAGCCGAGCACGCTGACGCGCAGACTGTCGGGCACCACCGGCGTCTCCAAGGCCGACCAGAAGCGGGCCAAGAAGCTTCTCGGCAAGTGACGTCCGCGTCACCGCCTGATCGATCGACTTACGTTACTTCGCACCAAGGAGTTTGAGACGTGGCACGCGTGAAGAGGGCCGTCAACGCCCAGAAGAAGCGCCGGGTGACGCTGGAGCGCGCCTCCGGCTACCGCGGACAGCGGTCCAGGCTGTACCGCAAGGCCAAGGAGCAGGTCACCCACTCGCTGGTCTACAGCTACCGTGACCGCCGCTCGCGCAAAGGCGACTTCCGCCGGCTGTGGATCACCCGCATCAACGCGGCTGCCCGGCAGCACGGGATGACCTACAACCGCTTCATCCAGGGCCTGCGGGAGGCCGGCGTGGAGGTGGACCGCAAGATCCTGGCCGACCTCGCTGTCAACGACTCGGCCGCATTCGCCCAGCTGGTGGATGTCGCCAAGGCCAACCTCCCTGACACCAGCGCCGCCTGACCGCGGCCATGTCCGTCACAGGAGCCCCCCGGACGGCGCCGCTGTCCGGGGGGCTTTCCGCTCACAGTCGCACCGTCAAGGCGGCCAAGCGGCTCGGCAAGCGTGCGTTACGGGCGCAACAGCGCCAGTTCCTGGCCGAGGGGCCGCAGGCGGTTCGGGAGGCTCTCGCCGCCCGGTCGGACGGCTCGGTGGTGGTCGAGGTCTTCGCCACCGCCGACTGCGCTGACCGGCACCCCGACCTGCGCCGGGGCGCCGTGGCGGCGGGCATCACCTGGCACCAGGTCTCCGCAGAGGTGCTGAAGGCGCTGGCACAGACCGTGACCCCCCAAGGGGTGGTCGCGGTCTGTCGCTTCGTGGACCGCCCCCTGGCCGAGGTGGTGACCGAGGCATCCCGGCTGGTGGCTGTCTGCGCCGATGTCCGCGACCCGGGCAACGCCGGCACAGTCCTGCGTTGCGCCGACGCCGCGGGGGCGGACGGAGTGGCGCTCGCGGGCTCCTCGGTGGACGCCTACAACGGCAAGACCGTTCGGGCGACGGCCGGCAGCCTGTTTCACCTTCCACTCGCCGTCGGCGTGCCGGTCCAGGACGTCGTCGCCAGGGCCCGGTCGTGCGGGCTGCGCGTGCTGGCGGCGGACGGAGCCGGCGAGGTCGACCTCTTCGAGGCGGAGGACACCGGCTTGCTGAGCGATCCGGTCGCCTGGTTGTTCGGCAACGAGGCATGGGGACTGCCCGAGGAGCTCGTCGATCTCGCCGATGCCGTGGTCCGGGTGCCGATCCTCGGACGGGCCGAGAGCCTCAACCTCGCGACAGCGGCTGCGGTATGCCTCTACGCATCTGCCCGCGGACAGCGATAGGTTCGCGTGGTGGACCGCGTGTACGACGAGGTGCCGGACGCGGTGGTGGTCGCGGGCGAGGACGCGACCGTCACCGAGGTCAACACGGCTGCCGAGGTGCTGCTCGGCCGGTCGGCCGACGAGATGGTAGGAGAGGATCTGTCCGAGGTGCTCTCGCTCAGCGATCTCGAGGGCCGCGACTGGTGGAGCTGCCTCGCACCGTACGACGGTCTGGAGAGCCGCACCCGTCTGGTGGAGTCCAGCTGGTACCTCCCCGACGCCCGCGAGGTGCTCCTCACGGCCAAGCTGGTCCGATCGCGGCCCCGCGGACCGGTCAGCCGGGTGGTGGTCTGCCTGCGCGACGCGACGGTGCGCCGGCGCTCGGACCGGATGCGCTCCGATCTCGTCGCCACGGTCGCGCATGAGCTGCGCTCCCCCCTGACCGGCGTCAAGGGCTTCACCTCCACGCTGCTGCAGAAGTGGGACCGCTTCAGCGACCAGCAGCGCAGGCTGATGCTCGAGACGGTCGACGCCGACGCCGACCGCCTGACCCGGCTGATCGCCGAGCTGCTCGACGTCGCGCGGATCGACTCACGGCGCCTGACGCTGCGTCGCCAGCCCGTCGACCTCGCGAGCTCGGTCCGGTCGCTGCTCGCGTCGTACCCGCTCGGCGACAGCCGCACGTTGGCGCTCGATCTCGCGGACGTGCCCGAGGTGTGGATCGACCCGGACAAGTTCACCCAGGTGCTGACCAACCTGCTCGACAACGCCGTGCGCCACGGCGAGGGTCAGATCACGGTCGGCGTGAAGCCGACCGACGACCAGGTCGAGCTCTGGGTCGAGGACCAGGGGGAGGGCGTCCCGGCCAAGGTGCGTGAGCGGGTCTTCGCGAAGTACTGGCGGCACGGCCAGCGCACCGGCACCGGGCTCGGGCTCTACATCGTGCACGGCCTGGTCAGCGCCCACGGCGGCGAGGTGCGGGTCGAGAGCGGCAACGGCGGTGGGGCCCGGTTCTCTGCGACCTTTCCGACCGCCGCGCCCGGCGGTCTCGAACCGTAACCGGTTCGCTCCGGTTACCCGGCACTCCATAGACTCAGGCCTCATGTCAGGCCCCAACACCGACTACGACCCGGTCGAGGTGACTCCGCTGCACGCCGACGAGGTCGAGCGGATGCGCACCGAGGCACTCGCGGCGATCGAGAACGCCGGAGATCTCGCGGTCCTGAAGCAGGTGCGGCAGCAGCACGCCGGCGACCGCTCACCGCTCGCGCTCGCCAACCGGGAGATCGGTGCCCTGCCACCGCAGGCGCGCAAGGAGGCCGGCCAGCGGGTGGGCGGGGCGCGCAAAGCGGTCGCCGAGGCCCTGGCCGAGCGACAGCGCGTGCTCGAGGCCGAGCACGAGGAACGCATGCTGGCCGAGGAGTCGGTCGACGTGACGTTGCCTTGGGACCGCGAGCCCCGAGGGGCCCGGCACCCGCTCACGACCCTGCAGGAGCGCATCGCCGACGTCTTCGTCGCGATGGGCTGGGAGGTGGCGGAGGGCCCCGAGGTCGAGGCGGAGTGGCTGAACTTCGACGCCCTGAACTTCGCGCCCGACCACCCCGCCCGCACGATGCAGGACACCTTCTGGCTGCAGCCGGAGGGCTCGGGGATGGTGCTGCGCACGCACACGTCCCCGGTGCAGGCGCGCACGATGCTCTCGCGGACCCCGCCGATCTACGTCGTGTGCCCCGGCCGCGTCTACCGCACCGACGAGCTCGACGCCTCGCACTCACCGGCGTTCATCCAGGTGGAGGGCCTGGCGATCGACGAGGGGCTGAGCATGGCGCACCTGCGCGGCACGCTCGACCACTTCGCCGAAGCCATGTTCGGGCGGGGCATCACCACGCGGTTCCGGCCGTCGTACTTCCCCTTCACCGAGCCCAGCGTCGAGGTCGACCTGGTCTGCATCGCCTGCGGCGGCAGGCAGCCCGAGGTCGCCTCCTGCCGCACCTGCAAGGGGGAGGGCTGGATGGAGTGGGGTGGCTGCGGCACCGTCAACCCGCGGGTGCTGACCGCGTGCGGTGTGGACCCCGATCGCTACTCGGGTTTCGCGTTCGGCATGGGCATCGAGCGCACCCTGATGGTGCGCCACGGCATCGGCGACATGCGTGACATCGTCGAGGGCGACGTCCGCTTCACCCTGCCGTTCGGAATGGAGATCTGATGCTGGTCCCCGTGTCCTGGCTGCGCGAGTACGTCGATCTGCCGGTATCGGCCGACGCCGCCGAGATCGCCGACCGGCTGACCGCGCTCGGGCTGAAGCTGGAGGCGATCGACCGCCCCGGCGAGGACGTGGCCGGCCCCCTCGTCATCGGCCGGGTGCTCACGTTCGAGACCGAGGAGCACTCCAACGGCAAGACGATCCGCTGGTGCCAGGTCGACGTCGGTGAGGCGGAGGCGCGCGGCGTCGTCTGCGGCGCCCACAACTTCGCCGAGGGCGACCTCGTGGTGGTGGCGCTGCCCGGGGCGACGCTCCCCGGTGGCTTCCGGATCACGGCGCGCAAGACCTACGGCCACGTGTCGGACGGCATGATCTGCTCGGCCCGCGAGCTCGGTCTCGGTGACGACCACGCCGGCATCCTCGTGCTGTCCGCCGACGAGTCCACCAAGCCGGGCGAGGACGCGATCGCGCTGCTCGGGCTGCGCGACGAGGTCATCGAGCTCGAGATCAATCCCGACCGTGCCTACGCGCTGTCGCTGCGTGGCGTCGCCCGCGAGGCCGCGACCGGCTACGGCGTGCCGTTCGACGATCCCGCCGACCTGGCCACGCCGCCGTCCGACGACCGTGGCTACCCGGTTCGCGTGGACGACGCCGGGGGCTGTCCGGTCTTCGCCGCGCGCACCGTGTCGGGTTTCGACCCGACCGCGCCGACACCGCGCTGGCTCGCCCGGCGGGTGCAGCTGGCCGGCATGCGACCCATCTCGCTGGCCGTCGACGTGACCAACTACGTCATGCTCGAGCTCGGCCAGCCGATCCATGGCTACGACCGTGACAAGCTCTCCGGCGCGATCGGGGTGCGCCGGGCGACGCCGGGGGAGCGGGTCACGACCCTTGATGGCGTCACCCGCACGCTCGACCCCGAGGACCTGCTGATCACCGACGAGTCCGGCCCCATCGGCCTGGCCGGTGTCATGGGCGGGGAGACGACCGAGATGAGCGATGCGACCCGCAACGTCGTGATCGAGGCTGCGAGCTTCTCCCCGGTGACGGTCTTCCGCACGGCGCGACGGCACAAGCTGCCGTCCGAAGCCTCCCGGCGGTTCGAGCGCGGCGTCGACCCGACGTTGCCGGAGCGCGCCGCTCAGCGGGTGGCCGAGCTTCTCGTCACCTACGGCGGCGGCCGGATCGACGACGGCGCGACCGTGGTCGGCACGGCGCCGCAGCCGCCCGGCATCGAGATCGCCAGCGATCTGCCCAGCCGGGTCTCGGGCATCGACATCCAGCACGAGACCGTCGTACGTGCGCTCGAGCAGGTCGGCTGCACGGTCGAGGAGAGGGGCACGGCCCTGCGAGCGCAGCCTGCGCCGTGGCGCCCCGACCTGCGTGACCCCAACGACCTCGTCGAGGAGGTCGTGCGGATCGTCGGCTACGAGCGCGTCCCGTCGCTGCTGCCGATCGCCCCGGCGGGCACGGGCCTGACGGCGGCGCAGCGGCTACGGCGTCGGGTCGGCAGGCTGCTGGCCGGCGCCGGCTACGTCGAGGTGCTGAGCTACCCGTTCGTCGGCCCGGCCGACTGGGAGCGCATGGGCCTGCCTGACGACGACGAGCGCCGCACGACCATGCGGATCACCAACCCGCTGTCGGAGGAGGAGCCCGAGCTGCGCACGACGGCCCTGGCGGGGCTGCTGCGGGCCGCGGCACGCAACGTCTCGCGCGGCCAGGAGGACCTCTCCCTCTACGAGCTGGGCTCGGTGTTCCTGCCCCACCCGGGCGCGAATGCCCCGATGCTCGGCGTCGACCGGCGTCCCACCGATGCCGAGCTGGCCGAGATCGAGGCGGCTCTGCCGGACCAGCCGCAGCACCTGGCCCTGGTGCTGTGCGGTCACCGCGAGCGGTCCGGCTGGTGGGGGTCCGGGCGCCCCGCGGCCTGGGAGGACGCACTCCAGGCGGTGCGCGAGGTCGCGACCGCTCTCGGCGTGGACGTCTCGGTCCGAGCGGGAGACCTGCCGCCCTGGCACCCAGGGCGTTGCGCAGAGATCCTGGTCGACGAGGTCGTCGTCGGACGCGCGGGGGAGCTCCACCCGCGGGTGTGCAGCGCGTACGGCCTGCCGGCCCGCGCGGCGGCGGCCGAGGTCGACCTCGACGCGTTGCTCGCCCGGGCCGACACCCTGGTCCGTCCGCCGGCGATCTCGAGCTTCCCGGTCGCCAAGGAGGACGTCGCGCTGGTCGTGGACGACGCGACAACGGCCGCCGCCGTCGAGGCGGTCCTCCGCGAAGGGGCGGGGGAGCTGCTGGAGGACGTGCGGTTGTTCGACGTCTACACCGGTGAGCAGATCGAGTCCGGCAAGAAGTCGCTGGCCTTCAACCTGCGGTTCCGCGCCCCCGACCGCACCCTCACCGAGGCCGACACCGGCGCGGCCCGTGACGCGGCCGTGGCTCTCGCGGCCGAGCGGCTGGGGGCGGTGCAGCGCGCATGACGTCCCCCAGCAGAGTCGCCCTCGTGACCGGCGGCGGCCGCGGCCTGGGCCGCGCGATCGCCGAATCGCTGTCGGCCCGGGGAGTGGCGGTGGGCCTGGTCGGCCGGAAGCCGGATCCCCTGGAGGAGGTCGCCCGCGGCCTCGACGGGCCGTCCTTCACGGTGGCGGCCGACGTCACCAACCCCGAGCTGGTCGCCACCGCCGTGCAGGCCGTCGAGGGCGAGCTCGGTCCGATCGACCTGCTGGTCGACAACGCCGGGCTGCGCGACCCCCAGCCCGCGATGCCCTGGGAGTCCGATCCCGACGCGTGGTGGCAGGTGATGGAGGTCAATCTGCGCGGTCCGTTGCTGCTGACGCAGGCGGTTCTGCCAGGCATGCTCGAGCGCGGCGGAGGTCGCATCCTCGAGCTCGCGTCCGGCATCGGGCTGCGCGCCGAGCCACGCTACTCGGCCTACTCGGTGTCCAAGGCGGCCCTGCTGCGGTGGGTCGACAATGTCGTCGCCGGTCTGGGAGGCGACAGTGCCGTCCGCGTGCTGGCAGCCAGCCCGGGGCTGGTGCACACGGACATGACCGAGGAGATGTGGCCCGATCTGCCCGGGTCGGCCTTCGGCAGTGCCGAGCCGATCTGCGCGGTCGCACGCCGGTTCGCCGCGGGCGAGCTCGATGCCCTGCACGGCTGGTACGTCCATGCCGCCAAGGACGATCTCGACGCGCTGGTGGCCGCTGCCGGCTCGGCCGACGAGCACGCCCGTCGGCTCAGGCTGCGCGGCTACGCCGAGGACGACCCGTTGGCCTGAGGCGACCGGCGTCAGTCGATACCCGCGTCGACGATCTCCTGAAGCCGCTGCAGCACGGACCCGTCTCCCGAGCGCTGCAGCCGATCGCCTCCGGGCCTGCCCCAGAGCCAGCAGTCGAGGTCGCCCGCCGTGCCGCTGACCACCGCGTCGGGCTCCGTCGCCTCGTCGCTCACGTCCAGCGCCTGCAGGTCGTAGCTCGTGCCGCTGTCGGGGTCGGTGCCGGTGAACCGGCCGAGTACGACGGTCCAGGACGCGTCCGTGTCGGTGGCCTCGATGCGCACATTCGTGCCGTCGGGGCTCCACGTGCCCCAGGCGGGGATCCCGCCGTGCATGATCCGCAGCGCTTCGTCGACGCCGTCGGAGGCCAGCTCGGGATCGATCGGTGCCCACTCATCCGGGCCGTGCCCCAGCACCAGCTCGGCATCGACCCGGTGTATCAGGGCCTCGTGCGCCTGTCGCCTCCGGACGAACCCGGCCGACTGGTCGTCGGCCCACGTCCAGACCCTGGTGGCGTCCGGGGTCTCGGCAAGCACGTCGTGCAGCCCGGTGCTGACGGTGGCGAACAGGTGGCACAACGAGTCGAGGTCGGCCGGCCGCCCCGGCGGGGAGGAGGCGATGCTCTCGGGGTCGTCGACGCGCTCGCGGACGATCGTGCCCCAGAACCATTGCGTCTCGGTCAGGTGCCAGAACAGATCTCCCGCCGTCCAGTCCGGGCACGTGGGGACGGGTTGCAGCAGGTCGGCCGTGGCGAGCAGGTCACCGAAGCGCTCGGACTCGGCGTCGAGATGGGCCAGGTAGTCGATCGTCATGCCCGCAACCTAGGACGTCGCACCGACCACACCCAAGCCAAGTTGCATGAATCTACATGACCATGCATGCTTATGCGCATGGCCATCTCAGTCGCGGTCGCCGGAGCGAGCGGGTACGCCGGAGGAGAGCTGCTGCGCCTGCTGTCGGAGCACCCGGATGTCCGGATCGGCGCGTTGACCGCGGGCGGCAGCGCCGGCAGCCCGCTCGGTCAGCACCACCCGCACCTGGTGCCGCTCGCGGACCGGACCCTGCAGGAGACGGATGTCGACAACCTCGGGGGCCACGACGTCGTCTTCCTCGCGCTGCCGCACGGGCAGTCGGCACAGCTCGCGGCCGAGCTGGGTGAGGACACGGTCTTGGTGGACTGCGGCGCGGACTTCCGCCTGTCCGACGCGGACGACTGGGCGCAGTTCTACGGCGGCGATCACGCCGGCAGCTGGCCCTACGGACTTCCCGAGCTGCCCGGGCAGCGCGAGCGGTTGACGGCTGCGCGCCGGATCGCCGTACCCGGCTGCTACCCCACGGTCTCCACACTGACCCTGCTGCCGGCGGTCGTCGCCGGTCTCGTGCACACCGACGACATCGTGGTCGTGGGCGTCACCGGCACCTCGGGGGCCGGCAAGGCGTTCAAGTCGCACCTGCTCGGCGCCGAGGTGATGGGCGGTGCCACCGTGTACAGCGTGGGCGGGACACACCGGCACACCCCCGAGATCGAGCAGAACCTGCGCGGTCACGCGGGTGTACCGGTGCACGTGTCGTTCACGCCTGTGCTCGCGCCGATGCCGCGCGGCATCCTCGCGACGACGACTGCGCGGCTGGTGCCCGGCGTGACCGAGGACGAGGTCCGGGCCGCCTACGAGAAGTTCTGCACGGCCGAGCCGTTCGTGCACCTGCTGCCGGCCGGGCAATGGCCGCAGACCAAGGCCACCCTCGGGTCCAACTCCGTGCACCTGCAGGCGACCGTCGACGGCCGTACTGACCGGCTCGTCGCCGTCGGCGCCGTCGACAACCTGACCAAGGGCACCGCCGGAGCCGCCGTGCAGTGCATGAACCTCGCGCTCGGCCTGCAGGAGACGACCGGGCTCACCCGGATCGGGGTGGCGCCGTGAGCGTGACCGCAGCCCGCGGCTTCCGTGCCAGCGGCGTCACCGCAGGACTCAAGCCCAGCGGGCGGCCCGACATGGCGCTGGTGGTCAACGACGGTCCGTCCTCCGCCGCGGCCGCCGTGTTCACGACGAATCGCTGCAAGGCGAACCCGGTGCTGTGGAGCGAGCAGGTGGTCAAGGACGGCAGCGTCCGCGCCGTGGTCACCAACTCCGGCGGCGCGAACTGCTACACCGGCGCTGCCGGCTTCCAGAACACCCATGCCACGGCGGAGCAGGTCGCCACGCGGCTCGGCGTCGGCGCGATCGACGTACTCGTGTGCTCGACCGGCCTGATCGGGCTGCTCAACGACCGCGACCACCTCCTGGCCGGGGCCGAGGCGAGTGTCGCCGCGCTGGCGATCGACGGTGGGACGGCGGCGGCCGAGGCGATCATCACCACCGACACCGTCCCGAAGCAGGCGGTCGTGTCTCGCGACGGCTTCACGGTCGGCGGCATGGCGAAGGGCGCCGGCATGCTGGCGCCGGCACTCGCGACCATGCTCGTCTACCTCACGACCGACGCCGACGTCGACGCACGGACCTGCGACGAGGCGCTGCGGGCCGCCACTCGCGCAACTTTCGACCGGCTCGACTCCGACGGCTGCATGTCGACCAACGACACGGTCGTCCTGATGGCGAGTGGCGCGTCGGGTGTCACCCCGAGCCCCGCCGAGCTCGCGACGGCGGTGCGGCAGGTGTGCCACGACCTCGCGATGCAGCTGATCGCCGACGCAGAGGGGGCTGAGCACGAGATCGCGGTCACCGTGGTCAACGCGGCCGGAGAGGACGACGCCGTGGAGGTGGCCCGGTCGGTGGCGCGCAGCAACCTCTTCAAGTGCGCGATCTTCGGGCGTGACCCCAACTGGGGCCGCGTCCTGGCGTCGGTCGGCACGACGAGCGCCGCCTTCGACCCGGCCGACCTCGACGTCGCGCTCGGAGGCGTGTGGGTGTGTCGCAACAGCGGGCCGGCCGACGACCCGGCCGGCGTCGACCTCGACCGACGCCAGGTGGACGTGACGATCGACCTGAAGTCCGGTGACGCGACCGCGACCATCTGGACGAACGACCTGACCCACGCCTACGTGCACGAGAACTCCGCCTACTCCACCTGAGGACCCTGATGAGACGCGACACCGAGGCCGCGATGCACAAGGCGGCGACGCTGACCGAGGCCCTGCCCTGGCTGGAGCAGTTCCACGGTTGCACCGTCGTGATCAAGTACGGCGGCAACGCGATGGTCGACGACCGACTCAAGCGGGCGTTCGCCCAGGACATCGTCTTCCTGCGCTACGCCGGGGTGCGACCGGTGGTGGTGCACGGGGGCGGTCCGCAGATCAGTGACATGCTCGGCCGGCTCGGCATCGACTCGGAGTTCCGTGGCGGCCTGCGGGTGACGACACCAGAGGCGATGGACGTGGTCCGGATGGTCCTCGTCGGCCAGGTCGGACGCGAGCTCGTCGGCCTGCTGAACGCCCACGGGCCGCTCGCGGTCGGCCTGTCCGGTGAGGACGCCGGGCTGTTCACGGCCGAGCGCACCGGGGCCATCGTCGACGGTGAGAGCGTCGACATCGGGCTGGTGGGCGACGTGGTCGGCGTGCGTCCGGAGGCGGTGCGCGACCTCATCGAGGCGGGCCGGATTCCGGTCGTGTCCAGCGTGGCGCCGGACGAGGACGGGGTCGTGCACAACGTCAACGCGGACACCGCGGCCTCCTCGCTCGCGGTCGCGCTCGGCGCCGAGAAGCTGGTGGTGCTCACCGACGTCGAAGGGCTGTACGCGGACTGGCCGGCCAGCGACGAGGTGGTCAGCGAGATCCGCGCCAAACAGCTCGCCGACCTGCTGCCGAGCCTGGCCAGCGGCATGGTCCCCAAGATGGCGGCCTGCCTGCGTGCAGTCGAGGGCGGTGTGGCCCGCGCACACGTGCTCGACGGCAGGGTTCCGCACGCCGTGCTGCTCGAGACCTTCACCGACGAGGGCATCGGCACGATGGTGCTGCCCGACGAGCACGAGGGAGCCACGGCATGAGCGGCGCCACCGACCCGACCGGCGTGACCCGCTGGCAGCAGCGCTACGCCGCCGCGTACATGAAGACCTTCGGGTCGCCGCGGACGACGCTGGTGCGCGGTGAGGGCTGCTACGTGTGGGACGCCGACGGCAACCGCTACCTCGACCTGCTGGCCGGGATCGCGGTGAACGTGCTCGGCCACGCGCACCCCGCCGTCGTCGCTGCCGTGTCCGAGCAGGTCTCTACTCTCGGGCACGTCAGCAACTTCTTCACCACCCCGACCCAGGTCGAGCTCTCCGAACGACTGCTCGGGCTGCTGGGGGCCGAGGGCCGGGTGTTCCTCGCCAACTCCGGCACGGAGGCCAACGAGGCCGGATTCAAGCTCGCCCGCCGCACCGGGCGCACGACCATGGTGGCGGCGACCGGAGGGTTTCACGGCCGCACGATGGGCGCGCTCGCCCTCACCTCCAAAGAGGCCTACCGCAGCCCCTTCGAGCCGTTGCCGGGCGACGTGCGCTTCGTCGAGTACGGCGACACGGCGGCGCTGCGCGAGGCGGTGGACGACACCGTGGCGGCGGTGCTGCTCGAGCCCGTGCAAGGCGAGGCCGGTGCCGTCGTGCCACCTCAGGGCTACCTCGCCGCTGCGCGCGAGCTCACGTCGGCGCACGGTGCGCTGCTCTGGTTCGACGAGGTGCAGTCCGGCGTGGGCCGCACCGGACGCTGGTTCGCGCACCAGCACGAGGAGGTGCGGCCCGACGTCGTCACGCTGGCGAAGGGGCTCGGCGGTGGGCTGCCGATCGGCGCCTGCGTCGGGCTCGGGGCTGCCGGCGACCTGCTCGGGCCGGGCAGCCACGGAACCACTTTCGGCGGCAACCCCGTGTCGGCAGCGGCGGCGCTGGCGACTCTGCGGACGATCGAGGACGACGGACTGCTCGCGAACGCGGAGAAGGTGGGGGACCACCTGATCGAGGCCACCAGGGCGCTCGGCCATCCGCTGCTGGGTGACGTGCACGGCCGCGGGCTGTTGGTGGGCGTGGACCTGCAGGAGGCCGTCGCCGGGGCCGCCGTGCAGGCGGCCCAGGCGCGAGGGTTCATCGTCAACGACTGCGCGCCCGACCGGCTCCGGCTGGCGCCGCCGCTCGTGCTCGCCCACGAGCAGGCGGACGTCTGGCTCTCCGCGCTGCCGGCCGTGCTGGACGAGACGCTGCGCGGCCCCGTCGGGCTGCCGGAGCGCGGAGGTGACGCATGAGCGGCGCTACCGTCCCCGCCACGAAGGCCGCCCGGCAGCACCTCATCACCGAGATCCTCGGTCGGCACGCCGTGCGGTCGCAGAACGAGCTCGCCGGGCTGCTGGGGGAGAATGGCGTCGCCGTCACGCAGACCACGCTCTCGCGGGACCTCGACGACCTCGACGCGGTAAAGGTCCGGCACCCCTCCGGCGCGCTCGTGTACGCCGTACCCGCCGAGGGCGGCGACCGACGACCCAGGCCGGCGCAGGAGACGGCGGCCAGCGAGAGCCGGTTGGCACGTTTGGCCGGCGAGCTGCTGGTGTCGGCGACCGCCTCGGCCAACCTGGTCGTGCTCCGGACGCCTCCCGGTGCTGCCCAGTTCTTCGCGTCGGCCATCGACCACGCCGAGCTCGGGACCGTGCTCGGCACGATCGCCGGGGACGACACTGTGCTGGTGATCAGCCGGGACCCCGACGGCGGGTCCGTCGTCGCCCAGCGATTCCTCGACCTGGCGGAGCATGGCTCCGCCGATCCCGCTTAACCCGCGTGAGAACGCATCGAAGAGACACAGGAGACAGACCCATGAGCCCCAACACAGACCGCGTGGTCCTCGCCTACTCGGGGGGCCTGGACACCTCCGTCGCCATCGGCTGGCTCGCCGAGCAGACCGGCGCCGAGGTCGTCGCCGTGGCGGTCGACGTCGGCCAGGGCGGCGAGGACCTCGAGACGATCCGCAAGCGGGCCCTCGCCTGTGGTGCGGTCGAAGCCGTCGTCGTCGACGCCAAGGACGAGTTCGCCGAGGAGTTCTGCCTCCCCGCGCTCAAGGCGAACGCGCTCTACATGGACCGCTACCCACTCGTCTCGGCGTTGTCCCGGCCGCTGATCGTCAAGCACCTCGTGGAAGCGGCCCGGTACCACGGAGCATCCACCGTCAGCCACGGGTGCACAGGGAAGGGCAACGACCAGGTGCGCTTCGAGGTCGGTGTCGGCGCGCTCGCACCCGATCTCACCGTGATCGCGCCCGTGCGGGACTACGCGTGGACCCGGGAGAAGGCGATCGCGTACGCCGAGGAGCACAACCTGCCGATCGACGTGACCAAGAAGTCGCCGTACTCGATCGACCAGAACGTCTGGGGCCGCGCGGTCGAGACGGGGTTCCTGGAGGACATCTGGAACGCGCCGGTCGAGGACCTCTACGACTACACCGCGGACCCGTCGGTGCCGCGGGACGCCGACGAGGTCGTGATCGGCTTCGAGAACGGCGCACCCGTCTCCGTCGACGGTCGCTCGGTGACGATGCTGCAGGCCATCACCGAGCTCAACGAGCGTGGCGGCGCGCAGGGCGTCGGCCGCCTCGACATGGTCGAGGACCGGCTGGTCGGCATCAAGAGCCGTGAGGTCTACGAGTCGCCGGGCGCGGTCGTGCTGATCACCGCGCACCAGGAGCTGGAGAGCGTCACCGTCGAGCGTGACCTTGCCCGCTTCAAGCGGACGGTCGACCAGCGCTGGGGCGAGCTGGCCTACGACGGCTTGTGGTTCAGCCCGCTCAAGCGCAGCCTGGACGCCTTCGTCGAGCAGTCCCAGGAGCACGTGACCGGCGAGGTCCGGCTCACGCTGCACGGTGGCAAGGCTGTCGCCACCGGACGGCGCAGCCCGGCGAGCCTGTACGACTTCAATCTGGCAACCTACGACGAGGGCGACAGCTTCGACCAGTCGCTCGCGAAGGGGTTCGTGGAGCTGCACGGGTTGCCGAGCAAGATCGCCGCCAAGCGCGACCACCACGTCGCCGGCGACCACTGAGTCGACTGGCCCCGAGCCGGCGGACCACAGACGAGGAGAGTGCGTGAGCGAGGAGACGACCAGGCTCTGGGGCGGACGGTTCGCCGGGGGACCGTCCGAGGCGTTGGCGGCGCTGTCGAAGTCGACCCACTTCGACTGGCGGCTGGCTCCCTACGACCTGGCCGGCTCCCGCGCGCACGCCCGTGTCCTGGCGCGCGCCGGGTTGCTGGAGCCTGCCGACCTGGAGGCACTGCTGAAGGGCATCGACCGACTCGAGGCGGACGTCTCCGCCGGGGTGTTCGCGCCGGCTCCGGACGACGAGGACGTGCACACCGCTCTCGAGCGGGGTCTCGTGGAGCGACTCGGGCCCGAGCTCGGTGGCCGGCTGCGCGCCGGCCGTTCCCGCAACGACCAGGTGGCGACCCTGTTCCGCGCGTACCTGCGCGACCACGGCCGGGCCGTCGCGGGGCTCGTGCTCGACCTCGTCGAGGGGCTCACGGACCAGGCAGACACGCATCTCGGTGCGGTCATGCCTGGCCGCACCCACCTCCAGCACGCCCAGCCGGTGCTGCTCTCGCACCATCTGATGGCGCACGCCTGGCCGCTGCTACGCGATGTCGAGCGGATGCGTGACTGGGACGCGCGGGTCGCGGCTGACTCGCCGTACGGTTCGGGTGCCCTGGCCGGATCGTCGCTCGGCCTCGACCCGGAGCAGGTCGCGGCAGAGCTGGGCTTCACGGGGTCTACCGCCAACTCCATCGACGGCACGGCCGCACGGGACTTCGTCGCGGAGTTCGCGTTCGTGGCAGCGATGGTGGGGATCGACGTGTCCAGGATCGCCGAGGAGGTGATCGTCTGGGCGACCAAGGAGTTCTCGTTCGTCGAGCTCGACGACGCGTTCTCGACCGGCTCGAGCATCATGCCGCAGAAGAAGAACCCCGACATCGCGGAGCTGGCGCGCGGGAAGGCCGGCCGGCTGGTGGGCAACCTCTCCGGGTTGCTGACCACGCTGAAGGCGCTGCCGCTCGCCTACAACCGGGACCTGCAGGAGGACAAGGAGCCGGTGTTCGACTCGGTCGACACCCTGGAGGTCCTGCTCCCGGCGTTCACCGGGATGGTGCGGACACTGCGCTTCGACACCGAGCGGATGGCCTCACTGGCCCCCCAGGGCTTCTCGCTCGCGACCGACGTCGCGGAGTGGCTGGTGCGGCAGGGCGTCCCGTTCCGCGTCGCCCACGAGGTGGCGGGCGCATGCGTGCGGCGGTGCGAGGAGCGCGACATCGAGCTGTGGGACCTGACCGACGAGGACCTGCTGCAGATCTCGCCGCACCTGACGTCCGGTGTGCGCAGTGTGCTCTCGGTCGAGGGCTCGGTCGCCTCCAGGGACGCGCGCGGCGGCACCGCGCCCGCACGGGTCGCAGAGCAGCTCGCGGAGGCACGCCACCGGGTGGAGGACCTGCGGGCGTGGCAGCGGGGTTGACGAGAGCCGGGCTCAGCCGTCCGGCTCTCGAGGTCGCGCCCGGTCTGCTCGGGTGCCTGCTCACCGCGGGCGGCGTCACGGTCCGGCTCACCGAGGTCGAGGCGTACGAGGGTGCCCGTGACCCGGGGTCGCACGCCTACCGCGGCCACACGGACCGCAACGCGGTGATGTTCGGCCCGCCCGGGCACCTCTACGTCTACTTCACCTACGGCATGCACTTCTGCGCCAACGTGGTCTGCGGACCCGAGGGTGGGGCCTCCGCCGTGCTGCTGCGCGCCGGTGAGCTGGTCGACGGCGAGGCGCGGGCCCGGGCGCGGCGCGGTCCCACCGTGCGGTTCCGCGACCTGGCGCGCGGCCCCGCCCGGTTGTGCAAGACGCTCGGCATCGAACGGGACGCGAACGGCGTCGACCTGCTCGCCGAGGACTCGCCGGTACGGATGCAGGCGGGCGAGTCGGCGGGTACGGTCAGCAGCGGGCCACGCGTCGGGCTGCGCGGTGCACCGGAGCACCCGTGGCGGTTCTGGGTGGACGACGAGCCCAGCGTCTCGCAGTACCGTCCACATCAGCCGAGACGCCGACGGTGAAGCCGGGTGCCGCTCCCGGCCGCGCGTAGGGCAGGCTTGTACGGCACAGACCGACCCATGAGGGAGACGTACCGGTGACCGCACGGACCGACGTACTCGACGAGCTCGAGTGGCGCGGCTTGATCGCAGACTCGACCGACCTTGATGCGCTGCGCGCACAGATGGAGGCCGGCCCGGTCACGTTCTATGTCGGTTTCGACCCCACGGCGCCGAGCCTCCACATGGGCAGCCTGGTCCAGCTGTTGACCGCACGCCGCCTGCAGGACGCAGGGCACCGCCCGCTGATCCTGGTCGGGGGTGCCACCGGGCTCATCGGCGACCCCAAGGACACCGCCGAGCGTGTCCTGAACCCCAAGGAGACGGTCGCGGAGTGGACCGAGGAGCTGCGTGCGCAGGTGAGCACGTTCCTCGACCTGCGGGGCGAGGCCGGTGAGGTCGTGAACAACTACGACTGGACGTCGGGATTGTCGACCATCGACTTCCTCCGTGACATCGGCAAGCACTTCCCGGTGAACCGGATGCTGGACCGGGAGGCGGTCCGAGCCCGGCTGGAGAGCGGCATCTCCTACACCGAGTTCAGCTACGTGCTGCTGCAGTCGATGGACTACCTGGAGCTCTTCCGCCGCCACGACTGCGTGTTGCAGACCGGGGGCAGCGACCAGTGGGGCAACATCACGGCCGGCGTCGAGCTGGTACGACGGGTCGAGGGGGCGCGGGTCCATGCCCTGGCCACCCCGCTGGTCACGAAGGCGGACGGCACCAAGTTCGGCAAGACCGAGGCGGGCACGGTCTGGCTCGACCCGGACATGACCTCGCCGTACGCGTACTACCAGTTCTGGCTCAACGCCGACGACCGCGACGTGGTCCAGCTGCTGAAGTACTTCACCTTCCGCACGGCGGAGGAGATCGCCGACCTCGAGCAGCAGCTGAAGGAGCGACCACAGGCACGCCAGGCGCAACGGGCCCTGGCCAGGGAGGTCACGACGCTGACCCACGGTGCCGAGGAGACGGCGGCTGTGGAGGCGGCGGCTGCTGCGCTGTTCGGCGGCAGCGAGCTGGCCGCACTCGAGCCGCGCACGTTGGAGGCTGCTCTGCGCGAGGCGCGCCTGGTCCGCGTCGAGGCGGGGGAGCGGTTGCCTTCCGTGGTGGACCTGCTGGTGGAGACCGGGCTGGCGGCGAGCAAGTCCGCGGCCAGGCGCACGGTCAACGAGGGCGGCGCCTACGTCAACAACGAGCGCGTGACCGATGGCGAGCTCGCGCCGGGCCGAGAGAGCCTGCTGCACGGGCGTTGGCTCGTGCTGCGCAAGGGCAAACGGACCATGGCAGGCGTCGAGATCGTCGGGTGACGCCGGCGATTTGCATACGACGCCACGGGTGTCTAGTGTTCTTGTCGTCGCCACGGGGTGGCGGGACGCAAGGCCTTCGGGTGGGGCGTCCGACTCCGGAGGCGAAACCCCACAGTGTCACCTCCACCGAGGTGGTCTCTGCCTCCCCGGCGGAGTCGCCCCGGTCGGTCGTGATGCGCGGGGGCCGGAGCGGCGAAACCCGGTTTGACCGGGGACAGCGGGTCCGGTAAGTTTTAACAGGTTGCCCCCGAGGGCGGTCGCGAGGCCACTCTCAGGTGTGCGCTTGATCCTTGAGAACTCAACAGCGTGCCAAAAGTCGACGAATTAGTTTATGCCCCGTTGGCGGATGGTTGTGGCCTCCTTGTTTTGGGGGTTGTGGTTGTCTGTCGCGGATTTC
>Ga0075331_1000006_pt1 | contig 36196 bp, 35 predicted proteins | sample MayberrySE_TuleA_FD_120090 | JGI IMG/M metagenome (GOLD analysis project Ga0075331, IMG submission 120090) | Natural and restored wetland microbial communities from the San Francisco Bay, California, USA, that impact long-term carbon... | ecosystem: Environmental > Terrestrial > Soil > Wetlands ... | reverse complement strand
CGCGCTCGATCGCCTCGAACAGCGCCTTGAAGTTGCCCTTGCCGAACCCGAGCGAGCCGTGCCGCTCGATGAACTCGTAGAACACCGTCGGCCGGTCACCGATCGGCTTGGTGAAGATCTGCAGCAGATAGCCGTCCTCGTCGCGGTCGACCAGGATCTTGCGCTTCTTCAGCTCCTCGATCGGCACCCGCACCTCGCCGATGCGCGCCCGCAGCTCCGGGTCGTCGTAGTAGGAGTCAGGGGTGTCGAGGAAGTCGACGCCGTTGGCCCGCATGATGTCGACCGAGCGCAGGATGTCGTTGGTGGCAAGCGCGATGTGCTGGCACCCGGCGCCGCCGTAGAACTCGAGGTACTCGTCGATCTGTGACTTCTTCTGCGCGATCGCGGGCTCGTTCAGCGGGAACTTCACCCGGTGGTTGCCGTTGGCGACGACCTTGCTCATCAGCGCGGAGTAGTCGGTGGCGATGTCGTCACCGACGAACTCGGCCATGTTCACGAAGCCGAGCACGCGGTTGTAGAACGACACCCACTCGTCCATCTTGCCGAGCTCGACGTTGCCCACGCAGTGGTCGATGGCCTGGAACAGCCGCTTGGGGTGCCCCTCCGGACGGGTGACCCGCGTCGACGCCGACGTGTAGCCGGGCAGGTAGGCGCCGTCGTACCTCGACCGGTCGACGAGCGTGTGCCGGGTCTCGCCGTACGTCGCGATCGCGGCGACGCGGACCGTGCCGTGCTCGTCGCTGACGTCGTGCGGCTCGTCGACCACGGTGGCACCCATCGCGCGGGCGTGCGCGATGCACTTGTCGACGTCGGGGACCTCCAGCGCCAGGTCGACGACACCGTCGCCGTGCGCCCGGTGGTGGTCGAGCAGCGGGCTGTCGGGGCTGACACCGCCCTTGAAGACGAACCGCGCGGAGCCGGAGCGCAGGACGTAGGCCTTGTGGTCACGCACCCCGGTCTCGGGGCCGGCGTAGGCGACGAGGTCCATGCCGAAGGCGAGCTGGTAGAACTGCGCGGTCTGGGTGGCGTTGCCGCAGACGAACACCACGGCGTCCATCGCCGTCACCGGGAACGGGTCCTTGCTCTCGTCGTACTCGACGAGCCCGACAAGCTGCTTGAGCTGCTCGATGTCGAGGTTGGCGTCGCGCTCCTCGGGGGTGAGCGTCTCGGTCATGGCATGCCTCCTGCGCGGTCTCTCGCTTGCGAACACCTGCAGGATGGGCACCTTGGCCATAATGTGCAAGGGTACGGCGCACTGGTGCACAACCTGATCAGTCGATACCCAGAGACCCCGCACGTACTGCACAACCTGACGAGGACAGCCGATGACCGCTCGAGTGGATGCGCTGGACGCAAGGATCGTGCACCTGTTCGCCGAGGAGCCGAGGGTCGGCGTGCTGGAGGCGTCGCGTCGGCTCGGTGTCGCGCGCGGCACCGTGCAGGCGCGGCTGGACCGGCTGGCCCGCGCCGGCGTGGTCCGCAGCTGGGGCCCCGACCTCGACCCCGCCGCCCTGGGCTACCCGGTGATGGCCTTCGCGACGATGGAGATCCGGCAGGGTGCCGGCCACGAGGTCGTCGCCGAGCACCTGGCCACCATCCCCGAGGTGCTCGAGGCGTTCACGATCACCGGCACCGGCGACATGTGGTGCCGCATCGTGGCCCGGTCCAACGCCGACCTGCAGCGTGCGATCGACCGGGTGGTGGCCTTCGAGGGGATCGTGCGCACCTCGACGGTGATCGCACTGGCCACCCAGATCCCGCACCGCGTGCTGCCCCTGATGGACGAGGCTGCCGCCGCGGATCACCCCGGCTGAGGTGCGCAGGTCAGTGCAGGGTGTAGCCGCCATCGACGACCAGCACCGAACCAGTCATGAACGAGGATGCGTCGCCGGCGAGATAGACCAGGCTGGGCGCGATCTCCTCAGGCGTCGAGGCCCGCTGCATCGGCGCGTCGAGGATCCACCGCTGCTGGAACTCGGGACGGTCGACATCGGCCATCTCGGTACGTACGTACCCGGGCGCCAGCGCGTTGACGCGGATGTTGTGCGGCGCCCACTCCGCGGCCAGGCTCTTGGTCAGCTGGTGCACGCCGGCCTTGGAGGCGTTGTACGCCGGCTGCCACTGCGGCCGGTTGACGATCTCGGCGGAGATGCTGCCGATGTTGACGATCACGCCACCTCCGGCAGCGATCATGTGCCGCGCGGCCGCCGTGCTGCACGTCCAGACCGCTGTGAGGTTGAGGTCGATGACGCGCTGCCACTCCTCGAGCGGGATCTCCAGGGCGGGCCGGTGGATCGCCACGCCGGCGTTGTTGACGAGGATGTCGAGCCGGCCCATCTCCTCCACCGCCACGGACATCATCTGCTCGACCTCCTCGGGTCGAGTGACGTCGGCGGGCACGGCGAGGGCCCGCCGCCCCAGCGCGGTCACCTCCGCCACGACGTCGGCCGACCTGACCTCGTCGCGTGCCGCGATGACGACGTCCGCCCCGGCCTCGGCCAGGGCACGGGCGAAGCCGCGGCCGAGTCCACGGTTGCCACCGGTGACGAGGGCGGTGCGCCCCCGCAGGGAGAACGCGTCCAGAACGGCCACGGGCCGGCTCCTATCGGTCGGGGGATGTCTGTGGCTCGGGGACCGGCACCGTCACCACGTCGACGCCGACGGCACGGATCCCGTCCAGCTCCTCGGGGTCGGCCAGCTCGTCGACGACGACGACGTCGAACTCGCCGACGCCACCCAACAGGTGCGGTGCGGTGCGGTGCAGCTTGGTGTGGTCGAGCAGCAGCACCCGGCGGTCCGCGGCCTTGAGGATCGCCCGCTTCAGTGCCGCGGAGGCAGACAGCGAGTGGTAGCACTGACCGGCACGGACCGCCGGGACGCTGATCACCGCGACGTCGGCGTGCCATCGCCCGAGCGCCGCGACGCAGTCCTCCCCGAAGGTCGCATCGAGATCGGCGACGTAGTCGCCTCCCAGCAGGTGCGTGCTCAGCCCGGAGTAGCCGCCCGCCACACGGGCGACCTCCACGTAGTTGGTGACCAGCCGGACCGGTTCGATCGCACCCTCCCCGAGCAGCCGCACCAGCGGCAGGACGGATGTCGAGTCGTCGACGAGCACCGTCCTGGGCTCACCGAGCAGGGGCACAGCCGCCCGGGCGACGGCCTGCTTCAGCTGCACCGCAGCGCGACGGCGAAACGCCGCGCTCGTCTGCACGTGCAGGTCCGAGGGGGCGACGGCCACCCCGCGCCGCTTGGTCAGGAAGCCTGAGGCGCTCAGCGCGTCGAGGTCACGGTGGGCGGTCATCGCGCTGATGCCGAAGCTCCCCGCCAGCTCGGTGATGGTCACCTCGCGGCGTTCGAGGACGAGCTCGAGGATCGCGTCACGGCGCGCCTGCACGGAGGCCTCGCTCGAACGCCCACCCCGCACGGATGACTCCTCGTCCCTCGGCCGCCTCAGGTCAGCCGGCACCGTGCGGTCGCACCACCATCTTGACGTGCCGGCCGGCGGGGTCGGGGACGAGGGCGTCGCGCACGTCGTCGAGCCCGACGTGACCGGTCACCATCCGGTCGAGCTGGACCTGGCCGCTCGCGGCGAGGGCGATGGCCACCGGCCAGGTGTTGGCGTAGCGGAAGGTGCCGGTGACGTTGATCTCTCGGTTCTGGACGACCGGCACCGGAAGGGGGATCTCGTCGGCGCCCATCCCCACGAGAACCGCCGTGCCGCCGGCATGCACGGCTCGTACCCCCGAGGCGACGGCCTGCGGTGCCCCGCTGCAGTCGATGAACGCGTCGACGGCCACGCTGGTCGCCGGGTCCACCACCGCTGGGTCGAGCACCTCGGTCGCCCCGAACGTGCGGGCGAGCTCGCGCCGATGCGGGTCGAGGTCGGTCATGACGATCTCAGCCGCACCTACCGCCCTGGCGACCTGGGCGACGAGCAGACCCACGGGTCCCGCGCCGCTCACCAGCACCGACGACCCCAGGCCCACCCCCGCCTTGCGGTTGGCCCAGATCCCCACCGACAACGGCTCCAGGAGGCCGGCGGCGTCGTCGGAGACACTGTCGGGTACGGCGTAGGCGAAGTCGGCCGCGATCGCGACGTACTCGCAAAAGGCGCCGTCCACCGGCGGCGTGGCGAAGAACTGCACGTCGGGGCACAGGTTGTACAGACCGCGGCGGCACAGGTCGCAGTGTCGGCAGGGCACACCAGGCTCGAGCGCGACCCGCTCGCCCACGCGTGCGGGGTCGACGCCCTCGCCGACGGCGACCACGCGTCCACCGGCCTCGTGACCGAGCACCAGGGGGTCGCGGACCACGAAGTCGCCGATGCGGCCGTGCTCGTAGTAGTGCGTGTCGGATCCGCAGACCCCCACCGACCCGACCGCGACGAGGACCTCCCCAGGCCGGGGGTGCGGCACCGGCCGCTCCTCGACCACGAGCTTCCTGGGTCCGTGCAGCACGCTCGCGCGCATCGTCTCCGGGACGGCGGAGTCACTCACCGGTCACAGCTCCCAACGTCAGGCCGGTGACCAGCCACCGGCGTACAGCCAACCCTGCCAGGATCATCGGCAGCACCACGATGGTGCCGATCGCGGTCAGCTGACCCCAGTCGATGCCGGTCTGCGTGACCAGCTGGCTCGCGGCGATCGGCAGCGTCTGCGAGCTGGGTCCTGCGAACACGGTCGCGAAGGCGTAGTCGTTCCACGCGAAGACCAGGCACAGAACGCCGGTCGTGACCAGCCCGGCCTTGCTCAACGGGAGCACGACGTGCCAGAAAGCTTGCCAACGGCTGCAACCGGCCACCAGCGCGGACTCCTCGATCGACGGCGGGATGTCGGAGAAGAACGCGCTCATCAGCCAGATCGCGAACGGCAGGTTGAAGGTCATGTACGCCAGGATCAGCCCCGGCAGCGTGTCGATCAGGCCGGCCAGGCGGAACATCAGGAACAACGGCAGGATGACCGCGGCGATCGGCGCCATGCGGGTGGAGATGATCCAGAACGACAGGTGGTGCTTGTTGCGCATCGTGGAGTTCGCCAACCCGTATCCGGCCAGCGTGCCGAGCACCAGCGAGAAGATCGCTGCGCAGCCGGCCGCCACCAGGCTGTGCCACAGGTACGGCGTGAGGTTGTTGGGTCCCGAGAACAGGCTCGTGTAGTTGTCCAGCGTCGGCTCGAAGAACCACACCGGGCTGCTCGCGGTGACGTCGGAGCTGTTCTTGAACGAGCCCGCCAGCATCCACACCAGCGGGACCAGGGTCCACAGCAGTGCGATCACCACGAGGACACCCACCAGGACGTTCGTGCCCGTGCTCTTGCGCGTCGGCCGCGCGTCAGCAGTGGTCGTCGACATCGACTCAGTCCTTTCGGGCCAGGACCCGCACGAAGCCCTGTGCGATCAAGATGGTGAGAACGAGCATCATCAGGCCGATCGTCGCGGCGTAGCCGAGGTCGAAGAAGCGGAACGCGTTCTCGAACAGCCGGATCGGGATGATCTTGGTGGCATCGGCGGGGCCACCATTGGTCGTGACGAAGATGATGTCGTAGTAGCGGACGGCGTCCATCGCCCGGATCAGCAGCGCCACCAGCAGGATCCCGGAGATCGACGGGAACACGATGTGCTGCAGGCTGCGCCAGTAGCCGGCTCCGTCGAGCGACGCCGCCTCCATCGTCGACGGGTTCACCGAGCTCAGGCCGGCCAGGGTGATCAGGGCGACCAGCGGCGTCCACTCCCAGACGTCCATCAGCACGACCGCCACGAACGCGCTGGTGGTGCCGCCCAGGATGTCGCCCTCCCAGCCCATCTGGTTCAGCAGCCAGGCATAGAGACCGAAGGTGGAGTCGGTCAGGTAGCGGCCGAGCAGCCCGACGATGACGGGGGCCACGAACATCGGCAGCAGGATCAGCGAGAGCAGCAGACCCCGCCCGCGGGTGACCCGGTGGAGCAGCAGGGCAAGACCGATACCCAGCACCATCTCCAGCCCGAGCGTGGCACCGAGGAAGATGATCGTCTTCAGCCAGCTCGACCACATGTCCGGGTCGGCAAGGGCACGCGACCAGTTGTCCAGCCCCGCCCAGCTGAGCCGTACCCCGCCGAGCAGCTGAACGGTGCTGAAGCTCATCACGACGAGCGCGATGAACGGCAGGATGGACAGCAGGGCGAGTACGGCGACGCCCGGCGCCATCAGCCCGCCGGTGAAGGTCAGCCGCTTCTTCTTCTGCTTCTCGGGCCCCGGCGGCTGCGTCGGCGCGGTGACCCGTCGGTTGGTTGCGGTGGTCATGCGACCCACCCCCGCTCGACGATCTGGTCGAAACGCTCGGTGGCGTTGTCCATGGTCTCCTGCGGGCTCTGGCCGGCGATCATCTTCGACAGCTCGGTGAAGATCGCGGTGTCACAGGCGTTCCACATCGGGATCTTCGGCCGCAGGCCGACGTTGTCGGGCTCCCAGGCGGTGCGGACCGCCTCCGCCGTGAGCATGTTGGGCAGGTCGCTGGGCCGCTGCTCCGCAGCACGCACCTGCGGGAGCTCGTACACCGACGTACGGGTCGGGGTGCCACCGCCGGCCGAGCTGCGTAGGTTGCTCAGCTGCGTCTCGGGCGAGGTGGCCCAGTTGACGAACAGCCAGGCGGCCCCGCGCTGTGCGCCCTGGGCGTTGTCGGAGATGGCGATGCCCGTGCCGCCGTACATGTGCGCCGAGCGGGCGGGGCCCTTCGGCAGCGGCGCGTAGCCGACCTTGCCCGGCAGCGCCTGCTCGTTGCTCGCGGCGAACTCGTGCCAGTTGGGGCACATCGCGATCTCACTCGCACGCAGGGCCGCGCCGACACCGTCCCAGTCCCAGGTGCGCGAGGCCGGATGCGCGGCGGCCATCAGTGAGCTGTAGAACTCCGCGGCCTCGACGCCCTCCGCCGAGTTGAGCGTGCACTTCCCGGGATCGCGCAAGCCGAGCAGACCGATCTGCTCGCCGGCGGCGAAGTAGTCCCCGCCGTAGCTCCACAAGATGTTGCTGAAGTCGCACATCAGCGAGTCGTGCTGCTTGGCCTGGTGGCCGGTGCCGTAGGACACCTCGTCGGCGTTGTCGTTGAACCACCGCGCGATCTGCAGGTACTCGTCCCAGGTGCGGTCGGACCCCGGCGTCGGGTCGAAGCCGAGCTCGTCAGCCATGGCGTCGCCGTACTTGTCGAACAGGTCGATCCGGTACTGCCAGATCATCGTCGGGCAGTCGTAGGGCAGCGCGAAGACCGGACCCTCCTCGGCGAACCGGCCGGCGGCGTCCATCTGGGTCGGGATGAAGTCCTCGAGTCCGCCCTCAAGGGGCGGGAAGTCCTCGGCACCGATGAACTCCCGCAGATCGGCCAGCCCTGCGCTGTACGGCGCCAGCACCTGGTACGGGTCGGCGTAGACGACCTGGTACTGCGAGTCACCCGAGGCCATGTCGAGCGCCACCCGCTGGACCAGCGCGGACAGCTCCAGGTTGACGATGCGCACGTTGATGCCCGTCAGCTCCGTGAACGGCTTGAGGTTCGCCGCGATCGCGGCTGTGGGCGCGGTGTTCTCCGAGATGAAGTTGATCGTCGTCCCGGCGAAGCGTCGCCACGGGTCCTCCCCCGCCTTCAGTGCGGGCATCCTCGCGGTGGTCTCGTTGCTGCAGGCGGCCAGCAGGCCCGGCGCGGCCAGGGCGCCGGCACCGAGCAACCCCGTACGCAACAACTCGCGTCTGTTCAGCATCTGCGGCCTCCCGGCCCATACATCACATATTTTGCGTGATCTTTGAGAAGACTTATAGCAGTTCGAGTGATCATCCGGCCAGTCCCGGGAGCACGTGCACCTTCACCCCGGTGCCGCCGCGGACGATCTCGAGCGCACCCTCGTACTGCTCCAGCGGCAGCCGGTGGCTCACCAGCTCGTCGGTGCGCACGACACCGTCGGCAATCAGGTCCAGGGCGGCGCCGAAGCTGTGCAGCACCGCCATCGAGCCGACGACGGTGATCTCGTCGTTGTAGACCCGGAACGGCGACAGCGCGACACGCGCCTCGGCCGGCGCGACACCGAACACGAGGAAGCGGCCGCCGCGCCGTACGGCGTCGAGGCCCTGCTCGATGACCGCAGGTACGCCAGTGACGTCGACGACGGCGTCGAACTGCGCGCCGTCTAGCTCGTCGATGGAGGTGGCGGTCGAGCGTGCGCCCATCGCCTCGGCGAGGACCAGCTTGGATGCCAGCCGGTCGACAGCGACCACGTGTGCCCCGGCCCGCTCCAGCAGCTGGATCAGCAGGAGGCCCATCGTTCCGGCGCCGATGACCAGCACCGACTCACCGACCTCGACACCGAGCCGCCGCATCCCGTGCACGGCGCACGACAGCGGCTCCACCAGCGCGCCCTGCTCGAACGTCATCGAGTCGGGGAGCCGGTAGGCGTTGGTGGCGGGCACGGCGACGAGCTCGGCGAACGCGCCGTCGACGGTGTCGCCGGTCGCCCCCCAGTTCGCGCACAGGTTGCCGCGGCCACTGCGGCAGGCTGCGCAGTAGCCGCAGAACAGGGACGGGTCCGCGGCCACGCGCGTGCCGACCGTGAGCCCGGTCCGCACGTCCGGACCGATCTCGAGCACCGTGCCCGCGAACTCGTGCCCCGGCACGATCGGGTACGGCGTCGGGGCGAAGTGGCCGTCGGCGATGTGCAGGTCGGTCCCGCAGACCCCGCAGGCCTCCACCCCGATCAGCACCTCGCCGGGTCCTGGCCGGGGATCGGGTGCGTCACCCACCACGATCGACCCGGGTTTCTCGATCTGCACCGCCCGCATCCGAAGACCTCCATCTGTGCGTGGTGTGTGCGTCTGGTGCGTTCGCTCAAATGAGCGGCTATGCTCTCGTGTGAGCACCATCACAGCCGCCGGACGCGCTCCTGTCAAGACCTGGGGCCCTGAATCGGGGTCGGCACCGGCGTCGGAGGGACCCAGCGAAGGGTGGGCTAGGGTGCCGACCGGTACGGGAAGGAGAGGGCGGCGATGACCCGAGCACGGGAGGCCGCGGAGTCGCGCGGGCCCGCCTGGCTGGTGCAGGCCGCCCTGATCGCGCACCGGTTCTACCTCGAGGGCCGCTCGAAGGTGGAGATCGCCGAGGAGCTCGACGTGTCCCGGTTCAAGGTCGCCCGGATCCTCGACGACGCCCGTGACCTGGGCCTGGTGGAGGTCCGGATCCGGCTGCCCGCCCACATCGATGCCGATCTCTCGTCGGCGGTGCAGGAGAGATTCGGACTGCGCCGGGCGATCGTCGTCGAACGTGCACCAGAGCAGAGCGGTTCCGTGCGCGAAGACCTCGGTCGGGTCGCAGCCGACCTGCTGACCGAGCTCGTCACCGACGAGGACGTGCTGGGCCTCACCTGCAGCCGCAGCGTCACCGCCACCACGCGGGCCCTGCGCTCCTTGGCGCCGTGCCGGGTCGTGCAGCTGACCGGCACGCTGGCCGGGCCCGACCTCGATGCCGGCAGCGTCGAGAGCGTGCGCCAGGCCGCGGAGGTCGGCGGCGGCAAGGCCTTCCCGATCTACGCGCCGATGGTGCTGCCGGACGCAGCGACCGCGACCGCGCTCGCCGGGCAGTCGGCCATCGGTCAGACGGTCGCCCGGTTCGGCGAGGTCTCGATCGCGATGGTGGCGGTCGGCGCCTGGTCCGAGGACCTGTCGACGGTGTGGTCGACCGTCGAGCCCCACGAGCGCTCGACCGTTGCCGAGGCCGGCGCGGTGGGCGAGATCGGTGCCCGAACGTTCGACGCGGAGGGTGCGACCGTGCACACCGCCCTCGACGACCGCGTCCTGGGCATCACCCTCGAGCAGCTGCAGGCCATCCCCGAGGTGATCGGGCTGGCTTACGGGGCGCGTCGCGCCGATGCGGTGCGAGCGGTGCTGTCGAGGGGTGTTCTCAGCAGCCTGGTCTGCGACGCTGATCTCGGGCGGCGCTTGCTCGACCTGACCCCTGCCGGCACCGCCGTGCCGACCAGAGCATCGAGAGAACGGGGAGCAACTGCATGACGCTGGTAGCGGGAGTCGATTGCTCGACGCAGTCGACCAAGGTGATCGTCTGTGAGGCCGAGACCGGCGCGGTCGTGCGCGAGGGGCGGGCGTCGCACCCCGACCGCACCGAGGTCGACCCGCAGGTCTGGTGGGATGCCTGGCGGACGGCCTCCGCGGGGTTGCTCGACGGGGTCGAGGCGCTGGCCGTGGGCGGCCAGCAGCACGGGATGGTCCTGGTGGACGACGCCGGCAAGCCGGTCCGCGACGCGTTGCTGTGGAACGACAACCGCTCCGCCCCGCAGGCCGAGGACCTCCTCGCCGAGGTCGGTGGCCCGCAGGCCTGGGCGGAGCTCGCCGGCCTGGTGCCCGTCGCGAGCTTCACCGTCACCAAGCTGCGCTGGGTGGCCCAGCACGAGCCGGAGACGGCCGACCGGGCAACGGGCGTGCTGCTCCCCCACGACTGGCTGACCCACCAGCTGCGGGTCGGAGGCGGTGCCCCCACGACAGACCGCGGCGACGCGTCCGGCACCGGCTACTGGTCCGGACACACCGAGTCCTACCTGCCCGGCATGCTGGAGCGGGCCTTCGGTCGCAACCTCGAGGTGCCCAGGGTGGCCGGCCCGCGCGAGCCGGTCGGCGAGACGGCTGCGGGGATCGTGCTCGCTCCGGGCACCGGAGACAACATGGCGGCCGCACTGGGACTCGGGCTGCAGCCCGGCGACGTGGCCGTCTCGCTCGGCACCAGCGGCACCGTCTTCGCCGTGGCCGACCGCCCCGCCACCGACCCGTCCGGCATCGTCGCCGGCTTCGCCGACGCCACCGGCCAGTTCCTGCCGCTGGTCTGCACCCTCAATGCCGCCCGGGTACTGGGTGCCGCGGCCCAGATGGCAGGTGCCGAGCTGTCCGACCTCGACGATCTGGCGCTCTCGGTCGACGACACCGAAGGCCTGGTGCTGCTGCCGTTCCTCGACGGCGAGCGCACGCCGCCGCTCCCGGACGCCACCGGCCTCGTGCACGGTCTGACCCGCCGAAACGCGACGCCTGCTCACCTGGCGAGGGCCGCCGTCGAAGGCATGTTGTGCGGTCTGGCTGACGCGGTCGACGCCCTGCAGGCCTCCGGCATCACGCCGAGGCGGATCGTGCTGATCGGAGGCGCGGCCCGCTCGACCGCCGTACAGCAGATCGCCTCCTCGCTGTTCGGGCTGCCCCTGGTCGTGCCGCCGCCTGCCGAGTACGTCGCCATCGGCGCCGCCCGTCAGGCCGCGTGGACGCTCGCCGGCGACGAGACCCCTCCGGCGTGGCCGCTCGGTGGGGACGTGCTCGAGCCCGACGCAGCGGCGGCTTCGGCGGCCCGTCGGGTGCGGGAGCGTTACCGCGCCGTCCTCGACAGCGCCGGGCCGCTGTTGAGCCCACGCAGTGGGACCGCAGTTGCGGACCCTGGTGAGTGAGGTCACAATGAGGCGACCTTTACGACGGACCGTCCGGCACGTACCTGCCGGTGAAGGGAATTATCAGCATGAGCTCAGTGCGCTACGACCACGCATCGCGTGTGTACGACGGCACCACCAAACCAGCCGTCGACTCCCTCGACCTCGAGATCCAGGACGGCGAGTTCATGGTGCTCGTCGGCCCCTCCGGCTGCGGCAAGTCCACCTCGCTGCGGATGCTCGCCGGACTGGAGGAAGTGACCTCCGGATCGATCTACATCGGCGACCGTGACGTCTCGAACGTCCCGCCGAAGGACCGCGACATCGCCATGGTCTTCCAGAACTACGCGCTCTACCCGCACATGTCCGTCGCCGACAACATGGGCTTCGCCCTGAAGATGGCCGGTGTCGACAAGAGCACGCGGCTGGAGAAGGTCAAGCAGGCTGCCAAGCTCCTCGACCTCGAGGACTACCTCGACCGCAAGCCCAAGGCCCTCTCCGGTGGTCAGCGCCAGCGCGTCGCGATGGGCCGCGCGATCGTGCGTGAGCCGCAGGTGTTCTGCATGGACGAGCCGCTGTCGAACCTCGACGCCAAGCTGCGTGTCTCGACCCGCACACAGATCGCCGCGTTGCAGCAGCGCCTCGGCATCACCACGGTCTACGTCACCCACGACCAGGTCGAGGCGATGACGATGGGCGACCGCGTCTGCGTGCTCAAGGACGGTCTGCTGCAGCAGGTCGACACGCCGCTCGCGCTCTACGACCGCCCGGAGAACCTCTTCGTCGCCAGCTTCATCGGCTCGCCCGCGATGAACATCATCGACGCGACCCCGACCGAGGACGGCGCGAACATCGGCGAGTACGTCGTACCCGTCGACCGCACCGCGATGAGCAAGCTCGGCTCCCACGGCAAGCTCAAGGTCGGCGTCCGCCCGGAGAACTGGCGCATCGTCGACGAGAGCGAGCCGGGCCTGCACGTCGAGGTGGTCGTGGTCGAGGAGCTCGGTGCGGACGCCTACCTCTACGGCGGTGTCAAGGGCGGTGCCGACGTCGACCAGGTGATCGCCCGCATCGACGCGCGTCGTCCACCGGCCAAGAAGTCGACGGTCAAGCTCGCGACCGACTCCGACAAGGTGCACGTGTTCGACGCCGAGACCGGCGAGCGCCTCAGCGACTGACCCCCACCCCGATTCGTCTGCGGTCACTCCGGGATTCTGCGGAGGGCGACCGCAGACGAATCGGGGTTCAGCCGAAGGCGGCGGCGACCTCACGGGCGGCCGCGGCCACCCGGGGACCGACCACGGCGGCGTCGAGCGCATGCAGGCCGACGACGCCGACAGAGGCCTCGATGCCCCCGGAACCCTGCACGGGTGCGGCCACCCCGAAGGCACCGGGTTGCAGCTCACCGTGCGTGGCGACGAAGTCGGGTCGGCCCGGGTGGTCCCCGGCGGCGATGGCCCGCCCGAGCAGGATGGCCTTGCCCGCGGCGCCCCGGTCGAGCGGGTGGCGGGCTCCCACCCGGTAGCCGACGTGGTAGTCGGTCCAGGTCGGCTCCACCACCGCCACGGCCAGGGCCTCACCGGCTTCGGCAACCGTCAGGTGGGCAGTCGCCCCGATGTCCTCGGCCAGGGCGCGCAGCGTCGGCACGGCGAGGTCGCGCAGCATCGGCTGGACACCGCGCGCCAGGGCGAGGGCGGCCATGCCGATGTGCACCCGCCCGGCGCCGTCGCGGCGCGCCAGGCTGTGCTGTTCCAACGTCGTGACGAGTCGGTAGATGACGGTCCGGTTGACACCCACCATGCCGGCCAGCTCGGTGATCGAGAGACCACGCGGAGTCTGCGCGAGCAGCGCGAGCACGCGCAGACCCCGGTCCAACGTCTGGGAGGTCTCGGCGGGCACGCAGTCAGCCTACCGATCTCCTAGGATCCAAGTGATGTCTGCGCAATCCCGACCTGACCGCTGGATCTCGCTCGAGGGAGCCGTCAACGTCCGCGACCTCGGCGGTCTCCCCCTGCGCCGCGGTGGCCGCACCCGGCACGCGCGCCTGCTGCGCTCGGACAACCTGCAGGGGCTGACGCCCGGCGACGTGCGGTTGCTGCGCCACGAGATCGGGCTCAGCGACGTCATCGACCTGCGCACCGCGACCGAACGCAGTCTGGAGGGCGATGCCCCTCTCGACGCCGAGCCGGGGGTGACGGTGCACCACCGATCCCTGCTGCCGCAGGAGGGCGACGAGGTGCGGCAGGTGCAAGGCGACGTGCTGCTGCCCTGGCAGCGACGTGCCGGCGACGACGAGGTGCCGGTCGAGCGCCCGCAGGCCCGCTCGGTCTACACGAGCTATCTCCAGGACCGGCCGGAGTCGGTCGTCGAGGCACTGTCCACGATCGCGTACGCCTCCGGGGCGGTCGTCGTGCACTGCGCCGCCGGCAAGGACCGCACCGGCGTGGTCGTCGCGCTCGCCCTCGACGTGGTCGGCGTACCCCGCTCGGCGATCCTCGAGGACTACCTGATGACCGCGGAGCGGATCGACGCCATCCTCGCGCGGCTCTCCGCCTCCCCCACGTACGCGGCCAACCTGCGTGACCGCGAGCGGACGACGCACCTGCCGAAGGCAGAGGCGATCACCGACGTCTTCGCGATGGTCGACGAGCGCGGCAGCACGACGGGCTGGCTGGAGGCGCACGGCTGGCGCGAGGCGGACACCGTCGCCATGCTGCAGCGGCTCACGGTCAACGGCGACGGGCCGACGGCGCGATGACGCGAGATGTCGGCGACGGCGGCACGCCCCCGCCGCGACGCTGGCCGACCAGCGTCTACGCCAGCGGTGAGGAGCCGGACCCGCGCTTCTCGCTCGCCAACGAGCGCACCTTCCTGGCGTGGATCCGCACCACGCTCGCGCTGCTCGCGGCTGCCGCGGCCGTGGACGCCCTCGACCTGCCGATGCCCGAGACGGCACAACGCTTCATCGCCGGCGTGCTGGCCCTCACCAGCCTGGTCTGCGCCGCGCAGGCCTGGCGTGGCTGGATGCGCACGGAGAGCGCGCTGCGCAACCGCCGGCCGCTGCCGAGCAGCCCGGCCAACCTGCCCATGGTGGTCGGCGTCGGCCTGGTCGCTGTCACGCTCGTCGTCGTGACGATCCTGCAGTGAGCCCGCAGCCGGCCGACGACGGGCTGCAGCAGGAGCGCACCACCCTGGCGTGGCGCAGGACCGGCCTCTCCGTGGCGATCGCGGCGCTCGTCATCGGACGGCTCACCGCGACCGCGCTCGGGCCGACGGCGGTGGTGCTCACGGCCCTCGGCGCCACCGGGGCGGCATGGATGACGATCGCGACCCTGCGCCGGGGCCGCTTCGCCGCCGGCTCGTCGGTGGAGACGGCGTTCGACTCGGTGCTCGCCGACGGTCGCGCCCCTGCCCTCCTGGCGTCGGTGACCTGTCTGCTCGCCGCTGTCGAGGTCGCCGCGATCCTGCTGGGATGATCAGCGCCGCGGCCGCGCGGCCCACTCGCGGATCCGGTCGATCCGCTCGCTGAGCTGCTCGGCGTTGGCCTGCGCCGCCGCCGGGCCACCACACTCGCGGCGCAGGGCCGCGTGGGTCACGCCGTGCGGCTGTCCGGTGCGGTGGTTCCAGGCGGCGACGAGCCCGTTGAGCTCCCGTCGCAGGGTCGCGATCCGCTCGTGCGTGCTGGGCTCACGCTCCGGCGGTGGGGCCTCCCGGACGACCGTCCGGCCACGGCGGCGCTGCTCGGCGAGCCGCTCGGCCTGCCGGTGCTTGAGCAGGTCACGCATCTGGTCAGGTTCGAGCAGCCCCGGGATGCCGAGGAAGTCGTCCTCCTCCTCGCTTCCGACGAGTACGCCGCCCTCGGCGCCGTACTCGCCACCGTCGTAGAGCACCCGGTCGAAGGTCGCCTGCGAGCCGAGTGCCTCGAACGACATCTGCTCGTCGGCGTCCGGGGTGGACTGCTCGGCCTGGGCCTGTGCGAGCAGGCCCTCCTCCGCCGCGAAGATGTCGTCGTCGTCCTGCACCGGCCGCCCGAGCACGTGGTCGCGCTCGGTCTCCATCTCGCCGGCGAAGCCGAGCAGCGTCGCGACGCTCGGCAGGAACACCGAGGCGGTCTCGCCACGTCGCCGGGCTCGGACGAAGCGCCCCACGGCCTGCGCGAAGAACAGCGGCGTGGCTGTCGTGGTCGCGTAGACGCCCACCGCCAGCCGCGGCACGTCCACGCCCTCGCTGACCATGCGGACCGCCACCATCCAGCGCAAGTCCGAGTCGGCGAAGGCGGCGATCTTCTTGCTCGCGCCCTTCTCGTCCGACAGCACGACGGTCGGGCGCTCGCCCGTGATGGAGGTCAGCAGCTTGGCATAGGCGCGGGCGGAGTCCTGGTCGGTCGCGATCACCATCGCGCCGGCGTCGGGCACGTGCCGGCGCACCTCCGACAGGCGCTTGTCGGCCGCGGAGAGCACCGACGGGATCCACTTGCCGTCGGGGGCCAGCGCGGTGCGCAGGGCCTGCGCGGTCATGTCCTTGGTCAGCGGCTCCCCGAGCCTCGCCGCGACCTCGTCGCCCGCACGGGTCCGCCAGCGCATCTCGCCGGAGTACGCCATGAACAGCACCGGGCGGACCACGTGGTCGGCGAGTGCGTGCGCGTAGCCGTAGGTGTAGTCCGCGACGCTGCGCGGCACGCCGTCGTCGCCGCCGGCGTACGTCACGAACGGGATCGGGTTGGCGTCGGACCGGAACGGCGTACCCGTGAGCGCGAGCCGCCGAACGGCCGGGTCGAACGCCTCGCGGATGGCGTCACCCCACGACAGCGCGTCGCCCGCGTGGTGGATCTCGTCGAGGATCACCAGGGTCTTGGACCGCTCGGTGCGCACCCGGTAGGCCAGCGGGTTGGTCGCCACCCCGGCGTAGGTCAGCACGAAGCCCACGTAGTCGGTGCTCGTGCGCCCCTTTTTTCCTGTGTAGTTGGGATCCAGGGGCATGCCTGCGCGTCCGGCGGCGTCGGCCCACTGCGTCTTCAGGTGCTCGGTGGGAGCCACCACGATGATCCGGTCGACAACGCGTCGTTCGAGCAGCTCGGCCGCCACGCGCAGCGCGAACGTGGTCTTGCCGGCACCGGGCGTCGCCACGGTCAGGTAGTCACGCGGTGACCGGGCGAGGTAGTCCTCGAGCGCCTGCTGCTGCCATGCGCGGAGCTTGGTCGCGGTACCCCAGGCTGCCCGGTCCGGGTACGCCGGGGGCAGGTGCCCGGCCTGGGCGACGGCGTGCGGGACGGATGGGTCGGCGTGCGACAACAGGGCCCTCTCCGGACGGGACGACGAACGAGCCGGGACAGCCTAACCGCCCCGGTCCCCGGCTCCTGGGCGCCCCGCCGAGCACCCCTGGTCACGACTCGGCACCCTGCCACCGTTGCACATAAGGTGAGCGATTGTTTACGGTGTGTGAGCCTTCGTCCTAGGGAGCCTCCCATGACCAGACCCATCTCCAGGCGCCGCTGGTCGGCACTTGTCGGACTCGGCGTGTGCGTCGCCCTCACGGGAGCCGCAACCGCGCCGGCCACCGCCCAGCCGGGTGCACCGACCGTCGAGGACCTCGTCGAGCCGATCGACCCACAGCAGTGGGAGAACCCCGACGACATGACCTGGGCCGACTACACCGCCGTGCCCGGAATCGACTGGTCCGACCCCGGCCGCGAGCCGTCGGAGCGCACGTTCGACATCGCGCTCGTGCTGGGCGACTTCACCGACCAACCCTTCCTGGTCACGCAGCCCGAGGGCTCGCATCCTTTCGGCAACCCGCAGGCGAGCGCCACCGGACTCGACCGAGCCGACGTCCCGCAGTTCTACGAGGACCTGCTCAACACGCCGAACGACCTCAACCACGGGCACACGCTGCACGAGTACTGGATGGAGGACTCGGCCGGCCGCTACGGCGTCGACCTGACCGCGCACGGCGTCTACGGCCTCCCCGGCAAGCTGCACGAGTACGGCCTCGTGGGCACCGGCCAGAACGGCGAGGGCTGCCCGGCCGGTGACAGCTGCGACAAGTCGATCCGCGCGGATCTCGGTGGCGCCTGGCGGGCCGAGGTCGGTGACGCCGAGGCGGACTCCTACGACCTCGTCTTCTTCCTCACCGCCGGCCACGACGAGTCGGGCACCTGGCAGGAGTTCGGCGAGATGATGTTCTCCTCGCCCGAGGACGTGCCGGACGAGTTCGGCCCGCCGGACGAGTCGCTGCCCAACTCCGTGGTCACCCGCTACGTTCCCTGGACCTCCTGGCTGGCCGGCAGCAACCACTGGCCCAACGCCAGCCGTGGCAGCTCCACACAGGCCGAGAGCTCCGGCGCCGGCGTCTACGCGCACGAGCTGAGCCACCTGCTCGGCATCGGCGACAATTACAACAATCCCTACGGCACGCCGGTGTCGCGCAGCTACTCCGGAATCTGGGAGATGCTCTCCCGAGGCAGCTTCAACGGCCCTGGTGGGCCGCACCGGCGCTGGGTCGTGCCTGCGACCGAGGGCGGCTCGATGGGGTCGCACCACATGCTGCGCAACAAGATGAAGCTGGAGATGGTCGACGAGGAGCAGGTGCTGCGGCTCACCCGCGACGGGCTCGCACAGTCGGGCGTGGTCGTCACCGACGTCACCGCCCGCGAGGTCCCCGTCGGGGACGCGTTCGGCCGCGACGGTCTGTCCGGCGTCAACGTCGTGATGGAAGGCGGCGACCTCAGCGCGGAGTGCAGCCTCCAGCAGGACTGGCGCTGCGACCGCGGCGGGTACGACAACTACACCGTCGAGGTCGTCGACCGGATGGGATCCGACTCCTTCACCCCGGACAACGGCGTGCTGCTCGCCAAGACCAAGGACCTCGACCGCGCGCCGTTCATCTGGGTGATCGACGCGAACCCCGAGGACATCGAGATGGTCGACTTCGAGCGCCCCGACGGCAGCGAGGCGATGGTCTCGCTCGGCGACTACCGGCAGCTCTCGGACGCGTTGTTCAAGTCCGGCACCGACTCCGGCAGCGAGTACGAGCACGTCGACGAGGCAAACCGGCTGCAGATGTACGTGCTCGACCGGCGGCGCGACTCCGCAGGGGTGCTGCACTACACGGTCGCGGTGCGCTCCCTCGACGGCGCCGGCCCGCACGTCCGCGGGGTCGATGCCGCTGACGCCGAGCCGACGGGCGTGCAGCCCGGCTTCGCCGCGCGGTGCGACTTCCCGGTGACCAACACCGGGACAGCGGCCGACGTCTCCGGCAGCCAGCCGGACGACGTGTCCTCGATGGTCGACGCCGACGTCTTCCGGCTCGCAGCCGAGGCCACCGGTGGCTGGGAGGTCTGGATGCCACGCGAGGTCGTGACGGTCGACAACGGTGCGGCCCGCGAGGTCGAGGTCTACGTCGGCCGTGAGCCCGGCTCGCGGACCCGGTCGACGGTGACCCTCGAGGTGACCTCGGAGAGTGACCCGCAGGCGGCGGACACCGTCACCTGCGACGTCGACGTGGCCGACACCCGGCCGTGAGCCACGTCGACCGGTACGCCCGGGTGCGCGTGCGCGGGCACACGCGCGCGCACCCGGGTCACGCCTGGCACCTCAGTCGTCGTCGCCCTCGTCGTCGCCCTTGCCCAGCGACTCCCAGCGCTCCTTGCACTCCGGGCAGGTGGGATAGCGCTCCGGGTCGCGGCTGGGGACCCACACCTTGCCGCACAGCGCGATGACCGGCGTGCCCTCCACCATCGCGGACATCAGCTTGTCCTTGGGCACGTAGTGCGAGAAGCGCTCGTGGTCGCCGTCATCGAGCGTCGGCTTGGTGCGGACGTCCTCGACGGTCTCGGTTCCGGGGCTCAGCTGAGTGCTCACGGGCCACAGTCTAGTTGCGGCTAGTTCTGCGTCGGGTCCTCGGGACAGTTCGCCACGAACGCCAGCTCGCCGGGCTGCCGGCGCAGCACCCGACGCCACAATGTCTCGGCATCTCCGGTGAGCACGTCCGTGGTCTCGGCGGGTACGACGTACCAGGAGCCCTCGGCGATCTCGGCCTCCAGCTGGCCGGCGCCCCAGCCGGCGTACCCGGCGAAGATGCGCAGCCCCGACAGCACGTCGCGCACGAGCTCGGGCGGCGCGTCGAGGTCGAGCAGTCCTGCCCCGGGATAGAGCGGGGTCCAGCCGACCGGGGCGGCGTCGCTGATCGCCTTGTCGACGACGGCGACCGCGAGCGCGGCGTCGGTCTGCACCGGACCACCGGCGAACAGGACACTCGGACCGCTGACCAGGTCGGCCCAGCTCGGCAGCACCTCACCGACGGCGACGTCGGTCGGGCGGCTGATCACGACGCCCAGCGCACCGTCGTGGTCGTGCTCGAGCATCAGCACCACAGCACGCGCGAAGTTGGGGTCGACGAGCGCCGGCGTGGCCACCAACAGCTGCCCGGCGAACTGCCCGGTGCCGTCCTCACTCATCGCTCCATCATGACGCATCACCTGCGAGCGCACCGGCGCTCACCATCGACTCCAGCGCCTCGCTGACGGCGCGGTCCCGCTCGAGCGGCAGCATGTGCCCCGCCGCGGGCAGCTCCGTGAGCTCGGCCCAGGGCATCGCGTCGGCGAGTCGCCGAGCGTGCGAACGAGGCGTCAGCCGATCAGACTCGCCGACGAGGACGTGCACCGGCACCCGCTCCAACGCCGCCAGCGCCTCGAACCGGTGGTGTCGCATCAGGTCGGTGAAGAACCCGCTCATCGACGTGGGTGGAGTGGCGACCAGCGCGTCGACGGTCAGCCGGTGGTCGCAGACCCGCATCGGATGCCCGAAGAGGTAGCGGCGCACCACGAGGGACTCCAACGCCGGGGCGGCCGTGCGGCGCCGGCGACCCAGTCGGCGGGCACGCGCCGCCAGCAGCAGCGGGAGCGCCTGGCGCAACCGCTCGCCCTGCGCCCGTGGCAGCCCGAGGGTCACCCGCCCGAGGCCGCCGCCGGAGGTGCTGACGAGGACCACGCCGGCCACCCGCTCCGCGAACACCGCCGGGTGCTGCTCGGCGAGGGCCATGATCGTCATGCCACCCATCGAGTGGCCGGCGAGCACCAGCGGTCCGCTCGGCGCCACCTCCTCGATCACCTCGAGCAGGTCCGAGCCCAGCAGGTCGAGCGTCGTGCAGCCGTCCGCCGCAGGTGCCGAACGCCCGTGGCCCCGGTGGTCGTAGCGCACGACCCGCACCTGGGTGCCGAGTCTTGCCCGCAGGTCGCGCACCTGGTAGCGCCACGTCTCCAGGTTGAGGGTCCACCCGTGCAGCAGCACGACCGTGACGGGCGCGTCCTCCGGCCCGTCGACCCGCACGTGCACGCAGTGCCCGTCGCGGCACCGCAGGGTCAGATCGCGGCTCATCCGCGCGCTCCGACCAGTCCCGCCGGCCGGTTACGTCGGGGCCGGCCGGGGCCGCCGGCTCCGGCCGTTCGACCCGCCAGCGTGTATCCCACGGCCACCAGCGCGAACAGCGTGAAGAACAGCCCGCCGGTGACCAGGTAGGCCGCTCCCCACAGCCAGCCCGGCACGTCGTGGCGCTCCTCACGGCGCAGGATCAGCCGTTCCTCGACGAACTCCCGCTGCGCGCCGTCGACGGCCGGAACCGCCTCCGCGGGGATGGCCGGGTCCGCGGGCAGGTAGACCGGCGCGGCCAGCAGCGTGTGCTCGGGAAGGTGGAGACGCACCAACGTCTTCCAGCTGCCGTGCAGCGGCATCGGCTCGTCGGTGCGCCACACCCCGGGCCGCACCTGATCGAGCTCGCCGCGCACCGCTCCCCCGCCCTGCCAGGACAACGCCTCGAACCAGTAGGCGTCCGCCACCGAGCCCGCCGGGTCGACGCGGACCTCGAGGAAGCCCTCGCGGCGGTCGCCCGCAGCGGTCTCGTCGATCGCGACCGTGGCGGTCGCGCTGCCGTCGGACTCCGGCGGCACGTTGACCACGAAGACGCCGACCACGAGCGCCGCGCCGAGCAGGGCCGGCAGCGCCCGCCCCGTCGGCCGCGCCTCCTCCCCCTCGTGACGCGTCAGCTCTGCGGACGGTTGCGCCACCGTCTGCAGCCGGCGATGCATCCACACGACGACCAGACCGGTGCCCGCACCGGCGATCGAGCTGTAGAGCACCGCCCACGGCATCATCTCCGCCGGCCACGGCATCGGGCGGGTGGCCGCGGCCCAGAAGTACTCCACCAGCAGCAGCCCCCAGGTCATCGCGATGCCGCCCAGCACCCCGAAGGCGTATCCCGGACGCGCCCAGCGGGTGAGCGCCACGGCGACCAGTGCACCGCCCAGCATCAACGGCGGCCACGGGGTGAGCGCATCGAACACCCACGTGTTCAGCGCGAGCAGACCGGCCTCGAGAGCGGCGTATCCGAGCCACACCGCGGTGACCCAGCGGGCCCCCCGCTGGAGCGCCAGGCCGAACGTCACGACGGTGGCGACCGCGAGCACGACCGGGTCGTTGAGCAACGGGAACTGCGGCACGCCGTAGGCGAACTCGAGCAGGAACGCGACGGGTGCGGCGAGGAAGACCACCACGGCGACCCACTCGATGACGGCGCGCGAGCGCGACGTGGCCACCTGCGCGACCTCGGCGCAGGTGAGCACCATGGTGTACGGCAGCATCAGCACGCCGCCGATCATCACGACGTGGGTCGGACCCCACTCGGTGACGTCCTGGCCGAAGAGCCGGTGCCACGCGTCGTCGAGCGGGAAGCCCGCCAGCGCGGCGAGCGCGACACCCGCCGAGATCGCCGGCCCCATCGGCACCCGCCAGGTGCGGCTGATCCGCAGCGTGCGACGCGGGAGGTTGCCGTCGGCGAGACACATCGCGAGCGCGGCGCCGACGAAGATCGCGATCAGGCCGAGGAAGATGAAGTAGTGCGCCGGGTTGGCCAGCGGACCCTCGTCGCGGCCCAGCGAGATGTGGTACGACACGTCCCAGTAGAGGCCGGTCGCCCCCGACAGCGCCCCCGCCACCTGAACGGCCAGCGGCAGGGCGAACCACCGCGGGCTGCGGTCCGCCGCCGCGACCCGGTCCGCCGCCCGGCCGACCAGGGTGCGGCGCCCGGTGCGCTCGCGCCACATGACCCAGACCAGTGCGCCGTAGACGAGTGCCGTGAAGGCGAGCACGATCACGATCTGGTCGGTGGGAGCGCCGGCCGCGGAGGGCGCTTGCTCGGGGCTCGATGCCAGCAGCATGACGGGACCTTTCGCCGCGCGGAGAATCTATCTAACACTTGCTATGTGTCATCGACACTGTCACATGTAGGATGTCCCATGTCAACGGTGCATGAGGGAGGCGAGGTGACCGGGGCTGTGCAAGAGCCGGAGCAGGAGATGACCATCGACCAGCTGGCGGCGTCGGTGGGCATGACCGTGCGCAACGTCCGTGCCTATGCGAGCCGTGGCCTCATCCCCGCCCCCCGGCTGGTCGGTCGCACCGGCTGGTACGGCGAGGAGCACGCCGACCGGCTGCGGCTGATCCGTGACCTCATCGACCGCGGCTACACCCTCGGTGCGGTCGAGAAGGCGCTGCTGAGCAGCACCGGCGTCCGCGCCGGCCATGCCCTCGACCTGCTCAACACCCTCGCCAACCCGCTCGGCGGGGTCGAGGAGCCCGAGGAGATGGGGGCCGACGCGCTCGCCCGCCTCGCCGGTACCCTGCACGACGAGGAGCTGCTCGACCGCCTCGTCAAGCTCGGGCTGGTGGAGCGCCTCGACGGAAACAGGGTGCGGCTGCTGCGTCCCTCGGTGGTGCGCGCCGGCGCGCAGGCGATGTCGCTCGGGTTGTCACAGCAGTCCGTGCTGGAGCTGCTGCCGCTGATGTCGGACCGGCTGCGCGATGTCGCGCAACGTTTCGTCGACGAGTTCCGGGCCCAGGTGTGGCACTCGTTCACCGAGGCAGGCATGCCCGACGAGGAGTGGCCGCAGATGCTGCAGCGGATCGAGTCCATCCTGCCGGTCGCCGGTCAGGCGGTGGTATCGGTCTTCCGCGACGAGCTGGGGGCCGCCATCGACGAGGCGCTCGGCGAGGAGCTGCAGGTCATCGCCCACGGGGGCAGCAACAGCGCCTGACCGCTCAGCCGCGAACCGTGAGCGTCACCCGTGCTGCGTCTGCGTCCCGGCGCCGTCGACGGCCGGCAGCGGCCCGCTGGGGTTTGCTGTCGCCCCCTTGCGGCTGGCCGCATCCTTGACCGCCGTGGCCACCGCGTGGTGCACGTCGGCGTGGAACACGCTCGGGATGATGTAGTTCGGGTTGAGCTCGTCCTCGGTCACGACGCTCGCGATGGCCTTCGCCGCAGCCAGCAGCATGTCGTCGTCGATCGTGCGGCTATGGGCGTCCAGCAGGCCGCGGAAGACCCCGGGGAAGGCGAGCACGTTGTTGATCTGGTTCGGGTAGTCCGAGCGTCCGGTGGCCACGACGGCGGCGTGCTGGCGGGCCACGGCCGGGTCGACCTCCGGCACCGGGTTGGCCAGCGCGAACACGACGGCGTCGTCGGCCATGGTCGCCACCTCCTCGGCACCGAAGAGGTTCGGCGCGGAGACCCCGATGAAGACGTCGGCGTCCTTGAGGGCTCCGGCGAGGTCCCCGGTGAAGTCGGCCTTGTTGGTGTGCTCGGCGATCCAGCGCAGCGAGTCGTCGAGGTCGGTGCGGCTGTGGTGGATCACGCCGTTGATGTCGACCACGATCACGTCCTTGACGCCGGCGCGCAGCAGCAGCCGCAGGATCGCCGTACCCGCGGCCCCGGCACCGGCGATGACGACCCGCACGTCCGACATCTGCTTGCTCACCGCCCGCAGGGCGTTGGTCAGGGCTGCGAGTACGACGATCGCGGTGCCGTGCTGGTCGTCATGGAACACCGGGATGTCGAGCATCTCGCGCAGGCGGGCCTCCACCTCGAAGCAGCGGGGCGCGGAGATGTCCTCGAGGTTGATGCCCGCGAAGACGGGTGCGATCACCTGCACGGTGCGCACGATCTCCTCGACGTCCTGGGTGTCGAGGCAGATGGGCCACGCATCGATGCCCGCGAAGCGCTTGAACAGCGCGGCCTTGCCCTCCATCACCGGCAGCGCGGCGGATGGCCCGATGTTGCCCAGGCCCAGGACAGCGGACCCGTCGGTGATGACCGCGACCGAGTTGCGCTTGACGGTCAGCCGCCGGGCGTCGTCGGGGTTGTCGGCGATCGCCCGGCAGACCCGCGCAACTCCGGGTGTGTAGACCATGGAGAGGTCGTCACGGTTGCGGATGGGGTGCTTGCTCTGCATCTCGATCGTGCCGCCGAGGTGCATCAGGAAGGTGCGGTCGGACACCTTGTGCACGATCACGTCGGGCAGCGCCTCGAGCGCCTCGACGATGGCACCGGCGTGGGCGGTGTCGCGGGTCGCGCAGGTGACGTCGATGCCGATCCGCTCGTGGCCGGACGCGGTGACGTCGAGGGCCGTCACCAGGCCGCCGGCCTGCTCCACCGCGCTGGTCAGCTGGCTGGCCGCCGTGCCGCCGGCGGGCAGCTCGAGGCGGACCGTGATGGAGTAGCTCACGCTCGGAGTCGTCGCTGTCACGCCGCCCATCTTTTCACGAATGAGCCCCCGCCCGGCCACAGAGGGAGGGAGGCTGGCCAGGGCGGGGGCTCTGTCCGGGTCGTGCGGGACCGCGGGTCAGGCGGCCAGGGCGTGCCGGATACGGCGCAGCAGGGAGTTACCCCGGTGCGCGGGGTGCTTGATCGTGGGCTGGGCCGTGTCGACGACCACCGACCGCGCACGCCGTTCGATCCGCTCGCCGAGCGTGGCGGCGGCGGGGTCGTCGAGGGCGGCGACGCCGGAGGCCGAGGCCAGCAGCATCCACTCCTTGCGCCGCGCGGTGCGCAGCGGACCCGTGTCGATGCCGGCGTCGGGCCCGGCGGCCGGCCCCGCATGGGCGTCGAGCAGGGCCCGCAGCCCGGGCATCCGTGCCGCGCAGCGACGCCACGCGTGCACGACCCCGGCCTCGAGATCGACCGGCTCCTTGGTCAGCTCGTGCTCGATCGCACCCGCGAGCCGGGTGTGCCAGCGCATCTGCAACGCCTGCAGCAGCCGCTCCTGGCTGCCGAACGCGGCCTCCGCCTCGGGAAGCTCGGCCCACGCGAGCGCACCGTCTCGGCGCTGCTCAGCGAGCTCCATCGCAGCCTGGGTCACGGCTTCGCGGCGGTGGAAAGCATCCCAGGTCATGGGCTGCTCCTCTCTCACATACCGTTGGTACGTACTCAGAGTATGTGCCCAGGGCCTGGCGCACCAAACGCGAACGGACGAGACACCTGTCACAGCGCCCCGCACCGTGCGGGATGCGCAGTCCTATGCTGACGGGATGACTCATCCGGCGAAGGCGGCACGAGCGCTGCGCAACACCGCCCGCAAGGGCTCGCGCAGGGCCGAGTACTCGGTCAGCACCCGCAAGGCGCTGCTCGACAGCGCGGCCGCCCTGTTCGCCGAGCGCGGGTACGCCGGCACCTCGCTCGACGAGGTCGTCGCAGCCGCCGAGGTGACCAAGGGTGCGCTGTACCACCACTACAGCGGCAAGCAGGCCGTGTTCGAGGCCGTGCTCGAGCGGGTCGAGGCCGAGGCGGTGGAGGCGATCGCCGCGGAGGTGCGGCGCGAGAAGGACCCCTGGCAGAAGGCGCTGGTGGGCGTGCGCTCGTTCCTGGAGATCTGTCAGCAGCAGAGCTACCGGCGGATCGTGATGCAGGAGGGGCCGGTGGCGCTCGGCTACGACCGGTGGCGGGAGATCGAGGAGCGCAACACCTTCGGTCTGGTGCGCGACATCGTCCGCGCCGTGCTGGAGCAGTACGACGTCGACGACTCGATCCTGGAGACGTTCAGCCGGCTGTTCTTCGGAGCGATGAGCACCGCCGGGATGTCGGTCTCGCAGTCGGACACCCCGGAGATGGTCAGCGAGCAGGTCCAGACCGTCATCGCGTTGATGCTGGCCGGCTTGCGCCAGCTGGCCGAGACCGGCACCGGACTGAGCCGCCTCTCCCCCACCGAGATCCTGCGCTGAGGGTCCACCGACGCCGATCGCCGGCCGGACCCGATCACCGCGAGCGCACGTCGACCAGCACTCCCACCTTGTCGATGCGGTGCTCGGGGTTGCCGAACTCGTCCGACCAGTAGTTGCCCGCGGCGCGGTCCTCGGGGGTCGCACACGTCGACAGGGTGATCATCGGTCGGGTCGGCTCACGTCCCGGGTGGCCCGGGACGGGGGCGGACTGCGCGGCCAGCGAGCGCTCGGAGCGGAACGAGGTCTTCCTCGTCCGGGTGACGACGTAGTCGTAGACCTTGCCCTGGGACCTGACCAGGATGTGCGCGCCCTTGCGCACGGACGGGAGCTCACCGAAGGGAGCGCCGGCCGACGTGCGGTGGGCCGTGATGATGTAGTTGCCGACCTCGCCTGGCCCGACCCCACCCCCGGGGCCGCCCGGGCTCGCGGCTACCCCGCCGTTCTGGATCTCGGTCCCCGGCCGGTCGTCGGGCGAACCGAGGTAGCCGATGACGGGCAGGCTCTCGAGTCCCATCGCGGGAATGCTCACCGTGGCACGGGCGGGCTTGCCGGATCGCGCCTCGCTCGGCGTGGCCGCCGGCTTCGGAGGTGTGGAGGTGGCGGAGGCGTCACCGGTCGGACCGGAGGGCCGCGGGCTCGACGGAGCGGACGTCGCAGCGGTCGAGGGCGCGGACTCGGCGGTGGTGGAGCGGGCCGTAGCACTCGGATCGGCCGGCAGCGGCTCGGCGACAGCCTCGGTGCGGATCGTGCAGCCTGCCAGCGCGATGGCCAGCACGGCCAGCACGATCGACACGACGACCCGGTTGTTGCCCATCCCCCGAGGATACGGGGGCGCCGTGACCGCGAGCCGTTCTCGCGTCCGCGGAGTCAGCGGCGCCGCGAACGCAGCAGCGTCAGTCCACCGCCGAGCAGGGCTGCGAGACCCGTGAGGCCCGCGCCCGCCATCGCGGCCGGCGACCCGGTGTCGGCCAGCGGCGGCTCGCTGGGACCCGGACGGTTGCGTGCGGCAGGGGGGACGTCCGACTCGGGCCGCCTCGGCTCGGTGGCCACCGGCTCCTCGGTCACCGCCTGGGAGCACTCGGCCGTCGCAACCGTCACGGTGCCGCTCAGGTGTGCAAGGTTGTCGGCGTCGGGAAACTGCTCCAACGGCGGCTCGGCCAGCACCTGGTCGACCACCTCGTAGAGCTGCCTCAGCGTGAGCTGCTCGAGCTCGGCGTCGCTCGGAACGGCCTCGCCGGCGACCGGGTTGGAGTCGCGCAGGTCAGCCAGGGCCTCCCGCAGCGCCTCCTCAGCGTGCTCGGCCGCCTCGGGGATCTCGCGCAGCTGCTCGAGGTCGAGGTCGGTGTCGAGCTCGATGACGAGGTTGCTCGCCGAGCCGCTGCTGCTGCCGTCGGTCTGCTGCACGTTGAACGTCACGGTGCCCACACCCGGCACGCGCACACTCCGTCCTGGCTGCAGCTGGATCTCACCGGTGAGCTCCGGGGAGTCGCTGGCAAGGGCTGCTTGCGGGACGTCGAGGGTGATCGTCTGACCGTCACCGGTGCAGGTCGACTGCACGATGTCGGCGGTGAGCACACCCTGCCCGACGTCGAGACCCGTGACGGTCGCCTCGCTCACCACCGCGCCGTCGACCAGCGTCGACGAGGCCTCGAGCAGCTGCGCGGTCAGCAGCGGGTTGGCGGGCACCTCGGCCACGGTCTCGCTCGAGTCGAAGCTCGCGTCGCCCAGCGCGGAGTCGGGGAAGACGACGCTCGGGACGTCGTCGAACTCGGCCTGTCCGGGGAAGAGGTCGAGGCTGAGCCCCTGGACCCGCAAGGCCGTCGCGCTGCCGTCGTAGTCGGTGGCAGCATGCGCCGGCGCGCCGGCTCCCACCAGAGCGACCGCTGCCGAGGCCCCCAGGATGCACGCTGCCCAACGCGGTCGGTACATGGCTTAACCCCTCCGGTGACTCGAGTCCTGCCTCCCTAACGAGACAGCCACCGGCCGGTTACGTCCGATTTCTTACTTTCCGTAGCGCAGGTCGCCACCCGCGTTGGGGACCAGCTCGATCCAGGTGCGGCCCGGCGGTACCGGAAGCGGCTTGCCGCCCTTCGTCGTGAGGCGCAGCTGAGCGCGCGGCCCCCGCTTGCTCCACCGCGCCTCGTGGGCCCGGCCTTCATGGAACAGCGTGGCTGGCCCCTTCCCGGCAAGGATGGTCTCCGGGACCGCGTTTCCGGCGGGGTCGCGGTAACCCGCGTCGGTCAGGCGGACCCTGAGCGCCAGCACGTTGCGTGGCACGAAGTCGCCCTTGCCGCTGTGGTCGATGCTGCGGCCATACGTCTGGGACTTCGGACGGTAGTTCCACGTGTTGACCGTGCCGCCGGAGAAGCGGGCGTGGATGGTACGCGCGGGCTTGCCCTTGGCCAGGTCGGAGGCCTTGCCCCACGGCAGGTAGGGCCGCGGTGGCGGCCCCTGGCCACGCGCCTTCGCGAGGCGGTCCAGGTGCACGAAGAGGTTGTACGGCGCCGGACGGTTACCCACGCGGTGGTAGCCCGGTGCGCCCTCGCCGGCGAACGGGATACCGGCCTGGCGTACCCGCCGGACGGTCGGTGGGGCACCGCCGGAGGCCACCAGGACCGCCTTCGCCGCGCGCACGATGCCGATGTCGGAGGTGCGCATCGAGCGCACCGGGCCGACCTCGGGCGGCATCGTGGAGTAGTAGAAGGCGGCCAGCCGGGTGAGCCCGCCCTCGACCAGCTGCTGCACGACCAGGTCGGCCTTGCCCAGGCCGACCTGGGGACGGGAGTTGCCGGTGTTCTCGATCTTGACCACCAGCGCGCGCCGCGTGGGGATGTCGCCCCCGGACATGCGTCCGGTGAGCGGCCAGCGCTTCGCCAGCGTCGTACCGTTCGCCGTCGCCAGGTCGCTGGGGCTGGGCGACGGGCTGCTGCTGCTCGGGCTCGGCGAAGCGCTCGGCTCCTCGTCCCCCGAGCATGCGGTGAGCACCAGGGCGCCGCTGAGCAGCGCTGCCACGAGAGTGGCGGCGCGGCCCAGCGGCCACCGGTGCCGTCGAGTCGGCTGCGTCATGGCGTCAGTGTCCCAGAACGGAGTGTGATTCAGCGGCTACCGCGCATCGTGCCGGCGTACCAGGAGTTGGTCCACGGCGCATCGCGCTTGACCGGCGTGCCCGGTCGCGACGCGTGCACCATCAGCCGACGGCCGTTGCGCCACCCGACGAACATGCCGACGTGGTAGACGTCACCGCCGCTGTGGAAGAACATCAGGTCGCCGCGCTTCATCGCCTTGCGGGGGATCCGACGGGTGCGGTTGGCCTGTGCGTCGGAGGTGCGGGGCAGCCCGACGCCCGCCCGCTTGTAGGCGAACTGGGTGAGTCCCGAGCAGTCGAACCGGTGCGGCCCGGTGGCGCCCCACTGGTAGGGGTCGCCCAGCTGGCGCTTGGCGATCTTCGCCGCGCGGAGGATCCGCTCGTGGCGGGTGTTCTTGGCGGCCTCTGCCGGGGTCCCGGTCGAGACGAGGAACATGGTGGCGGCCACCAGGGCCGCGGCGACGAGCGCGAGCGCGCGCCGCAGGTGCAGTGCTGCAGGCATGCGGAAATCCCTCTCCACGCCTGTGAGGTGAGCTGTCGGGTTCGGACGGAAAGGTCGCCCGGTCCTTCGATGCGAAGGACTTCACCCCAAAGCGCCGCCCGTCGACAGACGGGCGACGCGCCAAGAGTGGGTCCCCCACTCCTGCCCGATACAGATTCGGATCAAGGGTCGCGCCCGAGCGGGCAGGATTCGGCGTCTCTCGGTGCGCGATGCCGGTTGCGGCGACACGAGAGTAAGCAGGTGCTCGACCGCTGTCCAATCCCAGATCGAGGTGTGCTGGAGGTAACACGCGGGTCACGATTCGATATCGGCCACTTGTCCGAGTCGACGAAACGCAGCGCCACCGACCCCTGACCTGGCGCTATCTCCCTCTGCTGGGTGCGGTCAGGCTGCGCTGGGCCGGGACCGGTCCGAGGCCCGGCGCCGATGCGCGAGGGCGTCCTGCTGGAGCTGGTACAGCGCCCGCGGCACGTCGGCGAGCAGGGCAGGCACGTCCCACTCGTTGTCGCTGAACGTCGCGTTCACCTGGCGCACGCAGTAGACGGCCATCAGCCGCCGACAGAGGAGCCAGGACGCGACAGCGGCGGCAGGCCACAGCGGACCGAGCAGCCAGGCCGCGACGACGGAGACCCCGGCGGTCACACCGATGCAGACCACCCGTGCGCGCTCGGCCGCCCGGTCGAGCTCGGCGTCCCACTCGGCGACGTCGAGGGAGGTGAGCACCGCGGGATGCGCGAGCGCGGTGCGCTCGATGATCCAAGCGGCGAACGCCCGCCGGAACGCCAGGGTGGACCGCTCGTAGCCATCGACATAGGAGTTGTCGATCTGACGTGTGAGCAGGGCGTCACGGACGGCGAGATAGCTGCTGAGCACGGCGACGCACCTCACATGAGCATAGATCGGACAAGCCAGTCTCAGCACCACAGAGCGGGCCAGGGGCCAGATTGAGGGCAAACCACCCGAATGGGCCATATGCTGGTCCTTCCTGGGATCCCGCGCTCGGCGGTTGACTTCCCGCGCCGGGCTGACATCGTGGACGGAAACGGTGTCACCGCAACGATCAGGACGTGCGCACCATCGCTCCGCGCATCCGCTGCGCGACGGCCGCCCGCGTCACTGCCTCTGCTCTCCGGGCGCCGAGGCCACCCTGCACCCGCACCCGAGCCGCCCAGCCCGGCTGAGCAGCGACGCGGATCCCTGGAGCCTTTCATGCAAACGCACCGCATCAACCCCGATGTCACCGTCCTCAACGACCACCTCCCCGTGCCCACGATCGGGTTCCTGCCCGTCAACGCGTTCGTCATCCACGCTGCTGAGCCGGTCGTCGTCGACACCGGGATGAACCTCCCCGGACGAGGGTTCATGGACGCCCTCGGTTCGGTCCTCGACCCGAAGGACGTGCGCTGGATCTGGCTGACCCATCCCGACCGCGACCACACCGGGGCGATGTTCGACCTGCTCGAGGCCGCGCCTCAGGCTCGGGTGGTCACCACGTTCCTGAGCGCCGGGATCATGTCGACGGATCGGCCTCTGCCCATGGACCGGCTCTACCTGATCAACCCGGGCCAGTCGCTGGACGTCGGCGATCGGACGCTGGTCGCCTTCCGGCCACCCCTGTTCGACAACCCGGCGACGGTCGGGTTCTTCGACCCCAAGTCCGGGACGTGCGTCGCGTCCGACTGCTTCGGTGCCCCCATGACGAGTGCCGACCTCGCCGAGGGAGGCGACGTCCGCGATGTCCCGGCCGACGAGCTCCGGTCGGCGCAGCTGCTCTGGGCGACCGTCGACAGCCCGTGGGTCCATGTCACCGAGCAGGACTCCTACCTGCGGACCGTGGAGCCGCTGCGTGCGATGGACCCTGAGGTGATCCTCAGCTCGCACCTGCCTCCGGTGATCGGGCGTACGGCGGAGTGCTTGGACATGCTCGCCGTCGCTCCGCTCGCCGACCCCTACGTCGGGCCGGACCAGCGGGCGCTGGAGGAGCTCCTCGCGGGCTTCGAGCCCGCGGCCCCTTCCAGCTGACCGCCGGCCGTCAGGACTCCTCGGCGTTCATCAGCTCGCACCGGTGGCGGGCGTTCGCCATCGACTCGGCGAACCGCGCCTCCCACATCGGATCCTCGTCGGCCCAGCTGTCGAAGGGACGCTCCTCGAGCACCTCGACCTCACCATCGGCGGCGCCGCCCGCAACTCGCTGCAGGACCACCTCCGTGCGCCCGTCGGCCTGCCGGTGCGCCGGCTTCCAACGGGCCTGACGCAGCTCCTGCGCACGCCGAGCCGCGACCTGACGCTCTGCCCGACCCGACCGTGCACGGTTCGCCTGGGTCACCGCCCAGTAGGCAGCGACCACCAGCACCGCGACCAGGAGCAACGGCACGAGCATCCGCATGCTTCGAAGGTAGCCCGCACCGCAGCGGGAACGAGAATGCAGAATAATGTTTGCAGAATATTCTCTGCATAACTTATGCTGCATCGCATGCGAGACGAGCACCGCGTCGATGACCCCACAGCTCTCAAGGCTCTGGCCCACCCGCTCCGTGTCCGACTGCTGGCCGCCCTTCGGGAGCACGGGCCGGCCACGGCTACCGAGCTGGCCCGGCGGTTGGAAACCGACTCCGGCTCCACGAGCTATCACCTGCGCACCCTCGCGCGGCACGGCTTCGTCACCGAGTCCCCTCCCCCGTCAGCCGGACCCGGGCACCCACGCGAGCGGCGCTGGCAGGCCGCGCATCGGGTGACCTCGTGGAGCACCGGCGACCTCGCCGGCACCCACGCCGGCCGCGAGGCGTCCGCGATGATGCGGCGGCGGCAGGTCGAGGTCCTGATCGAGGATGTCGAGCGATTCGAGCGCGATCTACCCACCCTCGATCCGGCGTGGGTGGAGGCCGCCGGCATCGGCGATCTCGTGGTCCGGCTGACCCCGGAGTCGCTCGATGAGCTGTGGCAACGGTTCTACGCACATCTCGACGACCTCGTCGCCCGCGACGCCGACGACCCTGCGGCCGCCCGCGTCTCGATCGTCGTCGCCGGCTTCCCCCGCACGGAGGACTCATGACATCGGGGCACACCACCACCATGACCGAAGGCGTCGCCACCCGCCGCTTCGCGACGCTGTCGTTCCTGACCTGGCTCCCGGTCGGCCTCAGCCTGGTTCCGTTCGTCCTGCTCGTCCTCGCTCGCGGATTCACGCTGGCCGACGTGGCGCTCCTCGTGGCGGCCTCGGCCGTGACCGTCGCCGTACTCGAGCTGCCGACCGGCGGACTCGCCGACACCCTGGGCCGACGGCCGGTCATGGTGATGTCCGCGCTCGCGCATGCCGCCGGCCTCGTCGTGCTGGGCCTGGCAGGCACCCTCACGATCCTGCTCCTGTCCGCGGTGCTGCGCGGTGCCGCACGAGCGCTGACCACGGGACCCCTCGAAGCGTGGTACGTCGACACCGTGCACGCAGCGCGTGCCGCCTCGCAGCGCACCGGAGAGCATGACCTGGATTCCCTGACCACGGGTCTCTCGCGCGGTGAGGTGGCGAGCTCAGCAGGTTTGGCGGCAGGGACCCTGGCCGGTGGGGCGCTGCCACTGCTGGGAGCCGTGATCGCACTGCCGGTCCCGGCGTTGGCAGTACCCGTGCTGCTTGCCGCAGGGGTTGAGGTCCTCCGGGCTGCCCTGAGCCTCGGGCTACCGGACCACGCTCCTGCCGCACGGTCGCCCAAGGCCGTGCTTCACGGAGTGCCCACAACCGTGAACGCCGGTCTGCGGCTGGCGGGGCGGGACCGGGTGCTGCTGCGGTTGCTGCTGGTCGCGGGCGCCACCGGAGTCGCCCTCGCCGTGCTGGAGCTGGTCACACCAGCTTGGCTCGGCGACCTCGCAGCCGATCCGACACGGTCGGCCCTGGTCTACTCCCTCATCACCGCAGTCGGGTTCGGCGCCGACGCGGCGGGAGCCGCTCTCGCGCCCGTCGTCCGGCGGCGCGCCACGACACCCGCGAGCGCGGGAGCAGTGGGCACCGCTGTCGCACTGCTCGCGACCGGCGTCCTCACGGCGGCCACGGAGCTGGAGGGCGCACTCGGCCTTGCGCTCGTCGCGGCGGCGTTCCTCGGCATCTTCGTCGGACTGGGCAACACCGGCCCGCCGCTGGGCGAGCTGCTGCACCAGCGGGTCGTCAGCTCCGAACGTGCCACAGTGCTGTCGGTGCAGTCATTGCTCTTGCAGGTCGCCGGCGGCGGAGGTGCCCTGCTTGCCGGCTGGCTCACCGCGGAGTTCGGCGCGGCAGCCGGCTTCGGAGTCGGTGTTGCGGGCCTGGCCGCAGGACTGGTCCTGCTCGTGCTCACCCACCGCGCCACCCGAGTACCGCGCCTCCCGACGCCCGCACCGTCCGACCGGCAGGCACAGGTGACGTGACCGTGCGGACGAGGACCGCTGAGCGAGGTGCGCGGCTCGCGTCTCGCCACAGCCTCGGCGGCGATGTCTCAGCGGGGACCATCGGCACTGTCGCCTCGCCCGCCGTGGCCCGACTGTTGACCTGAGAGGCTCGTCGGCCCGGGAGCGAGGAGGCTGTGACCGAGGACATGGCCAAGCACCAGAGCGAGCGCAGCGAACGGGCGGCCCAGCACGTGCCGGCTGCGGCGTACGAGGCGGAGCTGTTCCGCATGCAGGCCGAGCTGGTCAAGGTCCAGGAATGGGTCAAGGCCGAGAAGCAGCGGATCGTCGTGGTCTTCGAGGGGCGGGACGCCGCAGGCAAGGGCGGCACCATCAAGCGGATCACGCAGTACCTCAGCCCGCGGGTCGCCCGCATCGCCGCGTTGCCGGCGCCCACCGAGCGGGAGAAAGGACAGTGGTACTTCCAGCGCTACATCGAACACCTGCCCAGCGCCGGCGAGATCGTGTTGTTCGACCGCTCCTGGTACAACCGGGCCGGGATCGAGAAGGTGATGGAGTTCTGTACGCCGGTGGAGTACCGCCGCTTCCTGCACCAGTGTCCGATCTTCGAGCGGCTCCTCGTCGAGGACGGGATCCTGCTGCGCAAGTACTGGTTCTCCGTGAGCGACCACGAGCAGCAGCGGCGTTTCAGGTCCCGCCTGGAGGATCCGATGCGGCAGTGGAAGCTGTCGCCGATGGATCTGGAGTCGATCACACGCTGGGAGGACTACTCCCGCGCGAAGGACGAGATGATGGTCCACACCGACATCCCCGAGGCGCCCTGGTACATCGTCGAGAGCGACGTGAAGAAGCGGGCTCGGCTCAACATGATGGCGCACCTGCTGTCGACCATCCCGTACGTCGATGTGCAGCGTCCGATCCTCGAGCTGCCACCGCGACCACGGCCGAGGGGGTACGAACGTCCTCCACGGGAGCACACGACCTACGTCCCCGACCACTGCGCCACACTCGGCGGGATTCGACGACACTGACGCCCCGACAGCCCACCCGGGAGCGGATGCTGAGTGCTCATCAGTCGCTGCCGCTCGTGCGGTTCACTCGGGCAGGACCGGCTCCAGGTCGAGCCAGCGAGCCAGGTCCCTGATCTCGCGGTCGACCGCCGCCTTCATGGCGTTGCTGAACGACACGTCCCGGTGGACCGCTGCGACGCGGAGCACGCCGGCTTCGCGGTCGGCCCGGGCGTCGAGCTTGCCGACCAGCCGGTCGCCGTACAGGATCGGCAGAGCGTAGTAGCCCCATCGGCGCTGGGCGGCGGGCTTGTACATCTCCAGGATGTAGTCGAACTCGAAGAGCTCGCTCAACCTCTTGCGGTCGGCGAGCAGCCGGTCGAACGGCGACAGCAGGGCCGCCCGGCCGGCGAAGGGCCGGCCGAGCTGGGCCGGGTCGACCCGCCACTCGCCGCGGACCCCCTCGACCACGGCGGACTCACCGGCCTCGCCGACGTCGATCGGTTCGAGGGGGAGCTTCGTGCTCTTGGCCCGGGCGATGCCGAGGGCGCTCAGGCGGCGGGCGTCGCGCAGCCGTCGTGCCTCCTCCACCGGGGGCACGGGGTCGTCGGGATAGATCCGGGAGGCGAGGTCCCAGAGGCGGTCGCGCCCCTGTCCGCCGGCGACGGCCACCTCGCCGCGCTCGACAAGCCTGTCGAGCATCATCCGGAGATTCCGGTTGTTGTTCCAGCCGCTCGAGGACCATGGCACCGCGCAGGTGTCG
>Ga0075331_1000005_pt1 | contig 37227 bp, 39 predicted proteins | sample MayberrySE_TuleA_FD_120090 | JGI IMG/M metagenome (GOLD analysis project Ga0075331, IMG submission 120090) | Natural and restored wetland microbial communities from the San Francisco Bay, California, USA, that impact long-term carbon... | ecosystem: Environmental > Terrestrial > Soil > Wetlands ... | reverse complement strand
GCCGACCTCGCCGTGGCCACGCCACCCCGTGCTGCCACCGACGCCTGGGGAAGGCCGAGCACGGAGACCACGACGATCGACACGGCGGCAAGGCTCACGGCACGTCGCATGGCTCCCCCAGATCCCCCACACAGTTGGAGTCAGTATGGGGTCGGGCGGCTGACCCCGGACCGAGATCGGCCGAAGTCACCGCCGCGCGGGTGGACGGGCAGGTGCCGTCGGCACGACCGCGTAGGGTCGCTGCGTGGCCCTGGAGACGTCCCTGGAGAAGCCGGCACCGGTCCGCTCGATCGCCAACGCACTGTCGGGCTGGATCAACCGGCTCGGCTGGGTGTGGGTGGAGGGCCAGATCGCCCAGCTCACCCGGCGCCCCGGCACGCAGACCGTCTTCCTGACCCTGCGCGACACCGCCGCCGAGGTGTCGATCACCGTCACCTGCCCACGGCGGGTGTTCGACAGCGTCGAGCCGCCGGTCACCGAGGGGGCGCGCGTGGTCGTCCACGCCAAACCGGCCTACTACGTGCCCCGCGGCACCCTCAGCCTGACCGCCGACGACATCCGCCCGGTGGGCCTCGGAGAGCTGCTGGCCCGGCTCGAGCAGCGCCGCCGCTTGCTGGCCGCCGAGGGCCTGTTCGACCGCGAGCTCAAGCGGACGCTCCCCTTCCTGCCCCGCGTCGTCGGCGTGATCTGCGGCCGCGACTCCGCGGCCGAGCGTGACGTCCTCGACAACGGCAGGCGCCGCTGGCCCGGTGTGCGGTTCCGGGTCGAGAACACCGCGGTGCAGGGGCATGACGCCGCCCGCCAGGTGATCGAGGCGCTCGGGCAGCTCGAGCGGGATCCCGCGGTCGACGTGATCGTCATCGCCCGCGGCGGTGGCTCGGTCGAGGACCTGCTGCCGTTCTCCGACGAGGGGCTCATCCGCGCGGTGGCGTCCTGTCGCACTCCGGTCGTCAGCGCGATCGGGCACGAGCAGGACACGCCACTGCTCGACCTGGTGGCCGACGTGCGTGCGTCGACCCCGACCGACGCCGTCAAGCACGTCGTTCCCGACGTGCGCGAGGAGCAGGCACGCGTGGCCCAGGCGCGCGACCGCGCCCGCCATCTGCTGCGCGCCTGGCTGGACCGGGAGTCCCACGCGCTGGAGGTGACGCGGGCGCGGCCCGCCCTCGCGGCGCCCTTCAGCACGCTCGACGAGCGCGAGCAGGCGCTGCGCGACGTCGTCGACCGAGGCCGCCGCTGCCTGCAGCACCAGCTCGCCCGCGCCGGTGACGACGTCACCCACCGGCTCGCGCGGGTGCGGGCCCTCTCGCCACTGGCAACGCTCGAGCGCGGGTACGCCGTGCTGCAGGACGCCGACGGGGTCGCGGTCCGCGACGCCGACCAGGTCGACGACGGTCAGCTGCTCACCGCACGGCTGGCCCGCGGGCGGCTCGACGTGACTGTCGACGCCCGGCATCCCGACGACGAGAGAGAGGCACCCCGCCATGCCCGATGACGCCGCGCAGCCGGAGCTCAGCTACGAGCAGGCCCGCGACGAGCTGGTCGAGACCGTGCGGAGGCTCGAGGCCGGCGGCACCTCCCTGGAGGAGTCGCTCGCCCTGTGGCAGCGCGGCGAGGAGCTGGCAGCGATCTGCCAACGGTGGCTCGACGGCGCCCGGGCCAAGCTGCAGCGAGCCGTCGAGGGCGATGCCGGGCACGGAGCCGCGCCGGGCGCAGGACAGGACGGTGGCGGCAGCGGCAACGCCGCCACGGGCTGATCCGCGAGCGACGGTCAGCCGAGGCTGTCGGCAAACGTCCTGAGCGTCTCGACGTCGGGCGAGCCCCGGACCACGGTGGTGACGGCACCGTCGACGTGGACGAGTGCACTGTCCCCGTCGGTGCCGCCGCGGAACACCTGCCACCGCCGACCGGCGGCGGAGACCGTCCCGTCGGCCTGCCGGCCCTCGAACAGCCGTGCGACTTCGGCGTCGAGCTCGCCGTCGGTCTGCTCCAGGCCGACGAAACGCTCCTCCGGGCTGAGGAACCCCAGCTCCCAGGACACCTCGTCGCCGGAGCGATCGAGGTCCGCGCTGGTCGCGCGCCACTGCTCGGGCAGCCCGCGGGGCGCCAGCACCTCGTACTCGGCGAGCTCCTGGGCACTGCGCAGCTGGCTGGTGTAGTCGATGGTCGTCACGGACGGCTCCGTGTCGGGGCTGAGCAGCCTGGTGCAGCCGTAGACCAGCGCCACCAGCAGCACGAGCAACACCATGCTGCGCACCATGTCGCCGTAGCTCTGCTGCAGGAACGGCTTGCGCCGCGGCGGAGGGCCGCCCGGTGCGGGCTCGGTGGGGCGGGAGCTGCTCACCCCGCCATTGTGCCGGGGCCCGCCCGGGCCGCCGGTCAGGCGGGGTAGCAGCTCACCTCGGTCGCCTTGACCGTGGCCCAGACCGGGGCACCGGGTGAGAGGTCGAGGTCGGCCACGGCGGCGGTGGTCACGTCGGCCAGCACCGACGGCTCCGCCTCGACCTGGACCCGCACCGCGTCGGCGTGCTGCTCGAGGCCGGCGACCCGCCCCTGCCACACGTTGCGCGCGGACCCCTCGGGCGGCTGCCGGTGCAGGGTCACCGACGACGGGCGGAACGACACCAGCGCCGGACCCTCCACCAGGTCGGCGGTGGTGCACGAGCCACCGCCGTCCAGCACCACGTCGTGTCCGTGGGACCGCCCGCGCAGGAGGTTGAGGCCGACCAGGCGGGCGACGTAGTCGGTACGTGGTGCGCGGGCGACCTCGGCTGCGGTGCCGGTCTGCACCACCTGACCGTGCTCCAGAACGACGATGCGGTCCGCGAGCACCATCGCGTCGAGCGGGTCGTGGGTGACCAGCACGGTGCTGCCGGCGTACCCGGACAGGTGCCGCCGCAGCTCCGCCCGCACCAGCACGCGGGTACCCGCGTCGAGAGCGGCGAGGGGCTCGTCGAGCAGCAGCAGCTCCGGATCGGTCGCCAGGGCCCGGGCCAGCGCGACCCGCTGCGCCTGCCCGCCGGACAGGCCCGCCGGCCGCTCCGCTGCCTCGCCGGCGCCGAGACCGACCTGCTCCAGCCAGGCATGGGCGCGGGCGTTCGCCGAGCGGCGGGCGACCCCCGCGACGCGCAGCCCGAACGCGACGTTGTCGAGCGCGGAGAGGTGCGGGAACAGCAGGTAGTCCTGGAAGACCATCCCGATCCGCCGCTGCTCGACCGGCACCCGTCGACCGGCCGCGCTGTCCTCGAGACATCGGCCCCCCACCGACACGGTGCCTGCAGTCACCTGCACGAGGCCCGCGATCGCCTGCAAGGCGGTGGACTTGCCCGCGCCGTTGGGACCGAGCAGCGCCACTACCTCGCCGGGTGGCACGGTGAGGCACAACCGCAGGTCGAGAGCACCACGGCTGACGTGGAGGTCGGCACACAGGCCCGGTCCGGTGCGGGGACTCACCCGAGCCGCCTGGCGGTCCAGCGGTCGCGCAGCGCCACCAGCACCGCGACCGACGCCGCGAGGAGCAGCAGCGACAGCACGATCGCGGTGTCGGGATCGGTCTGCAGCTGCAGGTAGACCTCGATCGGCATCGTGCGGGTCACGCCAGGGAAGCTGCCGGCGAAGGTGATCGTCGCGCCGAACTCGCCGAGTGCCCGGGCGAAGCACAGCACCGCGCCGGCTGCCACCCCCGGCGCAGCCATCGGGAGCGTGACCCGGCGGAAGGTCGTCCACCGCGACGCACCCAGGGTGGCTGCCGCCGTCTCGTACCGGGGATCGGCGGCACGCAGCGCCCCCTCGACCGCGATCACGAGAAACGGCAACGCCACGAACGACTCCGCGATGACGACTGCCGTCGTGGTGAACGGCAGGGTGAGCCCGAACCAGGCGTCGAGGTACTGGCCGATGACACCCCGCCGCCCGAGCAGCATCAGCAGCGCCACACCGCCTACGACCGGCGGCAGCACCAGCGGCACCGTCACCAGCGCACGCACGAGGCGCTTCGCGGGGAACTCGGTGCGTGCCAACATCCAGGCCAGCGGCACGCCGAGGAGCACGCAGACGACTGTCGCCAGCAGCCCGCAGAGCAGCGACAGCCGCAGCGCCTCCAGCACGGCCGGGTCGAGGAGCAGCTCCGGCAGCCGCCGCCACGGCGCCCGCAGCACCAGGCCGACGAGCGGGAGCACGAGGAACCCGAGCGCGAGCAGTGCCGGCACCAGGAGCGGGACCGGAGGTCGTCCCTGCGCGACCGCCCGGTCAGGGAACGTCGAAGCCGGCATCGCGCAGGACCTCCCGTCCGCGCAGCGAGCGGACGAAGTCGATGAAGACCTCGGCCCCCTCCGGATTGGCCCCGTCGGCCACCGGGGCGATGACGTAGTCGTTGACGGCCCGGTCCGCCTCCTCGAACTCGATGCCCTCGATCCGGCCGGTCGCGGCGAGCACGTCGGTGTGGTAGATCAGGCCGGCGTCGACCTCGCCCAGCTCGACCTTGCTCGCGACCGCCTTGACGTCGTCCTCGTAGGACACCGGCTCGACGCTGATGCCCGCGGCACGCAGCGCCTTCTGCGCAGCGGCGCCGCACGGCACCTGCGGAGCACACAGGGCCACCGTCGTCTCGGAGTCGGTCAGGTCCTCGAGCTCCTGCACGCCGGCCGGGTTGCCCTCGGGTACGCCGATCTCCAAGCGGTTCCTGGCGAACAGCTGCGGCTCGGTCGTGACCGAGCCGCCGTCGATGAGCAGCTGCATCACGTCGGGGTTGGCGCTGGCGAACACGTCGGCCGGCGCGCCCGAGGTGACCTGTGGCGCCAGGCTCGAGCTGCCACCGAAGCTGAACCGGATGTTGATGCCCGGGTGCTCGTCCTCGACCGAGTTGCCGAGCCGGGTGAACGCCCCGTTCAGCGAGGCAGCCGCCAGCACCACGACGTCGTCGGTGGGCTGCTGCGACGAGCCGGTGTCGGTGCAGGCCGACGCCGACAGGGCGAACGCGGTCAGGGCCGCTGCCGCGGCGGAGCGTCTCATCGCCGCTCCGGCAGCTCGACGACGACGTGCGTCGACTTGACCGAGGCGACCGCGACCACGCCCGGTTCGAGCCCGAGCTCGTCGGCCGCCTCGCGGCTCATCAGCGACACCACCCGGTAGGGGCCGGCCTGCATCTCGACCTGTGCCATGACGGTGTCCTTGGTGACCTTGGTGACGATGCCCCGCAACCGGTTGCGGGCGGACTGCTGTCGGCTGTCCTCCGGCGCGTCGGCGAGCTGCTGCGCCAGGGCGGCCAGGTCGGCACCGTCGACGACCTGGCGGCCGTGCTCGGCCACGGACACCGGCAGCCGGCCCTGCTCGGCCCACCGCCGCAGGGTGTCGTCGCTGACGCCGAGCAGCTCGGCCGCTTCGCTGATCCGCAGATTCGGCACGATTGCGATCGTACACCCGCAACTGCGCCTGCTATCGCCACTCCACCCCTCAGATGTCTACGGATTGCGTCGGGTGTCGGATCGCCGGCGGTTTGCCGGATCAGCACGACGCAGCGGCCGGTCGCTCCGATACGATCACGGGCAACGCCCGTCCCGCCCGTGCCGAGTCGAGAAGGAGCAGTCGATGACCGACAGCAGTCCGATCCCCCGGGAGCTGGAGGTCGCGTCGCAGGCGCCTGACCGCAACCTCGCGATGGAGCTGGTGCGGGTGACCGAGGCGGCCGCGATGGCCGCCGGACGGTGGGTCGGCCGAGGCGACAAGAACGGTGCGGACGGCGTGGCCGTCAATGCGATGCGCCAGCTCATCGGCACCGTCGGCATGCGGGGCGTCGTCGTCATCGGGGAGGGCGAGAAGGACAACGCACCGATGCTGTTCAACGGCGAGCACGTCGGTGACGGCACCGGGCCGGAGTGCGACGTCGCCGTCGACCCGATCGACGGGACCACGCTGGCCGCCAAGGGCATGAACAACGCGATCGCCGTACTCGCCGTCGCGCCCCGCGGCAGCATGTACGACCCCTCGGCGGTCTTCTACATGGAGAAGCTCGCGACCGGGCCGGAGGCTGCCGACGTCGTCGACATCCGGCTGCCGGTGGCAGAGAACATCCGCCGCACGGCCAAGGCCAAGGGCGGCGCCCCGGAGGACGTGACGGTGGTGCTTCTCGACCGTCCCCGGCACGAGCAGCTCGCCGAGGAGGTGCGCGCCACCGGCGCCCGCATCAAGTTCATCACCGACGGCGACGTCGCGGGCGCCATCATGGCCGCCCGCCCCGACACCGGCATCGACCTGTTGCTGGGCGTCGGCGGCACCCCGGAGGGCATCATCACCGCGTGTGCGATGAAGGCCCTCGGCGGTGTGATCCAGGGGCGGCTGTGGCCCACCGACGACGACGAGCGACAGAAGGCGATCGACGCCGGTCACGACCTCGACGCCGTTCTCTCCACCGGCGACCTCGTGCGTGCCGACGACGTGTTCTTCGTCGCCACCGGCATCACCGACGGTGAGCTCATGCGCGGCGTGCACTACCGGGCCGGCGGTGCGACCACGCACTCGCTGGTGATGCGCTCGCGCAGTGGCACGATCCGCTCGATCTACTCCGAGCACCGGCTCGAGAAGCTGCGCGCCTACTCCGCCGTCGACTTCGACCGGTGAGCGCGCAGGCACCCGTCCTGGTCGCCGGGGAGTCGTTGGTCGACGTCGTCATCGCCCCCGACGGCACCGAGATCGACACCCGCCCGGGCGGCGCCCCGCTCAACATCGCCGTCGGGCTCGCGCGGCTCGACGTACCCACCTGGCTGCTCACGACGTTCGGCGACGACGAGCACGGCGCGCTCGTGGCCGACCACGCCACCGGCTCGGGCGTGCGGCTGATCCACGAGGGCCGGGTGACCGAGCCGACGTCGGTGGCCCGTGCGCTGCTGGACGAGACCCACCAGGCGACCTACGAGTTCGACCTGCACTGGGACCCACCCCCGGTCGAGCTGCCGAACACCCTCGCCGCCATCCACGTCGGCTCGCTGGGCACCGTCGTCTCCCCCGGCGCCGAGACCTTGCGCGCCCTGGTCGAGCGAGCGAGCGCCGCCGGCGTACCCGTGACCTACGACCCCAACGTCCGGCCGGCGATCTCGACCGACCCGGCCGCGGCGTGGCACGGGGTACGGCGCTGGGCCGAGCTCGCCGATGTCGTGAAGATGAGCGACGACGACGCGGAGTACCTGCGACCCGGCGCCGGCGTCGACAGCATGCTCGACGCCGTGCTGGCCGGTCACCGGACGTCGCTGGCGGTGGTGACCCTGGGGGCCGCGGGCACCGTGCTGGCGACCGAGGAGCATCGCGTGCGGGTCCCGGCGCCGCGGGTCGAGATCGTGGACACGGTCGGCGCGGGCGACTCGTTCATGTCCGGGCTGATCGCCGCGCTGCTCGACCGCGACCTGCTCGACCGCGACCGGCTGCACGCCGTGAACGGGGCCGAGCTGAGCGAGATCGGGGCGTGGGCCGCGCACGTCGCCGCGCTCACCTGCTCGCGGCGTGGAGCGGACCCGCCCCGGCGCGCAGACCTCTGAGAGCGCCGCCCTGGATCACCCGGCCTCGGCCAGCGGCTCGTCGCCGCTGTCGGCCAAGGCGGCCGAGACCGCACGCCAGACCGAGTGGTCCACCGCCATGCCGACGTGGCTCGACCGCACCTCCACGTGCTGGGCGAGCGGGTCGAGGCATGACCGCCAGTCCACGATGCCGTCGATCCGGGAGTAGACCGAGGTGAAGGGGATCTCGGGCGGTGGGCCGACGGTGGCCTCGCTCCAGCTCAGCTGGGCGCACTCCCCACCGATGCAGTCCGCCCCCATCACTGCGCTGAGGCCCAGCCGGCGCAGACTGGCGAGCACGGCGAGGTCGACCTTGAGGACGAGGTGCACGGCACCGGGCGCGAGCAGCGGGCTGCCCAATGTCACCACGCCGCTGACGAGGTCGGGCCGGCGCGCCGCCAGGCCCTTGGCGAGCAGGCCACCGAGACTGTGCCCGACCAGCGCCACCGCGCTCTCGCGACGATCCGCGATCACCTCGACACGTTGCTCGAGTCGGTCGATCGCCGATCGGGTGCAGGAGACGTTGCTGCGGATCTGCGCCCGGTAGGTGCGATAGCCGTGGTTGCGCAGCCAGCCGGACAGCGGACGCAGCGACATGTCGCCGGCCAGGAAGCCGGGGATCAGCAGGACCGGGCGGTCGCCGCCGGCTGTGCGCGCCCCGGACCAGCGCGCCAGATGCCCGCCGTGCAGGAGCTCGCGCGCAACCCTCGCCTCGCTCAGCAACGGCCACAGCCCCCGCGGCCCGACATACCCATCGGGGCAGAGGTAGTCAGCGAGCGGACCGGCCATACTGTGACAGTAGCGCTGACATGGTTGTGGGGGTCGCAGAACCGCCGGGTTGGCGCGTCGCCGCCTCGTCTATACTGGTCAGTAACTCAGCGATTCGGTGGAGGAGCCCGATGCGCGAGGCCGTGGCCACGCTGCCCGACGGCGTGCAGATCGCCTACGAGACGTTCGGTGACGAGAGCGGACGGCCGCTGCTGCTGATCATGGGCCTGGGTGGCCCCGCCCTGTGGTGGGATCTCGCCCTGTGTGAGCAGCTCGCCGACCACGGGTTCTTCGTGGTGCGCTTCGACAACCGTGACGTCGGTCGCTCCACCGTCTTCCATGAGCACCGGGTGGCGCGCCGTCACCTCGTGCAGGCATTCATCGGCCGACGCTCGGTGGCGCCCTACACCATGCAGCACCTCGCCGAGGACGGCTTCGGGCTGCTCGACCACCTCGGCATCGAGCGGGCCCACGTCACCGGCGTGTCGATGGGTGGCATGGTCGCGCAGACGATGGCGATCTCGCAGCCCGAGCGGGTGCTGTCCCTGGTGTCGGTGATGTCGTCGACCGGCCGGCGCACGGTCGGGTGGCAGGACCCTCGACTGCTCCCGCTGCTCGTCATGTCGGGACGGCACTCGCGCGAGGACTACATCCGCAGGTCGCAGCGGGTCTGGAAGATGATCGGCTCGCCGCAGTATCCCCCCGACCCCGACACCCACGTGCGGCGCGCGGGCGATACCTGGGACCGCGGCGTCCACCTGCCCGGAGTGATGCGGCAGATGCTGGCCGTCGTCACCCAGCCCGACCGCACGGCTGAACTGCGCAGGCTGCGGATCCCGGCGGCGGTCATCCACGGCACCGCCGACCGGATGGTGCACCCCTCCGGGGGCCGCGCCACCGCGGCGGCCATCCCGGGCTGCGAGCTGGTGATGATCCGCGGCATGGGGCACGACCTGCCCCCGGCTCTGCACGACACCTTCGTGGGCACGATCGTGCGCACCGCCGACCGGGCCGAACGGCTCAGCCGGCCAGTTCCACGAGCTCGTCGAGAGCGTCTCGCAGATAACCGATCAGGTTCCACACGTCAGGCACCAGCTCACGGCATGCGATCAGCCCGAAGTCCAGCGAGCCGTCGTAGCTGAACAACGTGATGTTGAGCCCGCCGGTCATGTCGGTGACGGCCGACACCGGGTAGACACCGGTCACCCGGGCGCCGGCGACGTACAGCGGCAGCTGGGGTCCCGGCACGTTGGAGACGAACAGGTTGAACGGCAGCCCGGGCGCGGTGACGAGCTTGAAGAGCGCGCGGGTGGCGAGGCCGTTCAACGCCGTGGGGAGCACCGCGCTCAGGTCCTGGAGGATCGTCGCGGGGATCGCGTTGAAGTGCCGCTTGGCGCGCAGCATCGAGGCCTGGACGAACGCCAGCCGCTCTGCCGGATCGGCGAGGTGGGTCGGCATCTCTGCCAGCATCACCGAGACCCGGTTGCCGCTCCCGCCGTGCTCGTCCTTGGTGCGGATCGAGACCGGCACCGCCACCACGATCGGCACCGCCGGCAGGCCGTCGTGGTCGAGCAGCCAGCGGCGCAGCGCCGAGGTGCACAGCGCCATCACCACGTCGTTGACCGACATGCCGAAGGCGTTCTTGACCTGCTTGATCTGCTCGAGCGGCAAGGAGCCGAAGCTGAACCGCCGGTGGGCCGTGATCGGGCCGTTGAGGGGGGTGCGGGGCGCGAAGAAGGTACGGTGCTCGACGTCCGTCGGCCCGGCCCGACCGGCCAGGCGGGTCAACGTCCCTGCCAGGTCGCTCACCGCCCGCACGCCGGGAAGGTTCGCGGCGCCCGGCATGTCGACGAGGTGCGGCAACGCCTTCGGCAGGCTGCGCACCAGCTCGGCCGGCTGGCGCACGGCCTGCAGCACCCCTCTGCCGAGCATCTCCACACCGCTGGGCACCACATCGGGCACCCAGTCCTCCTCCGGCTGGTCCACGGCCCGCGGCTCCGGCGTCACGTCCATCACCGTCGCCAGGATCTCCGCGCCGCTGACCCCGTCGATGGCGGCGTGGTGGACCTTGGAGTAGACCGCAGACCGTCCACCTTCCACGTTGTGGATGAGGTACATCTCCCACAGCGGCCGGGTGCGGTCGAGCGGGCGGGCGTGGATGCGCGACACCTGCTCACCGAGCTGTGTCTCGGTGCCCGCGCCGGGGAGGGCGATCTCGCGCAGGTGGAACTCGAGGTCGAAGTCAGGATCGTCGGCCCAGTAGGGACGGCCGAGTCCGAGCGGCACGGAGACCAGGCGCTGGCGCAGCGGCGCGGCGAGGTGGAGGCGAGGCTCCAGGACGTCGCGCAGCATGTCGAGGGTGAGCCGGCCGCCCGGGGCCGTCGACGGGTCGAGCAGCAGCAGGCCACCTACGTGACCGACCGTCGTCGGCGACTCGACGTTGAGGAACTGGGCGTCCAGCGAGCTCAGCTGCTGCATGGTGGTCTCCGAGAGGTGCAGTGGCGTCCGGTCCGTCAACTACTCGCGTGTCCAGGCTAGAGGGTCTCGCGCTGGTCACCCGGCGTCGATCACGAGCACCGGTGTCTCGGCCACGCCGACCTCGACCGCCGAGCCCGGCTCGAGCCCCGCAGCGGCGGCGCTGGCGAGCTGCGCGACGAGCTCGTCGCCGCGCGACGTCGCCAGCCGCAGCCGCGTGATCGGCCCGAGGAAGCTGACGGTGACCACCCGCGCGTCGCCTCGCTCGGCGGCGTGCACCTCGACCGACTCCGGCCGCACCAGGGCGGTCCCCTCGCCCGAGCTGATCGACCCCTCGAGCAGGCCCAGCGACGCGCCGAGGACGACCGCCCGCCCGTCGACCACGCGTGCCGGCAGACGGTTCATCAGGCCGACGAACTCCGCGACCGTCCGGCTCACCGGGCGCGCGTAGAGCTCGGACGGCGCCGCGACCTGCTCCAGCCGGCCGTGGCTCATGACACCGACGCGGTCGGCGATCGCGAGCGCCTCTTCCTGGTCGTGCGTGACGAACAGCGTCGTCGTGCCGACCTCGAGCTGCACGCGGCGGATCTCGTCACGCAGCTGCGCGCGGACCTTCGCATCGAGCGCCGACAGCGGCTCGTCGAGCAGCAGCACCGCCGGCTCGATCGCGAGCGCCCGCGCGAGCGCGACCCGCTGCTGCTGCCCACCGGAGAGCTGGTGCGCGTAGCGCCCCGCGTACTGCGACAACCCCACCAGCTCCAGCATCTCCTTCGCCCGTGCCGCCCGCTTGCCCCGATCGTCCCCGCGCAGCTTGAGGCCGAACTCGACGTTCTGCTGCGTGGTCATGTGCGGGAACAGGCTGTAGGCCTGGAAGACCATGCCCATGTCGCGCTTGTTGGCGGGCACCGCGCTGATGTCCCGGCCGTCGACGACGACCCGCCCGGAGTCGGCCTCGTCCAAGCCGGCCACGATGCGCAGCGCAGTGGTCTTCCCGCATCCGGAGGGACCGAGCAGAGCCACGAGCTCACCGGGTGCAAGCGTCAGCGAGAGCCCGTCGAGCGCGTAGAGGTCGCCGTAGCTGCGCCGCAGGTCCTCCAGCCTCAGCTCGACGCCCAGCCGGGTCTCGGCGTCGCGCGTCGCCACGTGGGTCACGTCAGCCCTCCTTGCTTCTGCGGGGCCCGCGCCCCAGGAACGAGAATGCGATCAGCAGCAGGCTGGCGAAGACCAGCGACGCGAGGGATGCCGCGACCGCGGCCCCTGCGTCGCTCTTGCCCAGCAGCGCGATCACGACCTGCAGGTTCTCGAAGTTCAGCAACGACGCGAAGGTGTACTCCCCCAGCACGAGCGCCACCGAGATGAACGCCGCCGAGAGGATCGCCGACGTGAGGTTGGGTGCGATGATGCGCGTCACGACGGTGCCCCACCCCGACCCGAGGCTGCGCGCGGCCTCGGCGAGCGTCTGCACGTCGATCGCGGACAGGCCGGCGTCCAGCGCCCGGTAGGCGTAGGGCAGCACGAGTACGACGTACGCGAACGTCAGCGTCAGCGCGGAGTCGCCGAGGAAGTACGTGACCCAGGCGTAGACCGGCGCGATGCCGACGACGATCACCAGCGCCGGAACCGTCAGCGGCAGCAGGCACAGGAACTCCACCAGCCGGCTCGCCTGCGGCACCCGCAGCCGCACCCAGATCATCGTGGGCAGCAGCAGGACCAGCATCAGCACGACCGTGAACAGGGCCAGCAGCAGCGAGGTGATGATGGCGCCGCGCAGGTTCTCGTCGGTCCACAACGCCTGCCAGTTCACCCAGGTGCGGCCGTCACCGCCGATCACCCGGGTGCTGAAGTCCAGCATCGACAGCAGCGGCACGACGAAGAACAGCCCCAGGGCCACGAACACGGTGATCCGGAACGCCTGCAGCCGGCCCCGCCGCTGCACGCTCACCGCAACCACCTCGAGGTGCGACGTACCAGCAGCGCGTAGCCGAGCATCACCAGCGCGACCACCACGATCATCTCCAGCGCGAGCGCGTAGGCGAGGTTCTGCCGGCCGAGCAGGATCTCGCTGGTGAGGGCCGCCCGGATGAACAGCGGCTGGATGGGATTGCCCTGGCTGACCAGGGCCGCCGCCGTGGCGAAGGAGGCGAACGCGTTGGCGAACAGCAGCAGCGTCGACCCGAGGAAGGCCGGCGTCAGCAGCGGCATCCCGACGTGGCGCCAGAACTGCCAGGTGGACGCGCCGAGGTTGGCGGCGGCCTCCCGCCACTGCGGCCGCAGTCCCTCGAGGGCGGGGAGGAACACGATCACCATCAGCGGGATCTGGAAGTAGGTGTAGACCAGCACCAGGCCGGGCAGCCCGAACAGCCATCCGCTGCCGAAGATGTCGATGCCGAAGGAGCTGCGCAGCGCCTCGGTCACCACCCCGGAGAACCCGAGCGTGGCGATGAAGGCGAACGCCAGCGTGACGCCGCCGAACTGCGCCAGCACCCCGCTGATGCTGGTGACGGTCCGGCGCACCATCCCCTGTGGTGACCCGGTCACGACCGCGTAGGCGAGCAGACCGCCGAAGACGGCGCCGATGACCGCGGTGGACGCGGACAGCAGCAGGCTGTTCCACAGCGGACCCGTCGCCGCGTCCGTCGCCAGTGCGCGGATGTTGGTCAGCGACGGCGCGCCCTGGTCCTGGAACGCCCCGACCACGACGACGATCGTCGGTATGACCAGGAAGATCGCGAGGTAGCCGAGGAACGGCACCAGCCCCAGCGCAGGGAGCAGGCGCCGTGCCCGCGACGTCACGCGTGGGCCCGCCGCTTCGGGGCCATCGTCAGCCGACGACCTTCGACCAGTTGGCATTGAGGTAGTCGGCGGCCTTCTGCACCTGCGGCTCGGTGGGCAGCACCGGCTCACCGCTCACCGGAGGCAGCGCGTCGTAGGCCTCCTGGTCGATCGTGCCCGCCTCGGCCATCGCCTCGGCGCGGACCGGACGGGCGCCGCCGCCGAGCCAGATGTTCTGACCCTCGTCGGAGTAGAGGAACTCCTGCCACAGCCGCGCCGCCGCCGGGTGCGGAGCGTCCTTGTTGATGGCCTGGAAGTAGTAGCCGCCGACCACAGCGTTCTCGGGTACGACGACCTTCCAGTCCGGGTTGTTGGCAGCCTCCGCCGCGTTGAGGTAGTCCCAGTCGATGACGACCGGCGTCTGACCGGACTGGATCGTCGCCGAGGTGGGGTCGACGGGGAGGAAGTTGCCGGCCCGGTCGAGCTCCACGAAGTAGTCCACGCCCGGCGCGATGTCTTCCGCCGAGCCGCCGTTGGCGACCGCGGCCATCACGACGCCGCTGAAGGCCGCACCGGCCTGCGTCGGGTCGCCGTTGAGGGCGACCTTGCCCTCGAACTCCGGCCCGAGCAGGTCGTCGAGCGTGCTCACCTCGGGGACCTTCGACGAGTCGTAGCCGATCGACATGAAGCCGCCGTAGTCGTTGACCCAGGTGCCGTCCGGGTCCTTGAACTCGTCCGGGATGGTCTCCCACGTCGAGACCTTGTACGGCGCGAACATCTCGGTGTTGGCAAGGGCCACCGATTGGCCGAGGTCGAAGACGTCCGGTGCCCGCTCGGTGCCCTGGAGCTGGTTGGCGGCGTTGATCTCGTCCTGGCTGGCCGCGTCGGGTTGGGCGGAGTTGACCTCGATGTCGTACTTGTCGGCGAAGGTGTCGATCATCGCGCCGTAGTTGGCCCAGTCCGGGGGCAGCGCGATGACGTTGAGCTCGCCCTCCTCCTGCGCGGCGGCGATCAGGTCGTCCATGGTGCCGAAGTCCTCGGCCGAGGTCGCGGCGGCGGCGTCGGCGGTCTCCGCGTCCGACTCACGTTCCGGCGGGCTGCAGCCGGCCGCCACCACGGCGAGCGACGCGCTCGTGACCAGAGAAACCAGGGTGAACCGAGAGACCTTCACGGCCCCACCTCCCACGCCGAAGCGCGCACCCAGGCGGTGAGCGCAGAGCAACTCTACGGCCGAGTCCGGCGCGCTGCAGGTGCGTTGTCCAAACCGTGACGCTAGAAACGACGAAGTCGGCGGTCGCCGGGCGCGAGCCGCTCGATGTTGATCGACCCGAGGATGGCCGTGCCGCGCACCCGCAGCACCCGGCCGCGCTGCGGCATGGGCGCGACGCCCTTGCTCGCCTTCAGGTTGCTCTCGCCCAGGATCGCGTTGACCTCGTCGACCACCACGACGTCCTCGCCGACCCGGATCTTGATCTCGCCGAGCAACGCCACGCAGCTGATCACCACCTCGGGCTCGGCGAAGGAGGCCTCGCGCAGGTCCAGCTCGATGCTGCCGAGCACGGCCGTCGCGGTGAAGGTGCTGGGCACGACCCAGACGCCGTTGCGCTTGTGCTCGGCGAGGATCGCCTGCGCCCGGGTGGAGGTCGGCACGCCTCCGACCCCGGTGCTGACCGGCCGCGAGGGCGCGGTGCTGGTCGGCAGGTCGGCGACCAGCGGCTCGAGCTCGCCGTAGGTCTTGGCGGCGAACGCCCGCTCCAGCCGCTCCTCGAGCTCGTCCATGTCGAGCCTGCCATCGCCTGCGGCGTCGCGCAGCATCTCGGCCACCCGGTCGCGGTCGTCGTGCGACACCCGCAGGTCGCGCCGCGGATCGGGCTCGTGGTGGGGAAGGGGGCTCACACCGGCGACCCTAGCCTGCGGGCGCGGCGTCGGGCGACGGGCGAACTAGGCTGGTGCGGACCCCAGCAACGTCCCGGGCAGTAGCGACCGGCGTGGCGCGCTGCACGGCATCCCATCAGCCCCCACAGCGCGCCACGCCGGGTCTCAGAGCCGCTCGATCGCCTCCAGGCGGGAGAGCAGCGGCCGGCGCGGCCGGGTCGAGCGGCAGGTCAGTCGGGCGGCCTCGGCGCGGCTGCAGCGGACCAGCACCCGCCAGCGGTGTTCGCCGCCGGCGAACACCGCGGTGGTGAGCTCCCCCTCGGTCGACTGTCGGACGAGCCGCAGTGCCGAGTCCACGGTGAGGTCGAGATGCCGCCGTAGGTGCCACTCGGCGGCCTGGATCGCGAAGCCGTAGCCTGCCCGGCCGCGCAGGTGGTCGAGGTCGATGCCTCCGGCGAGGGCGGTGTCGGCGATGACCGGGCCGGACGTCGCGTCGGCCCGGCCGTAGTACAGCCCCTCGGGCAGCTGCAGCAGGTTGCCCGCGAACCGGTCGCCGCCGATGTGCGAGCACTCCCAGGTGTGTTCGGGATGCGAGGCAGCCAACGCCGCCGCGAGCGGGCGTCCCAGCTCGGCGCAGCAGATGTCGTGTCGGCCGTGCGTGCAGACGCAGAAGATCGGGGTGTCCGAGCGTGGCAGGCCGACGGAGTCACCCCGTCCCAGGGCGCCCAGGTCGAGGTCGAGCACGTCCTCGGCGCGGTCGAGAACGGCGGTCTCCAGCCACGGGCGATGCGGGTGTGCGTAGGCGGCGAAGACCCGGACGCCGTCGGGCTGGGTGCGTCCGTGCCGTCTGATCAGCAGCGGGCGCACCGTCGCCGACCTGCAGCGGCGGTCGAGCTCTGTGCTGAGGTCCGCGGGGAGCCGGCAGTCCCGCAACGCCTCCTCTCCCCACGGGCCGGACTGCTGCAGCAGCAGGAAGGCCCGGACCGTCGACGCGGTACCGGACATGGGCTCCTGCAGCGACGCGCTCGCCGCCGCACAACGAAACGGGCTCAATCCACGACCTCGAGCAGACCCTCGATCACCAGACGCCGTACCAGCACCAGCGCGCTGGGGGCGTCCAGCCAGGGTGCCAGATCGCCCGGTGTCAGCTCCGGCCGGGACCGGATGTACTCCACGGGTTCCCGCAACCGGGCGGGAACCCGCAGCTCTCGGTCGCCGAGCAGGACACGGAGGACGTCGCCGGCCGTCACCAGCTCGCACGCCGACCCGCGCCGGCGGCGTACCCGGGTGCCGGCGCCGAGCGCGCGGACGGCGAGACGGTCGCGCAGGCCACCGGGTACGGCGGTCGCGCGGCTGGTCCAGAACCGCTCCGACTCGGCGAGCGCGAGTGCCTCTGCGTCGGCCTCACGGAGCGCGTCCGCCACGTCACCGAGCCGACGACCGAGCTGCTCGGCGAAGGTGTCCGGGTCGTGCAGGTAGCCGGCGGGCAGGTGCTCGTCGAGCGCGCCCCCGAGGTCGAGCGATCGCAGGGCACGGTCCATGACCTGGCGCCAGGTCACCTGGTTGATGCCCACCGTGACATGAAGGGAGGCCGACTGCTGGGTGCGGGCAGCGTGCGGGGTGCCGGTGGGCAGGTACATCGAGGTCCCCGGCTCCATCAGCACCTCGCGACCACCGGATTCGTCGTGCACCTCCCACAGCTTGCGCCCGTACGTCTGGAAGACGAACACGTCGTGGGTGTCGGAGTGCCGGGCGAAGCCCTGCGAGCCGGGTGGGGTGAGGTAAGCGTTGGCCTGGGCCGGATGGCCGAGCGCCAGCTCGAGCTCGCGGGCCATCCTGGTCAGTGGCGGCCAGTAGCGGTGGAGGCCCTGCAACACCACGGTCGCGCCCCGGTCGAAGAGAGCGAGCACCTTGCGTGCGTCGACCAGCCCCGTCATCGCGACCCCCGCGAGCTTGGCGGAGCGGGTGTAGGACGACGTCGGCAGCACGGAACCGTCCTGCGCCATCCGCACAGCAGGGGTGCGGATGCCACTGCTGGTCAGCAGGTGGTCGACGTCGTCGAAGGACAGCAAGCCGATCAGGTCGGCGGGCTCCGCGTGGTGGACGTGCACCCGCGACGCCCAGACCTTGTCGACGAACGTCTGGGCGTCACCGGCGAGCAGATCGAGCGCGCCCAACGTCAGGAGTCGGTGCCGTCGGCGTCGGTCGAGTCGCCGTCGCTCACGTCGGTGGAGTCCCCGTCGGTGCCGTCCGCGTCGGTGCCGTCGGCATCCGTGCCGTCGGCGTCGGTCGCGTCCGCGTCGGTCGAGTCGCCGTCGGTGCTGTCGGCGGCGTCCCCGTCGGTGCCGTCGGCGTCGGTGCCGTCGGCGTCCGTGCCCGGGCCGACGCCGGAGGGCCCGCCGACGGTCTCCATGTCCTCGTCGCGCAGGGGCTGTTCAGGCGTGTTCATCGTCTGCCTCCTCGGGATCTCCGCGGCCGGACCGCCGCGCTCAACCGTGGGCGTACCCGCTGCGGTGGCCGCTCACACGAGAAGTCAGCCGACGGCGGCACGCAGACGGGAGGTGAGGTCGTCGAAGTCGACGTCCGGCTTCTGCACGATGGTCAGCCCGACACGGCGGCCGTCACGGACGACCACCTCGCTCCAGACCTCCTTGCCCGCGCCCGGTCCCACCTCCCGACGCACGCTCTGGATGGTCGTCGGGTCGGGGCGCAGCAGGTCGACGACCAGCGTCGGCCGGTCCACCTCGGCGCCCGGGTCCGGACAGCTCGACAGCAGACCGCCGAGCTGCTCGACCAGGGCGGTCGCCGCGGTCTCGTCGGCGTACTCGAGCACCAGCGCCACCGCCGCCCTCCCCTCGGAGTCGCGGAACGTGGCCTCCAGGGCGTGCTCGGGCACGGGCAGGCCGGGTGCCTGGCGTACCCCGGCGCACCCGAGCGGGACCAGGCCGGCCGCCAGCTCGTGGGGGTCACGCTCCCGCACGAAGCTGCCGTTGCCGCGGTAGCCGTGCCCGCCGGGGTCGCTGTAGGGCTCCCAGTCGCTCCCGAGGTCCTGCGGTGCCGGCAGGTCGGACTCCGTCAGCGGGCCGGAGGTGGTCGCGGGAGCCTCGGTCTCCTCCGCGGGGAGAGATGCCTCGGGCGTGCTCGCAGCCGTCGCCTGGGCGGAGGACTCGTCGGACTCCCCGGCGCTGCATGCGGTCAGGGCTACCAGGAGCACGCCGCAACCCACCAGGTACCGCACCGGCTCAACCACCGTTGGCGGAGAAGTGCTGGTAGTCGGGGTTGCTCCAGCGCGCTCCCCACGGCCAACCCCGGTTCCGCATCGTCTTGGCGATCACGGTCCCGGGCACGATCATCCCCTTGCGCACGTTCTGCCGGTTCAGGTAGGTGCGCGCGCCGGACGGGTAGACCCGCGAGGACGTGACGTAGGGGTTCTCGAACGTGTTGATGTCGATCGCGTTGCCGTAGGAGTGCTGGGACAGCCGGTAGGGGTTTCCGGTCACGTGCCGACAGTTGAAGGCGGAGGTGTTGTCGGCCTCCATCGCCCGGATGTCGTCGCCGCGGTAGCGGTCCATCGGCAACACCCGCCGCACGTTGAACCGCGCCCGGTGAGCGTTGCCGAACACGCGCTTGAGGTCGCCGACGACGTTCTTGTGCACGATCAGGTTCCCGGGCGCGGCGTCGCCGGCGAAGTTGGTGAACACGATCCGCATCCGGCGCAGTGCCGCGGGTCCGACCGGGCACCCGGACCGGTAGGTGTACCTGACCTCCGAGCGACGGACCCGATGCACCGTCACCGAGTACGGCGCCACGATGCGGGTGTCCTTGCGCTCCCGGTGCCACACGATGCCGGCATGCTCGAAGTTGGCCCGGCGACCGACGCGGACCGACACCTCCTCGCGCACCGGCAGGCCGATCCAGGCCCGCGGTCCGCCCATGCGCAGGTAGCGACCGAGGATCGCGCCGCGCAGCAGGCGTGGGCCGGTGCGCCTGGCCCAGTAGATGCGCCCCTTCTGCAGGCGGTTGAAGCGCGCCACACCCACCGGCCGTTCGTCGGTGACGGGTAGGCCGAGTCGTCGCGCGCCGCCGCGCGCGATGTAGCGGCTCTCGATCGCGCCGTGGATCTCGTGCGCGCCCGTGGCCCGGGACCAGTAGATGCGGCCGCGGGCGAACCGGGAGAACCGGGCACCGGGCTGCCGGGCCGCTCGTTCGTCGTCCGTCGGGAAGCCGAGCACCGAGGCCGGACCTCCCATTCGCTTGTACTTCGTCAGGGTCGCCCCCCAGACCGCGCTCGCGCCGAGTGCGCGGGTCCAGTAGACCGTGCCCCGCTTGAAGTCCCACTTAGCGCCGTGCAGCACCACTGCAGGCTCGCGCAGGCTCTTGCCCAGGTTGCGGACGCCGGCGTCAGCGAGGGCCTGCTTGTGCTCCAGCATCGCCTCGCGCGCCTCCTCGGGCACCTCGTCGCCGCCGGACTGGGCCTGCCGCTCCGGCTCCTCGCTGCCGGAGCTGGATGTGCGGCTCTCGCGGGGCGGCGGGGCCGACTCGGTCTCGGTCGGCTCGGTCTCGGTCGGCTCGGTTGTCGGTGTCTCGCTCGGCGGCTCGCTCGGCGCTGGGGGGTCCGTCGATGACGGCGAGGCGCCTGCGGTGGGGCTCGTCTCCTCGCTCGGCGACGTGCCGCCGGCCGCTGCGGGCACCAGTGCGAGCATGAGTGCGGCCGCCAGACCGGGCACCGCAAGCGTGAGCGGACGACGCATACCAGCCCTGATGTTCACCGGCCCAGACTAACGCCTGGCGACTCAGTGACTACCCCCCGTGAGACGCCTTTCTCGTCCGCACCACCCACCCGGTCTGACCGCCTCGCCTGGATACCCTTCCGCCATGCCGACCGACCTCCCCGACGCCTCGCCGGTCGACACCTCGCCGGTCGTCATCGCCCGAGCGGAGTCGGAGCGGGGTGAGCTGCTCGTGCGGAAGCGCCGCGACGGCGCGCTGGAGCTGCGGGTCAACGGCGTGTTCGTCATGGACACCGTCGAGACCAGCAGCGAGGTGCGGCTCGCGCAGGAAGCCCTGACCGAGGCCGGCGACCCTCACCGGGTCCTCGTCGGCGGTCTCGGTCTGGGCCACACCGTGCGCGGGCTGCTCGCCGATGACCGCGTACGCCACGTCGTCGTGGTCGAGATCGAGCCGGCGGTGGTCGGTTGGATGGAGCAGGGTGTGCTGCCAGGGGCCGAGCTGCTGTCCGACCCACGGGTCGAGGTCGTGGTGGGCGACGTGCGTGAGGTCGTGCCTACTCTGCCCGCGGCCGGCTTCGACGCGGTGCTGCTGGACGTCGACAACGGGCCGGGCTACCTCGTGCACGACCGCAACGCGGCGATCTACGCCGCCCCCTTCCTGGAGCAGTGCCGGCGGCTGCTCCGTGCGGAGGGCCGGCTCTCGGTGTGGTCGGCCGCGGACGCGCCGACGCTGGCCGAGACCATCACCGACGTGTTCGGCGAGTGCCGTACCCGGGCGGTACCCGTCGACCTGCAGGGTCGCGCCGAGCAGTACTGGCTGCTCGGCGCCGGCCGGTGAGGCAGGCGGCGCGGTGACCACGGCCAGGACGGTCCCGGTCACCGTGGACATGTCGGGTGACGAGCTCGATGCCGAGGATGCGTGGCACGCGGTCCGCAGGCACGGTCTGCGCCGGCTGCTGGTGGACAGCTTCGTGCGGTTCCGCTACGGCGACGGCTTCACCAACTCGCGCGCGCTCGCCCTCCAGATAGCGCTCGGCACCGTCCCGTTCATGCTTGCGATGACGGGGCTCGCGGCCGACCTCGACGCCGACCGTGAGGCCGAGGTGGTGGCCCGCACGATCGGCGCGCTGACGCCGGGCTCGGGGCGTCAGGACCTGCTGTCGACCGCGATGGATCCCGGCCAGACGGCCGAGCGGGCCGGCGAGATCGCCCTCGTCCTCGGCCTCGTCTTCGCCGTGGTCTCGATGGTGACGGCGGTGGCCCAGATCGAGCGCGGGAGCAATCGCATCTACGGCATCTCGCGGGACCGGCCGGCGCTGGTGAAGTACGGCCGGGCCGCGGTGCTCACCGTCGTGCTCGCGGCGCCGATCGGCGCCGGCTTCGTGCTCCTGGTCGCCGGCGGTCCCTTCGGTGACGCCATGCAGCAGGTCTACGGCTGGAGCGACGGCACCGACCGGGTCTGGGACGTCGGACGATGGCCGCTCGGCCTCGCGGTCACGACGTTCACGGTCGCCGTGCTTCTCGACCACGTGCCCCGCCGCCGCCAACCGGGCCTGTCGTGGCTCGCGCTGGGCGCCGGGGTCGCCGTCGTCCTGACCATGACCGCCTCCGCGCTGCTCGGCCTCTACGTCAAGTACAGCGAGACCTTCGGCGGCGTCTACGGACCGCTCGCCGGCATCATGGCGCTGCTGCTGTGGTGCTACCTCAGCTCGGCCGCGCTGTTCCTCGGCACCGCCATGGCCGCGCAGCTCGAGGCGATGCATGCCCGCGTACTCGACCCGGTGGAGGAGGACCCCGGTCCGGTGCGGGCGTAGGGTCACCAGCTATGAACGAGGGCATGAGCGAAGACTTCCGCATCGAGCGCGACACCATGGGCGAGGTCAAGGTCCCCGCAGACGCGTTGTGGCGTGCCCAGACGCAGCGCGCGGTCGAGAACTTCCCGATCTCGGGCACCAGGCTGGAGTCCGCCCACATCCGGGCACTGGCCATGGTCAAGGCTGCGGCTGCACGCACCAATGCCGAGCTCGACGTGCTTCCCGCAGCCGTGGCGGACGCCATCGTCGCCGCGGCACGCGAGGTGGCCGACGGCCGCCACGACGACCAGTTCCCGGTCGACGTGTTCCAGACCGGCTCGGGCACCTCGTCGAACATGAACATGAACGAGGTGCTGGCCACGCTCGCCACCCGCGCGCTCGACGGCAAGCAGAGCGTGCATCCCAACGACCACGTCAACGCCAGCCAGAGCAGCAACGACACCTTCCCCACGTCGATCCACGTCGCGGCGACCGAGGCCGTCGTCCGCGATCTGCTGCCTGCGCTCGCCCACCTGGCGGAGGCCCTGGAGGCGAAGTCCAGCGAGCTCGCCACCGTGGTCAAGAGCGGACGCACCCATCTGATGGACGCCACGCCGGTGACCCTCGGGCAGGAGCTCGGCGGGTACGCCGCCCAGGTCCGTGCGGGCATGGCGCGGGTCGAGTCGGCCCTGCCACGTGCGGCGCAGCTTCCCCTGGGTGGCACCGCGGTGGGCACCGGGATCAACACGCCGGCCGGGTTCAGCGCCCGGGTGATCGAGCTGCTCGCCGAGAGCACCGACCTGCCACTCACCGAGGCCCCGAACCACTTCGAGGCGCAGGGCGCGCGTGACGGGCTGGTCGAGCTGTCGGGTCAGCTGCGGACCCTCGCGGTGAGCCTGACCAAGGTCTGCAACGACCTGCGCTGGATGGGCTCGGGGCCCCGCGCGGGGATCGGCGAGGTCCGGCTCCCCGACCTGCAGCCCGGCTCCAGCATCATGCCCGGGAAGGTCAACCCCGTGGTGCCCGAGGCCGTGCTGATGGTGTGTGCCCAGGTGATCGGCAACGACGCGACGGTCGCCGCGGCCGGCGCGTCGGGGAGCTTCGAGCTCAACGTGATGATGCCGGTCATGGCACGCAACCTGCTGGAGGCGATCCGGCTGCTGGCCAACGGCTCTCGCGTGCTGGCCGATCGCTGCGTCAGCGGGCTCGAGGCCGACGTCGAGCACTGCCGCGAGCTCGCGGAGTCGTCTCCCGCGATCGTGACGCCGCTCAACCGGTTCATCGGCTACGAGGCCGCCGCGAAGGTGGCCAAGCAGGCACTCGTCGAGCGCAGGACGATCCGCGAGGTGGTGCTGGAGCAGGGGTACGTCGAGCGGGGCGACCTCACCGAGGACCAGCTCGACACCGCGCTCGACGTACTCGCGATGACCCGCAACCCCAACGAGTGACCAACGGCACCTGTCCGGACCGCATCTCGATTTGATAACGGCCAGGTGATGCATCAGGGTGGCACAGATTGCCCCCGCACCCCCCGAGGACATCGACCGTGCCCAACGAGCCCACCCGGCCCGGCAAGCACCGCGCCGCCCACAAAGCGAGCCCGAGACCCCGCCTGATCCGTCGCGGGCGGGCGGCCCTGCCCCGTCCTGCACGGACGACGCCTACCGTGTCGCTGCGCCGCCACCTCGGCACCGCCGTAGCCCTGGGCGGGGTGCTCGTCGCCGGCGCCGCCGTCAGCGGCTCAGCGCTCGACGGCGGCCGGACAAAGGACGCGGCCGACGCGTCGACGCAGGAGTGGGTCGCCGACGACAACCTCGAGCGTGAGCGAGCCACGGAGTCACTCGGCGAGACCTCGCGCAACGCGATCCGCAACCAGGTGAGCGAGCTGCGGTCCGGCGACTCCGACAGCAGCGAGCTCGGCACCGGCGGCGTCGCCTCGGCAGAGAAGGTCATGCCGACCGACCCGCGCGAGATCGCCCACTCGATGCTTCCGGAGTACGGCTGGGACGCCGGCGAGTACGACTGCCTCGACGAGCTCTGGATCGGCGAGAGCAACTGGGAGGTCGACGCCACCAACCCCACGTCGGGCGCCTACGGCATCCCGCAGTCGCTGCCGCCCGAGAAGATGGCCTCGGCCGGAGCCGACTGGCGCACCAACCCTGCGACGCAGATCGCCTGGGGGCTGCGGTACATCGAGCTCAGCTACGGCACGCCGTGCGCGGCCAACGAGTTCAAGAACGCCCACAACTGGTACTGACACCCGTCGCGGCCACCGCCTACGTCAGGCGGTCGCCTCGGCGCGCGCCTTCACGGTGAGGTTGTCGCCGGTCGCCGGGTCGAACAGGTGCATCCGGCTCGGATCCACGAAGAGCTCGGCCTCGTGTCCCCGGTCGACCCTGCTGGACGCGTCGAGTGACACGATGAGCTGGGTGCGCAGCGACTCGCTGTCGAGGTCACGCTCGAGCTGCGCGAGCTGCTCGCGCACCTCGGGCGGCGCCTCGAACGGGATGTAGGCGTACTGCTCGTTGCCCAGCCACTCGGTCACGTCGATGGTCGCGGTGAAGGTCTTGCCGCGCGCCTTCTTCGTCTCGTCGACGAGCGACGCGTCCTCGAAGTACTCCGGACGGATGCCGGCGATGAGCAGGTCCTTGCCGCGAGCCTTCTCCGCCATCTCCGGCGAGAGGTCAAGCGTCATGAACGGCAGCTCCACCTTGTCATCACTGACCTTCGCGGGAAGAAAGTTCATCGGTGGCGAGCCGATGAAGCCCGCGACGAAGATGTTGACCGGCTGCTCGTAGAGCTCGCGGGGGGTGGCGAGCTGCTGCAGGATCCCCTTCTTGAGCACCGCGACACGATCGCCCAGCGTCATCGCCTCGGTCTGGTCGTGCGTGACGTAGACGGTGGTGACACCGAGCCTGCGCTGCAGCCGGGAGATCTCGGTGCGCATCTGGCCGCGCAGCTTGGCGTCGAGGTTGGAAAGCGGCTCGTCGAACAGGAACGCCTTGGCGTCGCGCACGATCGCCCGCCCCATCGCCACCCGCTGGCGCTGACCGCCCGACAGGTTGCCCGGCTTGCGGCCGAGGTGCTCCTCGAGCTCGAGGGTGGCAGCCGCGTCCCGCACCTTGCGGTCGATCTCCTCCTCGCTGTGGGTCTTGGCGAGCCGCAGCGGGAACGCGATGTTCTCGTAGACCGACAGGTGCGGGTAGAGCGCGTAGTTCTGGAAGACCATGGCCAGGTTGCGCTCACGCGGCGCCTTCTCGTTGACCCGCTCGCCGCCGATGATCATGTCCCCGGAGGTGATGTCCTCCAGACCGACGATCATCCGCAGCAGCGTCGACTTCCCGCATCCTGACGGTCCGACGAGGATCATGAACTCCCCGTCGGCCACGTCGATGCTGATGTCGTTGACCGCGGGGAAGCCGTCGCCGTACTGCTTGACGATGTTTCTCATCTCAATGGCTGCCATGGCACATCAACCCTTCACGGCGCCGGAGGTGAGCCCGGCGACGATCTTTCGCTGGAAGAACAGGACGAGGACGATGATCGGGATGGTGACGACGACTGCCGCCGCCGAGATCGCCGCCGTCGGTTGGGTGAACTGGGACGCCCCGGTGAAGAACGCCAGGGAGGCGGGAACGGGCCTGGCGGCCTCGGTCGAGGTCAGCGAGATGCCGAACACGAAGTCGTTCCACGCGAAGAAGAAGGTCAGGATGGCCGCGGTGAAGACGCCCGGAGCGGCGAGCGGCACGACGACCTTGCGGAACGCCTGCCAGGCGGTCGCACCGTCGACCTGAGCCGCCTGCTCCATCTCCCAGGGGATCTCGCGGAAGAAGGCCGACAACGTCCAGATCGACAGCGGCAACGTGAACGACATGTAGGGGATGATCAGCCCCAGCCAGGTGTCGTAGAGCCCGACCGTGCGCCACACGTCGAACAGCGGGCCGACCAGCGACACGACCGGGAACATCGCGATCGCCAACGCCATCGACAGCACCAACCGCTTGCCGGTGAAGTCCAGCCTGGCGATGGCGTACGCCGCGAAGGTCGCCAGGATCACCGAGATCGTGGTCGCGATCAGCGAGATGCCGAAAGAGTTGCGCAGCGCGCTGGTGAACAGCGTGTTGCTGAACACGGTCTTGTAGTTCTCGATCGTGTAGTTGAAGTCAGTGGCGAAGAAGGACTGGTTGGACAGGTCGCCACTGCTCTTGAACGACAGCGAGATCATCCACACCACCGGGAACAGCGTGTAGATGATGATGAGAATGCCACCGATCACCCAGACGGGAGAGGTCCTCTGACGCATCAACGCTCACCCCTCGCCTGTGCCAGGTCGACGTCCAAGATCTTGATGAAGGAGTAGGCCAGCACCAGCACGCTCAGGAAGAGCAGGACCGAGATCGCCGACCCGAGGCCGAGCTCCACGCGGTTGATGATCTGCCGGTAGGTGAGCAGGGAGAGGGTCTCGGTGCTGTTGGCGCCCCCGGTCATGACGAACACGTTGTCGAAGATGCGGAAGGCGTCGAGCATCCGGAACAGCACGGCGACGAGGATCGCCCCCTTCATGTTGGGAATCGTCACCTTCCACAGCCGCTGCCAGGCGGTCGCGCCGTCGACCCGCGCCGCCTCCTGCATGTCCTCCGACACCTGGGCGAGCCCGGCCAGCAGCAGCAACGAGATGAACGGCGTGGTCTTCCATATCTCCGACAGCGAGATCACGAAGAACGACGACCAGAAGCCGCCGAACCAGTCGAAGTCCTCGAGGCCGAACCAGGCATTGATGAACCCGCTCTCCAGCCCGAAGGCGTACTGCCAGGCGTAGGCCGAGACGACGGTGATGATGCCGTAGGGGACGAGGATCGACGTGCGGATGATCCCGCGGGCGAAGATGATGCGGTGCATCACCATCGCGAACGCGAAGCCGATCACCAGCTCGATGGCGACGGTCACGACGGTGAGCAGCGTGGTGACGCCGAAGTCGCGCCACCACAGGACGTCGGACAGGACGGTGATGTAGTTGCCCAGCCCGACGAACTCGCGGTCGTCGGGGTTCGTGAGCCGGTAGTTGAACAGCGAGAGGTACAGGGCCTGGATCATCGGCCAGGCCGTGACCGCCAGCATCACCGCGAGGGCGGGGCCGGCGAGCCGCCAGCCGAGTCGGTTCTCTCCCCGTGACTTCTCGGTCACGTTGACCGGCGCCTTGCGCTTCGTCTCGGTTGCGGTGGCGCTCACAGCAGCGACCTCCCCTGCAGCACGTCGGTGATCAGGCTGTTCGCCTCGGCCGGCGTGTTCTCGTCCACCTGGCCCGGTGTGTGGAACGACCGCTGCAGCGCGGCGCTCACGTCGCTCCAGTAGGGCGTCGGGGTGCGCGGCGCGGCCGCGTCGATCGACTCACGGATGACGTCGGCCATCGGGTACGCCTCACGCACCTCTGGGTCGTCGTACACGGCCTCCCGGGCGGCTGGGTTGCCCGCCTGGAGCATGTAGGCCTTCTGGTTCTCCTCCGAGGTGATGCACCTGACCGCGTCGAGTGCTTCCTCCTTGTGCTCGGAGAACGCGCCGATCCCCAGGTTGATGCCGCCGAGCGGGGGCCGGCTCTCCTCCCCCTCGACCGTCCGCGGGTACCGCGTCCAGCCGATGTCGTCGCGGATGCCCTCGGTGCCGGGGTCGGCGTAGATGTAGGGCCAGTTGACGAGGAAGCCGCCGTTCTCGCGGGAGAAGGCCGCCAGGGACTCGGTCTCCTGTGACGTCGACATGCCCGACACGGCCGCTGGCGACTCGGACAGGGTCTGGATCACCCGAGCGGCCTCACGGCCGGCGTCGCTGTCGACGGTGATGGTGGCGTCCTTGCCCTCCTCGGCGTTCTCGACGATCGTGCCACCTGCACCGGCGATCAGGGCGTTGATCCAGACCGCGTACCCCTCGTAGCGGTCGGCCTGCACGCCCACCGTGGTGTCGGTCTCCGCCGCGGCCTGGATGATCTGGTCCCAGGTCACCGGCTGCTCCATGTTCAGCCCTGCCTGCTGCGCGACACTCTTGCGATACCACAACAGCTGCGTGTTGGCCCAGAACGGCGCCGCCACCAGCTCGTCCTCCCAGGTGGCGTGGTCGATCGCGCCCTGCAGCACTCCGTCGCTGAACTCGCTCTCGGCCTCCTCGGGGATGTCGGCGAGGAAGCCGGCGGTGGCGAACTCCGCGGTGAACGGCGGGTCGAGACTCATCAGGTCGATGCCCGAGTCGTTCGCCGCCAGCCGACGCACCAGCTGCTCGCGTTGCGCGGAGGCGTCGTTGGGCAACAGCTGCACCTCGATGTCGTAGGCGCCCCCGGACTGCTCCGAGCACTGCAGGGCGATCCAGGCCTGGCCGCCCGGGTCACCCTCGGCCGTGAACGGCTCGGTGTTGGTCACGTCGGGGTTGATGTACCAGGTCAGTGTCGGCGGACCCTCGTCGCCACCGCACCCCGCCACCAGCGATGAGGCGAGCACCGCGGCGGTCGCAAGTGCACCTCTGCGAAGCCATGGTCGTGATGCCGTGTTGCTGCGTTCTCCTCCCGGGCCATCCTCGGCCGGGCGTCTCACCAGGTGCTCCGCGTCATTGCTCCGGACACTCCCGTCGTCGTGCGCTGTGCGATCTGCTTGTCATCAGAGCCGGTCCTGACGCAATGTGCAAGCCCCTACGCCGAGAGAGATGTGACTCGACTCCTCGGTGCCGATCAGATCGAGACGTTCTCCAGCATTTCGGTGACCAGTGCGGCGATCGGCGACCGCTCGGACCGGGTGAGGGTGACGTGTGCGAAGAGCGGGTGTCCCTTGAGCTTCTCGACGACGGCGACGACCCCGTCGTGGCGGCCGACCCGCAGGTTGTCGCGCTGGGCCACGTCGTGGGTGAGCACGACCCGGGAGTTGGCGCCCACGCGCGACAGCACGGTCAGCAGCACGTTGCGCTCGAGGGACTGGGCCTCGTCGACGATGACGAAGGCGTCGTGCAGCGAACGACCCCGGATGTGGGTCAGCGGCAGCACCTCGAGCATGCCGCGGTCGAGCACCTCGTCGATCACGTGGTGCGAGGTGAGCGCGCCGAGGGTGTCGAAGACAGCCTGGGCCCAGGGCGACATCTTCTCCGACTCGCTGCCGGGCAGGTACCCGAGGTCCTGGCCACCGACCGCGAACAGCGGCCGGAAGACGACCACGCGCTTGTGCTGGCGGCGCTCCAGCACCGCCTCCAGCCCCGCGCAGAGCGCGAGGGCCGACTTGCCGGTGCCGGCCCGGCCACCGAGCGACACGATCCCGATGTCCGGGTCGAGGAGCAGGTCGAGCGCCACCCGCTGCTCGGCGGACCGGCCCCGCAGCCCGAACGCCTCCCGGTCCCCCCGGACGAGGCGGACCCGCTTGTCCGGAGTCACCCGCCCGAGGGCCCGCCCCCGCTCGGAGAGCAGGACCAGCCCGGTGTGGCAGGGCAGCTCGCGGGCTGCGTCGATGTCGGCCTCGCCGTCGGCGAACAGCTCGTCCACCTCCGCTGCCGGCAGGTCGATCTCGGCCATACCGGTCCAGCCCGACTCCAGCGCCAGCTCGGCCCGGTACTCCTCGGCGGCGAGTCCGGACGCAGACGCCTTGACCCGCATCGGCAGGTCCTTGGACACCAGGGTGACCGAGGCGCCCTCGTCGCTGAGGTTGCGGGCGACCGCGAGGATACGGGTGTCGTTGTCACCGAGCCGGAAGCCGACAGGCAGCGACTGCGGGTCGGTGTGGTTGAGCTCGACGCGCAGCGTGCCTCCCGCCTCGCCGATCGGCACCGGGGCGTCCAGCCGTCCGTGCAGCACCCTCATCTCGTCGAGCAGGCGCAGCGCCGAGCGGGCGAAGTATCCCAGCTCCGGGTGGTGCCGCTTGCCCTCCAGCTCGGAGATCACGACGACGGGCAGCACGACCTCGTGCTCGTCGAAGCGCAGCACCGCCATCGGGTCGGCGAGCAGCACACTCGTGTCCAGGACGTAGGTGCGCCGTCCAGCCGGGGCGGTCGAACCGACGGTGTCGCGGGATGCTGTAGCCACGAAACGTCCCCTCGCGGGCCCACGCGCATCCGGCGCCGGCCCAGACCTAGAGCTGTCGGACCGGGACCGAGCCCAAGGACCTGGATGCCGATCCTTGGTGGCAGACGTCGTGCACCGTTGGGCCTCCCGAACGGCGGGCTTCCCCACCCGCCGTCACCTCGACGCTACCGCGCACCGCGCCCCGGCCGCCGCGACACGCCCGAACGGGGGGTGAACGTCGACCGTACGGCCGAGTGCGGGCCAGCCAGAAGGGCCGGCCAGAGCGGCCAGGCGTCAGCTGCCGTAGCGCCGCTCCCGCGCGGCGTACGCCCGGATCGCGCGCAAGAAGTCGACGCGGCGGAAGTCGGGCCACATCGCCTCGCAGAAGTAGAACTCCGAGTGGGCGCTCTGCCACAGCAGGAAGCCCGAGAGCCGCTGCTCGCCCGATGTCCGGATCACCAGGTCCGGATCGGGCTGACCGCGGGTGTAGAGATGCTCGGCGATGTGCTCGACGTCGAGGATCTCCGCGAGCTCCTCGATGGTGGTCCCCTTGGAGGCGTGCTCGTGCAACAGCGAGCGCACCGCGTCGGCCAGCTCGCGCCGACCGCCGTACCCGACGGCCACGTTGACGGTCATGCCCTCGACGGCTGCCGTGCGCGCGGCGGCCTCCTTCAACGTCTCCGCAGTGCGGGCAGGCAGCAGGTCGGGGGCGCCGACCGGGTGTACCTTCCAGCGGCCCGACGCCGCGAGGTCGGTGACGAGCTGCTCGATGATGCGGACCAAGGCGTCGAGCTCGGCCGCCGGCCGCGAGAGGTTGTCGGTGGACAGCAGCCAGAGCGTGACGACCTGCACGTCGAGCTCGTCGCACCAGCCGAGGAACTCGATGATCTTGCCGGCGCCCGCCTCGTGTCCGGAGTGGGTCTGCCCGCCCAGGGCCTTGGCCCACCGGCGGTTGCCGTCGACGATGACGCCCACGTGGGCCGGCAGGCGCTCCGGCGGGAGGTGGCGCCGGACCCGACGTTCGTAGGCGCCGTAGACCAGCTCCCAGATGCCACGCACCCCGGCTCCTCTCGTCCGTTGCTCGGGTGTTGCGGTCAGGTTACCGCTGCCGGAACCGGCAGCGGCGGCCTCGCCGGATCGCTACGTTTGGGAGCACTGCCGTCGGGGAAAGAAGTCAGCCGGTGACAAGGTCGGAACGGTTGAACCACGCGAGGCACGTCGTCCACGACGCGGTCGACGATGCCGGTGAACGCCTGCACCACAAGGTCGACGAGCTCAAGCCCAGGCTGCGCGGCTGGCTGCACGCGGGCATCCTCCCGCTCGCGGTGGTCGGCGGCGCGGTGCTGGTGGTGCTCTCCCCCACCCTGACCACCCGCGTGGGCTCGGCCGTGTTCGCGGTCTCGGCGATGCTGCTCTTCGCCGGGAGCGCGTTGCTGCACCGAGGCCACTGGTCGCCCCGCGTGGGTGACGCCCTGCGGCGGCTCGATCACGCCAACATCTTCCTGCTCATCGCCGGTACCTACACCCCGTTCGCCCTGCTGCTGCTCGACGGCACCAACCAGCGCATCCTGCTGACCCTCGTCTGGGCCGGAGCCTTGGCGGGGATCGCGTTCCGGGTGGTCTGGATGGGTGCACCCCGCTGGGTCTACACGCCGGTCTACATCGCGATGGGCTGGGCTGCGCTGTTCTGGATGGGCGAGTTCGCCCGCAGCGCCAGCGCGGTCGTGCTCGGGCTGATGATCGCGGGCGGGGCGCTGTACTCGCTCGGCGGTCTCGTCTACGGGCTGCGCCGCCCGAACCCGGCACCCCGGTGGTTCGGGTTCCACGAGGTCTTCCACACACTGACGATCATCGCGTTCGCCACGCACTACGTCGGCATCTCCATCGCGACCTACTCGCTGCGCTGAGCTCCCCGGCCGTCGGCCGGACCCACCAGCCGCTTCAGCTCCCGCGGCTCGGTCAGCGGCCGCTCGCAGACGAACCCACGGCACACGTACGCCGTGGCGCTGCCGTCGACGAGGGGCCGCTCACGCAGCAGCGGCACAGCTGCCGATCCCGGGGCGCCGGGTACGACGACCGTGCCCGGGCTGGGTGAGGCAAGCGCCGTGCGGGTCAGCTCGATGCGCGCGGCGTCGCCGGGTACGCCCACGACCGCGATCTCCAGCGGGCCGGCGTGGGCGGCCTCGGCCACCGCAAGCGCCCAACCGGCGAAGCGGGGGGCTGTGGACGCCAGCTGCTTGCCGGCCGACAGCGCCGACTCGGCGGCCTCGCGGTGCCGACCCGACCCGGACGCCGCCGCGTAGGACAGCAGGGCCCCAGCGGCCGCGGACTGCCCGGAGGGCGTCGCGTTGTCGGTCGGGTCCTGGGGCCGCTGCAGCAGCTGCTCGGCGGTGTCGGAGGTGTCGAAGAAACCGCCCCGGCCGTCCGGGAAGTGCGTGAGGACTCGCTCCAGGAGCAGCTCCGCCCGCTGCCACCACACCGGGTCCCCGGTCGCTGCCAGCAGGGCCAGGAAGCCCTCCGCCACGCAGGCGTAGTCCTCCAGCACGCCCGCGTGTCGGCCCACCTCGCCGTCGCGGGAGACCCTGGCCAGCTCGGCGTCGTCGCCGACGTGCAGCCGCCACAGCAGCTCACCGCAGGTGGTCGCGGCGTCGAGGTAGGCGGGTTGCCCGAGCAGGATCCCGCACTCGGCAAGCGCGGCGATCGCCAGGCCGTTCCACGCCGCCACGACCTTGTCGTCGCGCTGCGGACGCACCCGCTTCGCCCGCACCTCGAGCAGTCGATGCCGCACTCGGGCCAGCCGGTCGAGGTCGGACGGGTCGCGCAGCCGCTGCAGCGTCGAGGACCCGTGCTCGAAGGTGCCCGCCCGGGTGACCGTGAACACCTCGGCCGCCCAGGCGCCGTCCTCCTCGCCGAGGGCCTCGACGAGCTCGGCGGGTGTCCACACGTAGAACTTGCCCTCGACGCCCTCGCTGTCGGCGTCCAGGGCAGAGGCGAAACCACCCTCCGGGGTGCCCAGCTCCGCGATCAGGAAGTCCGCGGTCTCCCGGGCGACGCGCTCCCCCAGCGGTGCGCCGGTCTGCCGCCACCAGTGCAGGTAGGCGCGCAGCAACAGCGCGTTGTCGTAGAGCATCTTCTCGAAGTGCGGCACGACCCAGTCGGCGTCGACCGCGTAGCGCGCGAAACCACCCGCGAGCTGGTCGTACATGCCGCCCCGGGCCATCGCGTCGCAGGTGACCTCGACCATCTCCAGTGCTTCGGCGTCGCCGGTGCGCACCGCATGCCGAAGCAGCAGCTCGAGCACCATCGAGGGCGGGAACTTCGGAGCGCCACCGAAGCCACCGCGCCGCTCGTCGAAGTCTGTCCGCAGCTTCCGGACCGCCGCGGCGAGGTCCTCCTCGGAGGGCATCTGGTCCGCGGCGAGGGTGCGCTGCGCGCGCAGGTGCCCGGCCACCTCGGCTCCGATGCGCTGCACCTCCTCGCGGCGTTGGCGCCAGGCCCCCACCAGAGCCTCGAGGACCTGCCGGAACGACGGCATGCCGTGCCGTGGCGTGTCGGGGAAGTAGGTGCCGCAGAAGAACGGCTCGGCGTCCGGGGTCAGGACGCAGGTCATCGGCCACCCGCCCTGGCCGGTCATCGCCTGAGTCGCTGTCATGTAGACGGCGTCGACGTCCGGGCGCTCCTCGCGGTCCACCTTGATGCACACGAAGTGGTCGTTCATGTAGGCGGCCGTGCCGTCGTCCTCGAACGACTCGTGGGCCATCACATGGCACCAGTGGCACGCGGCGTAGCCGACGCTGAGCAGCACCGGGACGTCGCGCCGGCGTGCCTCCGCGAAGGCCTCGTCGCCCCACTCCCACCAGTCCACCGGGTTGTCCCGGTGCTGCAGCAGGTAGGGGCTGGTCGAGTGAGCGAGGCGGTTGGCCATGTCTTCCGACTCTACGACGCGACGCCGCTCGGGCCAGCGGCCGGAGCTCAGCCCTTGCCGGTGGTGTCCCCGGTGGTGTCCCCGGCATCGTCGCCGGACTCACGCGGGGTCTCACCCTCGTCGAAGTCCACCTTCTTGAGCTGGCGGTTCATGCTGCGCCACAGCACGACCACCGCGACGGCGATCCCGAGGACCACCACCAGTCCGAGCCAGCCTGGCTTCACCTGCGAGGGGTCGACGGCCAGCACGAGTTCTGTCATGGCTCCATCGTCTCTCGGCCGTCACCGTCGGGCGACACCAGGTGCCGCAGACCGGCGAACAGGTCGTTCTCGGGGGTCTCCACCTCGATGACCGACTCGACGAGCTCGTAGTCCTCGGTCGGCCAGGCGTGCTGGTGCACGTCGAGCGGCACGGCGAACCACGGTCCCTCGGGGTCGATCTGTGTCGCGTGCGCGAGCAGTGCGCGGTCGCGGACCGGGAAGTACTCCGCGCACGGCACCCGCGTGGTGATGCGGGCGGCGTGCTCGGGGTCGGGCTTCCAGTCGGCCAGTCGCTCGGCGTACGGCGACTCCATGCTCCGGGCCAGCATCTCGTCGTGCAGCGCCTGGGTGCGCTCGCGGTGGAAGGTGTGGTGGTAGTAAAGCTTCAGCGGCTGCCAGGGTTCGCCGGCCTCGGGGTACGCCGACGCATCGCCGGTCGCCTGCCAGGCGGCCATCGTGATCTCGTGGCAGCGGATGTGGTCCGGGTGCGGGTAGCCGCCGTTCTCGTCGTACGTGGTGACCACGTGCGGCCGGAAGCTGCGCATCAGGCGCACGAGCGGCTCGGCCGCCACCTCGAGCGGCACCGTGGCGAAGCACCCTTCCGGGAGGGGCGGCCTCGGGTCGCTCTCGGGCCAGCCGGAGTCGACGAAACCGAGCCAGTCCTGGGTCACGCCCAGGATCTCCCGCGCACAGTCCATCTCCTGGCGCCGGATCTCGCTGATGTTGGCGAGCACGTCGGGGCGGTCCATGTTCGGGTTGAGGATCGACCCGCGCTCGCCGCCGGTGCAGGTGACGACGTGCACGTCCACGCCCTCCGCAACGTAGCGTGCCGTGCTGGCCGCTCCCTTGCTTGACTCGTCGTCGGGATGCGCGTGCACGTGCATCAACCGCAGTCGCTCCACCACCGGCCTCACTTCCGGCACCCTCACTTCGCCGTCGTCGTCTGGTTCGAGGACAATGGTGACCGACGGACGCGCGTCGCGCGACCCGGAGCAGCGCAGGTGATCGATGACACCCCCCGACAGCACCGCGAGCCGCGGCCTGACGAGGCCCGTGGAGCGCTACGGCAGCCGCCCTGGCTGGGTCCGCCCGCTCGTGGTCGCCCTTGCCGCTGTCCTGGCTGTCGTCGGGGGCGGCTGGCTGGGCTGGGCCGCCCTGTACCACTCCGATCCGCCGGTGGCGTCGCGGGTCGACGCGTTCGAGGTGATGTCCTCGAGCGAGGTCCGGGTGACGATCGCGATCGAACGTGACGCCGGCACCGCCGTGGCATGTGTGATCAAGGCGCAGGCGGGGGATCATGCGGTCGTGGGCGAGCGCGAGGTCCTCGTGCCGGCCGGTCCCGAGACCACGCTCACCCACACCTATGCGATCACGACCGAGCGTGCGGCAACGTCGGCAACCGCCGAGGGGTGCCGGGCGGTCGAGGGCCGGAGCGCTCAGCCGTAGGTCGCACCCGCCGACTTTGGCCCGGCCGCGGCCAGAATTGGTAAACTTGATTCTTTCGTCGTGGGCACCGTCGGCAGGACCGTGGCGGTGCCCGTAGTCAAGGAGCAGGGACAAGTGACGCAGTCGACCGATGAGAACGTGATCTGGCTCACCCAGGAGGCTTACGACAAGCTCAAGGCAGAGCTGGACTACCTCCGTGGGCCCGGCCGCAGCGAGCTGTCCGCCCGGATCGGCGCGGCTCGGGATGAGGGAGACCTGAAGGAGAACGGCGGCTACCACGCCGCGAAGGAGGAGCAGGGGCAGGCCGAGGCGCGTATCCGCCAGCTCGAGGACATGCTCGGCCGGGCAAAGGTGGGCGACACCCCGCCGGACGACGGTGTCGTCGAGGCCGGGATGAAGGTCACCGTCCGGTTCGCCGGCGACCAGCACACCGAGACGTTCCTGTTCGGCGCTCGCGAGCTCGCCGACTTCGACGACTCCGTCGACCTCGACGTCTACTCCCCCAACTCGCCCCTCGGCGCGGCGATCAACGGCCACAAGCAGGGAGAGACGATCACCTACACCGCCCCCAACGGAAACGACCTCGAGGTCGAGATCGTGGACGCGGTGCCGTTCGGCCGCTGAGCCGGCGCCCCACGCAGACGAGGCGGCGCCTCCGGGAAGCCCCGGGGGCGCCGCCTCGTGCGTGGTCCGTCGTGAACCGCTCAGGAACCGGCGGCGTGCTTGTACTTGCGCACGGCCAATGGCGCGAAGACCGCGATGATGGCCACGATGTAGATCAGTGCCAGCAGCACCGGGTGCTGGGCGGCGAAGCCGTCGGTCGCGAACGGGTTCGGGTTGCCGAACAGCTCACGACACGCGCCCACCACGGCACTGAACGGATTCCACTCGGCGACGGTCTTGATCCAGTCCGGCTGGGCGTTCATCGGCACGAACGCGGTGGACAGGAAGGTGACCGGGAACAGCCAGATCAGCCCGACGGAGTTGGCGACCTCGACCGAGCCGACCGACAGCCCGATCAGCGCGCCGATCCACAGCATCGCGAACGCGAAGAGCATGAGCAGGCCGAAGCCGGCCAGTCCGCTGAGGACGCCGTTGTGCCAGCGCCAGCCGACCAGCAACGCGCAGGCGACCATCACGACCATGATGAACATGTTGAACACCAGGTCTCCGACGACGCGCCCCACGATCACCGCCGAGCGCGCGATCGGCAGGGAGCGGAACCGGTCGATGAGCCCCTTCTGCATGTCATCCGCGAGCCCGACCGACGAGGACGCCACCGCGAACGCCATCGTCTGGGCGAAGATCCCGGCCATCAGGAACTCGCGGTAGGCGGCCGGGTCGTTGTCCCCGCCGATCGGGATCGCGCCCCCGAAGACGTAGGCGAACAGCAGCACGAACATGATCGGCTGGATCGTGCCCCACATCAGCTGCTCGGGGATCCGCGGCAACCGCTTGAGGTTGCGCCAGGCGATCACCATGCCGTCGGAGACGGCGCTGTTGCTGCCGACGGTGGCACTGGGTCTCGGCTTTGTCTGCAGTGTCGTCATGATGCCCTCCCGGCGAGCTCGTCGGCCGCCTCGTTCTCCTCCGCGACATGGCCGGTGAGGCTCATG
>Ga0075331_1000004_pt1 | contig 39511 bp, 30 predicted proteins | sample MayberrySE_TuleA_FD_120090 | JGI IMG/M metagenome (GOLD analysis project Ga0075331, IMG submission 120090) | Natural and restored wetland microbial communities from the San Francisco Bay, California, USA, that impact long-term carbon... | ecosystem: Environmental > Terrestrial > Soil > Wetlands ... | reverse complement strand
GCCCGTGCTGCTCAGCGTCGGGTACGCCGCCTGCCACTGGTGCCACGTCATGGCCCACGAGTCGTTCGAGGACGAGGCCACCGCGGCGCTGATGAACGACCACTTCGTCAACATCAAGGTCGATCGTGAGGAGCGCCCGGACGTCGACGCGGTCTACATGACGGCGACCACGGCGATGACCGGCCAGGGCGGCTGGCCGATGACCGTGGTGCTCAACCCGGACGGGGAGCCGTTCTTCGCAGGCACCTACTTCCCCGACCGTCCCCGACACGGGCAGCCCGCGTTCACCCAGGTGCTCCAGGCGCTCTCCGACGCCTGGCGGGACCGCAGGGACGAGGTCGCCGGGGTGGCCGGCCGGGTTCGCGAACGGCTGCGCACGGAGAACGACGCGACCGGCCGGGGAGACCTCGGCGAAGACGTGCTCGAGGTCGCGGTGGACAGGCTCTACCGGGACTTCGACCAGACCGCGGCCGGCTTCGGGACCGCACCGAAGTTCCCTCCCTCGATGGTGCTGGAGTTCCTGCTCCGCCACGAGGCCAGGACGGGCTCCGGCCGGGCCCGGGAGATGGTCGGCCTCACGTGTCATGCGATGGCGCGAGGCGGGATGTACGACCAGCTCGGCGGCGGCTTCGCCCGCTACAGCGTCGACCGCGGCTGGGTCGTCCCGCACTTCGAGAAGATGCTCTACGACAACGCCCAGCTGCTCGGGCTGTACGCGCGGTGGTGGCGGCAGAGCGGCGATCCCCTGGGCGAGCGCGTGGCGAGGGAGACCGCGGACTTCCTGCTCGGCGACCTGCTGACCGCCGAGGGCGGCTTCGCCTCGGCGCTCGACGCCGACTCCGAGGGCGTGGAGGGCAAGTACTACGCCTGGACCCGGAGCGAGCTGGTGGAGGTGCTCGGGGAGGAGGACGGCCGCTGGGCGGCCGCGCTCCTCGACGTGAGCGAGCGGGGCACCTTCGAGCACGGCTCCTCCACGCTCCAGCTCCGCCAGGACCCCGACGACCCCGAGCGATGGTCGAAGCTCCGCTCCCGCCTGCTCGAGGCGCGGTCCATGCGGGTGCCACCAGCTCGTGACGACAAGGTGGTCGCGGCCTGGAACGGGCTCGCGGTCGGCTCGCTGGCCCAGACGGGCCTGATCCTGCGTGAGCAGAGGTACGTCGAAGCAGCGGTACGCGCCGGGGAGCTGCTCGTGCGGCTCCACGTCGAGGAACGCCCCGACGGGACCCGGCTCAGGCGCGTCTCCCGCGACGGGGTGGCGGGCTCGCACGCCGGGGTGCTCGAGGACTACGGCTGCGTCGCGGACGGCTTCCTCACCCTGCTGTCCGCAACGGGTGACCCGGTCTGGCTGGAGCGTGCGGGCGGCCTGCTCGACACAGCACTCGTGCACTTCACCGACGGGCAGGGCGGCTTCTACGACACCGCCGACGACGCCGAGGCCCTGGTGGCCCGCCCGCGCGACCCGAGCGACAACGCCAGCCCCTCGGGGCAGTCGGCACTCGTCCACGCGCTGCTCGCCTACGCCGCGGTCACGGGGTCGGGGCGCCATCGTGACGCGGCCGAGGGTGCCCTTCGCACCGTGCGCTTGCTCGCCGACCGGGTGCCGCGTTTCGCGGGCTGGTCGCTCGCCGCGGCGGAGGCCGCCCTCTCCGGCCCGCTCGAGATCGCGGTCCTGGGCGACGAGGGCGACGCGCTGCGTCAGGAGCTCGAGCATGCGGCCCGGCGCTCGGTCAGCCCCGGGACGATGGTCGTGGCAGGGGCACCGGGCTCCTCCGGCGTACCGCTTCTCGCGGACCGCGGGCTCGTGGACGGCAAGGCGGCGGCCTACGTGTGCCGGGGCATGGTGTGCGAGCGCCCGGTGACCGACGTGGCCGAGCTCCGCAAGCTGTTGGGCGGCTGAGCCGCTCCGCGACCTGACCCGGAGGGGTTCCGGCTGCGCCGGCACGCATACCGCTGCTGCCGGTTCCGGAATCGTGGCAGGATTCCCGCGTGACGCACTCACTGGCAGGACGGGCGGAGAGCCGGATCCAGGCGCGGCTGCTGGCGCTGCTGCGCGACGAGGGGCCACTCTCACGCGTCGAGCTCGCCGATCGGCTCTCGGTGTCCCGCACCACGATCGCGGCCGAGGTGCTGCGCCTCGCCGAGCTCGGGCTCGCCGCCGAGGTCGGGCCGGCGGCCTCTCGGGGTGGCCGGCGCTCGACAGTCGTAGATCTCTCGGCCGACGTCCGTTTCGTCGGCATCTCCGTCGGCGCCACCTCGGTCTCCGTGGCCGTCACGGACGGGCGGCTCGGCGTCCTGACGATGCACAGCGAACCGTGCGACGTGCGCACCGGGCCGGAGAAGGTGCTCGCGACAGCCATCGAGCAGGCCCAGGCGGTCCTCCAGAAGCAGGGCGTCGATCGGCCGGCGGGAGTCGGCATCGGTGTGCCTGGGCCGGTGGACTTCCACCGCGGCATCCCGGTCTCCCCGCCGATCATGCCCGGGTGGGATGGCTACCCGGTCCGGGACGCCGTCTCCCGCGAGCTCGGTTGCCCCGCGCTGCTGGACAACGACGTGAACGTGATGGCACTCGGGGAGCAGCACTCGGGCGTCGCGCGGTCGGCCGACGACTTCCTCTTCGTCAAGATCGGCACCGGCATCGGCTGCGGGATCGTCGTCGACGGGTCGCTCTACCGTGGCGTCGACGGCTGCGCCGGCGACATCGGGCACATCCGCGTGGACGACTTCGGGCCGACGTGTGCGTGCGGGAACACCGGGTGCCTCGAGGCGTTCTTCGGTGGCGCTGCGCTGGCGCGCGACGCCACCGCAGCCGCACGGTCGGGACGCTCACCCGTGCTCCAGGAGATACTCGAGGCCAAGGGCGCCCTGAGCGCGATCGAGGTCAGCGACGCGGTGGCTCAGGGCGACTCGGTGGCGGTTCAGATCGTGAGGGACGGCGGGCGCCGGGTTGGGGAGGTGCTCGCGAGCCTCGTCTCCTTCTTCAACCCAGGGATGATCGTGATCGGCGGCGGAGTCACGGCGCTCGGACACCCCTTGCTCGCCGAGATCCGCGGGGTGATCTACCGGCGGTCGCTGCCGTTGGCGACCGGCAACCTCCCCATCGTGCTGAGCGAGCTCGGTGAGGAGGCCGGCGTCATCGGGGCTGCCCGGCTGATAAGCGACGCCGTCTACGACCACCCCGGTAGCCGCTCTGGCTAGTCTTCCCCCGCACAGTGAGCCGTCGGACACGGGGAAGGAGCCAGACAATGGCGTTGGTGGCAGGGGTCGACTCTTCGACCCAGTCCTGCAAGGTGGTGGTCCGCGACGCGGAGACCGGCGCGCTGGTGCGACAGGGCCGCTCCCGCCATCCCGAGGGCACCGAGGTGGACCCCGAGGCGTGGTGGCGGGCCCTACTGGTGGCGGTCGAGGAGGCAGGCGGCCTCGACGACGTCGCAGCAGTCTCCGTTGCGGGGCAGCAGCACGGGATGGTCTGCCTGGACGAGGACGGCGCCGTCGTCCGGCCCGCGCTGCTGTGGAACGACACCCGCTCCGCCGGCGCGGCCAGCGACCTCGTCGTCGAGCTCGGGACCGCTGCCGGCGGCGACGGCCGCGCCGCGTGGGTCGACGCGGTGGGGATGGTCCCCGTCGCCTCATTCACCGTGACGAAGCTGCGCTGGCTGGCGCAGTCCGAGCCGGAGAGCGTCCGGCGTACGGCAGCGGTCTGCCTGCCCCACGACTGGTTGACCTGGCGGCTGCTCGGCACGGGCCGGCTCGAGGACTTGGTGACCGACCGCAGCGACGCCAGCGGCACCGGCTACTGGTCGCCGGCAACCGGTGAGTACCGCGTGGACCTCCTCTGCACGGCGCTGGGCCGGGAAGTCCACCTGCCACGGGTGCTCGCTCCCGCCGAGCCTGCCGGAAGGATCCCGGGTGGGGCTCTGCTCGGCCCGGGAGCTGGCGACAACGCGGCCGCCGCGTTGGGACTCGGAGCCGGCGTCGGGGACGTGGTGCTCTCGATCGGTACGTCGGGGGTGGTGACCGCAGTGTCCCCGTCGGCCGCTTCAGACCCAACGGGCGCTGTCGCGGGGTTCGCGGACGCATCAGGGGCGTTCCTCCCTCTGGTCGCTACCCTGAACGCCGCCCGCGTGCTCGACGCCACCGCGGCGATCCTGAGGGTGGACCACGAGACCCTTTCGGACCTGGCGCTGGCGGCGCCCACCGGTTCGGGCGGTCTGGTCATGGTGCCCTACCTCGAGGGCGAACGGACCCCGGACCTGCCGGACGCGACCGGCGCGCTCCACGGGCTCACCCTCGCCACCTCCTCGGCGGAGCACCTGGCGCGCGCGTCCGTCGAAGGCCTCCTGTGTGGGCTGGCCGACGGCCTGGACGCCCTGGTGCGCCAAGGCGTCGAGCCCCGACGAGTGGTCATGATCGGGGGTGGTGCGGCGTCGGAGGCCGTACGAAGAATCGCACCGACGGTCCTCGGCGTGCCGGTTGAGGTGCCACAACCGGGGGAGTACGTCGCTGACGGGGCGGCGCGCCAGGCGGCCTGGGTCCTCAGCGGTGCCGTCGAGGCTCCGGCCTGGAGCGCCGGCGACACGGCCGTGTATCGGGCCGAGACCGCGCCGGCCGTGCGACGACGCTACGCCGAGGTCCGGGGTCTGGTGGCGAACCGGCACGGCTGACCCGATGGCGGCTGTCCAAATTCCGAGACACTTCCGTAAGTTCGTTGCGAAAGTAAGCAAATTCATTGACGTAGATCACATGCATGCCTAGTTTCTCCCCATCTGTACTGACTCGGCACGACAGAAGGAGAGAACAGTGCGCAAATATGCCCTTGTGGGTACGGCGGCCGCCTTGGTGGCCGGTGCGCTCACGGTCCAGCCGTCGGTCGCCGCGCCGACCAGCCCCGCACCGCCGCCCGACTCCAGCTTCCAGAAGGTCACCCTCAACGACCGGCCGGGCGAGCCCATGGACCTCGCGGTGCTGCCCGACGGCAGAGTGCTTCACACCGCCCGGACCGGCGAGGTCTACATGCACGACCCGAAGACCGGGCTCAACACGCTCGCGGCGGAGCTCGACGTCTACCGCCACGACGAGGAAGGCCTCCAGAGCGTCGCGGTCGACCCGGGCTTCGGCGCGTCGAACAACTGGGTCTACCTCTACTACTCGCCCCCCATGGACACGCCGGTCGACGACCCGGCCACCAAGAACGTCAACGAGGGCGACTCGCCGACGACGGGGTCGCCGGAGGACTTCGCACCCTTCGAAGGTGCGATCCGCCTCTCGCGGTTCGAGCTGGTCGGCAAGAAGCTCGATCTGTCCTCGGAGCAGCAGATCATCGACGTACCGGTGGACCGGGGAATCTGCTGCCACGTCGGCGGTGACATCGTGTTCGACGCAGAGGGCAACCTGCTGCTCGCCACGGGGGACGACACCAACCCATTCGAGTCCGGTGGTTACACCCCCATCGACGAGCGCCCTGACCGGAACCCCGCATACGACGCGCAGCGCACCTCGGCCAACACGAACGATCTGCGGGGCAAGATCCTGCGCATCACGCCCAAGACCGGCGGCGGCTACACCGTGCCGGAGGGAAACCTCTTCCCGGAGGGGACCACCAAGACCCGTCCCGAGATCTATGTGATGGGCCTGCGCAACCCCTTCCGCATCGAGCTGAACCGTGAGAACGGTGACCTTTACGTCGCGGACTACTCACCCGACGCGCGGCAGGCGCGCCCGGACCGGGGTCCGGCCGGGCACGGCAAGTGGACCGTCGTCAGCGAGCCGTCCAACTACGGCTGGCCGTACTGCGCCACGGCTGAGAAGCCGTACGTCGACTACGACTTCGCCACAGGTGAGTCCGGAGCGGCCTTCGACTGCGCGGCGCCGGTGAACGAGTCGCCGCACAACACTGGCCTGACCGAGCTGCCGCCGGTAGCGCAGCCCGACGTCTGGTACACCTACGGGCCCTCGGCGGAGTTCCCCGGCGTGGAGACCGGAGGCATCGGCCCCATGGCGGGCCCGGCTTACGACTTCGACCCGAAGGACCGGCGCGGTCCCCGCCCGGTGGGCTGGCCGGAGTACTACGACGGTCTCCCGCTCTTCTACGAGTGGACCCGCGACTATGTGAAGGCCATGCACCTCGACGAGCAGGGTGACGTCACCGCGATCGAGGACGTCGTCGCCTCGATCGCCACCGACAACCCGATGGACCTCGAGTTCGGTCCGGACGGTGCCCTGTACATACTCGAGTACGGCGACGGCTACTTCGCCGAGAACCCCGAGGCCCAGCTGGCCCGGATCGACTACATCGGCGACGGCGGCAACCACAGCCCGGTGCCGGCCGTCTCGGCGACGCCGACCAATGGCGGCGCCCCGCTCACCGTGGCGTTCTCCAGCGACGGCACGGAGGATCCTGACGGCGACGCCCTCCGCTACGAGTGGGACTTCGACGCCGATGGCAAGGTGGACAGCACCAAGCAGAACCCGACGTTCACCTATACCGAGAACGGCGTCTACCGGGCGACTCTCAAGGTGACCGACATCGGTGGCAGGCACCGCGGACGTTCCGCGTCTGCCGACGTCGACGTCGTCGTGGGCAACCAGGCGCCGAAGGTGGAGCTCCTCAGTCCCGTCGCGGGCCAGCCGTTCGAGTTCGGTGACACGGTGCGCTTCGAGGTGGCGGTCGCTGACGACCAGCCGGTCGACTGCGCCGACGTGTCGGTCACCTACGTCCTCGGCCACGCAACGCACGGCCACCCGCAGACCACGGCGAACGGGTGCACGGGCACGATCACCACGACGGTGCCGAGCGGCCACGACCCGGCGGCCGACGACCTCACCGCGGTCTTCGTGGCGCGCTACACCGACCCCGGTGGCGAGGGCCTTCCCGAGCTGTCCGGAAGCGACGAGGTGGTCCTCGAGCCGACCTCCTGAGCTTGACACGGGCCGGGGCCTGACGAGTGGCCCCGGCCCGTGTTTCTGCAACTTGAACCACGACTTTGAAAACTTTTCTGACAAAGTCTTGACCTGAACTTTTCTTAGCCCTTAATTTGTGGGGCATGTGAACAAACGCATGACTGTCATCACATGTGTGTTTCGTCACGCCGACCGGCTCCGGAGAGGGGGAGACCAGTGACCTGGACCGAGGCGCCCACCGTGGCCGCCGACCAGATGGCGCTCCGGCGCCACAACCTCGGCCTCGTGCTTCGGCACCTTCGTGACCACGGTCCTCTCTCCCGCGCCCAGATCGCCGCCCGGACCGGGCTCAACAAGGCGACGGTGTCCAGCCTGGTCGCGGACCTCGGCGCACGGCGGCTCGTCCGGGCCGGTGCCGTCGCGCGCGGCGCCGTTGGCCGTCCAGGCCACACCGTCGAGCTCGACGGCACCTGCGTGTGCGGCATCGGCGTCGAGGTCAACGTCGACCGGGTCTCGGTGGTCGCTCTCGACCTCGGCGGTGACCTCGTCGCCGAGCGTGGCCTGGCGCTCGACACCCGTGCGCTCTCGCCGGAGGAGGTCCTCGACCACCTCACTCCGCTGGTCGCCGAGGTCATGGACGACATCGCCGCGCGGGGCGGCACGCAGGCCGGCATCACGTTGGGCGTCGCCGGCCTGGTGGACCCCGGCACCGGATCCCTGGTCGTCGCACCGAACCTCGGCTGGCGCGACCTGGCGGTCGCCCCGCTCATGGCTGAGCGCTTGGGCGGCCCGCCCTGCTCGCTCCACGTCGAGAACGAGGCGAAGCTCGCCGCGATCGCCGAGGCAGCAAGCCGGGGCACCGCCTCCGACAACGACCGGCGCGACCTCGTGGTCCTGGTGGGCGAGGTGGGGCTGGGCGGCGGCATCATCTCGGGCGGTCAGCTGCTGTGCGGACGAAACGGCTTCGCCGGGGAAGTGGGACACCTACGGGTCGACCCGGAGGGTCGCCGGTGCGGGTGCGGCCGGGTCGGCTGCTGGGAGACCGTGGTCGGTCTCCGGGGTCTGCTGGCCGAGGCGGCCGACCCAGACGACACAATCCACGACCCCGAGGTGGACCTACGTGACCGGCTCGCCGAGCTCGACCGTCGTGCCGCCCTCGGGGACGCGCGCACGATCTCGGCACTGCACCAGGTGGGCCGGTGGCTCGGGGTCGGCGCGGCGACCCTGGTCCACGTCCTGGACCCAGGGGTGATCGTCCTGAGCGGCTACTTCGCCGATGTGGGCCGGTGGCTCCTCGAGCCTCTCAAAGCCGAGCTGGACGCCGCCGCGATCGCACCCGGGCTGCGGCGCTGCCGCGTGGAACTGTCCGAGCTCGGGGTCACGGCGGTCGCCCGCGGTGGCGCCCACGTGGCGCTGGAGACCGTCTTCAACAACCCCACGGTGGTGCCACGGGCAGCCACCGGGGACAGGAACACGATTGGAGGCACCAGGTGACAGACGAGTCTGTGACCGGCACGCCGTTGCTGACGATGCACGACATCGTCAAGACGTTCCCAGGCGTGCGAGCCCTCGACGGCGTAGACCTCGAGGTCCGGCAGGGCGAGGTGCACTGCCTGCTCGGGCAGAACGGTGCCGGCAAGTCGACGCTCATCAAGGTCCTGTCCGGCGCTCACCAGCCCGACGAGGGAGAGATTCGCTGGGAGGGAACGAGCGTCGAGCTCGGCGCCCCAAGCACTGCCATTGACCTCGGCATCGCCACGATCTACCAGGAGCTAGACCTCGTCGACGGTCTGACGGTCGCGGAAAACCTCTACCTCGGTCACGAGCTGTCGCGCGGTGGCTTCCTGCGGGCGGGGGAAGCCAGGCGGCACACTCGGGAGATCCTCGAGCGGCTCGGGCACGGCGAGATCCGTGCCGGCACGGAGGTCGGTCGGCTCTCGCCCGCGGGCAAGCAGATCGTGAGTATGGCCCGGGCCCTGTCGCGCGACGCGCGGCTGATCGTCATGGACGAGCCTTCGGCCGTGCTCGACCAGGGGGAGGTCGCGAACCTCTTCCGTGTGATCGGCGACCTGAGCCGCTCCGGCGTCGCCGTCATCTACATCTCTCACCGCCTCGAGGAGATCAAGCAGGTCGGTGACCGGGTCACCGTGCTCAAGGACGGCCGCACCGTCGCGACCGGGCTTGAGGCCAAGGACACCCCTACCAGGGAGCTGATCCGGCTCATGACCGGCCGCTCCATCGAGTATGTCTTCCCCGACCGGGGCGAGCGGAGGTCCGAACAGCCGGTGGTCCTCGACGTCGAGAGTTTGTCGCTGGCCGGCGCCTTCACCGACCTGAGCTTTCAGGTCCGCGCCGGCGAGATCGTCGGACTCGCCGGGCTCGTGGGAGCCGGCCGTTCGGAGATCCTGGAGACCGTTTACGGAGCTCGGAAGTCGACCTCCGGCACCGTGCGCGTCGACGGCCGGCGGCTCCGGCCCGGCGCAGTGCACGCCGCGGTAGCGGCCGGTGTCGGACTTGCGCCGGAGGAGCGCAAGAGCCAGGGGCTCCTCCTCGACGAGGCGGTCTACCGCAACGTCACGGTCTCCTCACTCACCCGGTTCGCGCGGATCGGGTTCCTGAGCCACGACGCGGAGCGAGAGGCTGCGAGGGAGATCACCGAGGCGCTCGACGTACGCCCGACCGGCGTGGACCGAGCCGTGCGCACCCTCTCTGGCGGCAACCAGCAGAAGGTGGTGCTTGCGCGCTGGCTTCTGCGCGACTGCCGCGTGCTTCTGCTCGATGAGCCCACCCGGGGCGTCGATGTGGGCGCGCGCAGCGAGATCTACAGCCTGGTCCGGTCGCTCGCCGACAGGGGAGTCGCCGTGGTGGTGGTCTCCAGCGAGGTGGAGGAGGTTCTCGGTCTCGCCGACCAGGTCCTCGTCGTGCGTGAGGGGGCCATCGTGCACCGCGGACCGGCACAGGACATCGACGAGCACCAGGTCCTCGACCTGGTCATGGCAGGGACCACGGCGTGAAGGAGAACAGCATGCAAGCGCAAGTTCCGCAGGCCACCGTTCAGGACGGTGGGACCGCGACCGGGGTAGGGAGCGAGAAGCGGACATCGCCGCTGCGCACGCTCACGCACTCGAGCGCGGGTCGCAACCTCGGTCTCGTCCTGGCTCTCATCCTGCTCTGTGTCGTGGGCTTCGCCACGGCCGGGGATCGGTTCGGCAGCGTCGACAACCTGATGACGATCCTGCGCCTCGCCTCGGTGATCGGTGTGGTGAGTATCGGCATGACGTTCGTCATCACGGGTGGCGGCATCGACCTGTCGGTGGGAGCCATTGTCGCGCTGTCGTCGGTTTGGGCCACCACCCTGGCAACACAGACGGTCGCTGCCGACACTCACTGGATCGTCATGGTCTCCACTGCCGTGCTGGTCGGCACCGGGTGCGGCGTGGTCAACGGCTTCCTCGTCGCCTATGGCCGAGTGGTGCCGTTCATCGCGACGCTGGCGATGCTGGCCAGCGCCCGGGGGCTCGCCGAGATCATCGCCAACCGTCGCACCCAGATCATCACGGTCCGGCCGTTCGTAGAGTTCTTCGGCGGCAGTCTGTTCGGGATCCCGGCGCTTGTGATCATCTTCGCTCTCGTCGCGGTCGCCGGGTGGGTGCTGCTCAACCGCACGACATTCGGACGTCGCACCTTTGCCGTCGGGGGCAACCCCGAGGCAGCGCGGCTCGCGGGCGTCAAGGTGCACCGGCACACCGCGATGCTCTACGCGCTCGTCGGCTTCTGCTGCGGGATCGCGGCGATCATGCTCATGGCGCGCACCACGACCGGCTCCTCCACTCACGGCATGCTGTACGAGCTCGACGCCATCGCGGCGGTGGTCATCGGCGGCACCCTGCTCTCCGGGGGGCGCGGAACGATCGGCGGCACGGTCCTCGGCGTCCTCATCTTCACGACGTTGTCCAACGTCTTCACGCTCAACAACCTGTCGATCTCTGCCCAGTCGGTCGCGAAGGGACTGATCATCGTCGTCGCCGTCCTCATGCAGCAGCGGTTCGCCAACCGCGGCTCGGTGCCGTAACGGCCCGCTGGACCCCCGTGGTTCCACACCTGCCCGTCGTGGGCCTTCATCGAAACCAACACACATTCAGGAGTCATCACATGTCCGACCGCATCCTGCCCCTCAAGCGCCGGCTGATCATCGCCACGACCGCCGTGCTGGCCCTAGGCGTGGCTACCGGCTGCACGAGCAACACCCCCGAGTCCGCGGGCGGGAGCGAGAACGGAGGCACCGACAACGCCAACGCCGGCTCCAACGACGAGACCGGTGACACCGTGACCATCGGTTTCTCGGCGCCTGCCGCCGACCACGGCTGGATGGCACAGATCACCGCAGCCGCCGAGGCAGAGGCCGAGAAGTACGACGACATCGAACTCGTCGTCGCCGAAGGCACCAACGACGTGAGCCTCCAGATCAGCCAGGTCGAGACCTTCATCAACGACAAGGTCGACGCGATCGTCCTCCTGCCCTTCGATGGAGCGGCGCTGACCCCGGTGGCGACGAAAGCCATGGAGGCCGGCATCCCGGTGATCAACGTGGACCGCGAGTTCGAAAGCCCCTTCGCGGCGCGCGCCACCGTCCTCGGTGACAACTACGGCATGGGCGTCTCGGCGGGCACCTACATCTGTGAGCAGCTCGGCGACAAGCCCAACGCCGTTATCGCCGAGATCGCCGGCATCGACTCGCTGCCGCTGACCCAGGACCGCAGTCAGGGGTTCGAGGACGCCCTGAACGACTGCGGGCAGAACGTCGACAACCGGGTCGCGGCGGAGTTCACCGTCGAGTCCGGTGAGCGCGCCGCGTCCAACCTGCTCCAGGCAGCGCCCAAGATCGACGCGATCTGGAACCACGACGACGACCAGGGTGTCGGCGTCATGGCCGCCATCGGCAACTCCGGCCGCGACGAGTTCTTCGTCGTCGGCGGCGCCGGCTCACGCAACGTGATGGAGGAGATCAAGTCCGGTGACTCGCTGATCAAGGCGACGGTCATCTACCCCTCCACGCAGGGCGCTGACGGTATCCGCCTGGCTCGGCTCGTGGCCCAGGACAAGGCACTCGAAGACCTCGTCGAGGTGGAGATCCCGCGGGAGATCAAGCTTTACGCCCCGGTCGTGACCGAGGAGAACGTCGACCAGTTCCTCCCGACGGCGTTCCAGTCCTGAACGCCGTCGAGCCGCCCGTCGTACCCCGCGAGAGACAAGGCATTACATGACTGACGATTCACGGACCGCACCCGGCGCCACACTGGGAGTGGGCATGGTGGGCTACGCCTTCATGGGCGCGGCACACTCCCAGGCGTGGCGCGCTGCGCACCGGTTCTTCGACCTTCCGCTGAGCCCACGGATGACGGCGCTCTGCGGCAGGGACGGGGAACGGCTCGCCGCGGCTGCGGCGAAGCTCGGTTGGGAGTCCACCGAGCGAGATTGGCGCAGGCTCCTCGAGCGTGACGACGTCGACATCGTCGACGTGTGCACCCCCGGGGACACCCACGCCGAGATCGCGATCGCCGCACTGGAGTCGGGCAAGCACGTCCTGTGCGAGAAGCCGCTGGCCAATACGGTCGAAGAGGCGGAGGCGATGGCGGAAGCGGCCCGCCGCGCGGCTGGTCGGGGCGTGCGGTCCATGGTGGGGTTCACCTACCGTCGAATTCCGGCGATCGCCCTCGCCCGCCAGCTCGTGCAGCAGGGCCGCCTCGGGGAGATCCGCCACGTCCGGGCGCAGTACCTCCAGGACTGGATCGCTGATCCGGAGGCGCCCCTGTCGTGGCGGCTGCAGAAGGACCGTGCGGGGTCGGGCGCCCTAGGCGACATCGGGGCGCACATCATCGACCTGACGCAGTTCATCACCGGGGACCGGATCAGCGCGGTGGCCGGGATGATGCGGACGTTCGTGCACGAGCGACCGGCCCCGGCCGAGTCGGGTGCGCTCACCGGTGTCGCGGGCGCGGACCGTGGCCAGGTCACCGTAGATGACGCGGCGGCGTTCCTCGCCCGGTTCCGCCAGGGGGCCTTCGCCACCTTCGAGGCCACCCGGATGGCGACCGGTCGCAAGAACGCGATCCGGATCGAAATCAATGGCGACAAGGGCAGCGTGGCCTTCGACTTCGAAGACATGAACCTTCTGCACTTCTACGACGCCACAGAGGCACCCACCACCGCCGGCTTCCGTCGCATCGTGGTGACCGAGCCCGAGCATCCCTACGTCGGTGCGTGGTGGCCTCCCGGCCATGGGCTCGGCTACGAGCACGGTTTCGTCCACCAGGCCGCCGACTTCCTCACCGCGATCGCGGCCGGGACCGACCCCGCACCCTCGTTCGCCGACGGGCTGCAGGTGCAGCGCGTTCTCAAGGCGGTCGAGGACAGTTCGGACAAGCAGACGTGGCAGGAGGTGCCGGCATGAGCAGCGACTTGACCCCCACCCCGAAGGACCGGTTCTCGTTCGGGCTCTGGACGGTGGGCTGGCAGGGCGTCGACGTCTTCGGCGGCGCCGTTCGTCCGGCTCTCGACCCGGTGGACGTCGTCCACCGGTTGGCCGAGCTCGGCGCCGCGGCCGTCACCTTTCACGACGACGACCTCGTGCCCGACGAAGCCCGCCGCGAGGAGACCCTCGAGCGGTTCTCCAAGGCGCTGTCCGAGACAAGTATGGGGGTCGAGATGGCCACCACCAACCTGTTCGGCCACCCGGTCTTCAAAGAGGGGGCGCTCACCGCGAACGACCGCGACGTGCGCAGGTACGCCGTCAAGAAGCTCCTGCGGAACCTCGACCTCGCCGCCGAGCTCGGCGCCGACACCTACGTGCTGTGGGGAGGTCGCGAGGGGGCGGAGACCGGCGCGGCGAAGGACGTGAGCGCCGCCCTCGACCGATACCGCGAGGCCATGAACCTCGTCTGCAGCTACGTCCGGGAGCAGGGCTACGACATCCGTCTCGCGATCGAGCCCAAGCCCAACGAACCGCGTGGGGATATCCTCCTTCCCACGATCGGGCACGCACTGGCGTTCATCTCAGAGCTCGACCACCCCGAGCTCGTCGGCCTGAACCCGGAGGTCGGGCACGAGGAGATGGCAGGTCTCAACTTCGCCCACGGCATCGCCCAGGCGCTCTGGCACGGCAAGCTCTTCCACGTCGACCTGAACGGTCAGCACGGGCCGCGCTTCGACCAGGACCTGCGGTTCGGCGCCGGCAACCTCCGCGGTGCGTTCTGGACCGTCGACGTGCTGGAAGGCGCGGGCACGGGGCGCCCCTACGACGGCTATCTCCACTTCGACTACAAACCCCCGCGGACCGAGGACATCGAGGGTGTCTGGGAGAGCGCGGGGGCCTGCATGCGCAACTACCTCCTGCTCAGGCAGCGGGTACGCGCGTTCCGCGCCGACCCGGAGGTGTCCGAGGCCGTGTCCGCGGCACGGGTGGACCAGCTCGCGGTCCCCACGCTCGCCCCCGACGAGAGCCTCGCGGACCTCCGCGCGGAGCCACACGACGTCGACACCATGGCCGCACGCGGCATGGCGTTCGAACGGCTGGACCAGCTCGCCATGGAGCACCTGCTCGGAGCGCGCTGACAACAACCCATCCATGTGAGAGCACAGAAGGAGATTTCAGATTCTCATGAACCTCACACGTTTTGCAGCGACCCTGGGAGCTGCGGCCGCGACCGCCGCCGTCGCGGTTCCCACCGTCCTCACCGCCTCCACCGCTGCGGCTGAGGAGGCATCCTTCGACGCGCTGGTCTTCTCCAAGACCGCCGGCTATAGACACGGCTCCATCCCGACCGGGGTCGCCGCGATCGAGAAGCTGGGTCAGGAGCACGGGTTCAGCGTGACCGCGACCGAGGACGCCGCCGACTTCAACGACGCCAACCTCGCGAAGTACGAGGTCGTCGTCTGGCTCTCCACCACCGGTGACGTCCTGAACGAGGAGCAGCAGAGCGCCTTCGAGCGTTACATCCAGGGCGGAGGTGGCTACGCAGGCGTCCACGCCGCCTCCGACACCGAGTACGGCTGGCCCTGGTACGGCGAGCTCGTTGGCTCCTACTTCGCCGGCCACCCCCGCCAGCAGACCGCAACCGTGAAGGTGGCCGGGCAGGGCAATCCGTCGACGGCCGAGCTGCCCAACCGCTGGGAGCGCTTCGACGAGTGGTACAACTTCCGCGGCCAGCCGACCGACGTCCGTGTCCTCGCCCGGCTCGACGAGAAGACGTACGACGCCGGACGCACAGCGATGGGCGAGGAGCACCCGATCTCGTGGTGCCACGCCTTCGACGGTGGCCGTGCGTGGTACACCGGCATGGGGCACACGGACGCGTCGTTCAGCGAGGACCTCTTCCTGTCCCATCTGCTCGGCGGCATCGAGCAGGTCGCCGGCGTGGCGAAGTTCAACTGTGACGCCGAGGAGGGCCCGGCGTCGTGACTGAGCGGCTCGGTGTCTGGTTCGTCGGCGCCCGCGGGTCGGTCGCCGTCACTTCCACAGTCGGGGCGCTCGCGCTCCGGACCGGGATGGCCGGTCAGACCGGCCTGGTGAGCATGCTGCCCGAGGTAGCCGCTGCCAGGCTCCCGGACGTGGCGGGGATCGTCGTTGCAGGACACGACGTCTCCGACGAGCCGCTCGGCAAGAGGGCCGAGAGCCTGGCGCACGCGGGCGTGTTGCCGGGTCACCTTCTCGCCGCGGTCAGACCCGAGCTCGAGGAGGCCGAGGCGCGGCTGCGTCCCGGGGCCGGTCACGGCTCCGAGACGCAGCGCGCTGCGGCCACCCGCCTGGAGCAGGACATCCGCCACTTCCGCGAGGCCAACGGGCTCCGTCACGTCGTCGTGGTGGACGTCTCCAGCACCGAGCCCCCGCTCGTCGGCAGCGACCCCCGACTGGCCGACTCGGAGGCGCTCGATGCGGCGCTCGACCGGGGCGAGGGGCCACTGCCGACGAGCTCGCTCTACGCCTATGCCGCCTTCCGGGCCGGGTGTCCCCTGGTGGCCTTCACGCCCAGCCCGGGGCCCACCGTCCCTGCGCTGGCCGAGCTCGCCCGCGAGCGAGGGGTGCCCTGGGCAGGCTGCGACGGCAAGACCGGCGAGACCTTGGTGAAGTCGGTCCTCGCCCCGATGTTCGCGACCCGGGCGCTCAAGGTCAGGTCGTGGGCGTCCTACAACCTCCTCGGTGGCGGGGACGGACGCACGCTCGCAGACCCGACCGCCGCGGCGAGCAAGCTGTCGTCGAAGGGCGAGGGGCTGGAGGCGATCCTCGGGCACCCCGTCGACGGGCCCCTGCACATCGACTACGTCCCGGACCTGGGCGACTGGAAGACGGCATGGGACCACGTATCGTTCGAGGGCTTCCTCGGTGTGCGCATGTCGCTGCAGTTCACCTGGGCCGGATGCGACTCCGCGCTCGCCGCCCCGCTGGTGCTCGACCTCGTACGTCTTCTTGCGCGGGCGCACGAGACCGGACGCACCGGCCCGGTGCCCGAGCTGGCCTTCTTCTTCAAGGCCCCTTCCGGCAGCGGTGAGCACCGGCTCTCCGAACAGTGGCAGATGCTGACCGCGCTGGCCGCCGAGATGGGGGCTGCCGCATGAGCAGGCCGACGATGAGGGACCTGGCGGAGTTGGTCCGTCTCCCTGCCGGCCTCACCGTGCCTGGCGACACCATGGCGGGCGCCGCGGCGGCCGGGCGGCCGCGGCGCCGCCGGGCATGGGCGCTGCCGGTCGCGTCCGTCTCGCTCTACTGGGCAGGCATGGCCCTCAACGACTACGCAGACCGGGAGCTCGACCGCGTCGAGCGACCCGAACGACCGCTCCCGTCGGGACGGGTCAGCGCCCGACAGGCGCTTGCCTTGGCGACAGGGCTGACCGCGACCGGGGTCACGGTCGCCGCGGTGGCTGGCGGTCGTCCGGCCCTGCGCGTCGCGCTGCCACTGGCCACGGTGGTGTGGTCCTACGACCTCGCGCTGAAGGACACCCGTCTCGGCCCACCGGCCATGGCTGCCGCCCGCGGCCTCGACGTACTCCTCGGGGCCGCCTCCGACACACGGCGGGCGACGCTGCCAGCCGTGGCCCTGGCCGCACACACCCTGGGGGTCACCGCGCTCAGTCGCGGTGAGGTCCACGGAGCGACCCGCGCCTCCGCCGGGGCGGTGGTGGCCGGAACAGTCGCCACCGCGACGGCCGTGGCCTGCGCGGAGGACGACCGGTCACCGGCGCCGCGAGTGGCCCGGACCCTGCTCGCCGCCGTGTATGCGGCGACCGTCGGCCGTGCCCAGGCAGCCGCCTTCAGCAGCCCCGATGGCGCCACCGTCCGGGCGGCGACGGGTGCGGGCATCCGTGGGATGATCCCGCTGCAGGCCGCGCTCGCCGCCCGTTCCGGCGCTCTGGGCGCCGCGGCAGGCATCCTCGTGGCCGGGCCGGTGGCCCGGGTCGCGTCCAAGGTGGTGTCCCCGACATGACCCTGCGCTTGGGCTACGGCACCAACGGCTTCGGCAGCCACCGGCTCGAAGACGCCCTGCGTGTGATCGCCGACCTCGGGTACGACGGGGTGGCGCTCACGCTGGACCAGCCGCACCTCGACCCGTTCGACAACGCCCTTGCGCGGCGCACCGCCGCAGTGAGGCAGGTGCTCGACCAGCTAGGCCTCGCCGTGGTGGTGGAGACAGGTGCTCGCTACGTGCTGGACCCCTGGCGGAAGCACGAGCCCAGCCTCGTCTCGGACCACGGCCGGGAGCGTCGGATCGAGTTGCTCACCCGCGCGCTCGACGTGGCTGATGAGCTCGGAGCGGAAGCGGTGTCGTTCTGGTCGGGCACCCTGCCGGCCGGTACCGACGGGGCGGCCGGGTGGTCCCGGCTCTGCGACGGCGTCTCGCGCGTCCTCGACCACGCCGGGCGCTACGGCGTTCCCTGCGCCTTCGAGCCGGAGCCCGGCATGTTCGTGGACCGGCTCGACGGCGTGCTGGAGCTTGCAGAACGCCTCGGCCGGCCCGACCTGCTGCGGGTCACGCTGGACGTCGGCCACGTCGTGTGCAACGAGGACGAGCCCATCGGCGAGATCGTGCGCCGCGCGGCGCCGCTGCTGGCCAACGTCCAGCTCGACGACATGCGCCGCGGGGTCCACGAGCACCTTGAGTTCGGCGAGGGCGAGGTGGACCTCCCCGAGACGCTCGCGGCGCTCGTCGCCTCGGGCTACCGGGGACTGGCCTCCGTCGAGCTTCCCCGGCACGGGCACGCCGCGCCGGTGGTCGCCGAGCGGTCCCTGCACGCCCTGCGCGGCGCCCTCGCCCGGCGTGCTGCGGAGCCGGGACCGGTGGTGGTGAGCCGATGAGCAGCACCGGTGCTGTGCACGACGGCCGCACGCTGGACGTCGCCCTCGGTGACGCCGCGAGGCGCCGCCTCGCCGGGCTGGTCGCCGAGGTCGAGGCCGACCCCGAGCGGGTGCGGACGGCCATGCCCGCAGCGGCCCGGCTCGTCGCCCGCGGGCCCCTCGACGCGTCGGACCCCCGAGGCCTGCTCGGCCCGACCCTCGACGACGCGGTCCGGGCCGAGCTCCTGGTGGCGCTGGCGCGTGCCACCTCCGGGCAGACCGACCGGCGGTGGACGGAGGTGCATGACCTGTACCGGTACGGCGACGCCGACGAGAAGCGTGCGGTGCTCCGCTCTCTCCACCTGCTGGGACTCGGCGACGCGGCGCTGCCCCTCGTCCACGACGGCCTGCGCACCAACGACCCGCGCCTGGTCGCGGCCGGGATGGGGCTCTACGCCGAGCGCCACCTCGACGCCGACGCGTGGCGCCAGGGCGTGCTCAAGTGCCTCTTCGTCGGGGTCCCGCTCGCGGCTGTCTCAGGGCTTCGCCGGCGGACCGACCGGGAGCTGTTCCGGATGCTCGCGTCGTACGCCGAGGAGCGGCGTGCCGCCGGTCGCGAAGTGCCCGCCGACGCCCTCGCCCTGCTCGACGCATCCGCACCCGACTCGGAGGAGACCTGATGCGCATCTTCGACCCGCACATCCACATGACCTCGCGTACCACGGACGACTACGCGGCGATGCACGCCGCCGGTGTTCGCGCCGTGGTAGAGCCCGCCTTCTGGCTGGGGCAGCCGCGGACGAGCGTCGACTCGTTCGTCGACTACTTCGATGGTTTGCTCGGCTGGGAGAGATTCCGCGCCTCCCAGTTCGGGATCGCGCACCACGCGACGATCGCCCTGAACCCGAAGGAGGCCAACGACCCGCGGTGCGCCCCCGTGCTGGAGCTCCTACCCCGGTACCTCACGAAGGACGGCGTCGTCGCGGTGGGGGAGATCGGCTTCGACTCCATGACCGCGGACGAGGACAAGGCGTTCCGCCGCCAGCTCGAGCTCGCCGGCGAGCACGACCTTCCAGTGCTCGTGCATACGCCGCACCGCGACAAGGCGGCCGGCACTCGCCGTACCCTCGAGCTCATCGCAGACTCGGGGCTGGCGCCCGAGCGTGTGCTGGTCGACCACCTCAACGAGGTCACGGTCGACCAGGTCGACGACGCCGGCTGCTGGATGGGCTTCTCCATCTATCCCGACACCAAGATGGACCCGGGCCGGATGGTGCGGATCCTCGAGCGGCGCGGCCTCGAGCGGGTCCTGGTCAACTCCGCCGCGGACTGGGGCCGCAGCGACCCGCTCGCGACGCTCCGGACCGGCGAGGCCATGCGGGCGGCCGGCTTCTCCGAAGATGACGTCGACCAGGTGCTGTGGCGCAACCCCGTCGAGTTCTACGGCCAGAGCGGCCGGTTGTTGCTCGATCTCCCCGAGGCCGACGATGCCGCCACGTTCGAGGGCAACTCGCTCCTCCGCGGTGAGCGCGTGAACGCGGGGGAGGTCTGACATGCGGTTGCGTCATGCCGATGGGACGATCGTTCACCTCGCCTACGGCACCAACGTGCACCCCGCGGAGACCGTCGACGGCTTGGTGGAGCAGATCCGGCGGTACGGCGGAGGGGTACGCGCCACACTCGGCGTGGACCTGCTCGGACTAGGGCTGTGGCTGCCCGCGGCCGCAGCCGCAGAGCTGGCCGCACGTCCCGGCGAGGTCGAGCGGATCCGTCGCGTCCTGGCCCTCCACGGCCTCGAGATCGTCACGGTCAACGCCTTCCCCTACGCGCGGTTCCAGGCCGAGGTCGTCAAGCGCGCGGTCTACCGCCCGGACTGGTCCGAGTCGTCGCGGCTGGCCTACACCCTCGACTGCGCCAAGGTCCTGGCGATGCTGCTGCCCGACGACGCCGTCCGCGGCAGCATCTCCACCCTTCCGCTCGGTTGGCGCTCGCCCTGGTACGCCGACCGCGACGCCGCCGCCCGGGCGAACCTGGGCCGGCTGGCCGAGGGCCTGGCGAAGGTCAGCGCGGACGTGGGCCGTCCGGTCCAGGTCGGGCTGGAGCCGGAGCCGGGCTGCGTGGTGGAGACCGTCGACGACGCGGTACGGCGGCTCGGCGACGTCGACATGGAGTACATCGGCGTCTGCCTCGACACCTGTCACCTCGCGACGCAGTTCGAGGATGCGGCCACCGCCCTCGCCACGCTCGACGCCGCGGGACTGCCGGTGGTCAAGGTCCAGCCGTCGGCGGCGCTGCACGCGCAGACCCCCGGCGAGGCCGCCACCCGGGAGGCCCTGCTCGGTTACGCCGAGGACCGGTTCCTGCACCAGGTCCGCGAGCGTCGCGGGGCCCGGGTCACCGGCCGCGACGACCTCCCCGCGGCGCTCGACTCCGAGCGACCGCTGCCCGCGCGCACCCCCTGGCGGGTCCACTTCCACGTGCCCGTGCACGCCGACCCGGAGGCGCCGCTGGCCGCGACGCGTGACGAGCTGGTGGCCTCTCTCGCCGCGATCGTCGGCGGGGACCGTCCGCGCACCGACCACCTCGAGGTGGAGACCTACACCTGGGGGGTGCTGCCTCCCGAGCTCCGGCCGGCCGACGACGCCGGGCTGGTGGCGGGCATCGCCGGTGAGCTGCGCTGGGTCGCCGACCGCCTCATCGACCTCGGGCTGGAGGTCTCGTGAGCCGGCTCCTCGTCCTCGACGTCGTCGGGCTGACCCCGCGGCTGCTCGACCACATGCCCAACCTCCGCGCGGTCGCGGACCGCGGGTTCGCGGCCGAGCTGGGCACGGTGCTTCCCGCGGTCACGTGCTCGGTCCAGTCGACGTTCCTGACCGGCCTGCTTCCGCGCGATCACGGCATCGTCGGCAACGGGTGGTACTTCCGCGACCTCGGCGAGGTGCTGCTCTGGCGCCAGCACAACCGCCTCGTGGGCGGCGAGAAGGTTTGGGAGACGATCCGACGTACCCGCCCGGGGTACACCGTGGCCAACGTCTGCTGGTGGTACGCGATGGGCTCCAGCACGGACGTCACGGTGACGCCGCGCCCGGTCTACCACGCCGACGGCCGCAAGGCCCCCGACTGCTGGACCTGGCCGCCGGAGCTGCACGACCGGCTCACCGACGACCTCGGCGACTTCCCGCTGTTCCAGTACTGGGGTCCCACCGCCTCCCTCGAGAGCTCGCGCTGGATCGTCGAGGCGTCGCGCCGGCTGATGCCCGAGCACGACCTGACCCTGGCCTACGTCCCGCACCTCGACTACGACCTGCAGCGGTTCGGCCCCTCGGGCCCGGAGGCCGTTCGGGCGGCGGCCGACCTCGACGCGGTGCTCGGCCCGCTCCTCGAGGACGCGCGGCGGGGCGGGGTCACCGTAGTGGCGCTCAGCGAGTACGGCATCACCGACGTCAGCCGCCCCGTGGACGTCAACCGGGTGCTGCGGCGGGCCGGGGTGCTGCACGTCCACACCAACGCGACGGGGGAGCTGCTGGACCCGTGGACCTCGCGGGCGTTCGCGGTGGCCGACCACCAGGTCGCACACGTCTACGTGAACGACCCCGCGGACGTGACCGCCGTGGCCGAGGTCCTGCGGGCCGTGCCGGGGGTGGCGGCCGTCCTGGACCGCGAGGGGCAGCGGGCCCACGGGCTCGACCACGAACGGTCGGGGGAGCTGGTCCTCGTGGCGGAGCCGGATGCCTGGTTCACCTACTACTACTGGCTCGACGACGCGCTCGCCCCGGACTTCGCCCGCGCCGTGGAGATCCACAAGAAGCCCGGCTACGACCCCGCGGAGCTGTTCTGGGACCCCGGCGACCGCTGGGTGAAGCTCAAGGTCGCGGCCGGCCTGATGCGCAAGAAGGTCGGGCTGCGCTACGCCATGAGCGTGGTCCCGCTCGACCCCTCCCCGGTCCGCGGCAGCCACGGTCGGCTGCCCGAGCACGTGGAGGATGCCCCGGTGCTGCTCTGCTCCGACCCCGGCTCCAGCCGCAGCCGATTCGAGGCGACCGAGGTGCGAGACCTCCTCCTCCGGCTCGCCGGCGTCCCCGTCGAGGACCCGGCGGCCACCCCCGTGACCCAGACCCGACTCATCCGAAGCACGACGTAAGGAAAGAGACCATGGCACGACCGATCACGCTGTTCACCGGCCAGTGGGCGGACCTCCCGTTCGAGGAGGTTGCCCGGCTCGCCTCCGAGTGGGGGTACGACGGGCTGGAGATCGCCTGCTGGGGCGACCACCTCGACGTCTGGCAGGCAGCCGAGGACGACGCGTACGTCCGCAGCCGCCGCGACATCCTGGAGAAGTACAACCTCCAGCTCTTCACGATCTCCAACCACCTCAAGGGCCAGGCGGTCTGCGACGACCCGATCGACGAGCGGCACCAGGCCATCCTCCCTGCGCGGATCTGGGGTGACGGCGACCCTGAGGGCGTCCGACAGCGGGCGGCCGAGGAGATGAAGACCACCGCCCGAGCGGCCCAGCGGCTCGGGGTGGACGTCGTGGTCGGGTTCACCGGATCCTCGATCTGGAAGTACGTCGCGATGTTCCCGCCGGCGTCCGAGGAGATGGTCGAGGCCGGCTACCGGGACTTCGCCGACCGTTGGAACCCGATCCTCGACGTCTTCGACGAGTGCGGCGTCCGCTTCGCGCACGAGGTGCACCCCTCCGAGATCGCCTACGACTACTGGACGACGGTGCACACCCTCGAGGCGATCGGGCATCGAGAGGCGTTCGGGCTCAACTGGGACCCGAGCCACTTCGTGTGGCAGGACCTGGACCCGGTCGGTTTCCTCTGGGACTTCAAGGACCGGATCTACCACGTCGACTGCAAGGACGCCAAGCGCCAGGTCGGCAACGGCCGCAACGGACGCCTCGGCTCCCACCTGCCGTGGGCGGACCCCCGCCGCGGCTGGGACTTCGTGTCGACCGGGCACGGCGACGTGCCGTGGGAGGCCTGCTTCCGGATGCTCAACACGATCGGCTACGACGGCCCCATCTCGGTCGAGTGGGAGGACGCCGGCATGGACCGGCTCGTCGGCGCCCCCGAGGCGCTCGAGTTCGTCAGGCGGCTGGCCTTCGACGCCCCCGACGCCGCCTTCGACGCGGCCTTCAGCACCAAGGACTGACCCCCCGGCCCCGGAGCCTCCTCCGGAGCGGAACCCACCCCCGAAAGGAACCACCATGTGTTACGGATTCGACGGAGACCGGGCCCTGGCCCAGTCGGTCGCCACGCGCGGCACCAGCCGCCGCGGGCTGCTGCGCGGCATGTTCGCCGGGGCCGCCGGTGTCGGCCTCGCCGCCTCGGGCCTGGCAGGCTCCCCGGCCCACGCGACGCTGTCGCCCAAGCCCTGGAAGCGCGTCCCGCCCGGCATGATCAGCATCCAGCTCTGGACCGTGCGTGACGCCCTCTGGGGCTCGCCCGGCTTCGACGACACGCTGCGAGCGATCGCCGACACAGGCTACCCGAGGGTGGAGCAGGCGCTCGGGTACTTCGGGCGCTCTGCTGCCGAGCTGCGGGCCTTCTACGACGGCATCGGGATCGAGGCCACGTCCAGCCACGACGGGATCAGCCCCGACGCGGCGGCCCTGCAGCAGAAGCTGGAGAACGCCGTCACGCTCGGCCAGAAGTACATCAACGTGCCGTACCTCAACTCCCGGAGCCTGTCGGACTGGCAGCGCTGGGCGGAGCAGATGAACACGGAGGCCGCCGTGGCGAGGGGCTACGGGCTGCGGTACGGCTACCACAACCACGCCCACGAGTTCACCATCGACCTCGGCAACGGGGTGACCCCGTGGGAGGTGCTGACCAGTGAGCTCGACCCGTCCCTGGTCCACCTCCAGGCCGACCTGTACTGGGTGGTCCAGGGCGGCATCGAGAGCGGCCTCGGCGTAGCGGACCCCGAGGGCTTCGCGATCGACGTGATCCGCGAGGCGCCGCAGGAGGTCCTGCAGTACCACGTCAAGGACCGCCACGCCTCCAACGGCGACATGGCAGACCTCGGCACCGGGATGATCGACTTCGCGCGGATCTTCCGAGCCCACGCCGTCCGGGAGTACATCGTGGAGAACGACACCCCCGACGTCACACCCCTCGAGACGGCAAAGGTGGGTTACAACTACCTGCGCAGCCTTCGGTTCTGAGGATCGGGCCCCCGGGGCTCCGGACACGGAGAAGGGGAAGGCGAGTGCCTTCCCCTTCTGCGTGGTTCAGCTTCCTGCTTCACGGCCCTTCGGGCTCGTGATGCGATCGTGAAGGGGTGGTCATAGGCAACACCTCCAAGCCGATCAAGCTGGTTTTCGTTGCTTCGACGGTAACCCCGCAACCCGTCAAATAGGAAGACCCAGATGGGCGTTTTGTGCAGAGCTGCGGTCGAGGTCTAGCGCAGTGAGTACGTGGCGATCGAGATGCCGACGTAGTGGGTGACGAAGGCGGCGATCGTGAGGGTGTGGAAGACCTCGTGGAAGCCGAACCAGGTGGGTGAGGGGTTGGGCCGTTTCAGGCCGTAGACCAGGCCGCCGAGCGTGTAGAGACCGCCGCCGACTGCCATCAAGATGAGCACAGCCGTGCTGGAGTGGGCCACGAAGTCGTCGAAGTAGAAGATCGCGGCCCACCCGAGGCCGATGTAGATCCCGGTGTAGAGCCACCGGGGCGCTGCGACCCAGAAGAGCCGGAAGAGGATGCCGAGGGCGGCGCCGACCCAGACCACGGTCAGGAGGACCGTCCGGTCGCGTCCCTCGAGGAGCAGCAGCGTGAACGGCGTGTAGCTGCCGGCGATGAGCAGGAAGATGTTGGCGTGGTCGAACCGCTGGAGGAAAGCCCAGACCTTCGGGGACCAGGTGCCGCGGTGGTACACCGCGGAGACCGTGAAGAGGACGAGCGCGGAGGCGGCGAAGATCGCCGAGCCGATGCGTGTGGCAACGTCGGGGGAGAGGGCGATCAGCACGACGCCGGCGACGAGCGTGAGGGGCGCGGTGGCCGCGTGCAGCCACCCGCGGAGCTTCGGCTTGACCTCGTCGAGCATGTCGCGGACGTTCTCGCGGAGGTGGTCGGTGGCCTCGGCGGTCGCCCGAACCGACTCGGGCAGGTCTCGGCGCTCATCGGATGCCATGAAAGTAGGTTACCCGCCGGTATGGCACCGCAATCTGGATAGAGGGACGGCCCTCGCGGGTAGGGTGGCATGTCGTGGCTGACTGGAAATCCGGCATACGCAAGGTGTTGTACCCGGCGTACGAGGCTCGCTTGGCGCGCCGTCTGCCGAGCGACCGTCTGCCCAAGCACGTCGGCGTGATGCTCGACGGCAACCGCCGGTGGGCCAAGCACGTCGGTGCGGACGCCGAGCACGGCCACCGGGCCGGCGCAGCGAACATCTCCCCGCTGCTCGAGTGGTGCGAGGAGGTCGGCGTCGAGGTGGTCACGTTGTGGCTGCTCTCCACCGACAACCTCAACCGCCCGCCGGCCGAGCTCGCCTCCCTGCTCACGATCATCGAGGAGGCCGTCGAGGACCTCGCCCGCGCGCAGCGCTGGCGGCTCAACCCGGTGGGTGCCCTCGACCTGCTCCCCGCCCCCACGGCCCGTCGGCTCAAGGAGGCGGCGGACGCCACCCGCGACGTGGAGGGCCTGATCGTCAACGTCGCCGTGGGCTACGGCGGTCGCCGCGAGATCGCCGACGCGGTCCGTTCGCTGCTGCAGGAGCACGCCTCGCAGGGCACCTCGATCGAGGAGCTCGCCGAGATCATCGACGTCGAGCACATCGCCGAGCACCTCTACACCAAAGGCCAGCCCGACCCCGACCTGGTGATCCGGACCTCGGGCGAGCAGCGGCTCGGAGGCTTCCTGCTGTGGCAGAGCGCCCACAGCGAGTTCTACTTCTGCGAGGCCTACTGGCCCGACTTCCGGCGCGTGGACTTCCTGCGCGCGCTGCGCGCCTACGCCGAGCGGGAGCGCCGCTTCGGGAACTGACCGGTTCGACCCACCTTGTCCCACGGGTTCGGGCGTGTCGCTGGTCCGGCTCGCGTAGAGCGTCTACCTTCGTGAACAACGGCAGGTGGGGAAGCCGGCCGTGTCGGGAGGCCCGTTCGTGACGAGTCACGACCAGTTGATCACCGGGAGTCCGCACTCGGACTTTCGGGCCCGGTCCCGGTCCGAAGCGAGAGACTAGGGCCGGGGCGCTGAGTGCGTGCGCCGGTCCGCGAGGGGACGTAGCCGTGGCTACAAGCAAGAGCACCACTCGCCGGAAGAGCGCAGCGCCCGCGACGGAGGGGGTCCGGACGTTCGTCCTGGACACGAGCGTGCTGCTGGCCGACCCGGGTGCCCTGCACCGGTTCGACGAGCACGAGGTGGTCCTGCCGGTCGTCGTGATCACCGAGCTCGAAGGCAAGCGCCACCACCCGGAGCTGGGCTACTTCGCCCGGGCGGCGCTGCGCATGCTCGACGAGCTGCGGGTGCTGCACGGTCGCCTCGACGAGCCGGTCCCGGTGTCGGGGACCGGTGGCACGATCCGGGTCGAGCTGAACCACACCGACCCCGAGTCGCTGCCCTCCGGCTTCCGGCTCGGTGACAACGACACCCGGATCCTCGCCGTGGCCCGGAACCTCGCCAACGAGGGACACACGGTCACGCTCGTCTCGAAGGACCTGCCGCTGCGCATCAAGGCCTCGGCGGTCGGACTCGACGCCGAGGAGTACCGCGCCGAGCTCGCGGTCGAGTCGGGCTGGACCGGGATGACCGAGCTCGAGGTCTCCGGGGTTGAGATCGACGAGCTGTACGACGACGGCGTGCTCGATCTCGAGGAGACCCGCGACCTGCCCTGCCACACCGGCCTCGTGCTGCTCTCGGAGCGGGGGAGCGCACTCGGCCGGGTCAAGGCCGACAAGCGCGTCCACCTCGTGAGAGGGGATCGCGAGGCGTTCGGCGTGCACGGCCGCTCGGCCGAGCAGCGGATCGCGCTCGAGATGCTGCTCGACCCCGAGGTCGGGATCGTCTCCCTCGGCGGTCGTGCGGGCACGGGGAAGTCGGCGATGGCGCTGTGCGCGGGCCTCGAGGCCGTGATGGAGCGTCGGCAGCACAAGAAGGTCGTGGTCTTCCGCCCGCTCTTCGCCGTGGGCGGCCAGGAGCTGGGCTACCTCCCGGGCAGCGAGGCCGAGAAGATGTCGCCCTGGGCACAGGCGGTGTTCGACACCCTCGGCGCGCTCACCTCGCCGGAGGTCATCGAGGAGGTGGTCGACCGCGGCATGCTCGAGGTCCTGCCGCTGACCCACATCCGTGGTCGCTCGCTGCACGACGCCTACGTCATCGTCGACGAGGCCCAGTCTCTCGAGCGCAACGTCCTCCTCACGGTCCTCTCGCGCATCGGCGCCAACAGCAAGGTGGTGCTCACCCATGACGTGGCCCAGCGCGACAACCTGCGAGTGGGCCGCCACGACGGCGTGGTCGCGGTCGTTGAGCGGCTCAAGGGGCACCCGCTCTTCGCGCACGTGACCTTGACCCGGTCCGAGCGCTCCCCGATCGCCGCGCTCGTCACGGAGATGCTGGAGCACGTAACCGTCTAGCGGCCGGTCCAGACCGGCTCTCCACGGGACCGATAGATCCCGGGGAGAGCCGGTTTGCGTGCGCTCAGGATTGGGAAGCCTGCCACCAGGACGCACACATGCCTCATGTGACCCGCCTCGCATCCTTCCCGGGTGATTTGCACGAGTCCGGACAAGTCAGGCATGGTGAAGGACTTGTTCGTCGCCCCCGGCGTACAGCAACCCTGTAGTCGAGCCCCCTGCGAGAGACGTCTGTGCCAAAAGCCAAGTACGTTCCGAAGCACCGGAGCGCACCGCCTGAGCCAGCGCTGAAGAAGGGCGTGCGCAAGACGGTGACCTACTCCGGCGTCGCGGTTGCCGCGACCGGCCTCGCCGTCACCAGCGGCGTCGCCATGAAGGACAACGCCCCCGCCGACTCCGCCACCGCCACGATCGCGGCGGCACAGGCCAAGCGTGCGGACACACCCGTGGACCTGACGCTCAGGGAGCGGGAGGCCGAGGTGTCCCGCTCCGACCGGCGCACCGCACGCGACAAGAAGGAAGCCCTCGACCAGGACTCCGGTGGACAGGTCACCCGCACCGAGGACCTCGCCGACGAGGACCCGCGCGAGATAGCCCGCCGGCTGATGCCGGAGTACGGCCTCTCCGAGGCGGAGTTCGAGTGCCTCGACCAGCTGTGGGTCAGCGAAAGCGACTGGGACCCCACCGCCGACAACCCGACGTCCACGGCCTACGGCATCCCGCAGGCCCTCACCGGCGGCACGCATGACAACCTGCCCGCGGACTACATGACCAACCCGGTCAGCCAGATCCGCTGGGGCCTCTGGTACATCGCCAACTCCTACGGCACCGCGTGCTCGGCCTGGGAGTTCAAGCAGGCCAACAACTGGTACTGAGCTTCACCACGCTGACTCGGAGAGGGGCCCACCGGCTGCCGGTGGGCCCTCCCGTGCGTTCAGGCACCCGACTTCTTCCTCGGCCGTGCACCCTCGCGAGCGCAGAGGCGGCGTGGCGATGGTTCCAGCGTCAGGGGTGCGTCATGCGCGCCACGTCGAGGGCCTCGTCGAGCTGCGCCTCGGTGAGGTCACCCCGCTCGACGTACCCCATCTCGATCACGACCTGCTTGATGGTCTTCTCCTCCGCAAGGGCCGTCTTGGCGACCTTGGCGGCGTTCTCGTAGCCGATGTACCGGTTGAGCGGGGTGACCACGGAGGGCGAGGACTCGGCGTAGGTCCGCATCCTCTCGACGTTCGCGGTGATCCCGTCGACGCACCGGTCTGCGAGGAGTCGGCTGCTGTTGGCGAGCAGCCGCACCGACTCGAGCAGGTTACGGGCCATCACCGGCATCATGACGTTGAGCTCGAAGCTGCCCGAGGCTCCCGCGGTCGTGACCGTCGCGTCGTTGCCGATCACCTGTGCGCAGACCATGAGCGTGGCCTCGGGCAGGACCGGGTTCACCTTGCCGGGCATGATGCTCGACCCGGGCTGGAGGTCCGGGAGGTTGATCTCCGCGAGGCCGGTGCGGGGCCCCGAGGACATCCAGCGCAGGTCGTTGCAGATCTTGGTCAGGCTCACCGCGACGGTGCGCACCGCGCCGGAGAGCTCCACGAGGGCGTCGCGGGCGCCCTGGGCCTCGAAGTGGTTGCGAGCCTCGGTGAAGTGCTCCCCCGTGCGGGTCGTCAGCTCCTCGATCACCCGGGGGGCGAACCCCTCAGGCGTGTTGATGCCGGTGCCGACCGCGGTGCCGCCGAGCGGGAGCTCGGACACCCGGGGTACCGCCGCCTCGAGGCGCTCGACGCCGAGCCTGATCGCCGCGGCGTAGCCGGAGAACTCCTGGCCCAGCATCACCGGGGTTGCGTCCATGAGATGGGTGCGTCCGGCCTTGACGACGTCGCCGTACTCGCGGGCCTTGCGCTCGAGTGCGTCGGCGAGGTGGTCGAGGGCGGGCACGAGGTCACGCGTGGTGGAGGTGACGGCGGCCACGTGTATCGACGTCGGGAAGGTGTCGTTGCTCGACTGGCTGGCGTTGACGTGGTCGTTGGGGTGCACGTCGCGTCCCAGGCGCCTGGTCGCGAGCGTCGCCAGCACCTCGTTCATGTTCATGTTCGACGAGGTCCCCGAGCCGGTCTGGAACACGTCGACGGGGAACTGGTCGAGGTGGTCCCCGCCCACGATCTCGTCCGCGGAGGCGATGATCGCCTCGGCCATGTCGGCCGAGATCACGCCGAGCTCGGCGTTCACCTTCGCCGCCGCGGCCTTGACGTGGGCGATCGCCTGGATGTGGGCGTCCTCCAGCGTGCTGCCGCTGATCGGGAAGTTCTCCACCGCCCGCTGGGTCTGGGCCCGCCACGACGCGTCCGCCGGGACCTGGACCTCGCCCATGCTGTCGTGCTCGGTGCGGAAGTCAGCCATGACCGGACCCTACCCGGGTCGCAGGGCGCTATGCCTGGTTGCGCGACAGGTAGATCCAGTAGTGCTCGTCGCGACTCTGGAGCGTGACGTCGTAGGGGACCGCCACCGCGTTGCCGAACACCTCCTGCATCTCCGCCTGCAGGGCCGGCGACTCCGCGGCGGACCAGATCACGAGTGCGCCGCCCGGTCGCAGGCACGACCTGGCCTGCTGGAGGAACTCCCGCTGGTAGATCGCCTCGTTGTCGTCGTACACCAGGAAGCCGGGACCGTTGTCGACGTCGAGGAGGACCAGGTCGTACGACGCCGGGGTCGCCTCGGCCATCGCGATGCGGATGTCGGCGGTCATCACCGTGACCCGCTCGTCCGCGAGGTACGCCGGCCCGTGGGGCACCGTCCCTTCGCGCATCCACTGCACCAGCGCGTCCTCGATCTCGACGACGACCAGCCGCTCGACGCGCTTGTCCGCGAGCACCTCGTGCATCGTGAAGCCGAGCCCGAGGCCCCCGATCACGACGGCGCGGGGCTCCTCGACCTGCTTCAGGGCCGCGGTCGCGAGCCCCTTCTCGCTGCTGGTCTCGACGGTGTCCATCACGAACACCCCGTTGACCCGCAGCTCGAGCACGACGGGGGCGTTCGGACCCGCGGCGGGGTCGTGGCGCTCGCGCAGGACGATCTCGCCGCGCGGGGACTCGGCCCGGGCCACCTCGGTGTACTCCACGCCCCTTCATTACCTCACGCCCCGCGCGCCCAAACGCGTGACGAGTCCGAGCGTGGCGCGGGACGAAGTTCCCTGGCGTTGCCCGTCGACCCGGTGCGAGGCTGGGCCTGACAGCAGGTCTCGGACCAGGCGACCTCTCGCGTGCCCGACGACCGCCCTGCTGGGCGGGCTGGCGGGCGAGGAACGGAGCGTCTCATGACGACCACCGCCGGCACCGCGGATCCCAGCACCTACCCGACGCCGTCGGTGTCGGTGGCCCGGATGTTCTACGACCGGGTCGCAGCGACCCCCGAACACGAGGCGTTCCGCTTCCCGACCGACGATGGCTGGACCTCGGTGAGCTGGGCACAGACGGCGGACGCGGTGAAGACCACCGCGGCCGGCCTGCTGGCTCTCGGGATCCGGCCCGACGAGCGAGTCGCGATCGCGAGCGGGACCCGCATCGAGTGGGTGTACGCAGACCTCGCCATCATGTGCGCGGGTGCAGCCACCACCGCCGTCTACCCCACGACGAGGGGTGAGGGCGTCGCGTTCATCCTGTCCGACAGCGGCGCACGGTTCGCCTTCGCGGAGGACGACGTACAGATCGCCAAGCTGCGTGAGCAGCGGGACCACCTGCCCGACCTGCTCCGGGTGGTCACCTTCGACGGCGAGGCGGACGGCGAGTGGGTGCTGAGCCTGGAGGACCTGCAGGCACTCGGGGCCAAGCACCTCGTCGAGAACCCGACCGTGGTCGACGAGGCTGTCGCAGCGGTGCAGCCCGAGCGCCTGGCCACCCTGATCTACACGTCGGGCACCACCGGACGGCCGAAGGGCGTGGAGCTGCCTCACCGGTGCTGGACCTACATCGGCGCCGGAGCCGAGGCCGTCGACATCCTGTCGAGCGACGACCTTCAGTACCTGTGGCTGCCGATGTCGCACTCCTTCGCCAAGATGCTGCTGGCGGTCCAGCTCCAGATCGGCTTCGCAACAGCCATCGACGGTCGCATCGACAAGATCGTGGAGAACCTCGCAGTCGTCCGGCCGACCTTCATGGCAGGCCCTCCGAGGATCTTCGAGAAGGTGCACGCGAAGGTCCGGCAGACGGTCCAGGAAGAAGGCGGGGTCAAGTACCGGGTGTTCACCTGGGCCTTCGGTGTGGGCGGCCGGGTCGCACAGGCACGGCTCGAGGGCCGCCGACCGAGCCGGCTCCTCCAGGCTGAGCATGCGCTCGCCGACCGGCTGGTGCTCTCGAAGGTCCGCAACCGGCTGGGCGGGAGGATCCGCTTCCTGATCTCGGGTAGCGCCGCCCTGTCCGAGGACGTCTCCACCTGGTTCTACGCCGCCGGGTTGCTGATCCTCGAGGGCTACGCGCTGACCGAGACCAGCGCCGGGGCCTGCATCGTTCTCCCCGACGACCCGGCGTTCGGCGTCGTGGGACGACCGCTGGTCGGTACCCAGGTCAAGATCGCGGACGACGGGGAGATCCTCGTGCGAGGGCCGGGCGTGATGCGCGGATACCGCAACCTGCCCGAGGCCACCGCCGAGGTGCTGAGCGACGACGGGTGGTTCGCCACCGGAGACGTCGGGGAGATCGACGACGCGGGGCGGGTGAGGATCACCGACCGGAAGAAGGACCTGATCAAGACGTCGGGCGGGAAGTACATCGCGCCCCAGGCCATCGAGGTCATGTTCAAAGCAGTCTGCCCGCTTGCCAGCCAGATGCTGGTCCACGCGGACGGTAGGAAGTACGCGACTGCGCTGATCGCGCTCGACCCCGAGGCGCTGGCCCAGTGGGGCAGGGCGCAGGGACTGACCGCCACCGACTACCCCTCGCTGGCCGCGGACCCGGCAGTCCACAGGTACGTCCAGGACTGCGTCGACGAGCTCAACGGGCGTCTCAACCGGTGGGAGACCATCAAGGACTTCCGGATCCTCGACCACGACCTGTCCGTGGAGGACGACGAGCTGACACCCAGCATGAAGGTCAAGCGCAAGGTCATCGAGACGAAGTACGAGGCCCTGCTCGACTCGATGTACGCCGGTACGTCGCAGGGCTGACCGAGGGGTCAGCCCTTCTCGGCCGAGCGGACACGGATGCCGCTCAGCGGGACCGTGGTCTGGCCGGCGGGGTCGGCGAAGAAGTCGTTGCCCTTGTCGTCGACGACGACGAAGGCGGGGAAGTCCTCGACCTCGATCTTCCAGACCGCCTCCATGCCGAGCTCGGGGTACTCGAGCACCTCGACGTGCTTGATGCAGTCCTGGGCGAGGCGCGCCGCGGGCCCGCCGATCGAGCCGAGGTAGAAGCCGCCGTGCGTCTCGCACGCCCGGGTGACCTGCACCGACCGGTTGCCCTTGGCGAGCATCACCATCGATCCGCCCGCCGCCTGGAACTGGTCGACGTAGGAGTCCATCCGGCCGGCCGTGGTGGGGCCGAACGAGCCGGAAGCGTAACCCTCGGGGGTCTTCGCGGGACCGGCGTAGTAGACCGCGTGGTCCCGCATGTACTGCGGCATCTCCTCTCCGGCGTCGAGGCGCTCCTTGATCTTGGCGTGCGCGATGTCGCGGGCCACGACCAGCGGTCCCGTGAGGGAGAGACGGGTCTTGACCGGGTACTTCGAGAGCTCCGAGCGGATCTCCGACATCGGCCGGTTCAGGTCGATCTTCACCACGTCGTCGCTGAGCTTCTCGTCGGTGGTGTCCGGGAGGTACTTCGCGGGGTCGCGCTCGAGCTCCTCGAGGAAGACACCCTCGGCGGTGATCTTGCCCAGCGCCTGACGGTCCGCCGAGCAGGAGACCGCGATCGCCACGGGACAGGAGGCGCCGTGGCGGGGGAGGCGCACCACGCGGACGTCGTGGCAGAAGTACTTCCCGCCGAACTGCGCACCTATCCCGAAGGACTGGGTGAGCTCGAAGACCTTCTCCTCGAGCTCGAGGTCACGGAAGCCGTGCGCCGACGGCGATCCGGACGTGGGCAGGTTGTCGAGGTAGTGCGCGGAGGCGTACTTCGCGGTCTTCAGCGCGAACTCCGCGGACGTGCCGCCGACGACGACCGCGAGGTGGTACGGCGGACAGGCGGCGGTGCCGAGGGAGCGGATCTTCTCGTCGAGGAACTCCAGCATCCGCTCGGGGTTCAGGACTGCCTTGGTCTCCTGGTAGAGGAAGGACTTGTTCGCCGAGCCCCCGCCCTTGGCCATGAAAAGGAGCTTGTACGAAGGCTGTGCCTGGCTGGCGCCCCGTGCGCTCGAGGGCGTGTCGGGAACGGAGTACAGCTCGATCTGGGCAGGGAGGTTCGTTCCGGTGTTCTTCTCCTCCCACATGGTCAGGGGGGCGAGCTGCGAGTAGCGCAGGTTCAGCTCGGTGTACGCGTCGTACACGCCCTTGCTGATCCACTCGCCGTCGTCGGCGCCGGTGAGGACGCCCTCGGACTTCTTGCCCATGACGATGGCGGTGCCGGTGTCCTGGCACATCGGCAGGACACCTCCGGCGGAGATGTTGACGTTCTTGAGCAGGTCGAGCGCCACGAAGCGGTCGTTCCCGCTCGCCTCGGGGTCGTCGATGATCTTCCGCAGCTGGGCGAGGTGCGCCGGCCGGAGGTAGTGGGCGATGTCATGCATCGCCTCGGACGTGAGGAGGCGAAGGGCCTCGGGCTCCACCCTGAGGAACGTGCGGCCGTCGACGTCGAACGTGCTCACGCCCTCGGTGGTCAGCAGCCGGTACGGCGTGTCGTCCGTCCCGGTGGGCAGGAGGTCGGAGTAGCGGAAGTCGGGGTCCACGCTCATGGAGGGGGAGCCTAATCGACGCTCGCCGAGCCTGGCGGTGAGGGTTCGCGTGAAGCCTCACCGCCCCCGTCAACGACCGTCCCAAGTGTGGAAGCGCTTCCACGACTTCTCCGGAAACTGTTGACGAGCCGGGACAATAGCCGCCATAGTGAGGCCTGCGGAAGCCGTGGAAGCGCTTCCACACCGGGGCGCCTCCCGGTCACGAGCTCAGGGAGTTTGTCATGGATCACCACAGCCCGACCCCTCGCCGCCGTACGCGCCTGACCGCCGCCGGCGCGCTCGTCCTGGCAGCAGCACTGTCTGCCTGCTCGGCCAGCACCGGAGACGAGCAGGACACAGGCGAGGAAGGCACCACCACCCTCACCGTCGCCACGTTCAACGAGTTCGGCTACGAGGGGTTGTTCGAGGAGTACGAGGCCGCCAACCCCGGCATCCAGATCAAGCACAAGAAGTCGGGGACCGCGCCCGACCACCAGGACAACCTGTACACCAAGCTCGCCGCGGGGTCCGGCCTCTCGGACATCGAGGCCGTCGAGGTGGACTGGCTCGCAGCGCTCGTCGAGCAGTCGGACCAGTTCGTCGACCTGTCGGACCCGGAGCTCGAGGGTCGATGGCTCGACTGGAAGGTCGAGGCGGCAACCACCGACGACGGCAAGCTGATCGGCTACGGCACCGACATCGGGCCCGAGGCGATCTGCTACCGCGCCGACCTGTTCGAGAAGGCCGGCCTGCCCACCGACCGGGACGAGGTCGCCACGCTCTTCCCGACCTGGGACGAGTACTTCGACGTGGGCCGCGACTTCGTGGCCGAGGTGCCCGACACAGCCTGGTTCGACTCCACCGGTGGGATCGCCCAGGCGATGGTGAACCAGGTCGAGTACTCCTTCGAGGACGCCGACAACAACGTGATCGCCGCCGAGAACCCCGAGGTCAAGGAGATCTTCGAGACCGTGAACGAGCAGGCCGCTGCGGGCCTGAGCACGAAGACGCCGCAGTGGAGCGAGGACTGGGCCAAGGCGTTCCAGAACGACGGATTCGCCACCATGCCCTGCCCCGGGTGGATGCTCGGAGTCATCGAGGGCAACGCCTCCGGCGTCGACGGCTGGGACGTCGCGAACGTGTTCCCCGGAGGCGGCGGCAACTGGGGCGGTTCCTACCTCACCGTGCCGACCCAGTCGGCGCACCCCGAGGAGGCCAAGGCCCTTGCCGCCTGGCTCACCGCCCCCGAGCAGCAGCTGAAGGCGTTCGAGTCCAAGGGGACCTTCCCCAGCCAGGTCGAGGCTCTCGACGACCCTGCCCTCACCGGCGCGACAGAGGAGTTCTTCAACGACGCCCCGGTGGGACAGATCCTGGCCGACAGGGCTGAGGCGGTCGAGCTCGCACCTCACAAGGGACCCAAGTGGGGCGACATCCACACCGCCTGGCAGCAGGCGATCCAGCGGGTCGACCAGGGCCAGGAGAGCATCGACGAGGCGTGGCAGAGCTTCCTCGCCGACCTCGACCGCATCAGCTGAGGACCACGGACGCAAGAATGACCACCGCAACACCTGCCGCCGCCGGGACCCGCCGCCATCGTGGCGGGCCCGGCGGCGCCCGCCCCCCGGAGACAGAGCCGGAGGCCATGACGTTCCGCCGCCGGCTCAACCGCTGGGACGTGAAGGCCTCTCCGTACCTCTACATCGCGCCGTTCTTCCTCCTCTTCCTGGTCTTCGGGCTCGTGCCCCTCGGGTACACCGCCTACGTCTCGGTCCACGAGTGGAACCTTCTCAGCGGCAAGGGGGAGTTCGTCGGGCTCGAGAACTACCGGGACGTCCTGGGCGACCGCTACTTCTGGAAGGCCCTCCAGAACACGATCAGCATCTTCGTGCTCTCCTCGCTGCCGCAGGTGCTGCTGGCGCTGGGCATCGCCGCACTGCTCGACGCGAACCTCCGGGGCAAGACGTGGTGGCGGATGGGTGTTCTCGTCCCCTTCGTGATAGCGCCCGTCGCGGCAGCCCTCATCTTCGGCAACCTCTTCGGTGACCGCTACGGCCTGATCAACGAGGGCCTGCAGGCGGTGGGGCTCGAGCCGATCCGCTGGCACGTCGACCGCCTCGCCAGCCATCTGGCGATCGCGACGATGGTCAACTGGCGGTGGACCGGCTACAACGCCCTGATCTTCCTGGCGGCCATGCAGGCCATCCCTCGTGACGTCTACGAGGCAGCGGCCATCGACGGCGCGAGCAAGCTGCGGCAGTTCTTCTCGGTGACCCTGCCGATGCTGCGCCCGACCGTGATCTTCGTCGTGGTGACCTCGACCATCGGCGGCCTGCAGATCTTCGCCGAGCCGCGGATGTTCGACGCCGGTGGCCTGGGTGGCTCCGACAGGCAGTACCAGACGATCACGATGTACCTCTGGGAGCTCGGCTGGCGGGTCCGCAACCTCGGCACCGCCTCAGCGGTGGCGTGGCTGCTGTTCGGCCTCATCGTGCTCGTCGCCCTGGTGAACCTCTTGCTCATCCGGCGACTCGGTCGCGGGGGAGGTGGCTCCCGATGAGTGGCACCGTGACCGGACCCTCCCTGGCGGTGACCGAGGCGTCGAGGCCCGGAGGCATTCAGCGCCGCAGGCGATCGGCTGCGGGAGGTGTGAACCGGCGACCCGGGTTCTTGGTCTACGGACTGCTGCTGGCCGTGATCCTGGGCTCCGCGTTCCCGCTCTACTGGTCGTTCCTGATCGGCTCGTACGACGCCACCGTGGTCAACAAGGACCTGCCGCCGATCTGGCCCGGAGGTCACTTCTTCGAGAACGCTGCTCGTGTCTTCGACGCCGTGCCGTTCTGGGTCGCGCTCGGCAACAGCGTCTTCGTCTCGACGGTGGTGGCGTGCTCGGTCACCTTCTTCTCGACCCTGGCCGGCTACGCCTTCGCCAAGCTGCGGTTCCGCGGTCGTACCGGTGCCATGGTGTTCATCGTCGCCACCATGGCCGTGCCGACGCAGCTCGGCGTGATCCCGCTGTTCATCGTGATGTCCCGGCTCGGTCTGACCGACTCGTTGTGGCCGGTGATCCTCCCGGCCCTGGTCAACGCCTTCGGCGTCTTCTTCATGCGCCAGTACCTCGTCGACGCGATCCCCGACGAGCTGATCGAGGCGGCCCGGGTGGACGGGTGCTCGATGATCCGCACGTTCTGGCACGTCGCGTTGCCGGCTGCGCGTCCCGCAGCCGCGATCCTGTGGCTGTTCACCTTCATGGCCACCTGGACGGACTTCTTCTGGCCGCTGATCGTGCTGCCCGCGGACAAGCCCACCGTCCAGCTCGCCCTCCAGCAGCTCCAGAGCGGTTACTACGTGGACTACTCACTCGTCCTGGCGGGAGTGACGCTGGCCTCGCTGCCGCTGCTCGCGCTGTTCGTCGTCGCCGGGCGCCACCTCGTGTCCGGCATCATGCAAGGAGCCGTCAAGGGATGACCACTTTCCCCGCCAACCTGGAACCAGCCACCACGTCCGCCGTGCCGGAGGCGGTCGACTTCCCGCCGGACTTTCTCTTCGGAGCGGCCACCGCAGCCTTCCAGATCGAGGGGTCGACCGACGTCGACGGCCGCTCCGACTCCATCTGGGACACCTTCTGCAGGGTCCCGGGCGCGGTCGTCGGCGGTGACGACGGGACGGTGGCGGCTGACCACTACCGTCGTTACCGCGAGGACGTCGCGCTGATGAAGAAGCTGAGTCTCGACAGCTACCGCTTCTCCGTCGCCTGGCCGCGGGTGCGTCCGGACGGCGGCAAGGTCGACCAGCGCGGCCTGGACTTCTACTCGCGCCTCGTCGACGAGCTGCTCGAGGCCGGGATCAAGCCGTGGCTCACGCTCTACCACTGGGATTTGCCGCAGGCGCTGGAGGACCAAGGTGGCTGGGCGTCCCGCGACACGGCGCACCGCTTCGTCGACTACGCACTGTCGGTGCACGACGCGCTCGGCGACCGGGTGCCGGTGTGGACGACTCTCAACGAGCCCTGGTGCTCGGCCTTCCTCGGGTACGCCGGAGGTCAGCACGCTCCGGGTCGGCGCGACCCGGTGGCTGCCATGCGTGCAGCGCACCACCTTCTGCTCGGGCACGGCCTCGCGCTCACCGAGCTGCGTCGCCGGGACCCCGCCTTGTCGCTGGGCATCTCGCTCAACCTCACCCACCCCGAGCCCGCGGACCCGGCCGACCAGCAGGATCGCGACGCCGCGCGGAGGATCGACGGGATGCACAACCGGATCTTCCTCGACCCCCTCCTCGAAGGCCGCTACCCGGACGACGTGCTCGCGGACACCGAGAACCTCGGCTGGTACGACGACGCGGTCCGCGACGGCGACCTGGAGGTCATCTCGGCGCCGATCGACGTCCTCGGCGTGAACTACTACCACGGCTCCGCCGTCTCCGCCCATGCCCGGGACGACGTGGTGGGCGTCGGCCAGGTCTACCCGGACCGGCCCACCGGCTCACCCTTCGTGTCCGCCGAGCACGTCACCTTCCCCAGCAGGCACCTCCCCGTCACGGACATGGGCTGGGAGGTGCAGCCGTGGGGGCTGCGGGACCTCCTCCTGCGGCTGCACAAGGACTACCGCCTGCCTCGCGTGGCCGTCACCGAGAACGGCGCCGCCTACAGCGACCACCTCACCGCCGAGGGCAGGGTCGAGGACCGGGAGCGCATCGCCTTCATCGACAGCCACCTGCGCGCCGTCCGCGAGGCGATGGACGCGGGAGTCGATGTGTGCGGATACTTTGTGTGGTCCCTGCTCGACAACTTCGAGTGGGCCTTCGGCTACGGCAAGCGCTTCGGGCTGGTCTACGTCGACTACGCCACGCAGGACCGGATC
>Ga0075331_1000003_pt1 | contig 43854 bp, 36 predicted proteins | sample MayberrySE_TuleA_FD_120090 | JGI IMG/M metagenome (GOLD analysis project Ga0075331, IMG submission 120090) | Natural and restored wetland microbial communities from the San Francisco Bay, California, USA, that impact long-term carbon... | ecosystem: Environmental > Terrestrial > Soil > Wetlands ... | reverse complement strand
GAAGTCGGTGCCGTCGGCGAAGTAGGGACGCAGGTTGTTGTCGAACATCGACAGCGCCGAGCCGATGGCCATGTGCATGTCGAGGTACTTGTAGGTTCCGAGCCGGCCGCCGAAGAGGACGTGGGGCTCCGCCTTGGCCATCTCGCGGTACTTGAGCAGCTTCTCGCGGTCATCGGCCGTGTTGATCGGGTAGTAGGGCTCGTCCCCCTCCTCAGCGAACCGGGAGTACTCCCGCATGATGACTGTCTTGTCACCGGGGTAGTCGCGCTCGGGGTGGAAGTGCCGGAACTCGTGGATCCGGGTGTAGGGCACGTCCTCACCGGCGTAGTTCATCACCGAGGTGCCCTGGAAGTCGCCGGTCGGCTTGACCTCGAGCTCGAAGTCGAGGGTGCGCCACGACAGCGCCCCCGCCTCGTAGTTGAAGTAGGCGTCGACCGGGCCGGTGTAGACGACCGGGACCTGGCCAACGATCTGGTCGCGCAGGTCGAAGAAGTCGGTGTCGAGCCGCACCTCGATGTTGGGGTGGTCGGCCATCCGCTCCAGCCAGGCGGTGTAGCCGTCGACCGGGAGACCCTCGTAGGTGTCGTTGAAGTAGCGGTTGTTGAAGTTGTAGCGCACCGGCAGCCGCGACACGATCGCCGCGGGGAGGTCCTTGGGGTCGGTCTGCCACTGCTTGGCGGTGTAACCGCGGAAGAACGCCTCGTAGAGCGGGCGCCCCACCAACGAGATGCCCTTCTCCTCGAAGTTCTGGGCCTCCGCGGAGTCGATCTCGTCGGCCTGCTCGGCGACCAGGGCCCGTGCCTCGTCCGGCGTCATGTACTTGCCGAAGTACTCGCAGATCGTGGCGAGGTTGACCGGCATCGGGTAGACCCGGCCCTCGTAGATCGTGAAGACGCGGTGCTGGTAGTCGGTGAAGTCGGTGAACCGGTTGACGTACTCCCACACCCGCTGATTGGAGGTGTGGAACAGGTGCGCGCCGTACTGGTGCACCTCGATGCCGGTCTCGGGCTCCGGTGCGCTGTAGGCGTTGCCACCGATGTGGCTGCGGCGCTCGAGCACGAGCACCTTCAGGCCGAGCTCGTTCGCACACCGCTCGGCGATGGTCAGGCCGAAGAATCCGGACCCGACGACGACCAGGTCAACGTCCACAACACACTCCTCGCATCGAAAATCGCGCACAGTCTAGTGGCGACGGCGCTGCTCACCGGTGCCGCTCGCCGTACGCGGCGATGATCCGCCGGTAGGCCGCACGACGCAGCGACTCCGGCACCAGCCGGTAGCCACCTCTGACGGCGACGTTGCGCAGGAACTGTCCCCGGGTCGTGAAACCCAGCTCGCGGAACCGGCGCTGGATCACCAGCTCAGAACGCAGCAGGCCGACACCACCCCGTCGGGCGTAGGCGCCGGCGCCGACACGGTACTTCACCAGAGGTTCGGCGATGTTGGCCACTCGGGCCCCGTTGGCGATCATCTTCGCGAACAGCAGGTAGTCCTCCATGAGCGCCAGGTCCTGGTAGCCGCCGACCGCCCTGACCGCCTGCCGCCGGTAGACGACCGTCGGGTGGTTGAACGGGTCGGCGAAGCGGGCGCGGTGCCGGATGTCCTCGGGGCGGGTGGGCGGGGTACGCCGACCCACGACGTCGTCGGGATCCGCTCCGAACTCCAGCAGACCCGAGCCCACGATGTCGGCGCCGCTCTCCAACACCGGCAGCTGGGTCGCGAACCGGTGCGGCAGGCTGATGTCGTCGGCGTCCATCCGGGCCACCACATCGTGTCGGCAGGCGGCGAGCCCCGCGTCGAGCGCCGGACCGAGACCGAGGTTCTGGTCGAGCCGCACGACGTCCACCGGCACGGGACTCGTGCGGGCGAGCTCCTGCACTGTCTTGGCGAGGGCGTCGTCGACCGGCCCGTCCTGGACGAGCACGACGTGGTCCGGGCGCCGGGTCTGGTCGTCGACGGTCGACCGGAACGCGGTGGTCAGGAAGTCGGGGCGGTCCCCGGCCCAGACCGAGATCAGCAGGGAGAACTCCTCCGTCATCGCCCGCACTGCATGGCCTCGTCTCTCCGGTCGGGTCTCGCGGTTAGGCTCCCCCACGTGCAGCAGCCCAGCGTATCCGTGGTAGCCGTCGTCGTGACACGCGACCGGCTCGACACCCTGCAGCGCTCGGTGGCGGCGCTCACGTCGCAGTCGCGGCCGCCGGACCGGCTCGTCGTGGTCGACAACGGGCCCGACGACGCCGTGCGCGCACTGGTGGAGTCGGTGTCGGGTGCGACGTACCTGCCGTCCCGGCGCAACCTCGGCGGGGCCGGGGGGTTCGCCCTGGGCATCCTGCACGCGTTGTCACTGGGTGCCGACTGGGTGTGGTTGGCCGACGACGACGGCTTTCCGGTGGGCGACGACGTCCTCGCGCGGCTGCTGCGGACGGCCACCGAGCGTGGGCTCGGTCTGGTGTCGCCGGTCGTCGTCGATGCCGACGACCCGACGCGGCTGGCCTTCCCGTTGCGCCGGGGCGTCACCTGGGCCAGGTCCCGCGACGAGCTCGACGGCGACTTCCTTCCGGGCATCGCCGCGCTGTTCAACGGCGCGTTGTTCGCCTCGGGGACCATCGAGCAGGTGGGCGTGCCCGACCTGAGGCTGTTCGTGCGCGGCGACGAGGTGGACATGCATCGGCGAGTGCTGCGGTCAGGCGTCGCGTTCGGCACCGACGTCACCGCGGCGTACGCGCATCCGACGGGCCAGCAGGAGTGGCGCCCGATCCTGGGCGGGCGTACCCAGGTGCTCGTGCCCGACGACGAGACCAAGCGCTTCTTCACCTTCCGCAACCGTGGCTTCCTGACCGGCCAGCGCGGCATGCGCCGCTATGCCGGCTTCGACCTGGCCCGGTACGCCTGGTTCTTTCTCGCCCAGGAGCGCGACCCGGCCGGTTTCGTCCGCTGGTGGAGGCTCACCAGGGCAGGCCGCTCGGAGGCATTCCGGCCACCGCAGTGACGCGGGGCGGGCACGGCCGGGGCATCAGCCGCAGCTGAGGGCGAGGTCGGTGGTCTTGTTGGCCTGCTTGTGCTGGAGCTCCTCCTCGGTCGGAGGCGAGGTGACCGTTTTCACGGACGTCTTGCGCGCCGCCGGCGCGCCGTTCTCGGCGGGCTTCTCGTCAGCCTGCTCGGCCTTGTCGATGGCGTCCTCGACGAGCTCGCGGATCGCGTCGAAGTCGGGGTCGTAGGTCTCGACCTGCGGAGGGACCAGGGAGACCGTCGAGATCGGAAGCCGCTTCGCGCGGCGCGCGAGCTCGACGAAGGTGTCGAGCTCCGACGCGGGAACGTCGGTCGTGACCACCTGCTTGCCGGCGTCGGCGATCGCCTGGAACCGGGTCACCACTGTGCTCGGGCTGAGCTGGGCGAGCATGGCACTCATCACGCACTTCTGCCGGGCCATCCGCGAGTAGTCGTCGGTCGTCGCACGGCTCCGTGCGAACCACAGCGCCTTGTACCCGTTCATGTGCTGGCGCCCGGGCTCGATCCAGCCGGTGATGGGGCCGCCTCCGCCGCCGATCGGCAGCCGCTGCGGAACGGTGATGTCCACTCCGCCCACGGCGTCGACCAGCCCCTCGAAGCCGCGCAGGTCGACCATCGCGTGGTAGCTGATGTCCAGACCGGTGGTGGCCTCCACGGCCTGGGTCGTGGCGTGGACCCCGACGTTGCCGATTTCGGTGTCGAACTCGTCCTCGTGCTCCATCGCCCAGGTGTAGACGGCGTTGAGCAGGCACTCGCCGCCGCCGCAGTCGAAGCCGTCGGGATATGCCTCGTGCATCGGCGTGCCCTCCGGGAAGGGCACCTTCTCCAGGTTGCGTGGCAGCCCCACCAGCACGGTGCGCCCGGTCCGGGCGTCGATGCTGGCGACGCTGATGCTGTCAGGACGCATGCCCCACCGCGTCTCCCCCGCGTCACCGCCGAGCAGCAGCACGTTGAAGCGCCCGTTGTCGGCCTCGGAGACCAGTGAGGACCCGAAGACCTCCACGACGAAGGAACGCTGCACGCCGACCAGGTGCGCACCGAAGAGCAGTGCGCCGCTGACGACCACGCACAGGCCACCGTTGAGCGAGAAGACCGCGAGCCGCTGCCGCTGCTGCAGCGTCAACGGGTCGCCGAGGCGCCAGGCGTCGACGAAGAGCACCGCCCAGCCGACGGCCAGTACGGTCATCAGCACCCGCAGCAGACCGAGCGCCAGTGGGCTGAAGGCGAGCGTCGACAACAGCTCGGGCCACATCCACACGGTCGCGGCGAACATCAGCCCGGCGCCCCAGAGGCTGAACCAGGTCCGCAAGGCGGCCCTGCCCATGCGCGTGCTGCCCGCCACCAGCTGTGCCGAGCCCGGCAGGACCAGCGTCATCGCGAGCAGCACGAGTGCGCGTCGGAACCGGATACGGGCGGAGTACTGCTCCGCAGGCGTCGCAGCACCCCTGGACGGTGCGTGCGGCGGCACGCCTGGCCCCGACCCTGACATGGACGATTCCCCTCGTGACTGGCGCAGGTGAAGCAAATGCCTCGCCAGTATCAGCAGTCACACACGCCACAGCAGTACCGGCGCGCCGGAGGCATTGCGACGAATGTCCGATCCTGTCCGAGCCCGAGAAGGATCCTGGTCCCCGGGCGGACGCCCACCTGCCGCCCGCCGCCATGGCCCATGTCTGCGAAGGCGGTACCGTCTGCGGTCATGGCAGACCGTCCGGACGACAAAGGTGGCAAGGGGTTCGACTGGCTGTACGGCTCGTCGAACGACGCCGACGACGACGCGACCCGCCGGATCCCGGTGACACCACGGGAGGGCCCGGGCGGGCGCGACCGGCGTGGCGGCTCCCCCGCCGCAGGCGATGCCGACCACACTCAGGTCATGCCCAGCCGAGCCTCGACCCCCCAGCGCCCTGCGGCGCAGCGGACACCCCCACCGCGCCGGCCCGACCGCGAGCCACGCGGGACGACGCGGCGTCCTCGTCGACGTCGGCCCGGACGCATGATCGCCCTCGTGCTGCTGCTGATCATCGCCTTCCTGGTCGGCGTACCGCTGTGGGCGTGGAGCAAGATCTCGAAGGTGGACGCCGAGCCGGCCGGAGACCGGCCGGAGGACAGCCCCGGATCCACCTACCTGCTGGTGGGGTCCGACAGCCGCGAGGGGCTCAGCGACGAGGAGCGGTCCGAGCTGACCGCCGGCGACGTCGGCGGCGCACGCACCGACACGATCATGCTGATGCACGTGCCGCGGTTCGGCGGCAAGACGCTGCTGCTGTCGCTGCCGCGGGACTCGATCGTGGACATCCCCGGCCACGGTGAGAGCAAGATCAACGCGGCCTACGCGTACGGGGGGCCCGAGCTGCTGGTCCGGACGGTGGAGTCCGAGACGGGTCTGCGGATGGACAACTACGTCGAGATCGGGCTGGGCGGCTTCGCCAACATCGTCGACGCGGTCGGTGGCGTGGAGATCTGCCCGAAGAAGGCGATGAAGGACCGGCAGGCCGGACTCGACGTCTCCAAGGGGTGTCAGGAGGCCGACGGGCAGACGGCGCTGGGCTACGCGCGCTCGCGCAAGCTCGACGGCACCGGGGACATCGCCCGGGCCGAGCGCCAGCGCGAAGTCGTAGGAGCGATCGCCTCGGAGGCGGCCTCACCCTGGTCGGTGGTCAACCCGGTGCGCTACTTCTCGCTGGCCTCGGCCGGCGCAGACTCGCTCGCCATCGGCGAGAACGTCGGCCCGATCGACCTCGCCAAGTTCGCGTGGGGCATGCGCAAGGTCACCGGCGAGGACGGCCTCACCTGCACGGTCCCGATCGTGGACCTCGCGGTGAACTGGAACGAGGAGGCCGCTGCGCGGCTGTTCGAGAACATCCGGCAGGACAACACCGACGACATCAGGTGCTCGCGCAGCGGCGGTATCGGCTGACCGCCGGCGGCGCTCCGCACCAGTGGGCGACCTGCTCCCGGATCTCCTCGTCGAGCCGGTCCGGGTCGCGCTCCTCGGTGGCCCAGGCGACGTAGCCGTCAGGTCGCACGAGCATCGCCGGGCCGCGAGCCTCGGCCGGCTCGACGGCCACGACGCGTCCCGTCACGTCCGCCGCAGGCCCCAGGCCCGACTCCTGGGAGACGAGCACGAACCGGCCGCCTCGAAGCGCCTCGTACAAGCGGCTGCCGCCGGCGAGCACCATGTCGGGGGCTCGCCGGCCCGCCATCGGGTGCGACCGCCGCGGTGCGGCGTAGTGGAAGCCCACGCCACTCACGATCCCGATCGCCCGGTGCGCGACGGCGGGCACCCGGAGTGCTGCGGCCCCCAAGACGTCTCGCGTGGCCCGGGCGAGCGGCGACTTCAGCATGGCGAGCCGGATCAGGGTCCCACTGCTGCGCACGACCATCGCGCCCACCGGGTGGCGTTCGGCGTGATAGGTGTCCAGGAGGCCCTGCGGTGCCCAGCCCTGCACTGCCGCGGCGAGCTTCCAGCTCAGGTTCGCCGCATCCTGCAGGCCGGTGTTCATGCCCTGCCCGCCGGCCGGCGAGTGCACGTGCGCCGCGTCGCCGGCCACGAACACCCGGCCGACGCGGTAGTGCGGCACCTGTCGCTCATCGCTGTGGAAACGAGACATCCACCGCGGATCGTTCATGCCGAAGTCCGTTCCGAGCGCCCGACGTGTCACCGCGCGAATCTCGTCGAGCTCCAGCGGTGCCTTGTCGTCGACCTGGCGGCTGCGGTCCCAGGCGAAGATCCGGTACCAGCCGCCGCCGAACGGTGCCACGAAGGCGAAGCCGTCGCCCACCGCGTTGACCGCCAGCACCTGGTCAGGCGGATCGGAGAGGCGCACGTCCGCGAGCATGATCGACTGCAGCACCGACCGGCCCGGGAAGGGGAGGCCGAGCGCCGCACGCACCTGGCTGCCGACGCCATCGGCTCCGACCACGTAGCGCGCGCGATACGTGGTCGCAGCACCGTCGCCCGACCGCGCGTAGATCTCGACACCCGAGTCGTCCTGGCGCAGCCCGGTGAACTCGGTGCCTCGAACCACCTCGACCCCGAGCCGGTCGTTCCGGCGTTGCAGCACCTGCTCGGTCTCGTACTGAGGGGTGACCAGCAGGTAGTCGAACCGGCTCGGCAGACTGCCCAGATCCAGCGAGATGCCCCCGAAGAGCTGCAGTCTCCGGACGTGTGCGCCCGTGCGGGTGAGCTCGTCGGCCAGGCCCCGGGCGTCGAGCAGCTCCAGGGTGCGGGCATGCACCCCGAACGCGCGGGTGACGTTCGACTCCTCGGTTCGACGCTCCAGGATCCTCACCGACACCCCCGCCTCGGCAAGATCCCCCACCAGCAGCAGCCCGGTCGGGCCGGCACCGACGACGAGGACGTCGACCTCGTGGACACTCATGAGTTCCTCCCTGGTCAACATGCGTTGGCCTACACCTGTTGACCAGGGTAGACACCGCACGGGTTGCGCGTCAACGGGTGTTGGCCTACGTTTGTTGACATGGTTACCGACGCGCCGCGCCGCTCGGACACGACGAAGGCCGCGATCCTGAGTGCGGCCCGGGCGCGATTCGCCACAGACGGCTACGAGCGGGCCACCATCCGGGCGATCGCAACCCAGGCCGAGATCGACCCCTCCCTGGTCATGCGGTACTTCGGCAACAAGGAGGGGCTGTTCGCCGCTGCGGCGGAGTTCGACCTCCGCCTTCCGGATCTGAGCCGTGTCCCGCGCCGCGGGTACGGCAGTGCGCTCGTCGGGCACTTCTACGACCGCTGGGAGGGCGACGCCACGCTGTTGGCGCTGCTGCGCGCTGCCGCCAGCTACGAGGTCGCCGCGGAGCGCATGCAGCAGCTGTTCGCCGAGCAGCTGGGCCCGGTGATCGCCCGACTCGTCGCCGACCCGGACGACGCCCCCCGACGCGCGGGGCTCGTCGCGACGCAGATGATCGGGCTGGCCGTGTGCCGGTACGTCCTGCGCCTGCCCCCGGTCGTCGCACTGGGTCGCGACGAGATCGTGGCGTGGCTGGGCCCGACGGTGCAGAGATACGTGACCGCCGAGGACGCCTAGCGACCAGATGCCCGCCGGAGGACCGGCCCGGGCAGGCTGCGATCAGACCTCGGACTGGATGCCGGCGAGCAGCTGCTTGGCGGCGACGATGCGCTGCACCTGGTTGGTGCCCTCGTAGATCTGGGTGATCTTGGCGTCGCGCATCATCCGCTCGACCGGGTAGTCACGGGTGTAGCCGTAGCCGCCGAGCGCCTGGACCGCGTCGGTCGTGACCTGCATGGCGGTGTCGGAGGCGAAGCACTTCGCGGAGGCGCCGAAGAAGGTGAGGTCCTTGTCCCCACGCTCGGAGCGCCCGGCCGCTGCATAGGTGAGCTGCCGCGCCGCCTCGACCTTCATCCCCATGTCGGCCAGCATGAACTGCAGCCCCTGGAAGTCCGCGACCGGACGGCCGAACTGCTGGCGTTCCTGCACGTAGCCGAGCGCGTGGTCCAAGGCTCCCTGCGCGATGCCCACCGCCTGCGCGGCGATCGTGACCCGGGTGTGGTCGAGCGTGCGCATCGCCGTGGCGAAGCCGGCGCCCGCCTCGCCGACGATCCGGTCGGCGGGGATCCGCACGTCGTCGAGGTAGACCTCGCACGTCGGCGAGCCCTTGATGCCGAGCTTCTTCTCCGGCGCCCCGAACGAGACGCCCTCGTCGGACCTCTCGACGACGAACGCGGAGATCCCCCTGCTGCCCGCCGAGGGGTCGGTGACCGCGAAGACCGTGTAGAACTCGGACACGCCCGCGTTGGTGATCCAGCGCTTCACACCGTTGAGCACCCACGCGTCGCCGTCTCGCACCGCCCGGGTCCGCATGGCCGCGGCATCGCTTCCGGCCTCCGGCTCGGACAGGCAGTACGAGAAGGAACCCTCCCCGGATGCGACCTTCGGAAGGTAACGCTGCTTGAGCTCCGCAGAACCGGCCAGCATCAGCGGCATCGTGCCCAGCTTGTTCACGGCCGGGACCAGCGACGACGAGGCACACGCCCGGGCGACCTCCTCGATCACCAGGCAGGTCGCCAGCGCATCCGCACCGGCACCGCCGTACTCCTCGGGGATGTGCGGCGCGTGGAAGTCGGACGCCACGAGGGCGTCGTACGCGGCCTGCGGGAACGCGGCGTTCTCGTCGGCGTCCGCGGCGTGCGGAGCCACCTTGTCGTCGCACACGGCGCGGACGGCGGCCCGGATCGCCCGGTGCTCCTCGGACAGCGCAAACAGGGGGTACTCGTCAGTCACATGGCGCATCATAGGGCCGCCCGGCCGACCCCGGACCTTCATGTGACGGACACCGCAGCGGCGCCTCGGCGGAGCGGCCGGCCGTAGCATCAGGGCATGACGGACGGGCAGGCTGACGGCCGCCCTCGGCTCACGGTGATCGGGTGTGGCTACCTGGGTGCCACGCACGCGGCGTGCATGGCCGAGCTGGGTTTCGAGGTGCTGGGTGTCGACGTCGACGTCGAACGGGTGAAGAGCCTGTCGGCGGGGCGGCTGCCGTTCTTCGAGCCCGGCCTGGCCGAGCTGCTGTCCGCGCAGGTCGAGTCGGGGCGGCTGCGCTTCACCACCTCCTACGCCGAGGCCGCCGACTTCGGTGACGTGCACTTCGTATGCGTGTCCACCCCGCAGCGCGCCGGTGACTTCGCCGCCGACGTCTCCCGGCTGGACGCGGTGGTGACCGACCTGGCCCCGCTGCTGGACCGGCCGTGCGTGGTGGTCGGCAAGTCGACGGTGCCGGTGGGCACCGCGGAACGCATGCGGCAGCGGCTCCGGCAGCTGGCACCGGCCGGCGACGCGGTGGCGCTGGCCTGGAACCCCGAGTTCCTGCGCGAGGGCCACGCCATCGACGACACCGTCGCCCCCGACCGGCTGGTGCTCGGCCTCGCCGGCGGCGACGACCCGACCACCGAGCAGACCCTGCGCGCGGTCTACACCGGCCCGATCGCCGCAGGCAGCCCGGTGGTCGTGTGCGACCTGGCCACCGCGGAGCTGGTCAAGGTCGCCGCCAACGCCTTCCTCGCCACCAAGGTCTCGTTCATCAACGCGATGGCCGAGCTGTGCGAGGCCGCCGGCGCCGACGTCACCCGGCTGGCCGAGGCCATCGGCCACGACGAGCGCATCGGCCGGCGCTTCCTCAACGCCGGCCTCGGCTTCGGCGGCGGCTGCCTGCCCAAGGACATCCGCGCCTTCATGGCCCGCGCCGGCGAGCTCGGCGCCGGCGACGCGCTCACCTTCCTGCGCGAGGTCGACGCCATCAACCAGCGCCGCCGCGCCCGGGTGGTCGACCTCGCCGGCGAGCTGCTCGACCGGCCCTGGCCCGGCGCCCGCATCGCCGTGCTCGGTGCCGCCTTCAAGCCGCACTCCGACGACATCCGCGACTCCCCCGCGCTCAACGTCGCCGGCCGGATGCACCTGCTCGGCGCCCACGTCACCGTCCACGACCCCAAGGCGATGCCCAACGCCCGCCGCACCTGGCCCACCCTGGCCTACGCCGACACCATCGACGACGCCTGCGCCGGCGCTCACCTCGTGCTCCTCGCCACCGAGTGGCCACAGTTCCGCGAGCTCGACCCCGCCGCGCTCGCCACCCTGGTCGACACCCCCGCGCTCGTCGACGCCCGCAACTGCCTCGACCCCACCCGTTGGCGCGCCGCCGGCTGGACCTACCGGGCACTCGGCCGCCCCTGAGCGCAGTTTCTGAGATGCTGCGCCCATGAGCGACCGTTGGGGCGACGACGAGACCGTGCGCTGGCTCCTCGAGGAGTGCCGGACCTGGGCCGTGGTCGGGCTGGGCGACAACCCCTTCCGGCCCGCCTACCGGGTCGCGCGTTTCCTGCAGGGCCACGGGAAGCAGGTCGTGCCCATCCACCCCTCGGCGCGCACCGTGCTGGACGAGCGCGGGTTCGCGCGGCTGGCCGACGTGCCGTTCACCATCGACTGCGTCGACGTGTTCCGCCGCTCCGACGAGGCGGGCCAGCACGCCGACGAGGCGGTCGCGATCGGCGCGCGGGCGGTGTGGTTCCAGCTCGGCGTCGTCGACGAGAAGGCCTACCGCCGTACGGTCGATGCCGGTGTCGACATGGTCATGGACCGCTGCCCGGTCATCGACTGGCCGCTGCTGGGCCCGACCGCGTAGGCGCCGCCTACCCGGCTCAGGGCTACAGGTCGCCAGCCGCCTGGCGGACGGCTGCCCCCTTGCCGCGGGCGAGGTCGGCCAGACCCTCCTGGAACTCCACCATCCGTCGCCGCAGCTCAGCGTCGGAGGCGGCCAGGATGCGCACCGCGAGCAGGCCGGCGTTGCGTGCGTTGCCGACCGCCACCGTCGCGACCGGCACCCCTGCCGGCATCTGCACGATCGAGAGCAGCGAGTCCATCCCGTCGAGGTACCGCAACGCCACGGGTACGCCGATCACGGGCAGGGGCGTGACCGAGGCGAGCATCCCCGGTAGGTGCGCAGCGCCACCCGCGCCGGCGATCAGCACCTGCAGGCCGCGGTCCGCCGCCGAGGCGCCGTACTCGAGCATCTCGGTCGGCATCCGGTGCGCCGAGACGACGTCGGCCTCGAAAGGCACGTCGAACTCGCGCAGCGCGGTGGCGGCGGCCTCCATCGTGGGCCAGTCGGAGTCCGACCCCATGACGATGCCGACCCGAGCCGCCGTGCCGGTCACGGTCTCGTCGCTCATCTCGGCGTCCTCACTGCTCGTCGGTCGGATGCTCGTCGGTGAGGTCGCCCCGCAACCAGCCGGCCGCGTGCCGGGCGCGCTCACGCACGTCGTCGAGGTCGTCGCCGTAGGCCGTGACGTGTCCGACCTTGCGGCCCGGCCGCACCTCCTTGCCGTAGAGGTGCACGCGCAGCGCGGGGTCGCGGGCGAAGACGTGCGGGAACCCGTCGTGCAGGGCGCCCACCTCGCCGCCGAGCACGTTGACCATCACGGTCCAGGGTGCGCGCGCGGTCGGCGCCCCGAGCGGGAGGTCGAGCACCGCACGCAGGTGGTTCTCGAACTGCGACGTCACCGCGCCGTCGATGCTCCAGTGCCCGGTGTTGTGCGGCCGCATCGCCAGCTCGTTGACCAGCACCCGGTTGTCGCCGACCTGGAACATCTCGACCGCCAGGATGCCGACGACGTCGAGCTCGCCGGCGATCCGCAGGGCGACGTCCTGGGCGGCGTCGGAGAGAGCCACCGACATGCCCGGGGCCGGAGCCACGACCTCGACGCAGACGCCGTCACGCTGCACCGACTCCACCACCGGGTAGACCGCGCACTGGCCCGACGGCGCCCGGGCCACGAGCACGGACAGCTCGCGGAGGAAGTCGACCCGCTCCTCGGCCAGGATGGCGGCGCCCGGTGCGCGGTCGGCCGCCAACACCTTCGCGGCCTCGTCGGCGGAGTGGACGAGCCAGACGCCCTTGCCGTCGTACCCGCCGCGGGTGGTCTTGCAGACCACGGGGAAGCCCCCGACCTCGCGGGCGAAGTCCTCGACATCGGAGGTGCTCTCCACGACCCGGTTGAGCGGGCAGGGCACGCCGATCTCGGAGAGTCGCCGGCGCATCACACCCTTGTCCTGTGCGTGCACGAGCGCGTGCGGACCGGGACGGCAGGCCACGCCGTCCTCCCCCAGCGCGCGCAGGTGCTCGGTCGGCACGTGCTCGTGGTCGAACGTCACCACCGCGCAGCCGTCGACCACCTTGCGCAGCGTGTCGAGGTCGCGGTAGTCACCGACGATGCGATCGGGCACGACCTGCGAGGCAGAGTCGGCGGAACCGTCGGCCAGCAGCCGCAGTGGGATGCCGAGGCCGATCGCTGCCTGCTGCATCATCCGCGCGAGCTGGCCGCCGCCGACGACGCCTACCTGGATACTCACCCGGGAAGGGTATCGAGGCAGGCGACTAGGCTGTCCGCGGTCCCCATCCCTCGACCCGTTCCCCCGACCTCGCCCCTCGACCAAGGTGTGCCCGTGGCCGCTGTCACCTCCCGCTTCCGCCGGCTGGCCGACGAACTGGTGAAGTTCGGCCTGGTCGGCGTGCTGGCGTTCGTGGTCGACGTGGGCGTGTTCAACCTGTTGCGCTACGAGGGCACCGACTGGACCGGTCTGCTCGCCCACAAGCCGGTGACCGCCAAGGTGATCTCGGTGGCGGTGGCGACGACCGTCGCCTACTTCGGCAACCGGCACTGGACCTGGCGGGACCGCTCCCGCCGTGGGACCTCGCGGGAGATCACGGCGTTCTTCCTGCTCAACGGCATCGGCATGGCGATCGCGGTGCTGTGTCTCGCGGTGTCGCACTACCTGCTCGGCTTCACCAGCGCGCTTGCCGACAACATCGCGGCCAACGGCGTCGGACTGGCGCTGGGTACGGCGTTCCGGTTCTGGTCCTACCGCACCTACGTGTTCGTACGTGCCGACTCGGTCGAGATCGAGCCACGCGGCGGGGACGTCTCGAAGCGCAGACCCTGACCACGCACCGTAGTGATGTAGCGGGGTGCGTCGGCGCGGTCACCGAGCTTGCGACGCAGCCACCCGACGTGCACGTCGATCGTCTTCGTCGAGGTCCAGAACGTCGTGTGCCAGACCTCGTGCATCAGCTGCTCACGGCTGACGATCCGTCCCGCGTTACGCACCAGCGTGTGCAGCAGGTCGAACTCCTTGGCGGTGAGCTCAAGCTTCCGTCCGGCGAGATGCGCTGTCCTGTTGACAGCATCGATCTCGACGTCCTGGGCCCGGCACATGCGGATAAGGTTAAGGGCGCCCGGGCCAGCGCGGACGCCTTTTCTCGTTGAAGGCCGCGACTCCCTCCGCGCGGTCGGCCGAGAAGGCCGTCGCGCGCCAGCACCCGTCCTCGATGTCGAGACTGCTGCTCAGGTCGACACCGAGTCCCTGTCGCATCGCCGTCTTGGCGTTGCGCACACCGACCGGCGAGTGGCCCGCGACAGTGGCGGCGAGCTCGAGTGCGGTCGAGCGGTGCTCCCCGGTCGGAGTGCATCGATCCACGAACCCCATTTCGCTACCCTCCGTAGCCGAGACGCGCCGGGTCGTGAAGACGAGGTCAGCGGCCCGGTTCCAACCGATCCGCCGCGTCAGCAGCTGCGTGCCGCCGCCACCGGGGATGACGCCGACGCTCACCTCGGGCAGCGCGAAGACCGCGGTCTCGTCGGCCACGATCAGATCACAGGACAGAGCGATCTCGAACCCGCCGCCGAGCGCGTACCCGTGGACGGCCGCGATCGTCGGCACCGGCAGGTTGAGCACGCCGCTGTACGCACGGCGCGCAACCGGTCGCTGGGCCATCAGCTCGGCGTCGCTGAAGGAGTTGCGCTCCTTCAGGTCGGCGCCCACGCAGAACGCCTTCTCGGCGGAGGACGAGACGACCACGACGCGCACGTCCGAGTCGTCGGCGAGCTCGCGGGTGGCCTCGGCCAGCGACTGCGCCTGCCGCGTGGAGATGGCGTTCATCGCCTCCGGGCGATCGAGCACGAGCTCGGCCACGAAGTCGTGCCGTTCGACGCGCACACCGGGATGCTCAGTCATGGCGAGGAGACTACGACGCCCTGCCGGTCGCGACTCAGCGGGTACGCCGGACCGCGAGCGGCTCGACCGAGCCGAATCCCCGCAGCGGGCGCGGCGGCAACGGCTGCACCGAGAACCGATCGCGCGGCAGCCGTGCCGAGGTGTCCTTGTCGATGATCACCCGGTTGCGGCGAGCGACCGTCGTCAACCGGGCGGCGAGGTTGACGGCAGGGCCGTAGACGTCACCCATCCGGGTGATGACCGGGCCGCTGGACATGCCCACCCGCACGTCGGGCAGCGCACGGTCGGCTGCGATGGTGTCGACGATCTGCAGCGCGGTCTCCACACACGCGGTGGCGTTCTCGTTGACGAACAGGACGGAGTCGCCGAGCGTCTTGATCACCCGGCCGCCCAGGGAGGCGACCAGGTCCGCGGCCTTGGACTCGAAGCTCTCGACGAGGTCGCCGAGGGAGACCTCGTCGAGACCGTTCGACAGGCTGCTGAAGGCGACCAGGTCCGCGAACCCCACCGAGAGCTGGGCGGTGTGCAGGTCTTCGTCCGCCGCACCGAGCGCCTCGACGCGCGCGACGGCCGCGGCCAGGTGGCGCCGCCAGGCATAGACCAGCAGCTGCTCGAACATGGGGCCGATCTCGTCGACCATCTCGATCGCCGCAGTGAGCCGGCTGCCGGTCCCCTCCGGCCCCGCCTCGATGTCCTCCACCCGCTCGGTGAGCGTCGCGACCTGCCAGTCCGCCAGTCGGGCCATCGTCTGCCCCACCGCACGGGTCAGCCGCACGGCGGTCTCGAAGTCGATCGTGTCGCTCTCCACCGCCTTGGACAGCTGCTGCAGGGCAACCTGGTCGGCATCGTTGAAGGCCGGTGCCTCACCGGCGTCGGGGAAGCCGAGGGCCCGCCACAGCCGGCGCGCCTGTGCGAGTGACACTCCGGCGGAGTCGGCCACCTCGTCACTCGTGTGCAGCGGCTCCTGCCCGAGGATGCGGCGCTCGAGCTCCTCGCGGGCAGGGGGCACCGGCTGCTCCGGATGGCTCATCGGTGGCCCGTCCCGCCGGAGGTGCCGCCGGCGTGGTCGTCGTACTCGTCGTCGCCGAACAGCAGCTCGGTGACCGTCAGGTGCAACCGCTCCACGTCGGGCACGTCCGGCAGCCTGACCTGGCCGTGCTCGCTGGCGGCACTGATCACCAGGGTGCCGCAGCCGAGCAGGCGGTCGAGGAGCTGCCGCTCGTAGGACACGTCATGGATCCGCCGTAGCGGGAGGTCATGGCCCCGCCGGGTGAGGATGCCGCGCCGGGTGATCAGGCGCCGGTTGGTCACCGTGTAGGACGCGGTGAGCCATTCGAGGAAGGGCCTGAGCACCCACATCGCGGCCGCCACGATCGCGATCGCGGCGACGATCCAGCGCAACCATGCCTGGTCGGAGGGCACGAGCGCCGCGAGGAAGCCCGCGAAGCCGCTGATCACGATGAAGACGACGATCGGGACCACCAACGCCTTGGCGTGCGTGCGCGTGCTCACCACGACCCGCTCGCCGTCGCCGAGCCGTTTCGGGGAGACTCCCATGGCCTCGATCCTCCTCCCAACCGTCCGTGCCGATCGTGTCATGTGTCACCTGACGACGCATTCTCCCGTGCGGTGTCGACAGGTCGTCGCCGGTCACCGCACGTGGGTGACGTCGCCCGCCCCGACCGCGACCTCGCCGCCGCCCGTCGCGACGACGAGGCGCCCGTCGTCGTCGATCCGCACCGCGCGACCCTCCACGGGCCCGCCCACCGGCACCTCGATCCGCACGTCACGGCCCAGCGTCGCGCAGCGCGAGGTGTAGGCGTCGGCGAGACCGCTGCGGGCGTCGCCGGAGGCCGCGAGCCAGGCGTCGTACAACGCCGCGAAGACCCGGAGGAACTCCCGCAGGACGACGGTGCGGTCCGCCGACTCGACACCCTCGAGGAGCAGCGAGGTGGCCGCCGGAACCGGCCGCTCCTCGGCTCGTAGCGTGACGTTCAGGCCGAGACCGACGACGGCGGCGGGGCCCGCCGGCGAGTCCACCCGCTCCAGCAGGATGCCGGCGAGCTTGCGCCCGTCGACGAGCACGTCGTTGGGCCACTTCAGCCCGGGCGCCAGGTCACTGACCCGTTGCACCGCCTCGACCACGGCCACCCCGGTGAGCAGCGGCAGCCACGGCCACGCGTCGGGGGCGACACCGACCGGGCGCAGCAGCACCGACACCGTGAGACCGGAGCGGGGTGGCGCGGCCCACGTGCGTCCGAGCCTCCCCCGGCCGCCGACCTGGGACTCGGCAACGAGCACGAGACCTTCTGCGGCGCCGGCCCGCGCACGCTCGGCCACGTCGGCGTTGGTGGAGGCCGTCTCGTCGACCACCACGACCTCACGCCACCGCGAGCCCGGCCGCACCAGTGCCCGCTCCAGCGCCGCTCGGTCGAGCGGTGGTCGGTCCAGGTCACCGAACACGGAGTCCATGCGCAGAACGGTACGGCTAGTCTGAGCGACGTGACTGACGACGCCGCTGCTGACCAGACTGCCAACGGCCCCGCGATCGACATCCACACCACGGCGGGCAAGCTGGCCGACCTCGACCTGCGTCTGGACGAGGCCATCCACGCCGGCTCGGCGCGCGCGGTGGAGAAGCAGCACGCCCGGGGCAAGCTGACCGCCCGCGAGCGGGTGCACAAGCTGCTCGACGAGGGATCCTTCGTGGAGCTCGACGAGCTCGCCCGGCATCGCTCGACCAACTTCGGGATGCAGAACAACCGCCCCTACGGCGACGGGGTCGTGACCGGCTACGGCACGATCGACAGCCGGCAGGTGTGCGTGTTCGCGCAGGACTTCACCGTCTTCGGTGGGTCGCTCGGGCAGGTCTACGGCGAGAAGATCTGCAAGGTGATGGATCTCGCGGTCAAGACCGGATGCCCGGTGATCGGCATCAACGAGGGCGCCGGTGCCCGCATCCAGGAGGGCGTCGTGTCGCTCGGCCTGTACGGCGAGATCTTCCGTCGCAACGTGCACGCCTCCGGTGTGGTGCCGCAGATCAGCCTGATCATGGGTGCGTGCGCCGGCGGTCACGTCTACTCGCCGGCCGTCACCGACTTCACCGTGATGGTCGACGGCACCTCCAACATGTTCATCACCGGCCCGGACGTGATCAAGACCGTCACCGGCGAGGACGTCACGATGGAGGAGCTCGGCGGCGCCCGCGCCCACAACACCCGCAGCGGCAACGCGCACTACATGGCCCACGACGAGGACGACGCGCTCGACTACGTCAAGACGCTGCTGTCCTACCTGCCGCAGAACAACCTCGACCACCCGCCGGTGTGGGACAACGCCGATCTCGGGCCCAGCGGAGACCTCGAGATCACCGACGACGACCGCGCGCTCGACACGCTGATCCCGGACTCCCCCAACCAGCCGTACGACATGCACACCGTCATCGAGGGGGTGCTCGACGAGGGCGAGTTCCTCGAGGTGCAGCCGCTGTTCGCGCCCAACATCGTCGTCGGCTACGGCCGCGTCGAGGGGCACTCGGTCGGCATCGTCGCCAACCAGCCGATGCAGCTGGCCGGCACGCTCGACATCGACGCCTCCGAGAAGGCCGCGCGGTTCGTGCGTACCTGCGACGCGTTCAACATCCCCGTCCTCACCTTCGTCGACGTACCCGGCTTCCTGCCCGGCACCGACCAGGAGTGGAACGGCATCATCCGCCGTGGGGCCAAGCTGATCTACGCGTACGCCGAGGCCACCGTGCCGCTGGTCACGGTGATCACCCGCAAGGCCTACGGTGGCGCCTACGACGTGATGGGCTCCAAGCACCTCGGCGCCGACATCAACGTCGCCTGGCCCACCGCACAGATCGCGGTGATGGGCGCACAGGGCGCGGTCAACATTCTCTACCGGAAGGAGCTCGCCGCTGCTGACGACGCCGACGCCCGCCGCGCCGAGCTCATCACGGAGTACGAGGACACGCTGGCGAATCCCTACCAGGCCGCCGAGCGCGGGTACGTCGATGCCGTGATCGCACCCCACGAGACGCGCACCGAGATCATTCGCTCTCTTCGTCTGCTCCGGGAGAAGCGAGAGACCCTGCCCCCGAAGAAGCACGGGAACATTCCGCTGTGACACCCATCGAACCGCCCACACCCGACGACACCCCACCGCCCGACCGGAGCACACCACTGCTGCGCGTCATCAAGGGCGACCCCACACCCGAAGAGGTCGCAGCCCTCGTCGCCGTCGTGACCGCACGCGCGGCCGGGGCCGCCGCCACCCGCGAGACCCCACGTCGCACGCGGTCCGAGTGGGCGGCGAACCACCGCAAGCTCCGCCGGACCCACCGCCCCGGTCCCGGTGCATGGCGAGCGGCGGCGCTGCCATGACGGCGGATCCGACGCTGCCGGTGGTCTACCTCCACATCGGCACGCCGAAGAGCGGGACGAGCTACCTGCAGCGGCTGCTCGCCGAGAACCGGGCCGAGCTCGAGCAGCAGGGTCTGCTGCGGCCGGGCGACGGCTTCTCCGAGCACGCCGACGCCGTGCGTCAGCTGCTGAGGTGGGACCCGCGGCGGGAGCAGGACCCGGTCCCCTGGTCGTGGCGTCGGCTCGCCGACCACTCCCGGCAGTGGCCCGGCGGCAAGGTCGTGATCTCGATGGAGTGGATGGCCAGCCTTCGCCCCGAGCAGGCGAAATCTGCCGTCGAGGCCTTCGCCCCGTGTCGGGTGGAGGTGATCTGCACCGCACGCGATCTCGCCCGGAACGTGCCGGCGGCCTGGCAGGAGCGCATGCAGAACGGTTTCGCGTGGTCGTGGCAGGAGTTCCTCGAGGCGGTCACCACCGAGGACCTGGAGCGCTACCCTGCCGCCTCGATGTTCTGGCGCGCCCAGGACACCGCCGACATCGTCCGGCGGTGGCAGGAGCTCGTGCCGCCCAAGAGCTTCCACCTGGTCACCGTGCCGGCAGCCGGTGCCGATCCGCGGCTCCTCGGCGATCGCTTCGCCGAGGTCCTCGGCGTGGACGCCTCACGTCTGGCCCCTCCGCCGCGGGCGAACGAGTCGCTGGGACGCGCGTCCGCCCATCTCCTGTGGCACGTCAACCGGCGGATCCAGGAGCAGGGCCTGGAACGCCGCACCTACCTGCAGTTCATCAAGGCCGACCTGTCCAAGTCGGTCCTCGCTCAGCGCCGCGGCCTCGAGGACCCACTCGTGCTGCCCGAGCAGCACCGCGACTGGGCCGACCAGCGCGCGCGTCGGATGGTCGACGAGCTGCGCGAGCTCGACGTCATCGTCCACGGCGAGCTCGAGGACCTGCTGCCCGTTCCGTACACGGGCCCCGACGTGGGACAGGGTGAACCGCAGCTCGAGGATCTCTTCGCGGCGGCCGTCGACGGTTTCGCCGGGCTGGCCGCGGTCGGCAGCGAGGCGGCCAGCGCCCGGGTGCGGGAGACCCGACGGCTCCGGCGGCAGGTCCGTCGGCTCGAGGATCAGCTGGCGACTGCTCCGTCGCTGCGGGCCCGTGCGGGGCATCTCGTCCGGCGCACTCTCGGAGACGGTGCGGCCACCAGGCTTGCGCGCGGTCTGTCGCGAGGCTCCCGCCGGTGAACGCAGCCGCCCCTCGCCGCGTGGACGAGCTCGCCGACGCCTTCGTCGACGAGTACGCCGCCCTGTCGCCCAATGACGCCACCTACCTCGGCATCGCGGGTCACGACGACCGGCTCACCGACTACTCCCCAGCAGGGTTCGCAGCACGCGACGCGCTGGTTCGCCGTACCCTCGCCACGCTCGCGCAGCTCGCACCGGTCGACGATCGCGAGGCGGTCGCCCGCGAGGCGATGATCGAGCGGCTCGGGCTGCAGGCGGAGGAGTACGCCGCGGGCATGACCCAGAGCGGGCTGAACGTGATCGCCAGCCCCTTGCAGGACCTGCGCATGGTCTTCGACCTGATGGACACCTCCACGCCTGACGGCTGGGTCAACGTCCTGGCGCGGCTGCGCGCCGTGCCGGCCGCGCTGGAGGGCTACCGGCAGACCCTGCTCGCCTGCGCCGACGAGGGGCAGGTCGCGGCCCGCCGGCAGGTCGAGGCGTGCGCCGCGCAGTGTGCCTCGTGGACCGACCGGGCCAAGGACGGCGGCGACTTCTTCGACCGGCTGCTGGCCACCGGTCCGGGCGGGGCCGAGCTCACCGAGGCCGCGGACCGGGCGCGGCGGGCGTTCGCCGGCTTCGGGCGTTTCCTGGCTGAGGACCTGGCCGCGAAGGCTCCGGAGAAGGACGCGGTGGGGCGCGAGCGGTACCAGCTGGCCTCGCGGTCCTTCCTCGGCGCCACGATCGACCTCGAGGAGACCTACGCATGGGGCTGGCGCGAGCTCGCCCGCATCGAGGAGGAGATGGCCGAGGTCGCCGACCGGCTCGTGCCGGGCGGAGGCGTGGACGACGCCGTCAAGGCCCTGGAGTCGGACCCTGCCCGCCGGGTCGAGGGCAAGGAAGCCTTCCGTGACTGGATGCAGCAGCTGGCCGACCGGGTGCTCGACGAGCTCGCGGGACGGCACTTCGACATCCCCGAGCCGATTCGGCGGATCGAGTGCTGCATCGCCCCCACCAACGACGGCGGCATCTACTACACCGCCCCGAGCGAGGACTTCAGCCGGCCGGGTCGGATGTGGTGGGCGGTGCCCGACGGGGTGACGTCCTTCTCGACCTGGAAGGAGGTCACGACGGTCTTCCACGAGGGCGTGCCGGGTCACCACCTGCAGGTCGCGCAGACCGCGTACCGGTCCGAGCTGCTCAACCGGTGGCAGCGGCTGATGTGCTTCGTCTCCGGACACGGTGAGGGCTGGGCCCTCTACGCCGAGCGGCTCATGCAGGATCTCGGTTACCTCGACGACCTCGGTGACCGCCTGGGGATGCTCGACGCCCAGGCATTCCGCGCGGTCCGGGTGGTGATCGACATCGGCATGCACCTGGAGCTGCAGATACCGGCCGACAACCCGTTCGGCTTCCATCCCGGTGAGACGTGGACGCCCGAGCTCGGTTTCGAGTTCATGACCGAGCACTGCCGGGTCGAGGAGGACTTCCTGCGCTTCGAGCTCGACCGCTACCTCGGCTGGCCGGGCCAGGCTCCGTCGTACAAGGTCGGTGAGCGGATCTGGCTGCAGGCCCGCGACGAGATCCGGCAGCAGCAGGGCGACGCCTTCGACCTCAAGGCGTTCCACCGTGCCGCGCTCGACCTCGGCTGCCTCGGGCTCGACCCGTTCGTCGCAGCCCTCCGGCAGACTGCGGCCGCCTTGCCGGGATCCGACACGGACGGCGGGCCGTGACCGAGCCGACCAGACCCCGCCTCGTGCTCGCGTCGGCCTCGCCGGCGCGTCTCGCGACTCTGAGGGCGGCGGGGTGCACTCCCGAGGTGATCGTCTCCGAGGTCGACGAGAGCCGGGTGGAGGCGAGCAAGGCGGCCGACGTCGCGCTCGAGCTCGCCGAGCGCAAGGCGGCCGACGTGGCCGCCCGGGTGAGCAACGCCGTCGTCGTGGGCTGTGACTCGGTGCTCGAGCTCGACGGGCAGGTGCACGGCAAGCCGGCGTCTGCGGAGGAGGCGGTCGCGCGGTGGCGCCGGATGCGAGGCTGCACAGGGGTGCTGCACACCGGACACTGTGTGCTCGACACCACGACCGGTCGACGGGCAGCGGGAACCGGCTCCACGTCGGTCGAGTTCGCGGACGTCACCGACGCCGAGATCGACGCCTACGTCGCCAGTGGCGAGCCGTTGCGGGTCGCCGGCGCCTTCACCATCGACGGCCTCGGGGGCGCGTTCGTGCGGCGGATCGAGGGTGACCCGCACAATGTCGTCGGGCTCTCGCTGCCACTCCTGCGTGACCTTCTCGCCGAGCTCGGGATGCGCTGGACCGACCTCTGGTCCTGATTCGTCTGCGGTCACCCCACCGGAAAACCCGGAGCGGGCGCAGACGAATCGGGGCTCACTCCACGGGGAGGCCGAGGCCGCGGGCGATGAGCATCCGCTGCACCTCCGACGTACCCTCGCCGATCTCGAGCACCTTGGCGTCGCGGTAGAAGCGCGCGACGGGGTACTCCTCCATGAAGCCGTAGCCACCGAACACCTGGGTGGCGATCCGCGTCGCGGTGACCGCGGCCTCGGTGGCGTGCAGCTTCGCGATCGCGGCCGCCTCCTTGAACTCCTTCACCGACCCGCCGGCGTCCTTGATCGCAGCCGCCTTGTAGGTCAGCAGCCGCGAGGTCTCTGCCATCACCCGCAGGTCCGCGATCTGGAACGCGAGCCCCTGCTTGCGTCCGATCGGGCCTCCGAAGGTGGTGCGCTCCAGGGAGTACTGCACCGACAGGTCGAGGCATGCCTGGATGCAGCCCACCGCGAGCGCCGCGATGGCGACCCGGCCGTCGTCGAGCGTGGCGAGGAACTGCGCGAAGCCGCGCCCCCGCTCGCCGAGCAGGTTGCCCTCGGGCACCCGGCAGTCGACGAAGGTGAGCGGGTGGGTGTCGGAGGCGTGCCAGCCGAGCTTGTTGTAGGCGGGCTCGACGGTGAAGCCGGGGGTGCCGTTGGGCACGATGATCGTCGAGATCTCCGGCTTGCCGTCGGCGGTCCGGCCGGTGCGGGCGGTCACCGTCACGCACGAGGTGATGTCGGAGCCGGAGTTGGTGATGAACTGTTTCGAGCCGTTGACGACCCACTCCCCGCCGACGAGCTCGGCCCTGGTCCTCGTGGCGCCGGCGTCCGAGCCCGCGCCGGGCTCGGTCAGCCCGAAGCCGGCCAGCCTCTCCCCCGCGACCAGATCGGGCAGCCAGGTCTGCTTCTGCTCCTCCGTGCCGAAGGTGAGGATCGGGTTGATGCCGAGCCCGACACCGGCCTCGAGCGTGATGCCCATGGACTGGTCGACCCGCCCGATCTCCTCGATCGCGACGCAGAGGCTGGTGAAGTCACCGTCGGCACCGCCGTACTCCTCCGGTGCGGTCAGCCCGAACAGTCCGAGCTTGCCCATCTGGTGCACGACGTCGACCGGGAAGTGGTGATTGCGGTCCCACTCCTCCACGTGCGGAGCGATCTCGGCCTCCGCGAACTCGCGCACGCTGCGGCGGAACTCCTCGTGCTCGCGGCTCAACTCGAAGCTCGACATCGGCGCTGGTCCTCCACTCGGATCTGCTTTACGCTTACGTAAACGTAAGGCTAACCCTGTGGAGTGGGAGAGCGCAATGGAGACCTGGTCGATCACCGACCTCGCCGAGGAGTACGACGTCACGCTGCGCACGATCCGGTTCTACGAGGACCGCGGCCTGCTCTCACCCGAGCGCCGCGGCACGACCCGCGTCTTCCACGCCCGCGACCGCATCCGGCTCGGGCTGATCCTGCGCGGCAAGCGGCTCGGCTTCTCCCTCGACGAGATCGCCACGATCGTGAACATGTACGACGCCGAGCCCGGCGAGGTGGGGCAGCTGCACTACTTGATCGAGCAGATCCAGAGCAGACGGCTCGAGCTCGAGCAGCGCCGCAAGGACATCGACGACACCCTCGCCGAGCTCGACCAGGTCGAGCGGCGCTGTCACGAGGACCTGCGGCGGCTGGAGGGATAGCCTTTCGGCCCATGCGCTATGCCATCACCGGAGCCACGGGGTTCGTGGGCGGCGCGGTCGCCCGCCGGCTCAGGACAGAGGGGCACGAGGTCGTCGCCCTCGTGCGCGAGCCTCGGCGCGCGAACGACCTCACCGCCCTCGGCGTCGACCTGGTGAAGGGCGACCTCGACGCCGCCCGCGCCCTGACCCAGCTCTGCGACGGCGTGGACGGGCTCTTCCACGTCGCGGGGTGGTACAAGGTCGGCAGCGCGGCGCCCGAGGAAGGCTGGCGGGTCAACGTGGCCGGCACCCGCCACGTGCTCGCAGCGGCCGAGCGCGCCGGCGTGCCGCGTCTCGTCCACACCAGCACCCTGGCGGTGAACTCCGACACCCGGGGCCGCACGGTCGACGAGACCTACCGGTTCGAGGGCGAGCACCTGTCCGTGTACGACGCGACCAAGGCTCACGCGCACGACCTGGTCACCGCCGCGGCGGCACGGGGCGCCGCGATCGTCACGGTGATGCCCGGGCTGGTCTACGGGCCCGGGGACACCAGTCAGACCGGGGCGATGATCGCCGACGTCCTCGCCGGGAGGCGGCCGATGGTCCCCTCGGGCGGCATGTTCTGCTGGGCCGACGTCGACGACATCGCCGAGGGTCATCTGCGGGCGATGGACCGCGGCACGGTGGGCGAGTCCTACATGCTCGCCGGCGAGCCGGCCAGCCTGGCCGACGGCCTACGGCTGGCTGCCGAGCTGGCCGGCACCCCCGGCCCGATCGTCGTACCCGCTGCCGCGGTGCGCCTGTCCGAACGGCTCGTCGCTCCGATCGGACGGCACGTGCACCTGCCCGACAGCTACACGGCAGAGGCGATGCGGGCCTCCTTGGCGACCTACCTCGGCTCTCCGGAGAAGGCCCGGCGCGAGCTCGGCTGGACCTCCCGTCCGCTGCGCGAGGGGATGGCCGAGCTCGCTCTCGTCCACGCCAAGGGCTAGACGCCGCCGCGCACGACCGAGCGCTTAGACTCCGTGACAGCCGAAGGGAGCCGACGTGTCGAAGTCGTTGAGCAAGGTGCTGATCGCCAACCGCGGTGAGATCGCGGTACGGATCATCCGGGCCTGCAAGGACGCCGGGATCGGCAGTGTGGCGGTCTACGCCGAGCCGGACCGCGACGCGTTGCACGTGCGCCTGGCCGACGAGGCCTACGCACTGGGTGGTGCCACCCCTGGCGACTCGTACCTGTCGATCGACAAGATCATCGACGTGGCCGAACGGTCCGGGGCCGACTCGGTGCACCCGGGATACGGCTTCCTGGCCGAGAACTCCGACTTCGCGCAGGCGGTGACCGATGCCGGGCTGGTGTGGATCGGACCGCCGCCGTCGGCGATCGAGGCGCTCGGCGACAAGGTCCGCGCGCGACACATCGCGCAGAAGGTCGGTGCGCCGCTCGTCGCGGGTACGCCGGACCCGGTGGCGGGTGCGGACGAGGTCGTGACGTTCGCCCGCGAGCACGGGCTGCCGATCGCGATCAAGGCGGCCTTCGGCGGCGGCGGGCGCGGACTCAAGGTCGCCCGTTCCGAGGACGAGGTCGCCGAGCTGTACGAGTCGGCGGTGCGCGAGGCGGTCGGCGCGTTCGGGCGCGGTGAGTGCTTCGTCGAGCGCTACCTGGACCGACCCCGACACGTCGAGACCCAGTGCCTGGCCGACCGGCACGGCAACGTCGTCGTGGTCTCCACCCGCGACTGCTCCCTGCAGCGGCGGCACCAGAAGCTGGTCGAGGAGGCGCCGGCCCCGTTCCTGTCGGCCGAGCAGAACGACACCCTGTACTCCGCCTCGAAGGCGATCCTCAAGGAGGCCGGGTACGTCGGAGCCGGCACCTGCGAGTTCCTCGTGGGCCAGGACGGCACCATCTCCTTCCTCGAGGTCAACACCCGGCTCCAGGTCGAGCACCCCGTCACCGAGCAGGTCACGGGCATCGACCTGGTCAGGGAGATGTTCCGCATCGCGGCCGGCGAGGAGCTCGGCTACGACGATCCCGAGATCGCGGGACACTCGATCGAGTTCCGCATCAACGCCGAGGACGCGGGCCGCAACTTCATGCCCGCGCCGGGCACCCTCACGCGCTGGCACGCACCGTCCGGCCCGGGCATCCGGCTCGACGGCGGCTACGACCAGGGCGAGACCGTGCCCGGCTCCTTCGACTCGCTGGTGGCGAAGCTGATCGTCAGCGGCACGTCGCGCGAGCAGGCCCTGCAGCGCTCCCGCCGCGCGCTCGACGAGTTCGTGGTCGGGGGAATGCCGACCGTGATCCCGTTCCACCGCGCCGTCGTCGACGACCCCGCCTTCACCGGCAAGGACTCCACGTTCTCGGTCTACACGAGCTGGATCGAGACCGACTTCGACAACCAGATCCCGCCGTACGACGCCGGCACCGCCGAGGCGCCCGAGGCCGAGGAGCGGGAGAAGGTGACGGTCGAGGTCGGCGGCAAGCGGCTCGAGGTGGTGCTCCCCGCCGGGCTCGGGGCGCTGGCCGGGGCCGGCGCGGCCCCCCAGAAGAAGCCGGCCAAGCGCGGCGGCAAGAAGGCCACCAGCTCGGTCAGCGGCGACTCACTGACCTCGCCGATGCAGGGCACGGTGGTCAAGGTCGCCGTGGCCGACGGTGACACCGTGACCGAGGGCGACCAGATCGTCGTCATCGAGGCGATGAAGATGGAGCAACCGCTCAACGCGCACAAGTCCGGCACCGTCACCGGTCTCAGCCTCGACGTGGGCGCCACCGTCACCGCCGGCCAGGTCGTCTGCGACCTCACCGACTGACATCACGATCGACCGCACGGGCGATCTTCGACCGCGCACCAGCCCGCGCGCGCACCAGATGCGCCCGCACGGTGAGTTCTCGGACGCACCTGCGGCTCGGGCCGCGCTGCGCGTGAGACAGGCGTCCCGCTCCGCGAGCACCGGCGATAGGGTTTCTGCGGACCACTCCTGACCTCTACCTCGTCGGAGGCCCCGTGTTCAGCAAGGTGCTCGTCGCCAACCGCGGCGAGATCGCAGTCCGCGCCTTCCGAGCGTCCTACGAGCTCGGTGCCAAGACCGTGGCGGTCTTCCCGCACGAGGACCGCGGGTCGGAGCACCGGCTGAAGGCGGACGAGAGCTACGAGATCGGCGCGCTGGGCCACCCGGTGCGCGCCTACCTCGACCACGAGGCGATCGTCGCGACCGCGCTCAGCGCCGGCGCCGACGCCGTCTACCCCGGATACGGGTTCCTCTCGGAGAACCCCGCGCTGGCAGAGGCCTGCGTCGAGGCCGGGCTCACCTTCGTCGGGCCGCCGGCCGACGTCCTGACCCTTACCGGCAACAAGGCGCGGGCGATCGAGGCCGCGCGGCGGGCGGGTGTGCCTGTGCTCGACAGCGTGCCTCCGTCGCGGGACGTCGACGAGATCCTGTCCGCCGCCGAGGGGATGACGTACCCGGTCTTCGTCAAGGCGGTCGCCGGCGGGGGCGGCCGCGGCATGCGCCGGGTCGACGACCCCGCTGAGCTGCGCGCCGCGGTCGACGCGGCGATGCGCGAGGCAGACGGGGCCTTCGGCGATCCCACGGTGTTCCTCGAGCAGGCGGTGGTCGAACCGCGGCACATCGAGGTGCAGATCCTCGCCGACGCCGAGGGCAACGTCATCCACCTCTTCGAGCGCGACTGCTCGGTCCAGCGACGGCACCAGAAGGTCGTCGAGATCGCCCCGGCACCCGACCTCGACCCCGACCTGCGCGAGCGCATCTGCGAGGACGCGGTGAGGTTCGCCAAGGCGATCGGCTACTGCAACGCGGGCACCGTGGAGTTCCTCGTCGACGCCGAGGGCCGGCACGTCTTCATCGAGATGAACCCTCGCATCCAGGTCGAGCACACGGTCACCGAGGAGATCACCGACGTCGACCTGGTCGCGGCGCAGCTGCGGATCGCCTCCGGCGAACGGCTCCCCGACCTCGGTCTGACCCAGGACCGGATCAGCATCCGCGGGGCCGCCCTGCAGTGCCGCATCACCACCGAGGACCCCGCCAACGGCTTCCGTCCCGACACCGGGCGGATCACGACGTACCGCTCCCCCGGCGGCGCGGGCGTGCGACTGGACGGCGGCACCACCTACACCGGCGCCGAGATCAGTGCGCACTTCGACTCGATGCTGTCCAAGCTCACCTGTCGCGGCCGCGACTTCGCGACGGCGGTCGACCGGGCGCGCCGGGCGCTCGCGGAGTTCCGCATCCGCGGGGTCTCCACCAACATCCCGTTCCTGCAGGCCGTCCTCGACGAGCCCGACTTCCGCGCCGGCCGGCTCAGCACGGCCTTCATCGAGCAGCACCCGCACCTGCTGACCGCGCGGTCGTCGGCCGACCGCGGCACCAAGCTGCTGAGCTACCTGGCCGACGTCACCGTCAACCAGCCCAACGGCTCGGTCCCGGCGACCCTCGACCCTGTCGACAAGCTGCCACCGATCGACCTCGACGCCCCGCCGCCGGACGGCTCCAAGCAGCTGCTCGAGGCGCTCGGCCCCGAGGGGTTCGCCGCGCGGCTGCGGGAGCAGAAGCGGGTGGCGGTCACCGACACCACGTTCCGCGACGCCCACCAGTCGCTGCTCGCGACCCGCGTGCGCACGCGCGACCTGGTCGCCGCGGCGGGCCACGTCGCACGGACCACCCCCCAGCTGTGGAGCGTGGAGGCGTGGGGCGGCGCCACCTTCGACGTCTCGCTGCGCTTCCTCGCGGAGGATCCTTGGGAGCGGCTGGCCAAGCTGCGGGAGGCGATGCCGAACCTGTGCCTGCAGATGCTGCTGCGCGGACGCAACACCGTCGGCTACACGCCCTACCCGACCGAGGTCACGCACGCCTTCGTCGAGGAGGCGGCCACCACCGGCATCGACGTCTTCCGCATCTTCGACGCGCTCAACGACGTGGAGCAGATGCGACCCGCGATCGAGGCCGTGCGCGGCACCGGCCGCGCCGTGGCCGAGGTCGCGCTGTGCTACACCGGTGACCTGGCCGGCCCGGACGAGCGCCTCTACACCCTCGACTACTACCTGCGGCTGGCCGAGCGGATCGTCGACGCAGGTGCGCACGTGCTCGCGATCAAGGACATGGCCGGTCTGCTCCGTGCCCCGGCGGCGCGCACCCTCGTCGGCGCGCTGCGCGAGCGCTTCGACCTGCCGGTGCACCTGCACACCCACGACACCGCCGGCGGGCAGCTGGCCACGCTGCTGGCCGCCATAGACGCCGGGGTGGACGCGGTCGACGGCGCCAGCGCGGCGCTGGCGGGTACGACCAGCCAGCCCCCGCTGTCAGCCCTGGTCGCCACCACCGACCACAGTGACCGTCCGACCGGGCTGGACCTGCAGGCGCTGTGCGACCTCGAGCCCTACTGGGAGGCCGTGCGCCGGATCTACGCGCCGTTCGAGTCCGGGCTCCCGGCGCCGACCGGCCGGGTCTACACCCACGAGATCCCTGGCGGCCAGCTGTCGAACCTGCGGCAGCAGGCGATCGCGCTCGGGCTCGGGGAGAAGTTCGAGCAGATCGAGAACATGTACGCCGCCGCCAACGCCATCCTCGGCAACATCGTCAAGGTGACGCCGTCGAGCAAGGTGGTGGGCGACCTCGCCCTGCACCTGGTCGCGGTCGGGGCCGACCCCGCCGAGTTCGAGGCCGATCCGTCGCGGTTCGACATCCCCGACTCCGTCGTCGGTTTCCTCGGCGGCGAGCTCGGTGACCCGCCGGGCGGATGGCCGGAGCCGTTCCGTGGCAAGGCGCTGGCGGGACGCAAGCCTCCGGTCCGCGTCGAGGAGCTCACCGACGAGCAGCGCCACGGGCTGGTGACCGCACGGCGCGAGACTCTCAACACGCTGCTGTTCCCTGGTCCGACGCGGGAGTTCCTCGACTCCCGCGAGCGGTTCAGCGACCTGTCGGTACTCCCGACCCGCGACTTCCTCTACGGCCTGCAGACCGGCGACGAGCACGACGTCTACCTGTCGGAGGGCAAGCGGCTGATCCTCGGCCTGCAGGCCATCAGCGAGCCCGACGAGCGCGGTTTCCGCACGGTCATGTGCACGATCAACGGCCAGCTGCGCCCGATCGCGGTCAAGGACGAGTCGATCGCGGTCGACGCACCGACCCAGGAGAAGGCCGACCCGCAGCGCCCGGGTCACGTCCCGGCACCCTTCGACGGAGTGGTGACCCCGACCGTCGCGGTCGACGACAAGGTCGAGGCCGGCGCGACCGTGGCCACCATCGAGGCGATGAAGATGGAGGCGGCGATCACGGCGCCGGTCGCGGGCCGGGTCGAGCGCGTCACCCTGGACGGGCCCCGCCAGGTGGAGGGCGGGGACCTCGTCGTCGTGCTGGCGCCGGTGGACTGACCTGACGGCGCCGGATCACTCAGGGATCACCAGGGATCACCCAGGGATCAGTGGTACGTGACCGTGATCTTCTTGGTCGACCGATCCCACCTGATCCGTCCGCCCTCGAAGTCGCTCGCCCGGCCACCGGGTACGGCGTACTCCCCCCGCACCGGCAGCCCGAGCCTGGACGACGTCCCGCCGAGTCGGCGATAGCGGCGCAGGATCGCGCCGTAGACCTCATGGGCCCCGGTCCGCTTCGACCAGTAGATCCGCCCACGCTGGAACTTGACCAACCGCGCCCGCGGCACGCCACCGTTGATCTCGCCGGTCCTGGGGAAGCCCAGCACCGAGCCGGCTCCGCCCAGCCTCAGGTAGCGGCGCAGGATCGCGCCGTAGACCTCGTGCGGTCCCGTGGCCTTGGACCAGTAGATGCGGCCCTTGCCGAAGACCTGGGCGGCACCGCCGCTCTTGCGGTACTCCGTCCCCTTGGTCCCGCCGACCCGTGAGCTCGTGGCTCCGATCCGCTGCCAGTGACGTCCGATCGCGGTCTGCCGCGCGAGGAACCAGTGCGAGCGCAGGCCGAACCGGAACCGCAGGTCCGGACCGGTGAGCGTGACGTCGCCACGGGTGCCGTCGAGCACCACACGCTCGGCCCGGCCGCCCCAGTGGCCGTGGCCGCTCCGGGCGACGACGTTGACGCCGATCAACCGGCCGAGCGCCGGGTACGCCGCCTCGATGGTGCCGGCGCGCAGGGTCCTGGTCCAGTCGTGCACCGGGTTGCCGCTCCAGCCGTCCCAGCTGTCCTTCTTCGCGACCAGGTAGGGCCGGCCGCCGTCAGCGGTCCAGCCGCCGTTGGAGGAGGAGAACATCGTCAGCGCGGCGGAGCCGTCGTAGCGCAGCACCTTCTTGGCGACGGCCTTGATCGCGCTGTTGGTACGGCTGTGCTCGCGGGAGACCCCGCCGTAGACCTGGCAGCTCGTGGTGTCGCACAGCTGGTAGTAGCGCTTCGAGTGCGCCGAGCGCAGCCGGACGGCGTAGGTGCGCGCCGCCACCGCCTGCGACTTCAGCGCCTCTCTCGACCAGGACGCGGGCATCTCCATCGGGACGACACCGCGCAGGTAGAGCTCGAGCGGCAGGACGTTGACGGTGTTCTCGTGCGTCGACCGCAGCCGGCCGCGGTACGGCTTCGCCACCTCGCCACTGCTGCCCGGGACCCACAGGTCGATCGGGGCGTTGCCGGCCCGGTAGAACTCGGAGTTCCCCTTCATCTGCCGCCACCGCTTCCACGAGCCGCCCTGGTGGTACTGCACCCAGCGGTTGGGGTTGATCCGCCAGCGGTTGGTGTTCGCGTGACGCGGCAGCTCCCAGGTGTTGCCGCTGCCGAGGTCCCGGATCCGCAGCCCGGCGACCGGCGACACCTTGACGTCGTTGGTCCGGTCTCCGGTGATGAGCACCCGGACGGTGCCCGACGCATCCCCGACCGTGGTCCGCGGGTAGTAGAAGCCCACGATCTGCCGCCAGGACTTGCCCTGCCTCGCCGCCCCCTCCGCGCCGTACTGCGACATCCCGATGCCGTGGCCGTACCCGTGCCCGACCAGTCGCACGTCCCGGCTCGCGGGCACCAGGTGCAACCGCGCCGAGGCGACTCCCGCCGTGCTCACCGTCATCGCTGCCGCGACGACCGCGACCACCAGCGCTCTCAGGCTCTTCATCCTCAGGTTCCGTTCCGTCTGTGACTGCTGTTGCGGAAAGTAACCCGAGTGATTATGCGCGTGTCGACTTGACTTCGTTGCGTTTTGCCTCAATCGACTGCGGCGGTCCCGACCGCCCCGTGGCGACGGTCGGAGCGGTCAGTCGTAGTGCACGGTCACGGTCCTGGTGGCGCGGTCCCACACCAGCCGTCCGCCCTCGAAGTCGCTCGCACGACCGCCGGGGACGTCGTACTCGCCGGTCACCGGCAGGCCGAGCTGCGAGGACGGCCCACCCAGGCCGAGGTAGGTCTTCAGGATCGCGCCGTAGACCTCGTGCGCCTTGGTCGCCCGGGACCAGTAGATCCGGCCGCGCTGGAACCGGTTCATCCGGGCACCGGGCACGCCACCCGAGACCTCACCGGTCACGGGGAAGCCCAGCTGCCCACGGGCGCCCCCCATCTGCAGGTAGCGGGAAAGGATGCTGCCGTAGACCTCGCGGGCCCGGGTCTTGGGCGACCAGTAGATGCGTCCCTTGGCGAACACCTGTACCGCGCCGCCGGTGATGGCCGACTCCGCGCGCCTGGTGGCACCGACGCGGGAGTCCGGGCCACCGAGCCGCGACCAGCGGGTGCCGATCGCGGTCGGAGCCGGTCTGAACCAGTGCGAGCGCAGGTCGAAGCGGAAGCGGAACTGCGGCCCGGTCACCGTCACGTCGGACTCGGTGCCGTCGAGGACCATCGTCTCGACCCGGCCGCCCCACTCGCCGTAGCCGTCACGCGCCACGACGTCGAGACCGATCAAGGTCCCGAGGGCGGGGTAGGCCGCCTCGATCGAGGCAGCGCTCAGCGTCTTGGTCCAGTCGTGCACCGGGTTGCCGCTCCACCCGTCCCAGGGGTCCGGCTTGGCCACGAGGTACGGCGTCCCCCCGTCCGCGGTGGGACCACCGTTGGAGGAGGAGAACATCGTGAGGGCGGGCGCCCCGCCGTAGTGCAGCACCCGCCCGGCGACGGCCGCGACAGCCGCATCGGTGCGGGGATCCTCGGCGTCGGCGCCCCTGTACACCTGACAGGCCGTCGTGTCGCAGACCTGGTAGTACCGCTGCGGGTTCGCAGAGCGCAGCCGGACCGCGTAGGTGCGTGCCGCCACGGCCTGCGACTTCAACGCCTCGCTGGACCACGACGCGGGCATCTCCAGCGGGACGACGCCGCGCAGGTACTGCTCGAGCGGCAGCACGTTCACGGTGTCGCGGGAGGTCGCCCCGGCCGCCGGTGTCGCCGACCGCAGCCGACCGCGGTAGCGCTTGGCCACCTCGCCGCTCCCGCTGGGCACCCAGAGCGGGATCGGCGCAGCGGCGTAGAACTCCGAGTCGCCGAGCATCTCCGACCTGCCCGACGGCGTGGTCCACCGCCGCCACTGGCCGTTCTCGTAGAGCTGCACGCGCCGGTTGGGGTTGATCCGCCAACGGGTGATGCTCGTACGCGTCGGGAGCGTCCAGCTCGCACCGTCACCGAGGTCACGCAGGGACAGGCCGGCGACGGGCGAGACCTTGACGTCGGACGTCGTGTCGGCCGTGACCAGCACCCGGATCGGACCCGACGCACTGGTCACTGCGGTGCCCGGGTAGTAGAAGCCCACGATCTGCCGCCACGTCTTGCCCTGGCGCGCAGCACCCGCGGCGCCGTACTGCGACAGGCCGATCCCGTGCCCGTAGCCGTGCCCGGCGATCACCACGTCACGCGAGGACGGCACGAACGACATCTGCGCACTCGCCACGCCGCCGGTGCCGACCGCGAGGGCGGCGGCAAGTGCCCCGATCGCCAGCGCCTTGAGTCTTCTCATCGCCGCCTCGCCTGTCTGTGGTTTTTGTGGTGGGAGTAACCAGAGTGATTATCGCGGGTCGGCTTGACCGATGCGCCTCTTTCGCCAGACTCGCTCGCATCTCACGGTTCGGCGTAGGGTCGAAAGCACCTGAGCCGCAGGAGGGACGTCGTGGAGATCCTCATCGTCATCGCGCTCGTCGTCGGGGGCATCATGCTCTACAGTCGGCAGCATCAGCGCAGGAGCGAGCTCGAGCAGCGGCAGCGCGAGCTCGCACAGGTCAAGAAGGTCGCCGACGAGGACGTCACCCGGTTCGGCGAGGAGCTGCAACGGCTCGACATCGAGGTCGCCGGTCACGAGCTCGACGAGCCGACCCGGCAGGACTACCAGCGGGCGCTCGACTGCTACGAGCAGTCCAAGGAGTCACTCGCAGCGGTCGAGCGGTCCGACCAGATCCAGCACGTCACCGAGGTGCTCGAGGACGGTCGCTACGCGGTGGCCTGCGTGCAGGCGAGACGTGCCGGAGTTGCGCTCCCCCAGCGGCGCCCACCGTGCTTCTTCAACCCGGCGCACGGCCCCTCGTCGCGGGACGTGGAATGGGCTCCGCCGGGCGGTCAGCGGCGTGAGATCCCGGTCTGCGAGGCCGACGCCGAGCGGGTCGAGGCCGGCGCCGAACCGGACATCCGCACGGTGATGAATGGCCCGCAGCGAGTGCCGTACTGGCAGGGCGGCCCGGCTTACGCTCCGTGGGCGCAGGGCTACTTCGGCGGCTATGCCATGAGCGGCCTGCTCCCCGGCGTCCTCATCGGCTCGATGCTGAGCGGCGGGTGGGGCTACGACGACCCGGGCGGGTACGGCGATGCCGGTGGCGCTGACGCCGGTGGGGACGCCGGAGGCGGTGACGCCGGGGGCGACGGCGGCTTCGACGGCGGGGGCTTCGACGACGGAAACACCTTCGGCGGCTTCGGTGGTTTCGACGGCGGGGGTTTCGACGGGGGCTTCTAGCGACCCTCAGGCCGGGCCGGGCGCCTGGTGGAGCCGGCGCGCCGCCTCGGCCACCGAGCCCGACATCGACGGGTAGACGGTGAAGGCGTGCGCCATCTGGTCGGCCGTCAGCCGGGCTGCGACGGCCAGCGAGATGGGGTGCACCAGCTCGCTGGCGCGTGGCCCGACGACGACGCCACCCACGACGATCCCTGTGCCGGGGCGGCAGAACAGCTTCACGAACCCGTCGTGCACGCCCTGCATCTTGGCGCGCGGGTTGCCGGCGAGCGGCAGCATGACGGCCTGCGCGTCGATCTCCCCGGCGTCGACGGCCTGCTGGGACCAGCCGACCGTCGCGATCTCGGGTGAGGTGAAGACGTTGGACGAGACCCGCTTGAGGTCGAGCGGCTGCACGGCGTCGCCGAGCGCGTGCCACATCGCGATCCGCCCCTGCATCGCCGCGACCGACGCCAGCATCAGCACGCCGGTGCAGTCACCCGCCGCGTAGACGCCCCTGGCGGAGGTGCGCGAGACCCGGTCGACCTTGATGAAGCCGCGCTCGTCGGTGTCGACACCGGCGGTGTCGAGACCGAGGTCGCCGGTGTTCGGGAGGGAGCCGACAGCCAGCAGGCAGTGCGACCCGGTGACCTCTTGGCCGTCGGTCAGCCGCACCCGCACCTCGTCGCCCTCGCGTGACACCGACTCCGCACGGGATCGCGACAGCACGGTCATCCCGCGACGCTTGAAGACGTCCTCGATCACCTCGGCGGCATCGGCGTCCTCGCCCGGCAGCACACGGTCGCGCGAGGACACCAGTACGACATCGGCGCCGAGCGCGTCGTAGGCCGAGGCGAACTCGGCGCCGGTGACGCCCGAGCCGACGACGATGAGCCGCTCGGGCAGGTGCTCGAGGTCGTAGACCTGCTCCCAGGTGAGGATGCGTTCGCCGTCAGGCTGCGCGGTCTCCATCACCCGCGGGTGGGCACCGGTCGCGAGCAGCACGACGTCGGCCTCGACACGTTCGGACCCGCCGTCGGCGAGGTCGACCAGCACAGCCTGCGACCCGTCGAGGCGGCCCTTGCCACGCAGCAGCGTGACGCCCTCCCGCTCGATCTTGCGGGCGATGTCGGACGACTGCGCGGAAGCCAGGTCGAGGACGCGCTCGTTGACCCGCGCCAGGTCGACGCCGACGGCGTCCGAGGGCTCGAGGTCGGCGTCGTCACCGCGGAAGCGCACGCCGAGCTCGGCCGACTCGCGCATCTCCGTCATCAGGTCGGAGGTGGCGATCAGCGTCTTGCTCGGGACGCAGTCGGTGAGCACGGCCGAGCCGCCCAGGCCGTCACTGTCCACGATCGTGACCGTCGCGCCCAGCTGGGCCGCCACGAGGGCCGCCTCATAGCCGCCTGGGCCGCCACCGAGTATCACCACGCCAGTCACGGCCCCCATTGTTGCTCATGCGGACGCCGGGCCAGATACCCTCCCTGATCGTGCCCCTGTACGCCGCCTACGGATCCAACCTCGACCCCGCGAGGATGAGTGAGCGCTGCCCGCACTCGCCCCTGCGCGGCACCGGCTGGCTCGTCGGCTGGCGGCTGACCTTCGGTGGCGAGGACTTCGGCTGGGACGGCGCCATGGTGACGATCGCGGAGGCCGAGGAGAGCCAGGTCTTCGTCGCGCTCTACGACGTCACGCCGGAGGACGAGACCCGGCTGGACGACGCCGAGGGCGGCACCCGACGGCTCTACCGCAAGATCCGGGTTCGCGTGCACACGCTCGAGGGCGAGCGGGTGGCCTGGGCCTATGTCCTCGACGCCTACGAGGGCGGGCTACCGTCCGCGGGCACCGTCGGCCTGCTGTCGGAGGCGGCAGCGGCGGCCGGCGCCCCGGACGACTACGTCGCCGACCTGCGCTCCCGGCCCTGTCGTTCCTTCGGCCTCTAGCTGCCGCGTACATCCGGCAGGTGGGGCGGAACCGCAGCCCCGGCCGCGGGATAGTGTCGCCCGGGTGAGCGACAACGACCTTCCCCACGCATCGGCACAGGATGCCGCCGCGCAGGCCGCCAAGCGTCTGGCCGAGCTCTCCGGGGTGGAGCGCCACGACGTCGCCCTCGTGATGGGCTCGGGGTGGCTGCCCGCCGCCAAGGCGCTCGGCGAGACCGTCGCCGAGGTCTCCACGACCGACCTGCCCGGCTTCACCGCGTCGGCCGTGGCCGGGCACACCGGCAGGATCCGGTCGGTGCGCTGCGGCGACCGGACCGCACTCGTGTTCCTCGGCCGCACGCACTTCTACGAGGGCCACGGCGTGCGTCACGTGGTGCACGGGGTCCGCACCGCCGCGGCCGCCGGCTGCTCGACCGTCGTACTCACGAACGGGTGCGGCGGTCTCGACGAACGCTGGTCCCCCGGCACCCCGGTGCTGATCAAGGACCACATCAACCTCACCGCCACCTCACCCATCGAGGGCGCGCGCTTCGTGGACCTCACCGACCTCTACAGCGCGCGGCTGCGCGCCCTGTGCAGGGAGATCGAGCCGGACCTCGACGAGGGCGTCTACGTGCAGTTCCGCGGGCCGCACTACGAGACGCCGGCCGAGATCGGCATGGTGCGCGCGATCGGGGGGAACCTGGTCGGGATGTCGACGACGCTGGAGGCGATCGCTGCCCGAGAGGCCGGCATGGAGGTGCTCGGCATCTCCCTGGTCACCAACCTCGCGGCCGGCATCAGCGGCGAGCCGCTGAACCACGAGGAGGTCCTGCAGGCAGGCAAGGACTCCGCAACCCGGATGGGCGCGCTGCTCGCGGCCGTCCTGCCCCGCATCTGAGCTGGACGGTGAGCACCATGACCACACAGGCACAGGCAGACGTCGGCGTCGTCGGTCTCGCGGTGATGGGCAGCAACCTCGCCCGCAACTTCGCCCGCCACGGCCACGCCGTCGCGCTCTACAACCGGACCCGGGCCCGCACCGAGGAGCTCGTTGCGGCGCACGGCGAGGAGGGGACCTTCGTGCCCACCGCGAGCATGGAGGACCTGGTCGCGAGCCTCGAGCGCCCCCGGCGGGTCATTCTCATGGTCAAGGCCGGCCCTGCGACCGACGACACGATCGAGCAGCTGGTGCCGCTCCTGGAGCCGGGCGACATCGTGGTCGACGGCGGCAACTCCCACTTCGAGGACACCCGCCGGCGCGAGGCGGCGCTGCGCGAGCACGGCCTGCACTTCGTCGGGACGGGCATCTCCGGCGGCGAGGAGGGCGCCCTGCTCGGTCCGAGCATCATGCCCGGCGGCTCGGTCGAGTCCTACGAGGCGCTCGGGCCGCTGCTGCAGGACATCGCCGCCAAGGTCGACGGCGAGCCGTGCTGCACCCACCTCGGGCCGGACGGCGCCGGTCACTTCGTCAAGATGGTGCACAACGGCATCGAGTACGCCGACATGCAGTTCATCGCCGAGGCCTACGACCTGCTCCGCAGCGCCGGCCTGGAGCCGGCCAGGATCGCCGACGTGTTCCGCGAGTGGAACACCGGTGACCTCGACTCGTTCCTGATCGAGACGACGGCCGAGGTCCTCGCACACGTCGACCCGTCGAGCGGCCGCCCGCTGGTCGACGTCATCGCCGACCAGGCCGAGCAGAAGGGCACCGGCCGCTGGACGGTCCAGTCCGCGCTCGAGCTCGGCGTACCCGTCAACGTGATCGCGGAGGCGGTCTTCGCCCGGTCGACCTCCGGCCATGCCGATCTGCGCGCCGCCGCGGCAGGTCTGCCCGGTCCGACCCGGTCGTCGGTGGTGGAGGAGGACCCGACCCAGGAGGGGCGCCGGCTCGTCGACGACGTGCGGGACGCGCTGTGGGCAGCCAAGGTGGTGGCCTACGCGCAGGGGTTGGACCAGATCCGCTCGGCCGGCGACGCCTACGGTTGGGATGTCGACATCTCCGCAGTCGCCCGGATCTGGCGCGGCGGCTGCATCATCCGGGCCCGGCTGCTGGAGCGGATCCGCGCCGCCTACGCCGCCCGTGACCTCACCTCGCTGCTGGTCGACCCCGACATCGCCGACGAGCTGGGCAAGGCCCAGGACGGCTGGCGCCGCGTGGTCGCGCGGGCGACGACGCAGGGCGTACCCGTGCCCGGCTTCGCCGCCGCACTCGGCTACTACGACACGGTGCGCAGCGAGCGGCTGCCCGCGTCACTGGTGCAGGGGCTGCGGGACTTCTTCGGCGCCCACACCTACCGCCGGGTCGACCGCGACGGGGTCTTCCACACCCAGTGGTCGCTCGACCGCTCGGAGATCGAGGTCTGACCCACCGCTGCGCGTCGGCCGTCTGCGGGGCCTGGCACCATGCCGTGCATGGGTCGTCTGGACGGCAAGATCGCAGTCGTGTTCGGGGGCGCGCGTGGCATCGGCCGCGCCGTGGTCTCCGCCTTCGCGGCCGAGGGCGCGGCGGTCCACGTCGCCGACCTCGAGCCCCTCGAGCCTGGCGCCGAGCCTGCCGGCTCGGTGAGCGCCACCCGGCTCGACGCCACCGACCCGCAGCAGGTCGCTGACTTCGTGCAGCACGCGGTGACCGCCGCCGGCCGGGTCGACATCTGTGTCAACAACGTCGGCATCCACCTGCCGGCGTCGGTCGTCGAGGCCACTCCGGACGACTTCGACCGGATCTTCACTGTCAACGTCAAGCCGGCCTACCTCGCCTGCCACCATCTGCTGCCGCACATGCTCGCCCGCGGAGCGGGCAGCATCGTCAACGTCTCGTCCAACGGCGGCCTCATCGGGCGTCCGGCCGACCCGCTCTACAACGCGTCCAAGCACGCCCTCATCGGACTCACCAAGTCCCTGGCCGTGGCCTACGCCCAGGACGGCATCCGGGTCAACGCAGTCTGCCCCGGGTCCGTCGAGACTCGCATGGTCCGCGGCGACCTCACCGAGGCCGAGTACGAGCAGCGGGTGCCCCAGCTCGTGTCGTCCACTCCGGCGGCGCGGGTGGCCCGGCCTTCCGAGGTGGCTGCGGCCGTGCTGTTCCTGGCCTCCGACGAGAGCCCGGCCGTCACCGGCGCGGCGCTGCCAGTCGACGGTGCGAAGAGCGCAGGTGTGCTCACGGCCGACCGCTACCGGTTCGACATCGAGGTCAACCGGCACTTCGACTGACGGATCGGCCGGTCCGCCATGATGGCCCCATGACCAACGCCGACGTGCTCGACCGTGCCCGCGCCTGGCTTGCCGACGACCCCGACCCCGACACCCGCTCCGAGCTCGAGCGGCTCGTCGCCCGGGTAGAGGCCGGCGACCCGGAGGCGCGTGCCGACCTGGCCGACCGGTTCTCGGGCCGCCTGCAGTTCGGCACCGCCGGCCTGCGCGGCGAGCTCGCGGCGGGGCCCAACCGGATGAACCGGGCCGTCGTGACCAGGGCCGCAGCCGGCCTGGCCGCATACCTGCGCGCACAGGACGGCTCCGGCGGGGTCGTGGTCGGCTACGACGCACGGCACAAGTCGGACGCGTTCGCCCGCGACACCGCGGCGGTGATGCGCGGGGCCGGGCTCCGGGCCTACGTCCTGCCGCGGCCGCTGCCGACACCGGTGCTGGCCTTCGCGGTCCGCCACCTCGGTTGCGCGGCAGGGGTGATGGTCACCGCGTCGCACAACCCGCCGCAGGACAACGGCTACAAGGTCTACCTGGGTGATGGCAGCCAGATCGTGCCCCCGGCCGACGCCGAGATCTCCGCCGCGATCGAGACCGTCGGCGCACTGTCCGACGTACCCGTCGCCGATGACTGGGAGACGCTCGACGAGTCGGTGCTCGATGCCTACGTCGCAGCGGTCGAGGAGCTCGTGCCGACCGGCAACCCGCGTGACCTGCGCATCGTCTACACCCCGTTGCACGGCGTCGGCAGCGAGGTGGTCGAGCGGGTGCTGCGCGACGTCGGGTTCACCGACTCCCATCCGGTGCCGCAGCAGGCCGACCCCGACCCCGGCTTCCCTACGGTCGCGTTCCCCAACCCGGAGGAGCCCGGCGCCATCGACCTCGCCGTCGAGGTCGCCGACGAGGTGGGTGCCGACGTGGTGCTGGCCAACGATCCCGACGCCGACCGGTGCGCCGTGGCCGTGCCGGGGCCGCACGGGTGGCGGATGCTGCACGGCGACGAGGTGGGGGCGCTGCTCGGCGACGACCTGCTGCGCCGCGGCAAGGAAGGGGTGTTCGCCGCGTCGCTCGTGTCGTCGTCGCTGCTGGAGGCGATGGCTGCGAAGCACGGACGGGCCTATGCGGAGACGCTGACCGGCTTCAAGTGGATCGCACGAGTCGACGGGCTGGCGTTCGGATACGAGGAGGCGCTCGGCTACTGCGTCGCACCCGACGTGGTGCGCGACAAGGACGGCGTCTCGGCGCTGCTGCTCGTCGCCGACCTCGCGGCGCGGCTGAAGGCCGAGGGTCGCACGCTGCAGGACCGGCTCGACGAGATCGCCTCCGACTACGGCCTCTACGCGACCGACCAGCTCTCGGTGCGGGTGTCCGACCTGTCACTGATCGCCGACGCGATGACCAGGCTGCGGGCGGCTCCCCCGACGACCCTGGGCGGGCTGGCCGTCGAGCGGGTGGAGGATCTCGCCGAGGGAGCGGGCGGCCTGCCGCCGACCGACGGGCTGCGCTATCGGCTCGCGGAGGGCGCCCGCGTGGTCGTCCGGCCCTCGGGCACCGAGCCCAAGCTCAAGGCGTACCTCGAGGTCGTGATCCCGACGACGGACGGCGTCGACGCGGCACGGATCGCTGCCGTCGGCCGGCTCGACGCCGTGCGCGCCGACCTCGCGGCGGCCGCCGGCCTGTGAGTCCGGACCGGCCTGACGCGATTGTGCCGTGCGCGCCGCCGCCACCTAGACTGACCCGGTGACCACCGTCCTCCCCACGACGGCAGGTGTCGACGAAGCCACCCGGTCCGAGTCGTCGCTGCGCCGGTTCCTCCACGGCCTCCCCGGCGTGGACCAGGTCGGCGCCGAGGCACGCGCCGCCTCCCTGGCCACCCGGTCGATCAAGACCTCCGCCAAGGCCTGGGCCATCGACCTCGCGATCCGGATGATCGACCTCACCACGCTGGAGGGGCAGGACACCCCGGGCAAGGTGCGGGCGTTGTGCGCCAAGGCGCAGCGTCCCGACCCCGCCGACCCGACGTGTCCGCCGGTCGCCGCCGTCTGCGTCTATCCCGACATGGTCCCCGTGGCCGCGACGGCGCTGGCCGGTTCCGGCGTCCACGTCGCGAGCGTCGCGACCGCGTTCCCCTCCGGCCGGGCCGCCCTCGACATCAAGCTCGCCGACACCCGTGCCGCCGTCGAGGCCGGTGCCGACGAGGTCGACATGGTGATCGACCGGGGCGCCTTCCTCTCCGGGCGCTACCAGCGGGTGCTCGACGACATCGTCGCGGTCAAGGAGGCTGCCGGCGACGCCCACCTGAAGGTGATCCTCGAGACCGGCGAGCTCGCGACCTACGACAACGTCCGTCGCGCTTCCTGGCTGGCGATGCTCGCCGGAGCGGACTTCATCAAGACCAGCACGGGCAAGGTCCAGCCCGCCGCGACGCTGCCGGTGACGCTGGTCATGCTCGAGGCGGTGCGCGACTTCCGCGACTCCACCGGCCGCCAGGTCGGTGTCAAGCCCGCCGGCGGCATCCGCACCACCAAGGACGCGGTCCGCAACCTCGTCCTTGTCAACGAGACCGTCGGCGACGACTGGCTCGACCCCGACTGGTTCCGTATCGGCGCCTCCAGCCTGCTCAACGACCTGCTGATGCAGCGCACCAAGATGTCCACCGGGCGCTACTCCGGCCCCGACTACTTCACCCTCGACTGAGGGTTCTCCTGGGAAGTCTGCAGATGGCATTCGAGTACGCACCTGCCCCCGAGTCGCGGGCGATCGTCGACCTGAGGTCGTCGTACGGCCTGTTCATCGACGGTGACTTCGTCGACACGGTCGACGGGCACAGCTTCAAGTCGGTCAGCCCGGCCACGGAGGAGGTGCTGGCCGAGGTGACCGAGGCGGGCCCCGCCGACGTCGACCGCGCGGTCAAGGCCGCCCGGCGTGCGCACACCCGTGTCTGGTCGACGATGCCGGGCTCCGAGCGCGCCAAGTACCTCTACCGGCTCGCCCGCCTGCTGCAGGAGCGCTCCCGTGAGCTGGCGGTGCTGGAGAGCCTCGACAACGGCAAGCCGATCAAGGAGTCGCGCGACGTCGACATCCCGCTCGTCGCCGCCTGGTTCTTCTACTACGCCGGCTGGGCCGACAAGCTCGAGTACGCCGGTCTGGGCCCGAGTCCGAAGTCGCTCGGCGTCGCCGGCCAGGTGATCCCCTGGAACTTCCCGCTGCTGATGCTGGCCTGGAAGATCGCCCCGGCCCTGGCCGCCGGCAACACGGTGGTCCTCAAACCGGCCGAGACGACCTCGCTCACCGCGCTCGCCTTCGCCGAGATCTGCCAGCAGGCCGACCTGCCGCCCGGCGTCGTCAACATCGTGACGGGAGCGGGCGAGACCGGCCGCGCGATCGTCCAGCACGACGACGTGGACAAGGTGGCCTTCACCGGGTCGACCGACGTCGGCAAGGCGATCGCCCGTGCGGTCGCCGGCACCGACAAACGGGTGACGCTGGAGCTCGGCGGCAAGGCCGCCAACATCGTCTTCGACGACGCACCGATCGACCAGGCGGTCGAGGGCATCGTCAACGGCATCTTCTTCAACCAGGGTCACGTGTGCTGCGCCGGCTCCCGGTTGCTGGTGCAGGAGAGCGTCGCCGACGACGTGCTCGACCGGTTGAAGCGTCGTATGGCCACCCTGCGCGTCGGCGACCCGCTGGACAAGAACACCGACGTCGGTGCGATCAACTCGGCCG
>Ga0075331_1000002_pt1 | contig 52460 bp, 49 predicted proteins | sample MayberrySE_TuleA_FD_120090 | JGI IMG/M metagenome (GOLD analysis project Ga0075331, IMG submission 120090) | Natural and restored wetland microbial communities from the San Francisco Bay, California, USA, that impact long-term carbon... | ecosystem: Environmental > Terrestrial > Soil > Wetlands ... | reverse complement strand
TCGGTGGAGCTGGTGGAGGCCGGCTTCGACCCGGAGGTGGTGCAGAAGGTGCTGCGGCTGGTCGACGGCGCGGAGTACAAGCGCCGCCAGTACCCGCCCGGCCCGAAGATCTCGGTGCGCAACTTCGGGCGCGACCGCCGGCTCCCGATCACCAACGGCTGGCGGGAGGCGCTGCCCGACTAGCGGCACGCCATGACGTGACGGACGAGACATCCGTCCGCTCTCGTCGTACCCCGCCGGCGCGTGGTTGGCTGAGACGAGTTCCGGGGACTCCGGCCGGGAGCCTCGAGGGTCGAGACGAGGACACCATCATGAGCGAGATGCCTGCGCCCTACGGCAGCGGACCGTCGGCCGAGCCGCCCGCCCCGGTCAAGCGGGTGCGGATCCACCACCTGCGCGAGATGAAGCAACGCGGCGAGCGGTGGGCGATGCTGACCGCCTATGAGCAGTACGCCGCCCAGACGTTCGACGAGGCCGGGATCCCGGTGCTCCTCGTCGGCGACTCGGCGAGCAACAACGTCTACGGCAACGAGACGTCGCTGCCGGTCACGGTCGACGAGCTGCTGCCGCTCGTGCGTGCGGTCTCCCGGTCGGTGTCGCGTGCGCTCGTCGTCGCCGACCTGCCGTTCGGCTCCTACCAGGCGTCGGCCGAGCAGGCGTTCCACACCTCGGTGCGGTTCATGAAGGAGTCCGGCGCCCACGCGGTGAAGCTCGAGGGTGGCCTGCCCGTCGTGCCGCAGGTCGAGCTCCTGACGACCTCGGGCATCCCGGTGATGGCGCACATCGGCTTCACCCCGCAGAGCGAGCACGGACTCGGTGGCTACCGCGTGCAGGGACGAGGCGACGCAGCAACCCGCATGGTCGAGGAGGCGGCCGCGCTCGAGGAGGCGGGAGCGTTCGCCCTGGTGATGGAGATGGTGCCCGCCGAGGTCGCCCGCCAGGTGACGGAGAAGCTCACCATCCCGACCATCGGCATCGGCGCAGGTCCGCACTGCGACGCACAGGTGCTGGTCTGGCAGGACATGGCAGGTCTGCGCACCGGACGGATGGCGAAGTTCGTGAAGCAGTACGCCGACGTCCACGCCGTGCTGCTCGACGCAGCCAGGCGCTACGCCGCCGACGTCGCCGACGGGAGCTTCCCGGCCGAGGAGCACTCGTTCCACTGACGGGTCATGCGGTCCAGCCGAGCAGCGCGGCTCCCGCGCTGAGCACGCCGACCCACAGGGCGAGCGCTATCAGCGGCATCACGAGTACGACGAACGGGCGGCGGCGCGCCCATGCGATCGAGAGCCCGAGCATGACCACCCACGCAGCAAGCAGGACTCCGACGGCCCACCACGGCGCCACCAGACCGGAGGCGAGGTAGAACCACAGCACGACGACCAGGCCGGCCACGCCGATCCACGGGCCGGACTGTCGGAGGTCCAGTCTCATCGGGACAGCCTGGCAGCCGCGAGCTGGCGCGTCAGCAGCGCGTGCGCCTCTGCGAGTGAGGGGCCGTACCAGGTGAGGTGGCGGCCGGAGACGCAGGCCGCAGGCACGTGAGGGAATGCCTCCGGGCCGTCGTCGAACGAGAAGGCGTACGGCTCGTCGGGCAGCACCACGAGGTCGTGTGCGGGCAAGGCGGCCGGATCGATGCGTGGGTAACGGTCCGCACTGGCGGCGAGTGCGTTGGCGATGCCCAGCCGCGCCAGCATGTCGCCGGCGAACGTATCGCGTCCGAGAGCCATCCACGGACGTCGCCAGATCGGCACGACGGCGACGGCGTGCGGTCGTGGCGGTGCACCGGACCAGACGGCCTCGGCCGCTGTGAGCCAGGTCGGACGCGGCTGCCGCAGCATCGCGAGCATCCGGTCCAACGACTCGATCGCCTGCGGCACGGTGGTCGGCGCGGTCACCCACACCCGCAGGCCGTGGCTGCGCAGCGCGGCGATGTCGTCGGGCCGGTTCTCCTCGGCGTTGGCCAGCACGACATCGGGTCGCAGGTCGACGATCGCGGCGACGTCGGGGTTCTTCGTGCCACGCACTCGACGGACGTCGAGGTCGCTCGGATGTGTGCACCACCGCGTCGCCGCGACGAGCAGATCGGGCGCTGTCACCGCCACGCTCTCCGTCAACGAAGGCACGATCGACACCACGCGTCGCGGCATCGTGTCGAAGTCGATCGCGGTTCCCTCGTCGTCACGCATCACAGCATCCTCATCAGCTCGGGTCTTCGTTTTTCCTTGTACTGCTGCAAAAACGGAACCTCAACATCGACGTGAAGCCAAATGCGCACGTCGCGACGCGAAAAGAACGTGTTGCGCAAATGGTTTACGTGACGCGCCGATGTTGCAAAGATCGCAATTGGGAGGACAGCAGGTGTCATCCTCGCAGTAACCAAACGGGTTCCGGCGCAGGGGCCGGACTGATTCCCTACCAGGGAGGAAAAAGTGCCGGCTACGAAGAAAGCCGCTGCAAAGAGGACGACGGCCGCGAAGTCGACAGCGAAGTCTGCTGCCAAGAAGACGACCAAGGCCGCGACCAAGAAGTCGCCAGCGAAGAAGTCCACCACCACCGCAGCCAACAAGTCCCCCGCCAAGAAGGCCAGCGCGGCCAGGGCGACGGCGACCAAGAGGGCGACGACCGCGAAGAAGAGCCCGGCCAAGAAGACCACCGCGAAGAAGGGGGCGGCTGCGAAGAAGGCCACCGCCGCGAAGAAGTCCGCAGCAAAGAGGACGACCGCAGCAAAGAAGACCACCGCCAAGAAGGCCGGCGCTCGTAAGACCGCTACTGCCAAGAAGGCAACCAAGAAGGCGCCCGCGAAGAAGGCGGCCAAGAAGGTCGCCAAGACAACGCGGGCCGCGACGAAGAAGAGCCCGGCCAAGAAGACCACCGCCAAGAAGACCGGGGCCCGCAAGGCCCCGGCCAAGAAGACGACCGCCCGCAAGTCACCGACCAGAACCGCGGCCAAGACCACGGCGAGCGCGAAGAAGACCGCCAAGAAGGCGGCGCGCAAGACTGCAAAGAAGCTCTGAGTTCATCAGCATCGGAGGGTCGTGCGGGCACCGGCTCGCACGACCCTCCGCTGTCGTAAGGGCCTAGTCCTCCAGGTCGTCGTTCCAGCGTGGATCGGTGTCCCACGCCTCGTTGCGCTCCTCGACCTTCTCCAGCGCGCGCGCCGCCTCCCCCTCGCTCGGGTAGGGACCCAGCCGGTCTGCCGCCTTGCAGCCCTGCTCGGGCTCGACGGTGTGATGCTTGAGACAGAAGAACCACTGGCCGCTCACGGCATGCTCCTCACGTCGTCGTGGGCCGGATCTCGGCCTGGAACCATCTTGCCTCTCCCAGTCGCGTCATACACTCGTGCCCGTGACTGTGATCGCTCCCGCCCAGGTGTCGCCGCGACGCCCCGTGCCTGTCTCCGTCCCGGCTCCCGAGTACGTCGACCAGCCGGCCCCGATGCCGTACAACGGGCCGGAGGTGAAGGACGACGAGACGATCGAGAAGATGCGGATCGCCGGGCGCATCGCGGCGCAGGCGCTGCAGGAGGTCGGCAAGCACGTCGAGCCCGGTGTCACGACCGACGAGCTCGACCGGATCGGTCACGAGTTCCTGCTCGACCACCACGCCTACCCCTCGACGCTCGGCTACAAGGGCTTCCCGAAGTCGCTGTGCAGCAGCGTCAACGAGGTGATCTGCCACGGCATCCCCGATGCCCGCGAGCTGCAGGACGGCGACATCTGCAACATCGACATCACCGCCTACATCCATGGGGTGCACGGCGACACCAACGCGACGTTCCTCGCCGGTGACGTCGACGAGGACAGCCGGCTGCTGGTCGAGCGCACGAAGGAGGCGACGATGCGCGGCATCCGTGCCGCCAAGCCCGGTCGGCAGATCAACGTGATCGGCCGGGTGATCGAGTCCTACGCCAAGCGCTTCGGCTACGGCGTCGTGCGCGACTTCACCGGCCACGGCATCGGCGCGGCGTTCCACTCCGGGCTGATCGTGCCGCACTACGACGACGAGCGGTTCGACACCGTGATCGAGACCGGCATGACGTTCACGGTCGAGCCGATGCTGACGCTCGGCACCTACGAGTGGGACATGTGGGACGACGGCTGGACCGTCACCACCAAGGACAAGTCGCGCACCGCGCAGTTCGAGCACACCTTGCTCGTGACCCCGACCGGCCCGGAGATCCTCACCCTCCCGTGAGGTCGTCGTAGGACGTCTCGCCGCGCTCGGCCATCAGCCGCTCCACCCGGAGCACGGCCACCTCGTGCTCGGGATCGGCGCTCATCACGGCAGCGAGCCGCAGGTGCGGGAGGGCGTCGGACAGCCGGTTCTGCCGTTCGAGGGTGCGACCCAGCGCGAACCGCGCCCACAGGTCGGTCGGCTGCTCTTCGACGATGTGGCGCAGGTCCGCCTCCGCGTGCTGCAGCTGGGCGCTCTGGAAGTAGGCCCAGGCGCGCAGCGTCCGCAGGCTGAGGCTGTCGGGCTCGGCCTCGACGGCGGGGTCGAGGAGTCGGATCGCGTCCAGGGGCTGCCGGCCCTCGAGCAGCCGCCACGCCTCGTGGTAGCGCTGGACGGCGTCCATGCCGAAGTCCGAGACGTGCAGTCGGATGTCCGTCACGGGCACACCTCCTCCGGTGCGAGAGCTCAGCCTCGTGCCAACACCTTGCGGCCTCGGCCTATTCCGGCGCCAGGCGCAACGCCGACCGGATCATGCGCAGGGCCTCCTCCGCCTCGATGCCGAGCTCGCGCGCGGTGTCGGCGTACACCTCGGCGGCTCGGCCCAGCCGCGCCCGCGCCCGGTCCCCGGCGGCGCTGACGATCGTGCCCCCGCGTCCCCGGGTCTCGACCAGCCCCGCCTCCTCCAGCTCGCGGTACGCCCGAGCGACCGTGTTCGCCGCCAGTCCCAGCTCGGTCGCGAGCCTGCGCACCGGTGGCAACCGGGTGCCGACGACGAGCGAGCCGGCGGTGATGCGCTGTGCGAGCTTGCTGCGCACCTGCTCGTAGGGCGCGACGTCGGAGGTCGGGTCGATCTCGATCATCCGACCAGTGTGGCGCGTGGTGAGGGTCCGAGGCCGGTCGAACCCCCTCGCAACGCGCCACGCTGGAAAAGATGACGGACGAGCCGGCCTGTAGGCCGGATCCTGTCGTGGGCGACCATCCATCTAGGGACACCGTTGCCGATGCCCTCCAGCGACCTACCCGCGAACTCGGACGGGCCGTCCTCGAACGTCCGCGCAGGCCGGCTGCTCACGCAGCGGGCCCTCTTGGTCTTGCTCCGGGTGGGGTTTGCCCAGCCGCCGCAGTCACCTGCGGCGCTGGTGGTCTCTTACACCACCGTTTCACCCTTACCCGCACCCCGCCGCGAGGCGGGGCCGCTGGCGGTCTGTCTCTGTGGCACTTTCCCGCGAGTCACCTCGGGTGGCCGTTAGCCACCACCCTGCCCTGTGGAGTCCGGACCTTCCTCGATGTGTGCGTGGGTACGCCACACCGCGGCCGCCTGGCCGGCTCATCCGTCCCGGCAAGTGTAGTGGGAACCTAGGGCGAGCCGGCGAACGGCGACTGCCGCCAGGTCGCGCGCAGCACCGCGTTGACGACGAACAGCAGCCAGAGCACCAGCGCTGCCACCGGGAACCCGCGGCGAGCAGAGCCAGCGCGCCCGCACCGAACCACCCGAGCTCGAGCGCCCTCGTCACTGCTCCAGCTCGAAGCGGATCAGCCGGCGCGCCACGTCGGCCTCGACGAGCCGCACGCGCACCCGCTCTCCCAGCGGCAGCGGACCGACGCCGTCGACCCTCGCCTCGATCGCCGGCTCACGGACCACGACGACCCCCCTGCCCGGGCGCTCGTGGTCGATCTCGACGACGGTGCCGACGAAGGTCTCGCCCACTCGCGCCGCGAGCACGCCGGCCTCCGCGAGGTTGACCACCTCGCTCTCGTAGCGGCCGGCGCGCCGGCTCGACTCCTGCATCGTGGCCGGCAGTGTAGGCAACGCCGCGCGCACCCACTCCGGCACGGGCTGGTCGGCGCACAACGCGACGCACACCTCGCCCGCGTAGCGGTCGCAGAGGCGCCGCAACGGCGCGGTGACGTGGGCGTACTCCGACGCGAGCGCCGAGTGCTCCGGCTGCTCGGGTACGCCGCCCTCGAACGCGACGTAGCCGGCGCCGCGCAGCATCGTCGTGCAGGCCACCAGCATCGCGGCGTGCTCGGGGCGGTGCGGGTCGAGGGTGCGCACGAAGTCGGGGTACACCATCTCCGCCGGCCACTCGACATCGAGCGCGGCCGCTGTGCGGTGGAGGCGCTGCACCGCCAGGTGCTCCGGCTCCGGCATCGTGCGCAGCACTCCGACCTCGGCGTAGAGCATCAGGTGGGCCGCGCCCATCCCGGTCAGGAGCGAGATCTGCTCGTTCCAGCGCTCGACCGGCAGCGGCGCGCGGAACCGCAGCGCCCAGTGGTCGTCCTCGACCACGATCTCCTGCTCCGGAAGCGGGAGGCTGATACCGCCGCGCACCTGCTCGCGCTTCGTGCGCAGCTCGCCCACCTCGCGCAGCAGGTCGAACATCGGGTCCGCCGTGCCCGCGTCGACGTCGGCCTGCACCTGCTGGTAGCTGAGCTGCGCGCGGCTCTGCACCAGCGCCCTGCTGACGTCGACCGAGACCCCCTCGCCGGCCTCGTCGAGATCGATCATCCACAGCAGTGCCGGCCGCACCTGACCGGGCAGCAGCGACGCGGCACCCTCGGACAGCACCGGTGGGTGGAGGGGGACCTTGGCGTCCGCGCCGTACAGCGTCTCGCCGCGCCGGTTGGCCTCCACGTCGACCGGGTCACCGGGTCGGACGAAGGCGCTGACGTCGGCGATCGCGTACCAGACGCGGTAGCCACCGGCGGTGCGTTCGAGGAACATCGCCTGGTCGAGGTCCTGGGCGCCGGGCGGGTCGATCGTGACGAACGGGATGTCGGTACGGTCCGCCTCCGGCAGGCGCGGCCCGGCCGCGGCCCGCTCGGCGGCGGCGACCACCTCAGGCGGGAAGTCGGGGCTGACCCCCAGCTGCTCCTGGATGTCCCGCACGCCCCGCGCGAGGGTCTCTCCGTCGGCTTGCTCCACGCGCACGCGTCGTCGAGTCACGAGGCTTCCTTCCGCACCGGTCGGCAAGGGCTGGGCACCCAGCGTATGGGGAACCGGCACCCATCCGCATAGGGTGGCGGCCGTGCTCGTGCTGCTCCCGCCCTCCGAGGGCAAGACCCCACCGCGCCGAGGCAGGACACTCGACCTCGGCTCGCTGACCGCTCCCGGGCTGCTGCCTGCGCGTACGGCGGTGCTCGAGGCGTTGGTGGAGCTGTGCACCGCAGACCCCGGGAAGGCGGCCGACGTTCTCGGTGCCGGTCCGACCCAGGCCGACCTGATCGAGCGCAACGCCCTGCTGCACGAGGCCCCGACGGCGCCGGCCGCGAAGGTCTACACCGGCGTGCTCTACGCCGCTCTCGACCCCGCCGGTGTCAGCGGTACGGCGAAGCGGCGGCTCAACCGTCAGGTGCTGGTGCAGTCGGCGCTGTTCGGCCTCGTGGGCATGGCCGACCACATCCCGGCCTACCGGCTGTCGGGCGACACCAGCCTGCCCGGGCTCGGCGGCCTCGCGCGGCACTGGCGCGGCCCGCTGACCGAGACGATCCCCGACCTCGCCGGCTCGGGGATGGTGCTCGACCTGCGCTCCACGGCGTACACGCCCTTCTGGCGCGGCGACCAGCGCACGATCTCCCTGCGCGTGCTGCAAGAGGTGGCAGGGCGGCGCTCGGTCGTCAGCCACTTCAACAAGGCCACCAAGGGACGGATCGTCCGCGCCCTCGTCGAGGACGGGGGAAAGCCGCGCACCGCGGGTGAGCTCGTGGAGCACCTCGGCGGGCTGGGCTGGCACGCCGAGCAGGCATCACCGCGACGCGTCGACGTCGTCGTCACGGACGTGTGAGGTCAGGACGCTCCTGCGACCGCCGTCTCGAGGCCGGCAGGCGTGCGGTCCTCGAGCACGGCCCCGTCGACCAGCACGGTCGGCGTCGAGGTGACCCCGTCCTGGTTGGCCGCGTCGGTGACCCGCACCGCGAACCCGGTGTAGCGCTCGTCGAGCACACAGTCGGTGAACCCGTCGGATGTGACGCCGGCGCCGTCGGCTATCTGCAGCAGGGCGTCGTTGTCGTGCCCCGGGCCGCCCTCGGCGGGCTGCAGGGCATAGAGCAGGCGGAGGTAGTCCGGGAACTGCGCGGAGTCCGCGGCGCAGTAGGCCGCGCCCGCTGCCCGGCTGGAGTACCGGTTCGTCGAGGCACGGTCGAGGAAGGTGATCACGTGGTAGCGCACGTTGATGTCACCGTCGCGCACGAGCTCGTCGACCGTCTCGCCGGTGGTCTGCTCGAAACCGCGACAGGCGGGGCAGAGCAGGTCGGCGTAGATGTCCACGGTCACGGGCGCAGCCGGGTCACCCACGAGCACGCCGCTGGTCTCCGTGACACCCGCCGGCGCCGCACCCGCCGACTGGGTCTCGGCACGTGACATCTGGACGGCGACACCGGCAACGGTCAGCGCGGCCACGACCGCACCGATCCAGAGCGTGCGGCGACGGGTCGGGGACTGAAGGGTGGTCATCGGTGCTCCCGTTCTGTGAGCCGTGTCGGGTCCGCGGCCGCGGACCGGCGCCGGTCGAGGGCGAGGTAGCCGGGGGCACGGAGGAAGACGTACGCCGAAGCGGCGACCAGCCCGAGGTCGCGAAGGATGTCACCGGCGTAGCCGTAGGGATCGCCGTCTCCGGCGCCGCCGCCGCCGAAGCAGCCGCAGTCGATGTCCAGCCCCCTGGCCCAGGCCGAGGCGATGCCGAGGATGAAGAGCCCGAGCACCGTCGCGGACAGCGCACTGGCCGCCCTGGTCGCGAGCCCGACCACGAGCAGCAGGCCGAGCGCGATCTCGAGCACCGGCAACGCGGTGCCGACGAACGGCACGACGAGCTCCGGCAGCAGCCGGTAGTTGCGCACGGCGCGTACGGACTCGGCGGGATCGGGCAGCTTCAGCGCGCCCGCCACGATCCACACAGTGCCGACGACGAGCCGGCACACCATCGACACCGCCATCAGCCCTCCCGAGTCGCGACCGCGCTGAGTCTCGGCCGCAGGACGACGCTATGGCCGGCAGCCGCAGCGTCGGACCGGGCTGACGGCCCGGCTGCGCGGGCGGGAGGTCAGTAGCCGAGGGGGACCTTCGTCCGCCTGCAGCGGTCAGCTGCCAGGCTGCAGCGAGAACGCGCGCAGGGAGGTGCCGCCGTCGGCGTACCACTCGAGGATGCTCAGCGACCCGACTGCGACCTCCATCCGGAACACCGACGACACCGGTGCCTGCAGGGCCGCGCACACCAGCAGCTTGATCGGTGTCACGTGGGTCACGGCCACGACGGTCCTGCCCGGGTGCAGACGCACGACCCGGTCACGAGCGCGCCGGACCCGCGCCGCCACGTCGTCGAACGACTCCCCTTCCGGCGGCGCGGCTGCGGTGGACGCCAGCCAGGCGTCGAGCTGGTCGGGCCACTGCTGCTGTACCTCGGCGAAGGTGTGGCCTTCCCATGCGCCGAAGTCGGTCTCACGCAGCCCGTCCTCGGTCTCGGCCGCGAGGCCGACGGCGTCGGCGACGGCTTGCGCGGTCTCGCGGGCGCGTGCGAGCGGCGAGGTCAGCACCGCCGCGACATCGCCGCGCGACTTCAGCCAGTCCGCCGCGACGGCCGCCTGCGCGCGACCGGTGTCGTCGAGCGACGGGTCGGCACCGCCGGACCCGCTGAACCGGCGGTCGACAGTGTGCTCGGTCCGACCGTGTCGTAGCAGGATCAGCCGGGTCGGCTCGCCCAGGTCACTCGCATAACCCACCGGCTGCGCCGGGGCCTCGGCTATGCCGGTGCGTCGTGGCTTCTTCGTCGGTCGACCGGTCGCCTCGTCGAGTACGTCGTTGAGCAGCCGGTCGGCGTGGGTGTTCTCCGCCCGGGGCACCCAGGTCCAGGTGACGCCGAACGGCGCCAGCCGGTTGGCCTCGATGGCGAGCGGGCGCATGTCGGGGTGCTTGACCTTCCACCGGCCGGCCATCTGCTCGACCACGAGCTTGGAGTCCATCCGCACCTCGACCTCGGTCGCGTCCGGCGCGTGCTCGCGCAACAGCTCGAGGCCCGCGATCAGGCCGCGGTACTCGGCGACGTTGTTCGTGGCGACGCCGATGGCCTCGGCGCGCTCGGCGATGATCTGACCGGTGTCGGCGTCGCGGAGCGCGGCGCCGTAGGCCGCCGGTCCGGGGTTGCCGCGTGATCCGCCGTCGGCCTCGATGATGACGCGGGTCGGGGGCATCGGTGGCTACGCCCCGCCGGTACGCACGAGGATGCGGCCGCACTCCTCGCACCGCACGACATCATCGGCCGCGGCCGCGGCGATGTCGCGCAGCTCCGCCGGGTTGAGCTCCAGTCGGCAGCCACCGCAGCGCTTGTGCGCGAGCTCGGCCGCGCCGACTCCGGAGTGGCCGGCCCGCAGCCGCTCGTAGAGCGACAGCAGGTCGTCGGGCACCTCGGAGGCCAGCTTGTCGCGCGCGGCGCGGGTCTGCTCTGCGTCGGCGTCGATCTCGGCGAACGCGTCGTCGCGCCGACGGATCTCCTCCTCGAGGCGGCGGCCGAGGTCGTCGGCGAGCTCCTCCATCTCGGCGAGCTCGGTCTCCGCGGCCTCCAGCCGCTCCATCACGTCGAGCTCGGCGTCCTCGAGGTCGGAGATCCGCCGCTCCAGGGTCTGCAGCTCGTGCTGCAACCCTTCGAGCTCCTTGGGCGAGCTGACCTGGCCCTTGTCGAGACGGTCCTGGTTGCGCGTGCGCCGGGTGCGCACCTGCTCGACGTCGGCGTCGGCCTTGCGCTGGTCGCGGCCGAGGTCCTGGACGTCGGTGCGCTTGAACACCAGCTCGTCGGTGACGGCGGCCCGCTTCTGCTCCAGCTCGGCGATGGTGGCGAGCTCCGGAAGTGTCTTGCGTCGATGACTCAGCTTGTCCAGCGTCGAGTCGAGGTCCTGCAGGTCGAGCAGACGAAGCTGGGCTTGGTGTTCGGCTTTCAGCGCGGACTCTCCTCGCTCGGGTCGACCGCTTGGGCGACGTGGATCTGCCATGGATCGGTGCGCGTGCGCGACACGCGCGTGTCCACCGTAGCCCCCCGAGCCGCCAGGCTGTCGACGAGCCTGCGCTCAGCCTGTGGAAGCCAGGTCCACTCCGCGGCCCAGTGCGAGACGTCGACCAACGCCGGCCCTGCATGCTCGCGGAACTCCGACGCCGGGTGGTGCCGCAGGTCGGAGGTGAGGTAGACATCCGCGCCGCTGGCCCGGGCGAGGTCGAGGAAGCTGTCGCCCGCTCCCCCGCACAGCGCCACCGTCCGCACCGGGCGGTGCGGGTCGCCGGCCGCCCGCACGCCGCCGGCTGTCGCGGGCAGCGCTGCCGCGACCCGCTCGGTGAAGGCCTGAAGCGACATCGGCTCGGCCAGCTCGCCGACCCGGCCGGTGCCACGGGTCGAGGGCAGTGCCGCCATCTCCAGCACGTGGAAGGCGGGCTCCTCGTAGGGGTGCGCGTCACGCAGCGCCGACAGCACGGCGGATCGCCGACGGCGCGGCAGGACCATCTCGACCCGGGTCTCGGTGACCTGCTCGGTCTGGCCGACCGCGCCGATCGTGGGGCTCGCACCGGCCTGCGGACGGAAGGTGCCGGTGCCGGAGGTGGTGAAGGCGCAACGCTCGTAGTCCCCGAGGGAGCCGGCACCGGCCGCGGCAAGGGCATCGATCACCCGGTCGGTGTCGGCCTCGGGCACGTAGACCACGAGCGCGTCGATGGGGTCGGCCGGGTCGACGTCCAGCGGCCTGACGTCGACGAGGCCGAGTGCCTGCGCCAGCGCGTCGGAGACGCCCGGGTCCGCGCTGTCGGCGTTGGTGTGGCAGACCTGCAGTGCGACCTGGTGGCGCAGCAGCGTGTGCACGACCCGGCCCTTGGGGTCGGTCGCGGCGACGCCGTGCACGGGCTTGAGCAGCAGCGGGTGGTGGGTGACGATCAGGTCGGCCCCCCACTCCACCGCCTCGTCGGCCACGGCCTGCACGGGGTCGACGGCGAACAGGATCCGGCGTACGGGCTGGTCCGCATCGCCGCAGACCAGCCCCACGGCGTCCCAGGAGTCGGCGTGGCGCGGGTCGTAGAGCTCGTCGAGGCAGCTGATCACGTCGGCGAGGGTGGGCGCTGGTGTCACCCGCGGCAGGCTACCGTGGCCGGCCCTCGTTCACCTGCCTGCGGCGTGATCGGACCTGGCTTCGTGCCACTCTCTCGCTGAGGCGTCGGTTATTGAGTGGACGCGGGCCCGCGCCGAGACCAAGACTGCGGCCGTGCCGATGCATGAGAATCAGATCGAGGTCACCCCTGCGATGGTGAACCAGCTGATCTGCGCCCAGTTTCCCCAGTGGGCCGACCTGTCCCTGAGCCAGGTGGCCTCCAACGGAACGGCCAACGCGCTCTTCCGCATCGGCCCTGAGCTCGTGGCCCGGCTCCCCATCGAACGAGGCGACGTCGAGACCAAGCGAGTCGAGCTCATGAGTGAGATGGATGCCGCCCGTCGACTGCTGCCCGTCGCTCCGGTTGCGACCCCTGAGCCGGTGGCCATGGGGCAGCCCGATGCCGACTACCCACTGCCCTGGTGCGTGTACCGCTGGATTCCCGGCGTCATCGCCAGTCAGACCGACGCGGCGGGTGCGCCCCGCTTCGCCGAGCAGCTGGCCGACTTCGTCCGCGCAGTGCGGTCTCTGCCGACCGAGGGGCGCACCTTCCGCGGGACACGGCGAGGCGGTGTCCTCACCCAGCACGACGATTCCGTGGCCACCGGGCTGCAACGCAGCAGCGGCATGATCGACACCCGGGCTCTCGCCAACCTGTGGGACCGCCTCCGTGCGACCCCGCGCACGGGGCCCGACACCTGGGCGCACGGCGACCTCATGCCCGGCAACATGCTCGCCGTCGACCACGACCTGGCCGGCGTCATCGATATGGGCCAGTTCGGCGTCGCTGATCCTGCGCTCGACCTCCAACCCGCCTGGAACTTCTTCACGCCCACAGCCCGCACCGCCTTCCGCAGGGCTCTCGGCTGCGACGACAACGAATGGCACCGCGGGAAGGGCTGGGCGTTCGCACAGGCCATCGGCTGCCTCTGGTACTACAGGGAGACCAACCCGGTCATGTCCGCGACCGCACACCGCACACTCCAGGCACTGCTCGACGTCGGCTGAGGACGGGTGTCGACGGTCTGCCGACTCGATCAGGTGCCCACGTCCGCCGCCAGGACGGGCAGCGGTCCGATGACTGCACTCTCCTCCGACAGGCCAGACAACCCTTCGCCCGAGGGAGGGCGCGATGCCGGATCTCCCTCCCAAAAACGGGAGGTGTTCGGCCGCCGGGGTCGTGTTGACTGCAGCGTATGTCTTCTCCTGAGGCGAGCACGCCCCGTCGCGGCACCTACGTACGGCCCGGTGCTGTGGTCACGCTGGTCGGATGGCTGATGGTGGCGTGGTGTGTCGGGTTCGCGGGCGTCAACATCGGCTTCGTGATCACCGACCGCTTCGCCGGCGGTCCATATGCCGACTACGCCACCGGGATCACCGTGATGAACTGGCTGGTGGTCGCACTGAAGATCCTGGGGGCGGCTCTGGCGCTGCTGTCAGTAGCGAGAGGCCCGCGATTCGTGCCTCCGGCGATCGTGGGCGTCGGCTTGTGGGGGATCTGCGCCACGCTGGCGGTCTACACCTTGGGCAGCGTGGCACAAGCGGTCGCCATGATCTCCGGCCTGGCAGGCAGCCCGAGCCAGATCAACCTGGCCGGCATCAGCTACGTCCTCTTCTTCCTGCTCGCTGCGGCTGGCTACGGCGTGTTGGCGATCTCCTACTCGCGGCGGCACTCCCTGGGCTGGGGTCATGCAGTCCTGGGGCTGCTCGGCGCTCCCGTGGTCATCGGGCTGGTCCTCCTGGCGATGCCGGCTGTCCTGGCGGCCGTCGGCCTCATGCCCGCGCCGTGACCATGCCGAGCCCTTCGGACCCACCACTGAGAGCGGATGGCGAACCCGCAGGTCACAGCCGGTGGGCGCAGCAGGGATCGAACCTGCGACCACCTCCTTGTAAGGGAGGTGCTCTACCGCTGAGCTATGCGCCCGTCGTGAACGGCGCTCAGCGTAGCGCGAGCCGCGCCCAGCCAGACAGCCGGGCGCGGCACGCAAGCACTGGCGTGGCCGCCGGCGTCTCGGGTCACCGACGGCCACGCTCCAATCGAACAGTCGCCGTCAACTACACGGTAGGAAAATGCTGAAAGTCGATCGCGCCGAGTCCGAATCTTTACCGAGTCACCGCACCGGATCACCCAGCACGGCACGGTAGTCACTCAGCGTGCGGGGTTGGCCGATGCCGTTGACCACCCGCCACAGAACCACGCCGTCGGTGCCGACGAGGAACGACCCGCGCAGCGCCGCCCCGCGCTCGGCATCGAAGACCCCGTAGGCGGATGCGACCTCACCGTGCGGCCAGAAGTCGCTCAGCACGGGGTAGGTGAGACCCTCCTGGTCGGCGAACACCCGCTGGGTCGGCATGGCGTCGCAGGAGATCGCGAGCACCTGCACGTTGTCGTCCTCGAGCTGTGGAAGGGCGTCCCGGATCTCGCACACCTCGCTGGTGCAGATGCCGGTGAACGACCACGGGTAGAACACCACGAGCACGAGCCTGTCACCGCGGAAGTCCGACAGCCGCACGGTCTGGCCGTGCTGGTCCTTGAGGGCGAAGTCCGGTGCCTGCGCACCTACGTCGATCGTCATCTGGCCCATCGTGTCAGGCGTGGGCAAGCTCCCGCTTGAGCACCTTGCCGGTGGCGTTGCGCGGGAGCTCCGGCAGTACCACGACCTCCCGCGGGACCTTGTAGCGAGCCAGGTGCGCCTTGACGTGCGCCTGCAACGACTCCTCGTCGGCGTCGGCGCCCTCGCGGAGCACGACGAACGCGCGCAGCCGCTGGCCGAAGTCCGGGTCGTCGACGCCCACCGCGGCCGCCTCGACCACGTCGGGGTGACGGGCCAGGCAGTCCTCGACCTCCTGCGGGAACACGTTCTCACCGCCGGAGACGATCATCTCGTCGTCACGTCCCTCGATGAACAGGCGGCCGTCGGCATCGAAGCGGCCGAGGTCGCCGGTCGCCATCAACCCGTCGATGGTGTCCTTGCCGCCGCCTCCGGTATAGCCCTCGAACAGCATCGAGTTGCCGACGAACACCCGTCCGACCTCGCCGGTCGGGACCGGCGCACCGGAGTCGTCGTACAGCCGCACGACGGTGCCGAGCGGCGGCCGCCCAGCGGTTCCGGGAGCGGCACGCAGGTCGCGTGGAGCGGCGATGGTCGCCCAGGCGCACTCGGTGGAGCCGTAGATGTTGTAGAGGGTGTCGCCGAAGGTGTCCATCCAGCGCAGCGCGAGGTCACCCGGCAGCGCGGAGCCGCTCGCCGCCACCGCCTTGACCGTCTCGAGGTCGAACGCCCGGGTGACCTCGCGGGGCAGCTCCAGGATGCGCTGCATCATCACCGGGATGACGACCAGGGAGTCGCAGCCCTGGATCGACACCGTCTCCAGGCAGTCGAACGGATCGAACTTCCGGCGCAGCACCAGCGTCGAGCCGAGCAGCAGGCTGAGCTGGAAGTGCGCCCAGCCCCAGGTGTGGAAGAGCGGGGCGGCGATGTGGGTGCTCCACCGTCGGCGCAGCGGCAGCACCGAGAGCAGCGAGGCGGCAGCGTCGAGCGAGCCCGCACTGCGGCTCGCGCCCTTCGGCGTGCCGGTCGTGCCCGAGGTCAGGATGACGGTCCGGGACTGCTGCTCGGGCACGACCAGGTCGCCGGTGTCCCCGGCGGCGATGAGGCTCTCCAGCGTGACGGTGCCGTCGGCCGGCGGGTCGTCGTGCCACGCGACCACGCGAGTGTCGACGTCGACGCCCGCCAGCAGCGGCGCGAACTCCTCGTCGTGGACCAGTGCGGCCGGCTCGGCGGTCTTGAGCACGCTCTCGATCTGCGGCGCGGCGAAGGCGGTGTTGAGGTAGAGCACGTCGGCGCCGAGCTTGGCGGCGGCGACGGTGGCCTCCACGAAGCCACGGTGGTTGCGGCACAGCACGGCGACGGCGTCGCCGGCCCCGATGCCGCGAGCCGCGAGGCCGTGCGCGAGGGCGTTGGTGCGGCGGTGGACCTGGCCGAAGGTGAGCGCTCCGAGCTCGTCGACCAGGCCGACCTCGTCAGGGAAACGGGTGGCCAGCGACCGGTACCCGCCCGCCGGGCCGGTTCCCCAGCGCGCGACGGTGCTCGCCAGCCGGGCCAGCCTCCGGGGCCCGTAGGGCTGCACGACGCCGGTCTGGGCCAGCACGGCAGCGACCCGGGGGGTCTGCACCAGCTTGCCGAGCACAGCCTTGGAATCGATCACCATGCCCCCTCAACGACTCAGCCGCCCCCGCGTTAGGTCGGCCGTCGGTAAAGCTCTGGGCGCTCCTCAGCGGCGCCCGGTGGACTTGGGGGCGACCAGCTTGGTCGCCGCCCACTCGGCCCCCATCGCCAGGCTCGTCGTCGTCGACAAGCCGGCCGTTGGCGCGGCCTCGGCGATCTCGCTCGGGTCGACGTGCCCCTCCCGGCCGACCTTCGGGGTGAGCAGCCAGATGGCGCCGCCGTCGGCCAGGTCGGTGAGTGCGTCGACCAAGCCGTCGATCAGGTCGCCGTCGTCCTCGCGCCACCACAGCAGTACGGCGTCGACGACGTCGCCGTGGTCCTCGTCGACCAGCGGATTCCCGGTCGCTGCCTCGATGGTCGAGCGGATCTGGTCGTCCACGTCATCGTCCCAGCCCAGCTCCTGGACCACCATCTCGGGCTTGAAACCGAGCTTGGCGGCGGCCCCCTTCGACCCGTCGCCACCCACGGTCGAGCTCACACCTGCCTCCTTCGTCGCGCGGACCTCCGGACGAGGCCCGTCGCGCGCAAGTCCACCGTGCCTGACCACCCGGGCGCAAGTACCGCGCCGATTTCCGTGAGCAGATCGTGTCGTGCCGCCCGGCGTCGGCCTGCTCACCGGGCCTCCCAGCCGGTGGACGTACTCGCCCGTAGGTGTGACCAGGCCCGGTGGAGTGGAAGGATGGGGGGAGGCGACACCCCGCCTCCGCACGACGTCCATGGAAGGACAGCATGGCTACCGGACCAGATCGTCCCTCGGTCATCCACGAGGGCCTGCCCACCCAGCTCCCCGACATCGACCCGGAGGAGACCCAGGAGTGGCTGGAGTCGCTCGACTCGCTGCTCGAGGACCGTGGCAAGTCGCGCGCCCGCTACGTGATGCTCAAGCTGCTCGAGCGTGCTCGCGAGCACCAGGTCGGAGTGCCGGCCCTGCGCAGCACCGACTACGTCAACACGATCTCGACGGAGCACGAGCCGTGGTTCCCCGGTGACGAGCACGTGGAGCGCCGGATCCGCGCCTACATCCGCTGGAACGCCGCGGCGATGGTGTCGCGCGCCAACCGCAAGGGCCTCGAGGTCGGCGGGCACATCGCCACCTACCAGAGCGCGGCCAGCCTCTACGAGGTCGGCTTCAACCACTTCTTCCGGGGCAGGGACCACCCGGGCGGCGGCGACCAGATCTACATCCAGGGGCACGCCTCCCCTGGTATCTACGCGCGGGCGTACCTCGAGGGCAGGCTCACCGAGGACCAGCTCGACGGGTTCCGCCAGGAGGTCTCGCGGGGCAAGGACGCGGGCCTGTCGTCGTACCCGCACCCCCGGCTGATGCCGAACTTCTGGGAGTTCCCGACGGTGTCGATGGGGCTCACCGGCATCAACTCCATCTACCAGGCGCGGTTCAACCGCTACCTGCACAACCGTGGAATCAAGGACACCAGCCAGCAGCGGGTGTGGGCGTTCCTCGGTGACGGCGAGATGGCCGAGCCCGAGTCGCTGGGCGCGATCGGCATCGCCGCCCGCGAGGAGCTCGACAACCTCACCTTCGTGATCAACTGCAACCTCCAGCAGCTCGACGGACCGGTCCGCGGCAACGGCAAGGTGATGCAGGAGCTGGAGTCCTACTTCCGAGGCGCCGGCTGGAACGTCATCAAGGTGGTCTGGGGCCGGGAGTGGGACGCCCTGCTCGCCAAGGACGTCGACGGCGTCCTCGTCAACAAGATGAACAGCACCCCGGACGGGCAGTTCCAGACCTACTCGGTCGAGAGCGGCGCCTACATCCGGGAGAACTTCTTCGGTGGCGACCCGCGGCTGCGCAAGATGGTCGAGGGGCTCAGCGACGACGACCTTCGCAAGCTCCCCCGCGGCGGTCACGACTACCGCAAGGTCTACGCAGCGTTCAAGGCCGCGACCGAGCACGTCGGCCAGCCGACCGTGATCCTCGCCAAGACCATCAAGGGGTGGACGATCGACGCCCTCGAGGGCAAGAACGCCACCCACCAGATGAAGAAGCTCACCAAGGACGACCTCAAGACGTTCCGCGACCGGCTGCAGCTGCCGATCAGCGACGAGAAGATCGACGGCTCCGAGATCGCGCCGTTCTTCCACCCCGGCGAGGACGACGAGGAGATCCAGTACATGATGGAGCGGCGTCGCCAGCTCGGCGGCTCGCTCCCGAAGCGCGAGGTGCGTTCGAAGCCGCTCAAGCTGCCGGGCGACCCCGTCTACGGCGAGCTGAAGAAGGGCTCGGGCAAGCAGGCCGTCGCGACCACGATGGCGCTGGTGCGGCTGATGCGCGACCTGATGAAGGACCCGGAGATCGGCAACCGGATCGTGCCGATCGCGCCGGACGAGTACCGCACCTTCGGCATGGACTCGATGTTCCCGACCGCCAAGGTCTACTCGCCGCACGGCCAGATCTACGACTCGGTCGACCGCAAGATCCTCCTCGCCTACAAGGAGTCGGCCCAGGGGCAGATGCTGCACGAGGGCATCAGCGAGGCCGGCGCGATGGGGTCGGCGACCGCCGCGGGATCGTCGTACGCGACGCACAGCGAGCCGATGATCCCGTTCTACCTCTTCTACTCCATGTTCGGCTTCCAGCGCACCGGCGACTCGATGTGGGCGATGGCCGACCAGCTCGCCCGCGGGTTCCTGATCGGCGCCACGGCCGGCCGCACCACGCTGACCGGCGAGGGGCTGCAGCACGCGGACGGGCACTCCCCGCTGCTGGCCGCCACCAACCCGGCGGTCGTCCACTACGACCCGGCGTGGGCCTACGAGGTCGGCCACATCGTGCAGGACGGGCTGCGCCGCATGTACGGCAGCGACGACGAGCACCCGCACGGCGAGAACGTCATCTACTACCTGACCGTCTACAACGAGCCCGTCGTGCAGCCGGCCGAGGACGAGAACCTCGATGTCGAGGGTCTGCTCAAGGGCATCTACCGGTTCAGGGGGCAGCCGCAGGCCGAGGGCGACAACGCCCCGACGATCCAGCTGCTCACCTCCGGAGTCGCCATGCCGTGGGCGCTCAAGGCGCAGCAGCTGCTGGCCGACGAGTGGTCGGTCGCGGCCGACGTGTGGTCGGTGACCTCGTGGAACGAGCTCGCCCGCGACGCGGTGGCGGCCGAGGAGTGGAACCTGCTGCACCCGAGCGAGTCCCCGCGTACGCCGTACGTCACCGACAAGCTCGCCGACGCCACCGGCCCGGTGCTCGCCGTCACCGACTACATGCGCGCCGTCCCGGACCAGATCGCACCGTGGGTGCCCGGTGACTGGCACTCGCTCGGCACCGACGGGTTCGGGTTCGCCGACACCCGACCGGCGGCGCGCCGGTACTTCCACGTCGACGCGGAGTCGATCGTGGTCGGCGCCCTGCAGGCGCTGGCGCAGCGTGGTGAGGTCAAGCCCGAGCAGGTGCAGGAGGCCGTCGACCGCTACCGGATCGACGACCCGACCGCGGTGGCCGGTGTGAAGCAGGAGGGCGGCGACGCCTGAGCGTCGTACCCGGTCCGTAACGTCCGAAGAGGGGTGCCACATCTGGCGCCCCTCTTCGGACGTTACGGTCCATCCACAGGCTGCCCTGCGCTGATCGTCGCGAGTGGGGCATCCTCGACCGGTGGTCGACGAGACAGCGGTGCAGCGACGCAGGCGCATGGTCGCTGCCGCGGAGCGAGCGGCCGAGGACCACGACGGTGTGCTGTCCAGGGCGCAGCTCCGGTCCATCGGCGTGACGAAGTCGCACCTGCGCACCGAGGTGCGGGCGAGGCGCTGGCGGCTGCTCGGGCGACACACGGTCGCCGTCCATACCGGCGGGCTGACACCTCGCGCCCGCTGGCGAGCCGCATTGCACGAGGTCGGCGCCGACGCGGCGCTCGACGGGGTCACTGCCTTGCAGGCGGCCGGCCTGAAGAACTACGACGAGGACACCATCGTCGTGTCAGCATCGCGCGGCACGCATCCGCGCCGGGTCGACGGCGTGGAGCTGCACGAGACACGACGACGCCATGCAGGAGACGTGATCACCGCGGGTGTGCCGCGCGTCCGCCCCGCGGTCGCCGCGGTCCGCGCGGCGCTGTGGGCACGGTCGAACCGCCAGGCCGCGCTCCTGCTTGTGATGGTCGTACAACAGCGCATCACCACCGCGCAGGCACTGACCGGGGCGCTGTCCACCGTGCGCAGGCACCGTCGGCGGCGGTTCCTGCACACGGTCGTCGCCGACGGCGCGCAGGCACTCGGCGAGCTCGACTTCGGCCGACTGTGCCGTCGGCGGGGACTTCCGCCGCCCAGCCGGCAGTTCGTGCGCAAGGGCCCGAGGGGCCGGTGGTACCTCGACGTCTACTGGGAAGACCTCGGCATCGTCGTCGAGATCGAGGGTGTCCATCACGGCTCGGGCGTCACCCAGGTCGCTGACGCGCTGCGACAGAACGCCCTCACCCGCGACCACGACGCCGTGCTCCGCATCCCACTGCTCGGCCTTCGGCTGATGCCCGACGCCTTCATGGACCAGGTCGAGGAGGTGTTGGAGTCTCGCGGCGCCGCTCGCGCGGCGTGACGTCCGAAGAGGGGTGTGAGATATGGCGCCCGCGTTCGGACGCAAGCGCCCGTCAGGCGGAGACGGCCTCGAGCTCGGGCGCGGCGGCACCGCGTCGCAGCAGGGCGCGGTACTGGGAACGGCGGTAGACCGCCGGCTCGGTGGTGGCGACGAAGTCGCGCAGGATCTGCACGAAGGTCTCCGGGTGGTCCTTGTGCGGGAAGTGGCCGCAGTCGGAGATCACCTCGACCCGGGCGCGCGGTGCGACCTGCGCGGCGACCTCGGCGTGCTTGACCGGGATCACGTCGTCGTCGGTACCCCACACGATGCACAGCGGCATCTTCTCCGTCAGGTAGGCCCGGTCGGTCATCGTGATCACCTGGCCCTTCCAGTCGATGACCGCACGGACGACGTGCCGGACGGCGGCCCGCGCCTGCGGGTCGACCATCTCCTCGTAGATGTCGGCGACCTCGCAGAGGTCCCGCGCGTGCGGAACCCGCAGCTTCGACAGCAGCCGCATGCCGGCACAGCCCGCCCGGCGCACCGGGAGGAACGTCAGTGCGCCGAGCGCGAGCTCGGCTCCCGGCAGCGTGATCGCCTTGATCACCGGCGTCACCTCGGGGCCCATACCGCCGGGCGCGACCATCATCAGCCGCTCTGTGCGCTCGGGGAACTGGTACGCGAACTGCATCGCCACGCCGCCGCCGAGGCTGTGGCCCACAACGGTCACCTTGTCGATGCCGAGCACGGTGAGCAGGTCGCGCATGCCGTTGGCGTAACCACCGATGCTGTAGTCGGCACGGGGTTTCGCCGACTGACCGTGGCCGAGCAGGTCGGGGGCGATGACGGTGAAGTCCTTGGTCAGCTCACGCATCACGGGCAGCCACGTGCTGTGGTTGCAGCCCAGGCCGTGCAGCAGCAGAAGGACGGGCCCCTCGCCGGCCATGACGTAGGCCCGCTCGTGGCCGTGGATGACCACCTTCTGCACCGGGAACTCCGGACGCTTCACGCTGACTCCCTTGCTGGAGCTGGCCGGAGCTGCACCCGGTGCGACCCCGACTGTTCACCTGCGTGTGACCGCAGGTTTCCACAAATCGCTGGGATTCTGTCCACGAAGCGCCCGATCGAAACCAACCCGATACATCTGCCCTACCGGGCGGTCCACACCAGGAGGTCGTCGACCGAGCGGGTGTTGACCACGCGTGCGGGGTCAACACCCAGCTGTTGGGCCCGCGCACAGCCGTGGTCGAGGAAGTCCAGCTGCCCAGGCGCGTGCGCGTCGGTGTCGATGGCGAACACGCAACCGATCTCGTCGGCCATCCGGAGCAGCCGCGTCGGCGGGTCCCGCCGCTCCGGCCGCGAGTTGATCTCCACGGCCACGTCGTACCGCCGGCAGGCCTCGAAGACCACCTCGGCGTCGAACTGCGACTCCGGACGTTGACCCCGACCACCTGTCACCAGTCGCCCGGTGCAGTGCCCGAGTACGTCGACCCGCGGGTTCGCGACCGCGTTGACCATCCGCCGGGTCATCGCCTCCGCCTCCATCCGAAGCTTGGAGTGCACGCTCGCCACGACGACGTCGAGCCGGTCCAGCAGCTCGGGGTCCTGGTCGAGCCCGCCGTCGTCGAGGATGTCGACCTCGATGCCGGTCAGGATCCGGAACGGCGCGAGGTCGGAGCTGATCCGGTCCACCACGTCGAGCTGCTCCCGCAGCCGTTCCGCCGACAGTCCCCGGGCCACGGTGAGGCGCGGCGAGTGGTCGGTCAGGGCGACGTAGGAGTGCCCGACCGCGACCGCGGCCTCCGCCATCTCCTCGATCGGGCTGCCGCCGTCGGACCAGTCCGAGTGGGTGTGCAGGTCGCCCTGCAGCGCGGCGCGCAGCTGCTCCCCGCCCTCGGCCAGTGGGACCGTCGCCTGCTCCTCGAGCTTGCGCAGGTAGCCCGGCTCCTCCCCGGCGGCCGCGGCGAGCACGACGTCGGCGGTCTTGGGCCCGACGTCCGCGAGCTCGGTCAGGGTGCGGGCCTCGATCCGCTGCCGCAGCTCGTCCGGGTCGAGGCCCTCGAGGCGCCAGGCGGCCTTGCGGTAGGCGCGCACCCGGTGCGTCTCGGCCAGCTCTCGTTCGAGCAGGAAAGCGATCCGCTTGAGCGCTGCGACGGGTTCCACCGGCCCGACGCTACTTCACTTGGACATGCCGGCGACGAGCCCGGAGACGATGTGTCGGGTGAGCAGCAGGAAGACCAGGATGAGCGGAAGCGTGGTGATCACGAGCCCGGCGAACACCGCACCCCAGTCGGTCTGGTACTGGCCGAAGAAGAACGTCAGCCCGACCGGCAGGGTGTACTTCTCCGTCGTGCGCAACAGGATCAGTGGGAAGAAGAAGTCGTTCCACAGCTGCACGAACTGGAACAGCGCCACCGTCGCCAGCGCCGGACGCACCAGGGGCAGCATCACCAGCCCGAAGATCCGGAACTCCCCCGCACCGTCGATACGTGCCGCGTCCTCCAGCTCCCCCGGGAGGCCACGGAAGAACGCGCCCAGGATGAAGATGCTGAACGGCACCCCGCTCGCGGCGTACACGAGGGCCAGCCCGACCCTGGAGTCGATCAGACCCATCGACCCGAGCAGGTAGAAGATCGGCACCGCCGCCAGCCGGATCGGCAACGTGAGCCCGGCGATGAAGTACGCCGTCAGCACCATCCGGCCGCGGAAGGTGTAGCGGGCCAGCGCGTACGCCGCCAGGGCCGACACCGCGGTGCCGACGAAGACCGCGCCTGCGACCACGAGCACCGAGTTGGCGAAGTAGGTCGCGAACTGCGCCTCCTCCCACGCCTGGACGTAGTTGCCGAAGTACCAGCCGGTCGGCAGCCCGAGCGGGTCGTTGAAGATGTCCGGCCCCGGTCGCAGCGAGTTCATGAGCATGAACAGCAGGGGCCCGACGGCCACCAGCGCGTAGCCCCAGAGCAGCAGGTGGATGCCGAGCCTGGCCCGGCCGCTCGCCCGCACGGTGCCACGGCCGCGGGGCCGCATGGCCCTCGGCGTCGCCGATGGATCCGCCGTCCGGGTGGTGTGCTGGACGCTCATGTCAGCTCCGCCTCCTTGCGGCGCAGGTAACGGTTGGCCAGCAGCGCCGTGCCGAAGATGAAGACGAACATGAGGACCGCCAGCGCCGACGACCGCCCGATCGCGTTGAGTCCGCCCTCGAAGGCCGTGCGGTAGAACAGCAGCCCGAGTACGTCGGTCGAGCCCGCCGGGTTGCCCTGCGATCCGCCGATCGCGTAGACGAGCCCGAAGACGTTGAAGTTGCCGATGAAGGTCAGCACCGCCACGGTGCCGATCGCCGGGGTCAGCAGCGGAAGCGTGACGTGCCGGAAGGCTCGCCAGCCGGTGGCGCCGTCGACCCGTGCCGCGTCGTCGTACTCGTCGGGCAGCCCCGCGAGCGCGGCACCGAACAGCAGCATCGGGAAGCCGATCCACTGCCAGGCGTTGATCAGGATGACGACCGGCAGCGAGGTGTCGGGGTCACCGAGCCATGGCCGCGACAGCGACTCCAGCCCGACCGCGTCGAAGAGCGCGTTCAGCGCGCCGAACTCCGGTCGCAGCATCAGCACCCACAGGTAGCCCACGACCAACGGGCTCACCATGTAGGGCAGCGTGTACAGCGTCTGGAACAGCCGTTTGCCGAACCGGCGCCGGTGCAGCAGGACGGCGAACAGCAGCCCGAGGGTGTTCTGCACCGCCATGGTGCCGATGAAGAACACGCAGTTGTGCCAGAACGCACGCACCAGCTGCTCGTCGAAGGGGAACACCGTGAACAGGTCGGTGAAGTTCGCCAGCCCGGCGAACTCACCGCGGGCCGTGCCCGTCCAGTTGAAGAAGCTGTACTGCAACGCGGAGAACAGCGGGTAGACGATGAACAGGGTGTAGAGCGCCAGGGCGGGTGTCACGAACGTCGCGATCACCCATACGGGAGGAGCCGAGGCGCCCCCCGTCACGCCTCGGCTCCTCGATCGTGGTGGGCTCAGCCTTCGGGCTCGAACCACTGCGCGATGCCCTTCTGCAGGTCGGCTGCGACGGCGGGTGCCTCCTGGTCACCCAGCAACATCGACTGGATGCCGGCACCGAGCAGGTCGGTGCCCGAGGGCTCGCCGTAGCGGAAGTCGGTCAGCAACAGGTAGGGCGTGGGGTGCTCGTTGTAGAAGCCCACCATCTCCTCCAGCAGCGGGTCGGTCGGTGTGACGCCCTCGACCGGGTTGATCTGCTTCAGCTCGTCGCTGACCATCTGTCCGAACTCCTGGGTCGCCATCCAGCTGACCAGCTCGGTGGCCGCCTCGACGTTGTCCGACTTGGCGTTGACGCCGTAGGAGGCGTCGACCCACCCCGGCGTGAGCGTCTGGTCGACCTGCGCGTCCGGCGGCGGCGGCACCGCGAAGACCCCCATCTCCAGGTCGGGATTCTGCTGCTGGAAGAACGCCAGCTCGAAGGAGCCGCCCGGGAACATCGCGGCCTTGCCGCTGGTGAACAGGGTCTGCGAGGTGACGTAGTCGACGCCGACCACGTCCTGCGGGAAGTAGGGTTTCAGCTGCTCGACCAGCTCCAGCGAGGCCACGTAGTCGGGGTCGGTGAAGTCGGTCTCGCCGGCCTGGACCGCCTGGTCGAACTCCGGCCCGCCGTAGCGCGGTGCGGCGAACACGTCATGCACGATCGGCAGCATCCAGGTGTCCTTGCCGGTGACCGAGAACGGCGTCACGCCGGCGTCGGACAGGGTCTGGGCGGCGTCGAGCATCTCCTGCCAGGTCGTCGGCTCCTCGATGCCGTTGTCGGCGAAGATCTGCTTGTTGTAGTAGACCGCGAGCACCTGGGTCGCGAACGGCACCCCGTAGAGCTTGCCGTCGCCCTGACAGCGCGCACCGTCGAGCACCTCGTCGTCGATGGCCGAGACGTCGACGTCGTCGAGCGCCACGAGCCGGCCGGCCTCGCACAGCGGCTGCAGACCGCCGTAGGCCCGCAGCTGGGCGACGTCCGGGCCGCCCTCCTCGGTCAGCGCCGTGGCGAGGATGGTGTCGTACTCGGTGTTGGTGAACGGCTTGAACTCGACCGTGATGTCCTCGTGCTCGGCCTCGAAGGCGTCGAACATCTTCTCGTACGCGTCGACGTCCTCGGTGCGCCAGGAGTAGACCTGCAGGGTCGTGCCTTCGCCGTCGCCCCCACCTCCCCCGGACTCGGAGGTGGACGGCGCGCAGGCGGCCAGACCCAGTGCGGTCAGGCCGGCGGCGAGGGGTTTCCAGGGACGCATGCTGAGTCCTTCCCGTCTGAGGAGCCTTCAAGGCGAGCGAGTGCCGAGCGGACGACGCCGCCCGACTGGTCGAGTGCGGAGCGCGCGCGTTCGGCGTCGGTGCCGGCCAGCAGGCCGACGAGCGCGACCCGCAGGTCGCCGTCGGCCTCGTCGAGGACGCGCGCGCAGGTGTCGAGATCGCTGCCGGACGCCTCGGAGAGGATGGTGACCATCCGACCTCCGAGCTTGGCGTTCTTGGCGACCATCGAGGTCATCAGGTTGGAGTAGGTGCGACCGAGGCGGACCATGACAGCGGTCGAGAACGCGTTGAGCACGAGCTTCTGTGCGGTGCCGGCCTTCATCCGGGTGGACCCGGCCAGCACCTCCGGCCCGGTGTCGACGCACACGTGGATGTCGACGAGCGGGGCGATCTCGGCCTCGGGGTTGCTGCTCACCAGCACGGTCACGGCGCCGGCGTCGCGTGCCCGGGCGAGCGCTCCCGCGACGTACGGCGTGCGCCCGCTCGCGGTCAGCCCCACGACGAGGTCTACCGCGCTCACCTCGGCCGCCTCGGCGCGACCGGAGTCGGCGTCGTCCTCCACGTCCTCCAGAGCCGTCTCCAAGGCGTCCGCACCGCCGGCGTGGTGGGCGACGACCCGGCCCGGCTCGAGCGCGAAGGTGGGCGCGAGCTCGGCCGCGTCCATGCTGGCCACCCGCCCGGACGTGCCGGCGCCGAAGTAGTGCACCGTGCCACCCCCGCGCACCACCTCGACGGCGGCGTCGACGGCGGCCGCGAGCTCGGGCAGCGCGTGCTCGACCGCGGGTGCGACGCGCTGGTCCTCGGCGTTGATCACCGCGAGCAGCTGCCGGGTGGGCATCAGGTCGAGGTCGACGGTGTCGGGGTTGCGTCGCTCGGTGGGCGCGTCGACCTGCAACGGTGCGCGCCGCGGGCTCGCCGTCACGCGCGCTCCTGCCGGCGGCTGCCCCCGACGCGCCGGTCCTGGACGGCGTCGTGGGTGGCCTGGAGCGCGGCCTGGCTCTGCTCGTAGGTGCGCTGCGCCACTCCCACGAAGATGCAGTCGACCACGGTCAGCTGCGCGAGCCGGCTGGCCGTCGCACCGGAACGGAAGGTGGTCTCGCGGGCTGCCGTGGTGAGCACGTGGTCGGCGATCGCGGCCAGCGGCGACCTGGGGAAGTTGGTGAGCGCGACCGTGGTGGCCCCCCGCTCCCTCGCCTGCGCGAGCGCGTCGATGGTGTCGCGGGTGGCGCCGGTGTGCGAGATGCCGACGGCCACGTCCCCGGGCCCGAGAACCGCCGCGCTGGTCAGTGCGATGTGCGGGTCGGCCCAGGCAAAGGCCACCTGCCCGATCCGGTGCAGCTTCTGCTGGAAGTCCAGGGCGACGAACGCGCTTGCGCCCACGCCGTAGATGTCGACGCGGCCTGCGGCGACGAGCGCCTCGACGACGGCCCGCAGCACCCCGACATCGAGCTGCTCGGCGGTCTCCTCGACCGCGCGCGCATCGGCGAACGCGATCTTCTCCACCACCTGCTCGAGGTCGTCGCCGGGTCCGATGTCGCTGCCGACCGACCGTCCGGCCCCGGACGCGCTGGCGGCCCGGCCGAGCTCGGTGGCGAGCGTCAGCCGGAGTGCGGGGTACCCCGTGAACCCCACCGCCCGGCAGAAGCGGATCACGGTGGTCTCGGAGGTCTCGCACGCCTCGGCGAGCTGGCTGATCGTGGACGCCGCCACGGACTCCGGCGCGTCGAGCACCCGCTGGGCCACCCGTCGCTCGGCCGGCGCCAACGACGGCATCAGCGCCCGGAGCCGCACGGTGGTCGGCGCGGTGTCAGCGGGCGTGCTCCCACGGTCGTCGGAGTTCATGTAGGAAAGTTACCGAAATCACTTGCTCGCGGTCAACGATCTTCTTGGCGCCTGGCGACGAGAGCGCAAGTCCGTCAGGGGGTGACGGAGGGCAGGCGCAGCGCCACCACCACGGTGGCGGCGACCATTATCAGCGCGGCGACCGGCTGCAGCACGCTGATCGTGAAGGCGAGTACGACGAACAGCGTGAGCCCGGTGGCGTAGCCGATGCCGGCCCACCGCAGCCGTGCGGACGTGCGAGCGATCGCGATGCCGAGGGCGACGGAACCGGCCATGAACATCAGCAGCCCCAGGCTCACCGTGACGAACAGCGGCCCGCTGTAGACGTCGGCGTTGAAGTCCTCCGCGGCGACCACGCCCCGGAGGTAGGCGCGTCCGATCGCCGGCTGCGCGAAGGCGGCAGCGCCGAAGACCGACGTGTTCAGCACGGTGCCCGCGATCGTGAGGGCCGCGCCGATGGTCGCGAGACGGGCGGTGGTCGACCGGACCAGATGGGCCAGCAGCGCCACCACACCGACCAGGCCGAGCGCCGCGCCCCCGATGCTCGCCACGAGGTGGCTCACCAGGAAGACGTCGGTGGTCACGTAGTCGGCGTAGCCCGCGAAGTCGGTGGTGTAGTCGGGCTGGTGGGTCAGGGTGCTCCCCGCCAGGAGCACCCCGTAGGCCGGCAGCAGCCAGAGGCCGACGCGGGCGAAGGGGGTCGTGACGGCCCCGGTGGTCGCGCCGGCTGTGGCCATGAAGCACTCCCTGAGCGAGACGGTCCCTGCGACGAGTGTGCGCCGTGGGGCGACACCGAGTGGCCGAAGCCGCGGGGCAGCGGGTAAAGATTGATGCCGTGACGGAGCTCGTGGTCGGTGTGGACGCCGGAGGCACCACCACCCGGTGCGTGGTGGCCGATCTCGCCGGCCGGCACGTGGGCGCCGGGACCGGCCCGGGGCTCAACCAGCACTCCAGCGGGGGCGACGCCGTCGAGCGACTCCAGGCGGCGATCGGCACCGCCCTGGGACAGCAGCCGCCGTCTGCTGTCCGCCAGGGCGTGCTCGCGATCGCCGGTGCGGGTGAGGCCGGGCTGGCCACCGCCCAGCAGGCCGTCGACCGGGTGTGGCTGCGTCTCGGACTGGGCGGGTCCGGCACGGTGGTCCCGGACGTGGTCGCGACGTTCGCGGCCGGCAGCGCGCAGGAACATGGGGTCGCCCTCGTCGCAGGGACGGGTGCGATCGCGGCAGCGGTGGACGGTCTGCGGATCACCGCCCGGGCCGACGGCTACGGCTGGCTGCTAGGCGACATCGGCTCGGCGGTCTGGCTCGGTCGCGAGGCCGCCGTCGCCGTGCTCGCCGCCCTTGACGGCCGCGGGCCGGCCACCGGTCTGACCGCGCCCCTGCTCGCGGCTCTCGACGCCGCCGCGCCTCAGGACGTCGTGCGTGTCGTCTATGCCTCGGCTCCGGCCGACCTCGGCCGTCTCGCACCCCTGGTGACCGAGCACGCGACCGCCGGCGACGGTGTCGCCCGCGACATCGTCGGCCGCGGCGTCGACGGGCTGCTCGCATCCGCGGACGCCGTACGGCGCCGGGCGGAGGGTCCCACCGTGCTCGGTGGAGCCCTCCTCAGCGCGGAGGGGCCGGTGCGCGAGGGCGTGCTGCGCGGTCTCGACGCACGGGATGTCACCGACGTCTCGACCGCGCCCGACGCCACCACCGGCGCCGTCCGGCTGGCCATCGCCCGCAGCATCAGTTCTCCGACAACGTCCACCCGGAGGCGCTGAGCTCGTCCGATGCCACCGGCCGGTGGTCCACCCGCACGGCGTCGACGTACACGCCACGCCCCTGGTAGAGACCGTCGCTGTCGTACCGCCAGCGCACCAGCGCGGCCTCGGCGTCCGGGAGGGCCAGGTCGGCCACCGCGTCGTGCCAGCGGCGTCCACCGAAGCCCGAGACGGTGCCATCGGTCCGGAGCACCGTGCTCCCCGCGGTCAGCGTGAACGCGACCGGCTGCCAGGTGTCACCGCCGTCGGTCGACGCCTCGAACGTGACCGGGTCGTATGCCGCCTCGGTGTCGTACCAGAGCGCGAACCCGAGCTCGGAGGTGCCGGCGGGCACGGACGCGGTCAACGTGACGCTGCGGTCATCACCGATGCCCGAGAACCATGCGTGCCGCCCCTCGGCAGGGCGGACCGCGATCGCCCTCGCCACCTCACGTGCCATCGCCCGACGGGCAGGGTTGTTGCCGCCCCAGTCCCGCGTCGGGTGCACACGGTTGGTGAGCAGCACGACGAACGACTCCGACATCGGGTCGATGACGACGGAGGTCCCCGTGTAGCCCGTGTGGCCGAAGGTCACCGGGGTCGAGAGTCCGTCCATGTACCACCGCTGGTCCAGCTCGAAGCCCAGCCCGTGGGCGTCCCCGGCGAACTCGGCGTTCTCGTTGGTGAGCATCGCCCGCACGGTGTCGCGCTCGAGGATGCGTGCCTCGCCGTAGCGACCGCCGTTGAGCAGCGTCTGCGCAAGCACGGCGAGGTCGTGCGCGGTCGAGAACAGCCCGGCGTGGCCGGCGACGCCGCCCAGCGACCAGGCGTTCTCGTCGTGCACCTCGCCCCGGATCATCTCCCGGCCCGCCCACGGCTGCTCCTCGGTCGCGGCGATCCGGTCGACCAGGCCCGCAGGCGGGTTGAACATCGTGTCGCTCATGCCCAGCGGCTCGGTGATGCCGGTGGCGATGACGGTGTCGAGCGAGTCGCCGGTGACCTCCTCCACCACCATCCCCAGCGTGATCAGGCTGAGGTCGGAGTAGACGTACGCCTCCCCCGGCGCCGCGGTGGGCTCGACCGCCAGGACCGCCGCATAGCGCTCCGCCACGCTGTCGTACCGGCTGTAGAGCGGGATCCATGCCGGCAGCCCACCGGTGTGGGTGAGCAGGTGGCGGATCGTCACGTCCTCCTTGCCGTTCTCGGCGAAGGCGGGCAGGTACGTCGCCACGGGCGCGTCGAGGTCGACCGTCCCGGCCTCCACCTGCTGCAGCACGGCAATGGTCGTGAACGTCTTGGTCACCGAGGCGAGGTCGAAGATCGTGTCCGGCGCGACGGGGACCTGCTCGTCCGCGGGGAGCTCGGTGTCCACGTCGGCATAGCGCACGGCCTTTCCCGCGGCATCGTGGACCGCGACGACACCCTTGCGTGCCGCCAGCACCACACCTCCCGCGTAGAGCGGCCGATCGGGTGACGGCTCGAGGTACCCGCGCAGGTGCTCCCCCATCCGCTGCAGCGGCTCCCGCAGCAGGTGCGCCTGCTCGGCCGAGCCGTACCGCAGCTGCTTGTTGCCGAACTGCAGATCGTCGGGCGTGATGGCGCCGGAGCCGACGGCCGGGCCGCGCTTGGCGACGGGATGCTCGACCGGCATCGGCACCGACCGACCGGCGAACGCGGCGGGGCTCGCGGCCAGCAGCAGGCTCAGGATGATCACGAGGACTCGGAGCGGTCGCACCGCGCTCACCCGGCCAGGGCGGCATCGGCGCGGTCGCCGGCCTGGTAGAGCAGGTGCTCCTCCCGGGTCGCCCGGAAGTCGCCGAGCTCCTCCTGCCACCCGGCGACGACCTCGTCCGCGTCGGCACCGCCGTCGATCGCCCGGCGCACGGCCTCCGAGCCGGTGAGCCGGTCGATCCAGTACGGCGCGCTCTGCTCGCGCCACGCGAAGTCGTCGGGGTAGAGCCGGCGGGCGGTCACGATCATCGTGATGGCCGTGCGAATCGCGTCGAACTCCTGCCGGGCGCCGACGTGCAGCTGCACGCCTGCGCACGACGTCCATGCGTGCTTGGACATGGTGGGCGTGTAGTAGGCCTCCCGGAACTCGACCCCCGGCAGCTCCCGCGCACGCAGCTCCTCGGCCCAGGCGTGGTCCAGGTAGGGCGCGCCGATCAGCTCGAACGGCCGGGTCGTGCCGCGCCCCTCCGACAGGTTCGTCGCCTCGAACAGGCACGTCCCCGGGTAGACCACGGCGGTGTCGACCGTCGGCATGTTCGGCGACGGCAGCACCCAGGGCTGGCCGGTCTCGTCGTGGTACATGCTGCGACGCCACCCCGACATCCGCGACACCGCGAGCTCCACCGGCCCAGCGGCGGCGGCGTCGTCGGGCAGGAACTCCGCGTTGAAGAGACCGGCGAGCTCGCCGATCGTCATGCCGTGCTGCTGCGAGATCGGCTTGCGGCCGACGAAGGTCGCATGCTCGGGATGCAGCACGGGACCGTACGCGGCGGTGCCGCTGATCGGGTTGGGCCGGTCGAGCACGACGAACCGCACCCCCGCCTGCGACGCGGCGACCATGCAGTCGTACATCGTCCAGATGTAGGTGTAGAAACGCGCTCCGACGTCTTGGATGTCGAACATCACCGTCTCCACGCCGGACTCCCGGAAGAAGCCCGCAATGGCGGCCGGTCCCTTGCCGTAGGTGTCGTAGACCGGGACGCCGGTGCGTGGGTCGACGTAGTCACCCTCCGACCCGCCGGCCTGCGCGCTGCCGCGGAACCCGTGCTCGGGCCCGAATGCGGCAACCAGGTCGACCGCCCCCGACGCCGCGACGACGTCGACCTCGTGCCGCAGGTCGGGCACGATCCCGGTCGGGTTGGAGATCAGGCCCACCCGCTCGCCGCGCACGAGCGCGTAGTCGTCGCGGGCCAGCATCTCGATGCCGGTACGCACCCTCGGCGGCTTGCCGGGGGTGCCGTCGGGCGCTGCCGCTGCGGTCGCAGCGAACCCGCCGGGTACGGCGACGCCGCCGGTCACAGCGGCAGCGACCTTGAAGAAGTTGCGTCGGTCCATGGGGATCCTCCCAGGTTAGGTCAACGGGTGGTGTCAGGTCAGGGGGTGAGATGTCGGGTCGGTCAGCGACCGCGTCGGACCACGAGGTCGGCCACCACCGGGCGGTGGTCGGACGCCTGCGTGTCCACGACGTGTGCGCTGCGGACGGAGATGTCGGGTGAGACGGCCACGTAGTCGATGCGCTTCGTGGGAGCAGCCGCCGGGTAGGTGCGCCCCGCGCCGGAGCCGGCCACCCGCCAGGCGTCGGTGAGCCGCTGCCACAGCGGCGCGAGCTCGGGCGCGGCCGGTGGCGCGTTGAGGTCACCCAGCAGCACCTGCTGCGCCTCCGGCCCGTCCTCGGAGAGGATCGAGAGCGTGTCGTCGACCTGCAGCGCACGTACCGCGGGGTCCGCCCGGTAGTCCAGGTGCGTGGCGTAGACGTGTACGGGTGCGCCGCCGGCCCGGACGACGACCTCAGGGAAGCCGGGCGCCGGGGCCGGCACCGGGTCGGAGCCCGACTGCGTCGACAGCCGGGTGATCTCATGGTTCTCGGTGTCGACCATCGGCAGGTCGAGCGAGGTGAGCAGCGCGAGTCCGTAGCGACGGCGTGGCTGGTCGGGCGCTGCCGGCTCGAGGTCGTAGATCGGGGCGAAGTACACCCTCATCCGCAGCCGGTCGGCCAGCTCCCTCGCCTGGTCGCGCCACTCGCTGCGGGCCGACCAGTGCTGGTCGACCTCCTGCAGGCCGATGACGTCGGCGTCCAGGCGCTCGAGGGTCGCGGCCGTGCGGTCGAGATCGAGCGCACCGTCGGCGCCGATGCCGGTGTGCATGTTGTAGCTCACCACCCGCAGGTCGACATCCACGCCGGTATCCGGTTCGCCCGTGCTCGTCGCGGCGCCCGGAGCCGCCGCCCCGGCTGCCGCGAGTACGCCGCAGAGCACCGCACCGAGTACGGGACCGACCGACGCCGCCGGACGAAGGGGTCGCATATGTCCTCCCGAGCCTGAGTCGTTGTCACTGTAAATGAGTAACTGACTACGCAGAATGACTGGAAGTTTTCTACCGATGGCGGCTCAGGTCAATCCCCCAGCGTTCAGCTCCGCTCCGTCGGCGGGATTGCGGCTAGCCTCGAGGTGTGAGCGACCGTCCGAGCCCAGCCCTGCGCCGGCTGCGCAGGTCGGTGGGTGCGATCGCCTCCTCCGCCACCGCGCAGATGGAGGCAGAGCTGCCGTGGTTCCGCCAGCTGAGTGCGGAGGACCGGTCGTGGATCGGCCTCATCGTGCAGGCGGGGATCCGCTCGTTCATCTCGTGGGCGGAGAACCCCGGAGAGGGCTCGATCACCGCGGATGTGTTCGGCACCGCCCCCCAGAAGCTCACGCGGGTGATCACCCTGCAGCAGACGGTCGAGATGGTGCGGATGAGCATCGACGTGATCGAAGGGCGCATCGACGACCTGGTCGGGTCCGACGACGCCCCCGCGGTGCGTGAGCTGGTCATGCTCTACGGTCGCGAGGTCGCCTTCGGCACCGCCGAGGTCTACGCCCGGGCCGCGGAGATGCGCGGTGCGTGGGACGCTCGGCTGGAGGCGCTGGTCGTCGACTCGGTCCTGCGCGGCGAGGCCGACGAGGCGGTCCGCTCCCGCGCGGCCGCCCTCGGCTGGGAGTCACTGAGCCGGGTGGTCGTCGTCCTCGGGCGGGCACCCGGACGCGACGACCAGGGCCCGCGCGGCAGCGAGCTGGCGGTCGACGAGGTGCGCCGGGCCGCACGCAGCCACGACCTCGACGCTCTCTGTGCGGTGCAGGGCGACCGCCTCGTCGTGATCCTCGGTGGCGTGGACGATCCCGACAAGGCCGCAGGCGCGATCGCGGAGCACTTCGGCACCGGCCCGGTCGTCGTCGGCCCGATGGTCTCGGACCTGCTGGCAGCCAACCTGTCGGCCCGGGCCGCGATCGCCGGGCTGCGCGCAGCCGGTGGCTGGCCGGCGGCACCCCGGCCAGTCTCCAGCGACGACCTGCTGCCCGAGCGCGCACTCGCCGGCGACGGCCACGCGAGACGGCAGCTGGTCCAGGACATCTACACACCGCTGGTCTCCGGTGGGCCGGCGATCCTGGACACGACGGCGGCGTTCCTCGAGGCCGGCTGCTCGGTGGAGGCGGCGGCACGGGCGCTCTTCGTGCACCCGAACACCGTGCGGTACCGTCTCCGCCGCGTCGCCGAGCTCACCGGCATGTCACCGATGGACGTGCGGCACGCCTACACCCTGCGCCTCGCGCTCACCCTCGGGAGGCTTCTGTCCTCCGAAACCCCCCGGTAACCGATTTTGTAGGGTTCCCACAAACGGGCACCCGGGAATTTCGTGCCGGTCATGACCAGGATCACCCAGGTGCATTGGGCATCGTGGACCTGTGCTTGTCATCGTCGCCCCAGGCCAGGGGGCCCAGAGCCCCGGTTTCCTCGCGCCGTGGCTGGAGGACCCGCAGTTTGCCGACCGGCTGCACTGGCTGTCCGCCGTCGCCGGTCTCGACCTCGCCCACTACGGCACCGAGGCCGACGCGGAGACCATCCGCGACACGGCAGTGGCCCAGCCGCTGCTGGTCGCCTCCAGCCTGCTCGCCGCCCTCGAGGTGTTCCCCCACCCGGCCGACGCCTTCGGGCGGGTCGGCGCGGTCGCCGGCCACAGCGTCGGAGAGATCGCGGCCGCAGCCGGTGCCCGGGTGATCACGGCCGAGCAGGCGATGGTGCTGGTGCGCGAACGCGGCAGGGCCATGGCCGAGGCCGCCGCGAAGACGCCCACCGGCATGACCGCCGTGCTGGGCGGCGACCGGGACGCCGTGCTCGCCAAGCTGGCCGAGCACGGACTCACGCCCGCCAACGAGAACGGCCCCGGCCAGGTCGTCGCCGCCGGCACCATGGAGCAGCTGTCGGCCCTCGCCGACGACCCGCCGGAGCAGTCGCGACTGCGGCCGCTGCAGGTCGCCGGTGCGTTCCACACCGAGCACATGGCTCCTGCGGTCGACACGCTCGCGCACTACGCCCGCGCCGTCTCGACCCACGACCCCCGGACCCGGCTGCTGAGCAACCGCGACGGCCAGGTCGTGCACGACGGTCGCGAGGTGCTCAAGCGCATCGTGACCCAGGTGAGCACTCCGGTGCGCTGGGACCTGTGCATGCAGACGATGGCCGACCTCGGGGTGACGGGCATGCTGGAGATGCCGCCCGCCGGCACGCTCACCGGCATCGCCAAGCGGGCACTGTCCGGGGTGGAGACCTTCGCCCTCAAGACTCCCGACCAGCTCGACGACGCGCGGGCGTTCGTCGACAAGCACGGCACCGCCTCGCCCCTCGACGCCTCCCCCACCTGGCGGCTGCTCGTCGCCCCCGCCAAGGGCACCTTCCATCAGGCCAGCGAGCGCGGCGAGGGCAGCCTGCTCGGCACCGGTGACGAGATCGGCTCGGTCACCAGCCTGCGCGACGCCCTGCCCGTCATCGCCCCCCACGGCGGCACGATCGTGGAGTGGCTCGTCGAGGACGGCGACCTGGTCTCACCCGGCCAGCCACTCGTGCGACTGCACCCGGAGGTGTCGGAATGACCGCAGCGATCAGCAACTCCGTCGGGGCGACCTACGCACGGATGCTCGGCGTCGGCGCCTACCGCCCGTCCCGGGTGGTGACCAACGAGGAGATCTGCCGACACATCGACTCCTCCGACGAGTGGATCCGCACCCGCTCGGGGATCATCGAGCGCCGCTGGGCAACCCCTGAGGAGACCGTCCAGGCGATGTCGGTCGAGGCTTCCCGCCAGGCGCTCGAGCAGGCCGGCATCGCCCCTGAGCAGATCGGCTGCGTCGTCGTGGCGACGGTGTCCCACCTGCTGCAGACACCGGCGGTCGCCCCGCTCATCGCCACTGAGCTCGGCGCCTCGAAGGCCGCGGCGTTCGACATCTCGGCGGCCTGCGCCGGCTTCTGCTACGGCGTCGCGCTCGGCTCGGACATGGTCCGGGGCGGCAGCGCCAAGTACGTCCTCGCGATCGGCGTCGAGCGACTCTCCGACATCACCGACCCCACCGACCGGGGCACCGCGTTCATCTTCGCCGACGGCGCCGGCGCCGCCGTCATCGGACCGTCCGACGAGCCGGGCATCGGCCCCGTCGTCTGGGGCTCCGACGGCGAGCAGTTCGACCTGATCCGGCAGAACGAGAACTGGCCGCAGGCGCTGCAGTCCGGCGACCAGGTGATGCCGACCCTGCGCATGGAGGGCAACCCGGTCTTCCGCTGGGCGTCGTACGAGATGGCCAAGACCGCGCGCGAGGCACTCGACCGCGCAGGCGTGGCGCCCGAGGACCTCGACGCCTTCATCCCCCACCAGGCCAACATGCGCATCATCGACGCGATGGCCCGCGCTCTGCGCCTGCCGGACAACGTCGAGATCGCGCGTGACATCGCCTACCAGGGCAACACCTCGGCCGCCTCCGTCCCGCTCGCGATGGCCAAGATGGTCGAGGAAGGCCAGGTGAAGAGCGGCGACACGGCCCTGCTGATCGCCTTCGGTGCCGGCCTCGTCTATGCCGCGCAGGTCGTCAGCATCCCCTAGACCCACCACCACAGCTGTCCGTACGGAACCCCCGGACGGATGTCCACCAACAACCTACGCAAGAGACAGGAGCAGCACATGGCCACCACCGAGGAGATCCGCTCCGACCTGGCCGAGATCGTCAACGAGGTCGCCGGCATCCCGGCGGACGACGTCCAGCTGGACAAGTCCTTCACCGACGATCTCGACGTCGACTCGCTGTCGATGGTCGAGGTCGTGGTCGCGGCCGAGGAGAAGTTCGGCGTGAAGATCCCCGACGACGAGGTCAAGAACCTCAAGACCGTCGGTGACGCGGTGGCCTTCATCGAGCGCGCCCAGTCCTGACGCATGCAGTCCTGACGGCACAGCGCCTGACCGAGACAGGGCTTGACCGATACGTGCGGAGTGTCCTGCCCGGCCGGGGCACTCCGCCCACCGCCTCCCGACCAGCCCCTTGAGCAAACCGAGGTGACTTAGCAGATGAGCAGCACACGCGTTGTCGTGACCGGACTGGGAACGACCTCGCCTCTCGGCGGCGACGTACCCACGACCTGGGACGCGATGCTCGCCGGACGCTCCGGCGCCAACCAGCTGACCCAGGACTGGGCCGCCGAGCTGCCCGCTCGGATCGCCGCGGAGGTCGCGGTCGAGCCGACCGAGGTGCTCGAGCGGGTCAAGGCCAGGCGCCTGGACCGCTCGGGCCAGTTCGCCCTGGTCGCCGCGCTCGAGGCATGGAAGGACTGCGGGCTGGCCGAGGAGGACGCCGAGGTCGACGCAGAGCGGCTCGGTGTCGCGATCGCGTCCGGGATCGGCGGGGTGCAGACCCTGCTCGGCAACTACGACCAGCTGCTGCAGAAGGGGCCGCGGCGCGTCTCGCCGCTCGCGATCCCCATGCTGATGCCCAACGGGCCGGCAGCCAGTGTCGGGCTCGCGATCGGCGCCAAGGCCGGCGTGCACACACCGGTCTCGGCCTGCGCCTCCGGCAACGAGTCGATCGCGCTCGGCCTGGACATGATCCGGCTCGGCCGCGCCGACGTCGTGGTCGTGGGCGGCACCGAGGCCGCCGTGCACGCGCTGCCGATGGCGGCCTTCGCCCAGATGATGGCGCTGTCCCGGCGCAACGACGACCCCGCGGCGGCGTCACGACCGTGGGACCGCGACCGCGACGGCTTCGTGCTCGGTGAGGGCGCTGCCGTGCTGGTCCTCGAGTCGGAGGAGCACGCCGCTCGGCGCGGGGCCAAGGTCTACGCCGAGATCGCCGGCGCCGGCATCACCGCCGACAGCCACGACATCGCCCAGCCCGACCCTGCCGGCCTGGGCGCGACCCGCGCGATGAAGGCGGCACTCCGGGCGGCGGAGATGCAGCCCGGCGAGATCCACCACATCAATGCGCACGCCACGTCGACCCCGCAGGGCGATGTCGCCGAGGCGATAGCGATCAAGCACGCACTCGGCGAGGCGGCGTCCGACGTCGTCCTGACCTCGACCAAGTCGATGACCGGTCACCTGCTCGGCGCCGCCGGGGCGCTGGAGTCCGTGGCCACCATCCTGGCGCTGCACCAGCGGGTGGTGCCGCCGACCATCAACCTCGACAACCGCGACGAGGCCGTCGACCTCGACATCGCGACCGAGCCCCGCAAGCTCGGTGCGGGCAGGCTCGGCGCCATGAACAACTCCTTCGGCTTCGGCGGCCACAACGTCGCCCTGGCCTTCCGCTCCGCTCCCGAGGAGACCCCATGACCGTGAGCTCGCATGCCGCGCCGGCAGCACCGGCCAAGAAGCCGAAGCTTCCGCGCGAGGAGGACCCCCGCAACCCGAACAAGCGGCTCGCGGCGTTCTTCGACGAGGGCAGCCTCGAGCTGATCAGCGAGGACGACGGCTCTGGCATGCTCGCCGCGGTCGGCACCGTCGACGGCACCCACGTCGTGGCCTTCTGCTCCGACGCCACGGTGATGGGCGGCGCGATGGGCTACGAGGGCTGCAAGGTGGTCGTCCGGGCCTACGAGCGCGCGGTGGCTGACCAGGCCCCGATCGTCGGGCTGTGGCACTCCGGCGGCGCCCGGCTCGCCGAGGGGGTGCTGTCGCTCGACGCCGTCGGCCAGATCTTCCACGCGATGACGACCGCGTCCGGGAAGGTGCCGCAGATCTCCGTCGTCCTCGGCCCTGCGGCCGGTGGCGCGGCGTACGGGCCGGCGCTCACCGACATCGTGATCCTCGGCCCAGAGGGCCGCATCTTCGTCACCGGGCCCGACGTGGTCCGCTCGGTGACCGGTGAGGACGTCGACATGCTCCGGCTGGGCGGCCCGGAGCCGCACGGCCGGCGCTCCGGCGTCGTCCACGTGCTCACCGAGAGCGAGCAGGAGGCGATCGGCAAGGCACGAGAGCTGGCCTCGCTGCTCGGCCACCCCGGCGAGATGGACCAGGACGCGATCACCGACCGCGATCTCGCGGCCGACCTCCCGGACAGCCCCAAGCGCGCCTACGACGTGCACCCGCTGGTCGACGACACCCTCGACGAGGGCACGATGGCGGAGCTGCACGGCCGCTGGGCGCCCAACATCGTCACCGCGCTGGGCCGCTTCGGCGGGCGCACCGTCGGCGTCATCGCCAACAACCCCCTGCGCCTCGGCGGCTGCCTCGACTCACTGTCGGCGGAGAAAGCCGCCCGCTTCGTGCGGATGTGCGACGCGTTCGGCGTGCCGCTGATCGTGCTCGTCGACGTACCCGGCTACCTGCCTGGACTGGGCCAGGAGTGGGACGGCGTGGTCCGCCGCGGCGCCAAGCTCCTGCACGCCTTCTCGGAGACGACGGTGCCCCGGGTGACGCTGGTGACGCGCAAGGCCTACGGCGGGGCCTACATCGCCATGAACGCCCGCTCGCTGGGCGCGACTAAGGTCTTCGCCTGGCCCGGAGCCGAAGTCGCCGTGATGGGTGCCGTCGCCGCCGTACGCATCCTGCACCGGCGCAAGCTTGCCGAGGTCACCCCCGACATCCGTCCGCAGGTCGAGGCCGAGCTGGCCGCCGAGCACGAGAAGATCGCCGGCGGCGTGGACAGGGCGGTCGAGATCGGCGTGGTCGACGAGGTGGTCGAGCCGACCGTCACGCGCAGCCGGCTGGCCCAGGTCATCGCCGAGTCGCTCGCCACCGGCCCGGTGCGCGGCGACCACGGCAACATCCCGCTCTGAGCACGCGCGCGTGGGGTGTCGGACCGGTCAGGTCCGACACCCCACGTCACGTGGCGCGGCCACGTGTCCGGCTCACCGAGGCGCGTGCCGGTCGGCGGCCCGTGGCCACGTGCTGAGGACTGCGCAAGGCAGGAGGCCCGGCTGAGTGTCTCGGGGATCACACCACCTGGTGCAGCCAGCGGACAGGTGCCCCCTCGCCGGCATACCTAAACGGCTCGAGCTCGTCGTCCCACGGCTTGCCCAGCAGCTGGTCGACCTCGAGCTCCACGGTCGTCTCCCCCAGGGCCGCCCTGACCACCGCGGCCTTCAACCGGTCCTCGGGGATCATGATGTCGCCGTGCACGCCGGTCACTGCGTGGAAGACCCCGAGGTCGGGGGTGTAGGAGAACCGCGCCCCCTCGCAGCCGGCGCTGGGCTCCTCGGTCACCTCGAAGCGCAGGTGCGTCCACCCACGCAGGGCCGAGGCCAGCTTCGCGGCGGTGCCCGCATCCCCCTGCCAGGAGAACTCCGCGCGGAAGCAGCCCGCCGCGGCGGGCTGCGGAATCCAAGACATGCTCACGGGTACGCCGAAGACGCCGCCAGCGGCCCACTCGACGTGCGGGCACAGCGCCGACGGCGCGGAGTGGACGTAGAGCACGCCCCTGGTTGCTGCACGGCTGCTCACCGGAACCTCCTCTGGCTCGAGCTACGCCTTCCCCAGCGGTCTCGAGGCGGATACGGAGCGTTCAGGTGCATCGCCGATCTCATTGTGCCTCATCCAACCCTCTTGCACCAGCAAACACACAGCAGGCACGCCGAGCGGCCGCGAAGTCGTCGGGACCAAGGTCCCGAAACGGGCTACCGAGAGGCCGTGACCCGGGCAGGTCCGACACGGTAGAAAAAGGGGGTGGACACAGCTGACTCCCCCATCCGGGTCTTCCTCCTCGACGACCACGAGGTCGTCCGTCGCGGGCTGCGCGACCTGCTCGAGGCCGAGGGGGACATCGTCGTCGTCGGCGAGTCCGCCTCGGCGGCCGAGGCGACCAGGCGGATCCCCGCGACCCGCCCGCACGTCGCCGTCCTCGACGGCCGGCTGCCCGACGGCAGCGGGATCGAGGTGTGCCGTGAGGTGCGCTCGGTCGACCCCACCATCCGGGCGCTGATCCTCACCTCCTACGACGACGACGACGCGCTGTTCGCCGCGATCATGGCGGGCGCATCCGGCTACCTGCTCAAGCAGATCACCGGCAACGACCTCGTCGGCGGCATCAGGCGGGTGGCCCAGGGCCAGTCGCTGCTCGACCCCTCGATCACCCAGCGGGTGCTCGACCGGGTCCGCCGTGGACCCGACGAGCAGCCCGAGCTCGCCGTGCTGACCGACCAGGAGCGCAAGATCCTCGCACTGATCGCCGAGGGTCTCACCAACCGGCAGATCGGTGAGCGCATCTTCCTGGCCGAGAAGACCGTCAAGAACTACGTGTCCAGCATCCTGGCCAAGCTCGGCCTCGAACGCCGTACCCAGGCCGCCGTGCTCGCCGCCAAGCTGCTCAGGTGACGGGGCAACAGCCGGTGGCCTGAGGGTGTGGCGGCTCAGGAGACCTGGCGGTCCGGGCCGCTGCCGGCCACCTTGGCAGCGAGCTGCTCCGCCCATGCGCGGGCACGCTCGACCTCACCCGCCACCAGCGGGCCGGTGGTGCCCTCGACCCAGAACGTCTCCGGCGGCTCGACGAGGTGGACGCCCAAGCGCTTCATCCGTCGCTGGGCCCCTCCCCCTGCCGACCCGGGCAGCTTCGGGTGACGGACCTTGGTGTCGAACACCGCGCCGGAGAGGCGGGTCGCCTGCACCGCGACCTCGGCCAGCCACTCCCGCACGCCGATTCCGGTGGACACGATCGGAGGGTGGTCGGGCCGGGCCGCGGCGTCGTCACGCGTACGCCGCCGGCTCATCCCGAAGGCATGAGTCGGTGCGCCGAGCACGAGCAGCGTGACATCGTCACCGATCTCGGTCGGAGCGTGGCCGACCTCCACCGAGTCGGCCTGCATGTGCTCTGACAGACCTGCCCGGACCGCATTCGCTATGTCCTCGGTGTTGCCGTACATCGACTCGAATACGACGAGCGCACGCATCGTGATCGCCTCCACCGCGTCTGACCGTCTCACCCGCTGACCGGCATGCCCGGCCAGGTAGCTCCATCCTCGCGAGAACGAGTCCCCCTGGACAGGGCGACGAGGCCCCACCTGCCGGGCCGTCCGCCCCTTCCCGCCGTTGCGAGAGGGGGCGCCAGGCGCAGACGGCGTCAGACGAGGTCGGGCAGCCGGCGCGCCGCTGGCTGCTCACGCTGCTCGGCCGGCGCGACACGCAGCCTCGCGTCCACACAGTGGATCGTGTCCGGGCCGACCACCACCGGGTCGAGATCGAGCTCGGCCACCTCGGGCAGCTCCCAGGCGACGTCGGCGACCCTGAGCACCAGCTGCTCCAACGCCTGCAGGTCGGCCTCGGGCGCACCGCCGTGGCCGGCCAGCAAGGGCCACAGCCGGAGGCGACGCATCGCCCGGGCGACATCGAGGTCGGTGACCGGCGGCATCAGGAACGTGCGGTCGTCCCAGACGTCGGCATGCACACCCCCGGCCGCGATCATGACGAGCGGCCCGAACCCCTCGTGCCGGACCACACCGACCGCGAGCTCCAGGCCGGCCGCGACCTGTGGCTGCACGACCACCGACCCCTCGCCCGGCGGTAGCAGCCGAACCAAACGGTCGAAGGCGGCCTGGACCGCCCGCGTCCCTCGGACGTCGGTGACGACCAGGCCCTGCTCGGTCTTGTGCCTGATGCGGGGGTCGGCAGCCTTCAGGACCACGGGCCCCGGCTGCCGAACGGCGACCCCGACGGCTCCGTCGGCGGAGTCCACGACGGCGACCTCCACGGTGGAGATCCCCACGGCGTCGAGCAGCCGGGCCGACTCGGCGTAGCTCAACCGGCGTCCGGCCGGCTCGGCGTCGAGGAGCTCCCGGACCACCTCCCGGCCGCGGTCGACCACGCCTGCCGCGGGCGCCGTCCGGCGACCGCGCGGGGCGTGTCGCCACGCGGCGTAGCGCGCCAGCGCGCCGAGTGCGGCCGTGGCGCCGTCGACGGAGCTGAAGACCGGGACCTGCCGGCTGGGCAGGACCCCGGGCGGCGACCCTGCACCGATGCAGACCACCGCGGCAGCGGTGCCGCAGAGGTCGAGCGCGCGGTCGGCCGCCGCCAGGACCTCGTCCGGGTCGGCAAGCCTCGTCGCCACGTGCACGACGAGCACCATGTCCACCTCGTCCGCGTCGCAGACAGCCTGGATGACCGACTCGTACATCTGCGGGGTCGCACCCGCTCCGAGGTCGACCGGGTTGAGCGTGCCGTACCCCGTGCCCACCCGCTCGCCGATGTCGTGCCGGAGGCCCGGCGACAGCTCGGGAGTGGTGAGTCCGTGCTGCAGCCCCGCATCGGCGACGAGCACCCCCAGTCCGGCGGCATTGCCGATCACGCCGACCCTGGGCCCTGCCGGCAGCGGCTGGGTGGTGACCACCCGGCTGATGTCCACGAGCTCCGACAGGTCGCGAGCCTGGATGGCACCCGCATGCGCGCACAGGGCGGACAGCGCGGAGTCCGGGACCGCCGGGCGCGCGGTGTGCGCCAGCCCCGCGCGCCTGCCGCTGTCGGTCATGCCGCCGCCGAGCACGACCAGCGGCTTGCGCTCGGCGAAGTAGCGGGCGAGACGGGCGAACTTGACGGGGTTGCCGAACGACTCCAGGTAGAGCGCAGCGGCTCCCACCCCGGGGTCGTCCGCCCACGCGGCGAGCAGGTCGTTGCCCGAGACATCGGCCTTGTTGCCCAGCGAGACGAAGTAGCACAGGCCCAGCCGGTGCCGGACCGACGCGTCGAGGAGCGCGATGCCCACACCCCCTGACTGCGACCCCACCGCGAGCCGGCCGGGCAGCGGCGCCACCGTGGCGAAGGTGGCGTCCAGGCGGGTCCGGCCCGCCATGCTGACGATGCCCAGGCAGTTGGGGCCGACGACGCGCATGCCGTGCCCTCGGGCCACCTCGACGAGCGACCACTCGGCGCGGCGCCCCGCCTCGCCACGCTCCCGGAAACCCGAGGCCAGCACCACCGCCGCGCGTGCGCCGGCTTCGGCGGCATCGGCGAGGACGGCGGCCACACGGGGGGCAGGCACGGCGACCACGACCAGGTCCGGGACCTCCGGGAGCGCCGCCACGGTCGGGTGAGCGCGCACTCCTGCCACTTCGCGCACACCCGGGTTCACGACGTGGACCGAGCCGCTGAAGCCGGCGTCGACGATGTTCTGCAGGACGGCGTGGCCGACGCTCGCCGGCCGACGGCCCGCGCCTGCCACCGCCACCACCCGCGGGTGGAGCAGTGGGCGCAGGGAGGCCGCCTCCGCCCGGCGCTCCCGCGCGTCGGCAGCCGCCACCGCCCGGTCGGTCGCGGCGGTCTCCATCGTGAGCGTCATGGTGTCGGACGACCGCTGCAGCCTGGTCTCGAACCCGACGTCGTTGAACACCCGGATCATCGCGGTGTTCGTCGCCAGCACGGTCGCGACGAAACGACGTACCCCGCTCGTCCTGGCTGCGGCTGCCAGGTGCTCGAGCAGCAGCGTGCCGACGCCGTGGCCATGGCGTGAGTCCGCGACGAAGAAGGACACCTCGGCCGTGCCGTCACCGAGCGGCTCGGCGGTGCCCAGGGCGAGCAGCGCACCCACCTGCTCGACGACGAGGGCGGTCGTCCGGGTCGTGGGGGCGCAGACGACGTCGACGTAGTGGTGTGCCGCCGGCCGGGCCACGGTGAAGAAGCGCAGCCGGATGGCCTCGTCCGACGCGTGGTCGTGCAGCGCGTACAAGGCCTCGCGGTCAGCCGGGCGGACCGAGCGGATGGTCGCTATCGAGCCGTCGGTCAGCAGCACCTGGACGTGGTACGGCGAGGAGCCGGAGGGATGGCCCGCGGCGACAGACATGGCGCGTCCTCCCCGCCGGTCACGAGGGGTGCTCGACCCCGAAAGCGGCCACCTCGGCAGCCCGGGCCGGCATGGGGTGCGGGACGACGACCAGCGGGCAGTGCGCGGCCGACACCATGGCCCGGGCAGTGGAGCCCACCGGCATCCCCCACAGCGCGCCCGTTCCGTGCCGAGCGATCACCAGGAGGTCGGCGTCGCGAGAGGCCTCCGACAGGGCCTGCACGGGGTGCTCCCGGCGGATGTCGAGCTCGACAGGTACGTCGGGGTACTGCAGGCGCCATGCCACCAGCGCCTCCGACAGCGCCTCCCGGAACGACTGCAGCCAGCTCTCGAACGCCTGCGCCACCCGGGGCACGTCCTCGTTCGGGTAGGGCAGGTCCCAGGCGTGCAGGAGCAGCACCGAGGCGCCCCGCTGCGAGGCAGCCTCGAGCGCGACGTGAACCGCAGCCATGGCAGCGTTCGACCCGTCGACGCCGACCACGACGCGGGCGTGCGAGCGGTCGGGCTGCCAGTCGGCCGGCACCGCGATGACGGGGCAACCGGAGCGGGCGGCCACGGCGGTCGTGACCGAGCCGGTGAAGAGCCGCTCGAGCCGACCGATGTGCCGCCGGCCCACGACGAGCGCCCTGCCATCACCCGAGGCCTCCAGAAGCAGCCGGGTCACCTGGCCGTGGCCGAGGCTCGCCTCCATGGGGACCTTCCCGCCCGTGGTCTCCTCGAGCACCCGGGCCGCCTTCGTCATCAGCCGCTGACCCGCCTCACGCAGTGTCTCGGCGGGAAGCATCGCCATCATCGGCGTCATCGGCACGCTCTCGTGATAGACGTGCACAAGACGGACACCACAGCCCAGCCGCATCGCCTCCTGCCCGGCGAAGGTGACGGCCCGCAGCCCGTCGTCCGAGCCGTCGACGCCGACGACGAGTGGCTGCTGCAGACCGACTGTGGCCACCACACACCTCCGAGGCAGGTTGCACTCCCTGCCACGAGGCTCGCGACTCGCCGGTGGGTGGGGCAGGGCCCCGGGACTCGCGGAGTGGGGGCCGAAAGTCCCGAACTCGACTTCAAGTGCCTGGTGTGACTCCCTAAGGTGGGATGTGTGAGCGGGAGCGGTCAGTGGGACATCGAGCGTGACGAGCCCCTGCTCGACTTCGGGAGCCTGGCCGAGCCGCAGCGCAAGCAGCTGCTGCATGACCTCATCGACCGCGTCGGCGACGTGCTCGCGACGCAGGACAGGCTGCAGGCCCTGCTGGACGCCGTCGTCGGTATCGGCGCCGACCTCGACCTGCACAGCGTGCTCGACCGCATCGTTGCGGCGGCGTGCCGGCTGTCCGGCGCGCGCTTCGGGGCTCTCGGCGTACTCGGTCCGGACGACCGTCTGGTCGACTTCATCACCTACGGGATCGGCGACGCGACCCGGGAGCGGATCGGCGACCTGCCGGAGGGCCACGGCATCCTGGGGCTGCTGATCGAGGAGCCCAAGGCCATCCGGCTGAGCCGCATCGCCGACCACCCCAGCTCCTACGGCTTCCCGGCCAACCACCCGCCCATGACGACCTTCCTCGGGGTCCCCATCCGGATCCGCGGAAGCGTCTTCGGCAACCTCTATCTCACCGAGAAGGAGGAGGGTGCAGAGTTCAGCGAGGAGGACGAGCGGATCGTCACCGCGCTGGCCGTCGCCGCCGGTTTCGTGATCGAGAACGCCCGGCTCTACGAGCTGAGCGAACGCGGAAGGCGCTGGCTGGAGGCCTCGTCGGAGATCATGGACCTCCTGCTCGGGCCGTTCACCCGCGACCAGGCGCTGTCGCTCATCGCCCGGCGGGCGCGGGAGATCTCCGGTGCGGCCGTGGCAGCGATCCTGCTCACCGACGACGAGTCCGCCACCCGGTTCGCCATCATCGACCAGACCGACGACATCGCGCTCTCCGACCTCGACGATCTGGCCGTCGACCCTGCCATCGTCGACCGCGTGGTGAGCACCGGTCAGCCGGCGGTCCTCAACGACGTCGGGGCCCACGCTCGGCTGAGTGGCAACGGTTGCCCGAGCCTCGCCTCCCTCGGCAGGGCGGTGCTCGCCCCGATGGTGTCGCGAGGCGACGTCACCGGCGTCCTGTTCGTCGCGACCCACGAGAAGGCGCCCGTGCCCAGCCACGAGGACGACGACCTGTTGACGTCGTTCGCCAGCCAGGCCGCACTGGCCCTGGACCGGGCGAGGGCACAGGAGGACCGGGAAGCGCTGGCGGTCCTGGCCGACCGTGACCGGATCGCACGCGACCTCCACGACCTGGTCATCCAGCGGCTCTTCGCCACCGGCCTGCAGCTGCAGGGGACCAGTCGGCTGGCCGCCCGGGCCGAGGTCAGGGAGCGGCTCGACGCCGCGGTCGCGGAGCTGGACCAGACGATCGGGCAGATCCGGACCACGATCTTCGAGCTGCAGCACGGCCGCGACTCCAGCTCGTTGCGATCGCGGCTGACGCGGCTCAAGGACGACTACGCACAGCTGCTCGGCTTCTCGCCGAGGCTCCAGATCGAGGGCCCGGTCGACGCCGCCGTACCCGCACCGACGGCAGAGCACCTGGCTGCCGTGCTACGGGAGGCGCTCTCCAACGTCGCCCGCCACGCCCAGGCCACGAAGGTGCTCATCACCGTCTCGGTGGTGGGGGGCATGCTGATGCTGAGGGTGAGCGACGACGGCGTCGGTCACGACACCGGGGCCAGCCGCTACCCCGGCAACGGCCTGCGCAACATGATCGAGCGTGCGGCCACACTCGGCGGGTCCGCGTCGCTGAGCGAGGCGGACCCGCACGGCACCGTGGTGGAGTGGCGCGTCCCGCTGCCCACCTGAACTGTCAGAGGCGCGGCTCCCGGTAGCCGGGGTAGCTGCTGTCGAGCCAGTGGCCGACGAGCCGGCGGCCGGTGATCTGCCGCCACCGGAGCCTGACGTAGAGCCGGCGCTGGCCCTCCGCCCAGGGCTCGGGCTCACCCCGTCGCCGCACCTCCGCGATCTCCTCGGAGTCCTGCAGGACCTCGGCCCGGCCGACCGCGACCACGCTCCAGCCCTGCTTCATCGCGGGCTCGAGATGGTCGACCTCGAAGGCGATGTCGGTGCCCCGGCTGTACGTGCCCAGCGTGCTGTACGGCGCTGTGCGAAACAGGATCGCGTCATCCTGCACCACGAAGTTCACCGGGAAGATCTGCGGTCCCATCGGCGTGCACATCGCGACTCGCCCTACACCACCCTCGCTGATCAGCGTCGCGCACTCGGACGGTGCCAGCTCCTCGGGTCGCATGATCACCTCTCCCGCCTCCTTCTGCCTGACTCGATCCTCTCCGGCGGCCCCGCAGCAGGCATGAGCCGAAGGTCCCGCCCGTTCGGGTAACACGGGCCTCGCCGCGGTCCCGCACCGCGCGAATCCTGGACGTGTCAACGGGCTCCGACTCAACGGGTCGGATGCCCATGTCTGGAGGTGCAGCGAGATGACCACACCCTCGCGTCGTCAGCCGAGCCCGGTCGCCGAGATGCTGGACTGGCTCGAGTCCGAGACGCCGTTCAGCCTGCGTGGGTTCGGCCCGGCGCCCTACGTCCGGGTCGAGGACTACATCGAGAACGACACCTACGTCCTGAGAGCCGAGCTGCCCGGTGTCGATCCCGAGAAGGACATCGAGCTCGAGGTCGACGCGGGCACGCTCACCGTCAGGGGCGAACGCCGCGAGGAGGAGAAGGACAAGCGGCACCACGAGCTGCACTACGGGGCGTTCTCCCGCACGGTACAGCTGCCCCGCGGGGTTCGGGCCGAGGACGTCAAGGCGTCCTACGACAACGGCGTACTCGAGGTCCGCGTGCCCTGTCCGGAGAGAGCGGCCGAGAGCCGTCGCGTCCCGGTGACCCGCAGCACCTGATCCGGTGCGCCGGCACACGCTCTGCACCGGCTGAGCGGTCGGCGGCCGGAGCATGACGCGCACGGTCGTGGGACTGAGCTCGGCCGAGGCCGGGCGCCGTCTCGCACACGACGGGCCCAACGAGCTGCCGCAACCGCGCGCGCCGTCCCGGGCCCGGCAGCTCCTGCGGCAGTTCACCCACCTGCTCGCCCTCCTGCTGTGGGCCGCCGCCGGGCTGGCCCTGCTGGCGGGGCTACCCCCGCTCTCGGCGGCGATCGTGGTCGTGGTCGTGCTCAACGCCGTGTTCGCGTTCGCGCAGGAGCACCGTGCGGATCGCGCCGCGGAGAGGCTGCGCTCGCTGCTACCCGTGCTGGCACGGGTGCGACGCGACGGCTCGCTGCGCACGGTGGAGGCACGGGAGCTGGTCCGAGGCGACCTGGTGCTGCTCGGACCGGGTGACCGAGTCGCAGCCGACCTGCGTCTGCTCGCCGCCCACACGCTCGCGCTCGACGAGTCACTGCTGACCGGTGAGAGCGAGCCGGTCCACCGCGATGCCGGCGAACGCGTCCTGGCCGGCACATTCGTCACCCAGGGCGAGGCCGAGGCGGTCGTCGAGCAGGTCGGCGCGCGGACCGAGCTCGCCGGCATCGCCGCACTCACCCGCCAGGCGCACAGGCCACCGAGTCCGTTGACGGTCCAGCTGCACCGGGTCGTGCAGGTCGTCGCCGTGGTCGCTGTCTCGGTGGGCGCGGTGCTCGCCGGCGCCGCCGTGGCGCTGGGCCTGCACCCCACCGACGCGTTCCTGTTCGGAGTAGGTGTGGCGGTCGCGCTCGTGCCCGAGGGGTTGCTGCCGACCGTCACTCTCTCGCTCGCACGTGGCGCGCAGCTGATGGCGGACCGCAACGCACTGGTACGTCGCCTCGAAGCCGTCGAGACGCTCGGCGCCACCACCTTCATCTGCACCGACAAGACCGGCACGCTCACCCAGAACCGGATGGGCGTCGTGGAGATCTGGACCCCGGCCGGCAGCGTGGCGGTCGACGGGCTGGGCTACGCACCGGATGCCGTGCTGCACGGGGCGCCGACCGCCCTCGAGGCGGCGCGCGGCGCCGCCGGCAGCGCCGTCCGGTGCGTCGCCGGCAGGGCGGTGATCCGCGACGGCGAGTGGGTCGCGGAGGGCGACCCGATGGAGGCCGCACTCCATGCGTGGGCACTGCGTACCGGGGCAGTACCGGACGGACCGGAGTCCGTGCGGCTGCGACTGCCGTACACAGCCGAACGGATGCTGAGCTCGGTGGTCATCGACGACGACGTGCACGTGCTCGGCGCTCCCGAGGCCGTCCTCAGCCGCTGCACCGCGCTGCCGCGCGACGCGCCGGCCGCTGTGGACGACCTGACCGGCCGTGGACGTCGGGTCCTCGCGGTCGCCCACCGGGACGGTACCGGGCCGGCGCCGGGCCCCGAGGTCGAGCACGACCTGCGGCTGCTGGCCGTCGTCGGACTCGAGGACCCACCCCGCCCCGACGTCTCCGCGGCGTTGCAGTCCTGTCGAGAGGCGGACATCACGGTGGCCATGGTGACCGGTGACCACCCCGCCACCGCCGCCGCGATCGCACGTGAGGTGGGCCTGCTGCGACCAGGTGGCGCCGTGCTGGACGGCTCGGCCCTTCCCGCCGACGATGCCGATCTCGCCGACGCCCTGGACAACCCGAACGGCGCCGTCGTGGCCCGTGTGATGCCGGCTGACAAGCTGCGGATCGCGCGGGTGCTGCGCAGTCGGGGCCACGTGGTCGCGATGACCGGTGACGGTGTGAACGACGCACCGGCGCTGCGGGAGGCCGACGTCGGTGTCGCGATGGGGATGAGCGGCAGCGACGTCACCCGCGAGGCGGCGGACCTGGTGCTGCTCGACGACCACTTCGGCACGATCGTGGCCGCCATCGAGCTCGGCCGCGCCACCTTCGCCAACATCCGTCGCTTCCTGACCTACCACCTGACCGACAACGTGGCCGAGCTCGCGCCGTTCGCGGTGTGGGCGATGACCGCAGGCCAGGTCCCCCTCGCGATCGGCGTACTGCAGGTGCTCGCGCTCGACATCGGCACGGACATGCTGCCCGCCCTGGCGCTGGGGGCAGAACCGCCCAGCAAGCGAGCGATGAAGGGTCGCGCGGCCGCCCGCAACCTGATCGATGCGCACCTGCTGCGGCGCGCGTTCGGCGTCCTCGGGGCCACCGAGGCAGTCGTCTCGGTCGGCGCCTTCCTCGCCGTGCTCCTGGCGAACGGGTGGCGCTGGGGCGACGCCCCAGCGCCGGTCCTGCTGGCAGCGGCATCGGGTACGGCGTTCGCGACCATCGCCCTCGCCCAGATGGCCAACGCCGCGGCGTGCCGCAGCGAGACCGTGCCGGCTTGGAGGGTGCACCTGGCGGGCAACCCGTTCATCGTGGCTGCCGTGCTCGCCGAGCTCGCGCTGCTGGTCGCGTTCGTCGGCCTTCCACCGGTGGCCGACCTGCTCGGCGGGTCCTGGCCGCCGCCGCTCGGCTGGAGCCTGGCGCTCCTCGGTAGCGCCGTCCTGCTGCTCGTCGACGCCGGGCACAAGCGGCTGCGCGCAGGGACCCGCCCAGGGACCCGCGCAGGGACCTTCGTCAGCGGCTCAGGTAGGCGCGCTGGTGCGTGACGTCCTCGATGTCCTCGACGGCCACGTGCAGCAGCCGGTGCGAGAGTTCGGACAGCGCCCGGGCGACGGCGAGCTCGTCGCCGATCTCCGGAACGTCCTTGTCGGCCGGGTTGCGCCGGGCGAGCCCGGTGCCGACCAAGGTCACGGCCTCGCTCGGCCGGAAGCGCGCCTCGGCCTTC
>Ga0075331_1000001_pt1 | contig 54272 bp, 51 predicted proteins | sample MayberrySE_TuleA_FD_120090 | JGI IMG/M metagenome (GOLD analysis project Ga0075331, IMG submission 120090) | Natural and restored wetland microbial communities from the San Francisco Bay, California, USA, that impact long-term carbon... | ecosystem: Environmental > Terrestrial > Soil > Wetlands ... | reverse complement strand
TGGGTGTTCCCGGAGCACATCACCGACGAGGGCCTCGAGCCGTGGGGCGGCGTACGCCAGGTGTGGGCCGCGGCATCCCCGTTGTCCCAGCACGGCATCGACGTCACGCCCTCGTTCTCCAGGGGTGTGGAGTCGCTGCGGGCGCACGACGCCTACCTCGGCGGGCTCGGGTGGCAGTTCGACCCCGAGGAGTTCCTCGAAGGCATCTGCCGCGGCGCCGGTTCCCGGATGGGAGTCACCTACGCCACGGCCTTCGAGGTGTTCCATCTGGCCTTCGGTGGAGACGAGGACGAGGCGTGAGCTCGCCGCTCGCGCTGCTGGTCTACGTCGCTGCGGTCGTCGCGGTCGCCGGTCTCGGTGGCCTGGCCTCGACCTCGGGAATCGAGGGCTGGTACGCCGACGCCGAGAGGCCGTGGTTCACGCCACCCGACTGGCTGTTCGGTCCGGTCTGGACCGTCCTCTACGCGGCAATGGCCGTGGCCGCATGGCTCGTGCACCGGATCCGCGACCGGCATCCGCACGACGCCGCTGCCGTGCTTCGGCTGTGGTGGGCGCAGCTCGCGGTCAACCTCGCCTGGACACCGGTGTTCTTCGGGCTGCGATGGCTGTGGGGCGGGCTGGCCGTGATCGTGCTGCTCGACGTCCTGGTGGCTCTTCTCGTGGCGCGGTGCTGGCGCCTCAACCGAGCCGCCGCAATGCTGCTCGTGCCCTACCTCGTCTGGATCGGATACGCGACCGCGCTGAACACCGGTATCGCCGTGCTCAACTGACGCCTCGGCACACGTCTCCCGGGTCGTACTCGCCGACCCGGAGGACAACGAGTTCTGCGTGCCGCGCCCGCTCACGGCTGCGGAGCTCGCCGAGCAGCCCGCGCCCTGGTGCCCAACGGTGTCGGGGTGGAGGACGTTGGACCCTGCTCTGCCATGAGACATGCTCCGGAGCATGGAGGCACCCAGTGTCGAGGAGGCCACCATGTTCGTCCGCGAGATCATGAGCAGTCCAGCGGTCACCGTCGGACCCACCACGCCGGTCAAGGACGCGCTCGTGCTACTGGACGAGCACGGCATCACGGCGGTGCCGGTGACCGACACCCACAACCGGGTCGTGGGGATCGTCAGCGAGGCGGACCTCCTGCGCGACACCGTACGCCCTGAGCTCCGGGCGCGAAGGCTGCTCCTCGGTGACGCCTCCGAGCAGCAGCGCCGCCGGGTGATCGACGTGATGAGTCTGATGACCATCACCGTCGACGGCGGGGCGGACCTCGACGAAGCCGTCGACCTGATGACCAGCACCGCAGCCAAGAGCCTGCCGGTGGTGGACGAGGACGGGCGCGTCATCGGCGTCGTGAGCCGGAGCGACATCGTGCACGTCATCGCCCGCAGCGACACCGCGATCCGCGGCGAGGTCGACGAGCTGTTGCGGACGGCCGGCACGGACTGGGAGGTCGACGTGACCGACGGCGTCGTCACGATCACCGGCCCCGTCGACCTCGCCGAGCGTCGGATCGCCGACATGGTGGCCGGATCCGTCTCGGGCGTGGTCGGCGTACAGGTCGCCGGAAGTCCGGCGGCGAGATGACGTTGGTCCCCTCGGAACGGGCCGCGCTCCCCTGCGTCATTCCGGATAGAACCGAGATTCTGGAGATGACAGAAAAAGCGCGACAACGGAGGAGACCATGAGCGCCAGTCGCAAGACCACTCCCCAGGTCCGGATGCCCGACCCGGAGTTCGTCCACCCTGAGGTCATCGCCCCCGAGACCCCGGCTGGCCGCGCCTTCCATTACGTCGCGGCGGCCCTTCGCCTCAGCCTCGGCTGGGTGTTCCTGTGGGCCTTCCTCGACAAGCTGCTGGCGCTGGGGTTCGCCACCGGGCGCGACCCCGAGACCGGCGCCGTGGACCGCTTCGGTGACGCCGCTTGGATCAACGGCGGCTCCCCCACCGAGGGCTTCCTGAGCTTCGGTACCTCAGGCCCGTTCGCGGACTTCTACCACAGCCTCGCCGGAGCCGCCTGGGCGGACTGGCTGTTCATGGTCGGCCTCGCAGGCATCGGCATCGCCCTCATGGCGGGCGTCGCGATGCGGATCGCAGCCGCATCCGGGGCACTGCTCCTGGTGCTCATGTGGACCGCCGTCCTGCCCCCGGAGAACAACCCCTTCATGGACGACCACCTCGTGTACGCCCTTGCCCTGGTGGCACTGGCGCTGGCAGGTGCGGGCCACACCCTCGGGCTCGGCAAGCACTGGGAGAAGATCCCGGTCGTCCGCGACAACGGCTGGCTGAAGTAGCCCTAGGACGACCCCAGCCGGCAAGAACGCGAGTGGCCGGACCCGTGCAGACGCGGTCCGGCCACTCGCACTTGTTCGGCTCAGCTGCGCTGCAGTCGCTCGACCTGGTCGGTCACGGCTGCGAGCACCCGACCGACGGCGGGATGGTCGCGCCCACCTCGACGGGTCGCGGTGAGGATGCGACGCGACGGAGCGGGATCGCCGTACAGCGGCACGCGAACCACCGGCTGCTGCACCGGAAGCCGTGCGAGCCGCGGCACGAGGGCGACGCCGAGTCCCTCAGCGACCAGTGCACACACGGCACTCCAGTCGACGGCGTGGTGTGCCACCTCCGGGCTGAAGCCCGCGGTGGAGCACGCGGCCTCCACGATCCGTTGCGAGGATCCGCCACCGGTCCCCAGCACCCACGGCTCGCGGGCAACGACTTCCAGCGGCACACTGCGCTCCTCCGCCAGCGGATGCATCACGCCGACAAGCAGATCGAGCGGGTCGTCGAACAGCGGCCGCACGTCGAACGACGACTCGCTCGGCGGCCCCTCACCCGGCACGGCCTGCACGACAGCGACGTCGGCGTCCTCGGCGAACAACAGGTCGAAGCACTCCGTGGGGTCGGCCTCCGTGAGCCGCACGGTGAGCTCGGGGGCGCTGCTGCGCAACGCGGCGACGGCCGGCGCCAGGAGGGCCGCTACTGCGGTCGCGAACCCGCAGACTTGCACGGTGTCGGCCGCCCCCTCGGCGTACCCGCGCAGGTCCGCCTGGGCCTGCTCCCAGCGGGCGTGGATGGCGTCGGCGTGACCGAGCAGGGTGTGGGCCGCTGCGGTCAGCTCCACGCCGCGCCCACGCGGCTGCAGCAGCGCGACACCAAGATCCTTGGACAGCTGACGCACCTGCTGCGACGCCGCGGAGGGGGTGAGGTGCATGGCCTGGGCGGCGGCGGTGATCGAGCCGTGCCGCTGCACCGCTCGCAGCACCTGGAGTCGGCGCAAATCGATCATTAAGACAACCCTACACAGATACGCCCTGAATAACTACATGATGCCTGCACAGATGTCGCACAGATCACCTGAACCAAGGCGTGATTCAGCCGCGTTCGGCTTGCTGCTATCTGTAGGCTGACATGTGTAGTTCGATCAGGAACTGTTTAGCAAAAGCACCATCAAAGACGTCGGGACTACCGGCGGAAGGGAGGTCACCGTGAAGGTTGGCGCAGGAATCCTGTCGGCGTGCCGCAGCTGTGGGCGCGCAGACACCGAGTTCGAGGTCGTGTCGGAGCACCGCACCGCCCAGGGAGCCATCAGCTACGTGCGCTGCACCTGCGGTGCCCTGCAGGTGCTCTCGCGCTCCCGCCTCGACAACACCGAGCAGGTCGTGGTCGGCGTGCAGCCGATCCCGGCTGTCGGCACGGGCAGCTCGGTCGCCTGAGAGGCGCCCGGCCTCAGCCGGCAACTGCGGACCGCGAGGTCTGGTCCTCCCCTGCGACCGGACCTCGCGGTCGCTTGCCGTCGCGCGCCCGTGGCAGCGAGCTCTGTTCCTCGGGGAAGACCATCCGGGTGCAGCCGTTGTGCCCGTGAATCCGTTCGACGTCGCGGACGCTGGCGTAGAACGCGGTGGAGGCATGATCGGACTTCCAGCGCAGCGCCACGGTGCCGTCAGAGAACACCACACCTTCGGCGACCTCTCCGACACCTGACACGCCCGAGAGATCGTGGTCACGTACCAGAACGAACTTGCGCACTGCTCGGTCTTCCTCACACCAGCCGACCCCGCAGCCGTGTTCCTTCCCGCTCGAGCGCGTCCTGAATCCTGCCGATCTTCACAATCTCTCGAAATCGGTGCACACGCTCCGCCATCACTGCCGTCACGGCGTATGCAGCACGAGCCCCTCGGGCGCCCGCTCCAGCCGTGCGCCGAACCGGCGGCTGGTGCGGTCGAGCACGGCGCGGATCCACTCGGCGTCCCCGTCCGAGGCATGCCAAAGACGCATCTGCCTGGCCTGCATCGGCACCATCCGCAAAGCCACCAGGCGACCGGTGGCAGCCTCGAGCGACGCCAGATAAAGCAGGCGCAGGTCATCGCGGAACTCCTCGTACCCCCCGATGCCCTCGTAGTCGTCGATGAGGTCGCCGCACCCGTACAGGATGAGCTTGTTGCGGTAGACCTCGACGGGACGCGGATGGTGCGAGGAGTGCCCGTGCACGACGTCGACACCGCCGTCGACCAGATGATGCGCGAAGCGGATCTGGTCGGACGTGACCCGCAGACCCCAGTTGGAGCCCCAGTGGACCGAGACGATGACCAGGTCGCCCGTCTGCCTCACCTGCTGCACCCGTCTGACGACCTCCGCCGACGCGGCGCGCGACGGCTCCGCCACGTAGTCGATGCCGGAGCGACCGGGCGCCGCAGCCCAGGACGAGGACACCCCGCTGGACTCCATGCCCAGAGAGAACACCACGACGCGTGCAAGGCCGTCGACCTTCGTGATCGTCGGGCGCCGGGCCTCCTCGCCCTCTCGGCCCGCGCCCGCAGTCGCGAGGCCGGCACCGGAGAGCACGTCGAGCGTCTCGGCGAGGCCGCGCCGCCCGAAGTCAAGGACGTGGTTGTTCGCCAGCGCGCAGACATCCGGACGGGCCACCTGCAGCGCCGGAAGGTTGTCCGGGCACATCCGGTAGTGGACGGCCTTGCCCGGCGCGAAGTCATCGCAGCGGGTGATGCTCGTCTCCAGGTTCAGCAAGCGTACGTCGGGCGCGACCTCCTCGAGCACCTGCAGCGCGGCCCCCCAGGGCCAGGAGAAGTCCACCGGACGGGGAATGGCGCCGTTGACCGCCTCCGCCAGCTCGACGTAGCCGCGGGCGTCTCGCACGAGCGACTCCCGGAGCGTCGGGTCGCCAGGGTGCGGCAAGATCTGGTCCACGCCGCGGCCGAGCATCACGTCGCCGCACAGGGACACCGTCACGAGGTCGTTGTGCACGTGTCCACCGCCTCAGCGGCCACCATCCACGACTGGGCGTCAGCGGCCGGTGGTGAGCAGGATCTCGTGGGCGATCCGGGCTGCCTTGGCGCTGCGGTGCTCGTCGGGCTCCTGTCCCGGAATCTCCTCGAGGCTCCGGGTGAGCACCGTGACTGCTTCGATCAAGCCGCCGACCTGGCTCTCCAGCCGGTGCAGACGCTCCAGCGACGACCCCTCCTCGCGCGCCGCCGCAGCGTCCTCACCGATCGCCTCCGAACCGAGCAGCAGCGCCCGCAGTCCGTGCGGTAGCTGCACGAGAGCTTCGGACAGCTGGCCGGGCGACAGGTGCCGCCCGACCACCTGCGTGACGGTCGCCGCGGCGTGCCGCACCTCGGTCAGCGGCACCTTCGCCTCCTGGCCGAAGCGGAGCACGTACTCGTCAGCGCCGTACTTCACCGGGACCCGATGCGGTTCCCACCCCTCGTAGTAGACCCCGCGCAGCAGCTCCGGAAGCTGGGCAGCGAACTTGGCCGCGCCTTCGACCGGCAGCCGGTCACGCAAGGTGTGCAGCCAGGCGCGCAGCGCCCGGTATGCGAACCGGCGGTCCTCCGTGCCGAACTCCTTGGCGACATCCCCCACCCACGTGTACGCGGTGTGGACCGCGTGGTCGAACACATCCAGTCTGGCGTGCGGCATGAGGCCTCCGTTCACTCCCGGTTGGCCGAAGGGCTGCGGTCAGCCCTTGGTGATCGTGATGTGCTTGGTCTCGGATACGGGCTTCTTCAGCGGCACGCGGACCTCGAGAATCCCGTTGCGGTAGCTCGCCTGCACCCCTTCCTCGTCGGCGCCGGCAGGCAGCGTCACGCTACGCATGAGGGTGCCGTAACGGAACTCGGACCGACGCCCCTCCTTCTTCTCCTCACGCCGCTCGGCGCTGACCCGCAGCACGCCCTCCTCGACCGTGATGTCGACGTCCTTGTCGGGGTCGATCCCGGGGAGCTCGGCCCGAAGCACGTACTGGTCGTTCTCGAGATAGTCCTCGAGCCGTATGGTCTGGGTACCGGTGGCCGGCCGCATCATCGGGAACGCCGGGAAGTCCAGCCAGTCCCACAGGTCTCCGTAGTTCTCTCGTTCACGCCTGGCGAGAATGCTCACGGCGATCGCCTCCCTCTTCCGCTTCCGTGGCTCTCTCCAGCCCAGCCCGGGGAGCGGAGAAGTGCCAGGGTCCAGCGTCCGAGCGGAGCAGGACCTTCGTCCTCGCAGGCCGGTTGTCGTTGGCCCTTCCAGTCGAGCGGCTTCGGGCGGAGGCTGGCGGTATGCCCACCCCCACCGCCGTCGATGGCGACGTTCTGCGCGAGCTGCTCTCACGACCTGGCCCGATCGCCTCGGTCTACTTCGACCTACGTGCGACCGCACCGAACGACGCCCAGCCACGGTGGCGACGGATCGCAGCCGACCTCAACCGGCAGGGCGCGACCGCCGGCACGGTCGAGGCGCTGACCGAGCGGGTGTTCGATCAGGTGCCCGGGCCAGGTGTGCTCGCCGCGTTCGGCGCCGACCGCGACATCGTGTTCGCGCTGGACCTGCCGGGGTCGCAGCAACCCGACCTCGCGACACATCGCGCGCTGCCCCACGTCGTACCGGTGCTGGCCTGGATGCAGGACCGGCCCGCGCACGTCGTGGCCGTGGTCGACCGGGCGGGTGCGGACATCGACAGCTACCCGCGCGGCGTGACCGAGCCGACGAGTACGGTGCTCGAGGGACCGGACGACGAGATCGAGCGCAACTCCCCCGGCGGCTGGTCGCAGCTGCGCTACCAGCACCGTGCGGAGGACTCCTGGGAGCACAATGCCGCCACGGTCGCCCGCGCCGTCGCGCGTCGTCTCGACGAGGCCCGCGCCGACCTGCTGCTGCTCGCCGGGGACGTGCGCGCACTGCAGTATCTCGAGCTGCACCTCCCGGCCTGGGTACGGCGCAACGTCACCGTACGTCGGATCAGCGGCGGGCGCAGCGAGGACGGTTCGAGGCAGCGGAGGCTCGCCCAGGTCGAGCTCGAGCTGCACCTGGCGGCCGAGGATGAGCGGGCGGCCATGCTCGACCGGCTGGCCGAGCGTCGAGGTCCCGGTGGCAGCGCGGTGGAAGGCGTCGACGCCACCGTCGCCGCACTGGCGGCCGGGCGGGTCGAGACCCTGCTCCTCGCCCCGGACCGGACTGCGGCGCGCAGAGCCTGGTTCGGCCCCGGCCCGACCGACGTGGCAGCCCGGTTCGAGGACATGCCGGTCAACCCGGTCGCGGCCCAGGCAACGCTGAGCGACGTCGCGATCAGGTCGGCGATCCTCACGGGGGCCACCGTCCGCATCGTGCATCCGGCAGAGCTGGACGAGTCCGCCGAGGGCATCGCGGCCTTGTGCCGATACCCGTAGGAGATGGCCTGCGGGGATTACTGTTGTGGACATGCGAGTCGACCCCGCGGACCCTGTCGGCAGCGGTCGAGACGGTCACGTACTGCTGCTGCACCACTCGGAGGCGGACAGACGCGCGAGCGTGGCGAGGTGGGTACGCCGTGGGCTCGCACACGGCGAGAAGGTGCTCTACACCCAACGGGCCGAGAAGCCGGATGGCTGGCTGCTGGAGATCCTCGACGAGTACGGCGTCGACGTGCATGCCGCGACGGCGGACGGCCAGCTGAGCATCCTCCCGCTGGCCGAGTTCTACCCGCCCGGGGGGCAGACCGAGCTGGTACACCGCGCCCTGCTCGAGGGTTACCGCGCCGTACGCCTGTCGGCAGAGAGCGACGCCGCCCTCTCCTTCCTCAGCGCCGACCGCTACCGGCAGCTGGAGGAGGCGATGGAGGAGATCTGCCGCAGCCTTCCGGTCTCGGCGATGTGTCAGTACGACACGCGCACGACGGTCGGGCACCGGTTCCTCGACGCCGTGACATCGCACCCTCAGTCGGTCATCACGGGCCAGATGTACCTGCGTCGACACCCGGACGGGGTCGAGCTGCACGGTGAGCTGGACCTGGCGAGCAACGAGGCGCTGCTGCTCACCCTCCGGCACGCCACCGACCACTCGGCAGCAGCTGGGAGCCTCCGCGTGAGCCTGCGAGGCCTCAGTTTCATCGACGTGGCCGGGTGCAGAGCCCTGCTTCTGGGTACCGAGCCCTTCCGGGAGGCCGGCGGACAGCTGCGGCTCGAATCCGCACAGGCGCAGGTGGGCAGGGTTCTGCGCGTGCTGGGTGTGGACCGCCAGCGCGGGGTCACGCTGGAGGAGTGAGTGGAGATGGCGGGCGACGCGAGTGCGGGCTACGTCCACGACGCGCTCTTCTACGGCTCGACCAAGGAGCTCGTCGCCGCGGCTACGTCGTTCCTGAGGGCAGGTCTCGAGGCGGGTGACGATGTCGTCGTCGTCTGCACCGAGGAACACAACCATGCGATCAGCGATGCCATGGGAGCAAACGCCGACCTCACCTACCTCCCGCGAGGCCAGATCTACCGGCGAGCGCCGTTCGCCGTCCCGGCCTATCGGCGGTTCCTGCAGAGCCGGGTCGACGCCGGCGCCCGGCGGGTACGGCTCCTGGGCGAGGTCGAGTTCGTCGGTGCCGAGGCGCCCGGCTGGCGGGAGTGGGGCCGCTTCGAGGCGGTCTGCAACCAGGCGCTCGCGCCCTACCCGTTGTGGAGTGTGTGTGCCTACGACACGCACACGCTCCCGGCCATGGTCCTCACCACGGGCGAGCTGACGCACCCGCACGTACGGCGCGGCAGCTCACGGACCGAGAACCCGCTGTACGTCGAGCCTGCGGTGTTCCTGGATCTGATGGCTGACCACGAGAGCGAGCGGCCTGACCTGACGGAGCCCGCGCTTGCCATCACAGATGTGCACGACCTGTACCAGCTCCGCCACGAGATCCGTTCACTGCTCGTCAGCGGCGGCACCGACCCCGCGGCCGCCGAGAACTTCCTGCTCGCGACGAACGAGGTGGCCACGAACGCACTGCGTCACGGCAGAGGTCCGGTGCTCGTGCGACTCTGGGTCACGGCGGAGCGCTTCGTGTGCACGGTGACCGACCAGGGTGAGGGCTTCGATGATCCGTTCGCGGGCTACTTCAGCCTCACCAGCGACGACGTCCCCGAGGGTCAGTTCGGTCTGTGGCTGGCACGCCAGCTGTGCGACGACTTCACTGCGTCGCACACGCCGGAAGGCTTCACCGTGCGCCTGGCGCTACGCCACACCCCTCACTAGCGGTCATCCATGGGGCGTGGGTTCCTTGGGCGGGGTCGGGGTCGGCGCCTCACCCTGCTCCGGGACGGCCGGCTGCTCCTCCTCGGACGGCAGCCGCTGCATCTGCCTCGGCAGCGGTGGTGTGGGCGCCTCACCTCCCTCGGCCGCGGCGACCGGTGCGGACGGGGGACGGCCGAGGAACTCGACCACGCCGACCGCGAGCAGCACCAGCAGCGCCGTCACCACGACCACGACGGCCGTGGGTCGAGTCCAGAAGGCCAGGACGAGTCCGCCGACGATGACCACACCGATCCGCAGTGCGCGCTTGTGCGCAAAGGTCCAGGTACCGACCGGTCCGGTCTGCCATCCGGCCGCCTCCGCTCCACCGCGCAAGGAGCCGATCCCGCTGCTGAGCTTCGAGCGGGTCCAGACGGCTGCGTTGGTCGGACCGGTCAGGAATGCACCGAGCGCGACGATCAGGCCGAGGACGGCGGCTGCACGGAGCCCGGTCCGGAGGAACCTCACCAGCGTGTCGAACACGTTCTCGGCCGCCTGGCGCGGCAGCACGTCGGCGGGCACGGCATCGAGGTACAGCACTCGGGCGATGGCCAGGGCGACCCCGAGGGCGAGCATGGCACCGACGACACCGAGCGCCCCCCGAAGCAGCGCCCTGCGGCGGTCTCTGGCGAGGTAGACACCGAGCGCGAAGAGGGCCAGAGCAATGACCGACAGCCAGGCACCCAGCGCGTTCAGCAGCCGGTAGAAGCCCTGTGCCCGGGTGACGGCGTCGGAGCGCACCAGCACGAAGGACTGGTCGACCTCGGGAATGTTCTCGGCCACGGTGAAGCCCCGGGCCACAAGCCGCTCCTTCACCTGCGCGATGACCGGGGCGAGGTTGAGTGTCACGGTGTCGTCCTGCGCGCTGATCGCCCCGCCCTGGTTGCCCTCGAGGAGCCTGACGACCTGCTCGTGGGCGATCCGGTTGACCTGCTCCCACGCCGTGGCGAAACGATCGCTGGCCACGATGTTGTCGACCTGGGTGCGGGTGAAACTCTCGATGCCGTTGGTGATCGGCACCGCCAGGGCCGGGAGGGCCTCGGCCACGCGCGGCGGCAGGTTCTCCTGCTGGGCAAGAGCGGCCAGTGTCTGGTCGGTGAGCTCCTCGACCTCCACGTAGTCGAGCACCACCCGTGTCACGTCGTCGGCGACCGCCTGCTGCACGGCAGGGTCGTCGGCGAGCGGTGCCACGGTCTCGACGTACTGCTCGGTGTCGGAGACCTGGGTGCTGGCCCACACCGCGGTGACCGAGAGCGGGGCCAGCAGGCAGGCGACCATGATCAGGATGGCGGCAGACGTCGAGCGCCAGACGGTATGGCTCGTGCCGGTGGCCCTGCGAGCGGGGCGAGGGCTCGACAGCTCGGCTTCCAGCTCAGCCACCCGCGCGCGCAGACGCTCCAGCTCGTTGTCGTCGCTCATCGCGCCTCAGCCCCTCCACATCGAGACGTGTCATCCCAGACATCCACGCTCGACCCCTGCAGCAGGCGGGGCATCACCCCGCCGGGATGACCTCGATGCCCGGGCCGCTCAGCCTCGGTCGAGTGCACGGAAGGTCGCGGCGGCTGTCTGAGACCCGCCGCTGACGAGAGCACGACGCCACGGCGGGACACCCTCGATCTCGATCTCGAGGGAGAAGCTGAGCAGGACGCGGATGAGGACGATGCCGCCGAGGACGGCGACGTTCTCCAGCGAGGGCGCCACCGCCACCGTCCGGATGAGGTCGGCGGCGACGAGGATCTCCAGGCCGAGCAGCAGCACAGCACCGAACACCTCGCGCACGGTGCTCATCACCTGCCGCCGCTCCCGGGTCTTGCGCCACACCCGGGCGGCGAGGACGAAGGAGCCGAGGAGGCCGACGACCAGGACGGTCACGGACACGAGCTCGAAGGCGCGAGCGCACCCCTCCATCAACTGGGTGAACGTCATGCGAGCCCCCGGTCAGGGCGAGTCCGGGGAACGAGCCGGCACGCTTGCGGCCGCGGAGATGTCGACGACGTCGAGGCCGCACGCATGCAGCCTCAGCACCAGGTCGACGAGATCGGTCCCCGGCGGCAGGCCCATCCGGACCACGGTGTACATGTGGGAGCCCCCGGCCAGATGCGAGCCCACGGCAGAACGCAGGACCGGGCCGAGGGCTCCCGCGACGGTCAGCTCGAACACCGCAGCCTCCCGCTGCAGGGCGGTCACGCTTCCCCTCCTGGGTACGTCACCGAGTCGTCGCCACGGGTCATCCGGCGTACCTCGACGACCTCGAGGCCGTACGCGCGCAGCCGGTTGAGAAAACCGTAGAGCGCAGCCTGGTCCGGGAACCGGCCACTCAGGACCGTTCGCCACTCGTGCTCGACCGCCTCGATGTATCCCAGCTCGTCCAGCAGATCAGGGGTCGGGACCATGCCGGTCAGGCGGACTTCGTACGTGCGGTCGGGCATGCCTGCTACCCCCAGTGCCGATTCGGAGCGTTACTCCATCCCACGCTCGCTCCGCGTCTCGTGCATCATCCGACGTGGATGAACAGGAACGGGTGGATGCTCCGGCCGCTCACACATCCACCAGGCCCAGCTCCCGAGCCCGCCTCACCGCGGCGTTGCGACGGGAGACCCCGAGCTTGCGCAGGATGCTGCGGATGTGGGTCCGCACCGTGTTCACGGACACGAACATCGACTCGGCGACCTCGTCGGTCGACAGCAGCTGCGCCAGCAGCGCCAGCACCTCGAGCTCCTTCGCCGTCAGGGACTCGACCGGTGTGGTCAGTCGACGGCTCTCGCCGTTGATCCTCACGGCGCCCGACGGCCGGCCGGTCCCCTGACCGAACGGATGCGGCACCCCATCGGTCAGCCACCGGTTCCTGGCGGTCAGCCGAGGATCACCCGAGAGCAGCCGCTGCACCGTCGGAGCGGCCTCGAAGAAGGGGCGTCGTATCCCCTCCCGCGCGGCGAGACGCAGCGACCTGTCCAGCGCAACCCGAGCCCGGCCGGAGGACTGCCGCCGGTACTCGTGGACGGCCTCCACCAGCAGGCTCTCCACCTGCGAGCGCAGTGACATCGGCGCGGCACGGCTGCGCGCGAGGGACTCGCCGGCCGCAGCCTCGCGCCCCAGCGCCAGCTGGACCTGTGCACCAGCCAGCAAGGCGTCGGCCTCGTCCCGTTCCAGCGCTGACTCGAGCTCGCGCAACGCATGCTCGGTCTGACCGCTCGCGAGTCTCAGCCTCGCCACCTCCACCCGGAGACGGTCCGCCAGCCACGGGTCGTTGGAGGAACCCAAGCCGGAGCGGGACAGCTCGAGCGACACGAGGGCGTGCGGGAGGTGGTCACGAGCGCGCTCGAGCCCCGCCTTCACGACCTCCAGCAGGCTGCGCGACACCCGATCGCTCGCCAACAGGTCCGACTGCATGGCCATGCTGACATGTTCCTGCGCAACCGTGATGTCGTACTGCTCCAGCCCGACCCAGGCGAGCGCCACGTGTGCCGCCGGGGGGCCGGCCACGACGGAGCCGTCGGCACGCTCGACGAGCGCGAGGGCTCGGCCCGCGGCGCGACGGGCCTCGGCGAGCTCGCCGCCGATCGCGTGGATCAGTCCGAGGTTGCCGAGACACTCCGCCTTCCACGACGCCGCGTCGGGTGCTGTCGTGGTCTCGGCTCCGGCGACGAAGGCCGCACGCGCGTCTGCGAGTGATCCGCAGCGAAGTCGAGCGATGCCTTCGCACGCATGCACGAGGGCACCGAACTTGCGGTGGGCGTCCACGCCACTGTGCCGCTCTGCCTCGGTCAGCTCTCGCCACGCCACGGCGGCCAGCTCGCCGGCCGATACCGGGTCGTCGGTGTACCGGGCACGCATCGCGTCGAGCACGGCCAGGGACAGCACCGTGGACTCGGCGTGGTTCGCAGCCTCCAGACCGACCCGTGCCAGGCCGACCTCGCGGTCGCACGCCTGCAGGTCGTGGACAGTCAGGGCGAGCGCAGCCCGCACCGTTGCAGTGGCGGGATCCTTCAGATCGCTCGGTACAGGTTGCAGCGCCCTGCTCAACGGACCGCTCGCCCCCTCCGACAGGATCCGGCCGACCGCTAGGGCCCCGACGACCAGCTCGGAGGCGTCCTCCCAGCCGTCGACGACCGCCAGGTGACTCACCGCCTCGGCGAGGAGCCCCTCGCCGGCGAACCATGCGGCTGTCCTGCGCTGCAGCTCGACCATCCGGCGGGGATCCTCGTACGTCAGCTGGGCGCGCAGCAGATCTCGGAAGAAGGGGTAGTAGCGGTAACAACCAGGACGTCCGGCGACCGGCTCGACGAAGGCATTCCGCCGGGTCAACAGGAGGAGGTCTCGCGTGGCAGTGGGCCCACCGAGCTCCTCGAGAAGGCCGGGCACGAGCGTCACCGGCAGGCTGGTGTCGAGCAGCAGCTGCCTCAGTCCCGGGGGTTGCAGGTCGAGAACCTCACCGAGCAGGTACTCGCCGATGTCGCCGACCTCGGCGACGACGTTGTCGACGGCACGCTCGGGGTCATCGCGCTCCGCGAGAGTTCTGACAGCGAACCGCAGACCGGCAGCCCAGCCGCGGGTACGGGCGTTGAGCGCCTGGGTCGCCCTGTCGCTGAGCTTCACACCGGAGATGTCCAGAAGGTCGACGGCCTCGGCGTCACTGAATGCCAGGTCGGCCACCCTGACCTCCAGGAGGTCTTCTTCCAGCCGGTAGCGGTAGAGCGGCAGCAGCGGGTCCGCACGGGTGAGGATGACAACCTGCAGGTGGTGGTTCGAGTGGCGCAGGAGGAAGTCCAGGTCCTGCGACTCCTCGGCCGAGGCGAACTCGTACCCGTCGAGCACGAGCGTCAGCCGCACCGGGTGGCGGGCCAGGGCCGCCGCCAGCGAGGCCGACAGGTTCCGCCCGAGGGCCTTGGCCCGGCAGGCGGATGACGCGAATGGGAGCTCGACACCGAGGCGCTCGAGGCAGCGGACGACGTGGGGCCACAATCGGTCCTCCGCGGCTTCGAGCGTGACCCACCCGATCCGCAGCTCGTCACCGTGGACCCGCACCCACTCCGCCGCCAGCGTGGTCTTGCCCGTGCCGGCGGGAGCACTGAGGAGGACGAGCGGCATCGAGCTGGACGACTCCAGCCGCTGCAACAGCCGACGACGGCTCACGTGGGCAACCGGCAGGCTCGGGACCGCGAAGCGGGCGTCGTCCAACAGATCCTGAGGGAGCAACGCTCCCTCCCCCACCCCACGACGTCGGCTCGGCTCCATCAGACATAACCCCTCTGCCCCGTCTGGTGTCGTCCGCCGCGTCCGCTGCGACTGCGCGCTCCGAGGGACTCCCCCCGAGTACCTTGGCGTCCACGCTATTGCCGCGCGTTCGAGGTGCCTACCACCCACCTGGCCACGAATCCGCAGGACCAAAGACCTCAATACGGTGCGGTCCGAACGCCCCCCAGGCGCAGTTCGACCGAGTTACGACTGCTATGCACCGCTTGCGCGGTCACGGAGTCGCGGCCTCGAGGTGGTTGGCGGCACGCCAGGCCCGGACTTTCCGCGGACGCACGACGAAGGTAGCGGGCCGTGAGCTGTCGTGCGGGAACGGACCGATGCCGAGACCGGCCGTCCGAGTCGCCTGCCCTCAGCGTCATTCTCGGCAGCTGAAGGCGGGCCAGACCACGGACGAACGGCCCTGGCCCGCCTGTGGTCGGCCAGCAAAGGTGGAACTCAGCCGATCGCCCCTCCGGCGACGGGGCGTGTCCAGCCGGCGTCGACGGAGGCCGACATGAGCGAAGCAATCACGGTGACGGGCCTGCAGAAGTCGTTCGGGAAGACGCGCGCCCTCGACGGCTTGGACCTGCACATCGACACCGGTGAGGTCCACGGATTCCTCGGGCCGAACGGTGCGGGGAAGACAACCACCCTGCGCATCCTGCTCGGACTGCTGCGCGCGGACGGCGGCGAGGCGAGGGTGCTCGGAGGGGACCCGTGGGCCGACGCGGTGGCCCTGCACCGACGCCTGGCCTACGTGCCCGGCGACGTCGAGCTGTGGCCGAACCTGACCGGTGGGGAGGCCATCGACCTGTTCGCCCGGCTGCGGGGCGGGGTGGACTCGACACGTCGCGACGAGCTGTGCGAGCAGTTCGGCCTCGACCCCACGAAGAAGGGGCGGACCTACTCCAAGGGCAACCGGCAGAAGGTCGCGCTGGTGGCAGCACTCGCCAGTGACGTCGAGCTGCTACTCCTCGACGAGCCCACCGCCGGTCTCGACCCGCTGATGGAGGTCGTGTTCCAGGGGTTCATCCGGGAAGCGAGGGTCGAGGGTCGTACCGTGCTGTTGTCGAGCCACATCCTTGCCCAGGTCGAGGTTCTCGCCGACCGGGTGTCGATCGTGCGCGAGGGCCGCAACGTCGAGTCCGGTTCGCTCGCGGAGCTGCGGCACCTGACGCGCACGACGATCACGGCCGAGACGGTCACACCCGCCGATGCCCTCGCCGAGCTGCGAGGCGTGCACGACCTGCACGAGATGGACGGGCAGGTCCGCTTCGAGGTGGACGGCGAACTGCTCGAGCCAACGGTTCGACGACTGGCCGAGCTGGGTGTGCGTTCGCTCGTCGCGCACCCACCCACCCTGGAGCAGCTGCTGCTGCGTCACTACGGCGACGACCTCGACCGGCGCGACAGCACCACTGCCGGGGCCGCGCGATGACCACCGTGACGGCGCGCTCCCCTGCGAGTAGGGCCACCCACCGCGGCGGCGGCGGGACGTTCGCGGGGACCTGGACGCTGGTGGGATTCATGGTGCGCCGCGACCGCATCAAGCTGCCGGCGTGGGCGCTGGGCATCGCGCTCTTCACGCTCTACTACACGATGGCCGTCCGGGCGGCGTACTCGACCGAGGCGGACCTCCGCGGCGTGACGCAGATGATCGAGGGGCCCATGGGTGCCCTCCTGACCGGGCCGGGATACGGGCTCGACGCGGTCAACTACGAACGCTTCTTCGTCAGCGGTTACGGCCTCTACGTGATCATGCTCGCCGGTCTGATGAGCATCCTGCTGGTCTCGCGCCACACCCGCGTCGAGGAGCAGACCGGCCGCAGTGAGCTGGTCCGCGCCAACGTCGTCGGCCGCCACGCGCAGCTCACTGCCGCCCTCGTCGTCGCCGTGATCGCCAACGCCGCCGCCGTTCTCACCGCCACGGTCATCATGGTCGGCGTCGCGGGGTTCGCGTTCGACAGCTCGTTCCTGTTCGCCTGTGGAGTCGGCGCGCTGGGCCTGGTCTTCGCAGGCGTCACGGCATTGACCGTGCAGGTGACCGAGTACTCCCGAGCAGCCGCCGGCCTCGCGGGGGTGGCCATGGGAGCCGCCTTCGCGGTCCGGGCGGCCGGTGACGTGCTCGACGAGCGCGGCAGCATCCTCTCGTGGTTCTCGCCGCTCGCCTGGCCGCAGCAGAGCGCCCCGTTCGTGCTGGACCGCTGGTGGCCGCTGAGCCTCTGCCTTGGCTTCGCCGCCCTGACGGCGGCGGCGGGGTACGCCCTCTCCGCCCGCCGCGACCTCGGCGCCGGCCTGTTCGCCGTGCGGCCCGGACCGGCCACGGCTGCCGCGTGGATGCGCTCCCCCATCACCGTCGCCGTCCGGCTGCAGCGGGCCGCAGTTGTGTGGTGGACGCTGACGTTCGTCGTTGCAGGCGGGCTGTTCGGGGCCTTCACCACATCGATGGCGGACGCCTTCGACGAACTGCCCGAGACGCTGCTGACGGCGCTCGGCGGTCAGCAGGACGTCGTGGACGGCTACCTGGGCATGTTGGCCATCATGTACGCGCTGACGGTCGGCATCTACGCGATCCTCGCGGTCCAGGGCCTCCGCGGCGAGGAGACCAGGGGCAGGCTCGAACCGGTGCTCGCCACAGCGACGAGCCGCTGGGTCTGGCTCGGCGGCCACCTTGCCGTCGTTGCTCTGGGGGTGCTCGTCATCCTCCTCGCAGCAGGCGTGGGAACTGCCGTCGGTGCCTCCGTCGCCACCGGCGAGTGGACGACGGTGGGCGAGCTCGTCCTCGCCCACGTCGCCCACACGCCCGCGGTGCTGCTGATACTGGCGATCGCTGGTCTGCTGTACGGGTTCTTGCCGAGACTGATCGGGGTGACGTGGGTGGCGCTTGCCTGGGGCCTGCTCACCGGAGTCTTCGGTCCGGTGCTGAAGCTGCCCGGCTGGACCTACGACCTGTCGCCATTCGAGCACATCGCGCGGATGCCGCTCGAGGGGTTCGCTGTGCTTCCGGCGCTGGTCCTCACCGGACTTGCCGTCGCAGTCGCCGCTGTCGGCATGGCGGGGTTCCGTCGACGGGACATCCACAGCAACTGAGGCGGACGCGCCGAGGGTTGCTGGGTTCGGTCTGCTCAGAGTCTCAACGGTCGAGGCACGTGCACACGCAGGCCTTGTTGCCCTCAGGGTCGCCCAGTACGACGAACGACGGGGCCTGCTCGTCGTCGACCACGCGCCCACCCGCGGCGACCGCGGCCTTGATGCGCTCATCGGCGAGGTCGTGCGGCACCCAGAGATCGATGTGGAAGCGCTGACGTGGAGTCTCGTGCGCGTCGGTGTGCTGGAACCAGAGCAAGGGCACCCGCCCATTGGGGTCAACGACGTCGTCGCCCATGAGTGAGTCGAGGCTCCCGGTGAGCAAGGCCGCCCAGAAGGGACCGACGGCGGCGAGGTTGGCGGTGTCGAGAGCAAGCTCGAGCTCGGTGAGGACGCTCGGCTCTGCGGCGATCCCCTGCTCGCGGGCGATCTCGCTGATCCGCCGGGCAAGGTCGAGGTCGCGCTGGGTGAGCTGGGAGACGTCGTGGCTGATCAGCTTGATGTCCACGAACGGGTACGTCAGCGTCACGTCGGGATGGTGGTTGGCTCGCTCGGCGGCCTCGGTGACGGCGGTGACGAACTCCAGGCCCGTGACGAAGTCGCCCGTGAGGAACCGCGCATGGAGCGCTCGGGCGAGCTTCCGCCAGTCGTCGAGGCGGGCGTCGAGGATCTGTTCGGTGGTGAGCTTCTCCATGTCCTCAGGATGGCACGGGGCGAGCGGGGACGAGATCAGGCAAAGGGCTCCGGACGCGCCCGGAAACTGTGACGATGGTCCTCGGTGGTACGCGGAGAAGCCTTCGCGCCGGCCATCGTCGGGGGTAACAGAGGATGGGGCTCGAGCGGGTTGTCACGGCGGGGCTCATTGCCGTCGCCGCCTTCGTCTCGTCGGCCTGCGGGCCCGACCGGCTGGCGACCGAGTTCGTCACTTCCGGTGACTGCGCGGACGAACAGTCCGTCGTCCGCCAGGCGCTCGACACGTCTCGGCAACGCGTCGACGTGAACGGAGACGGCCGACTCGACACGGTGGCCGTTGCGTCCGCCCCCACAGCCCCGTCGCCATGCCGCGCATTCCTCGGTGTGCGCATGAATGGCGGTTCGACATACTCCACGCATCTGTTCCCGAGGGCAGTCCCGGTGCCCGGCCTGCGAGCCGAGGTGGTCGCGCTCCCCCGGCTGGCGAATCGACCAGGCACTCAGATCGTCATCGACACCAAGGCGGCGGTCGACTCCGTGCTGGCACAGATGTTCAGCTTCACCGGCGACTCGCTGCAGCCGGTCGACGTTCCGGGTTCTCAGGACGGGACGTTCATCGTGACAGGCGGTGGCGTGATCTATCCCCATGGTGCGGGCTGTACGTCCGACGGACGGATGATCCTGTCCAGGGCCTCGCAGACGAGCAACGGGAAGGCCTACCGCGTGAACCGGCGTACCTACGAGCTTCGTGCTGAGCCGCTGCGACTCGCCGCCCCGGAGCTCGAGTCCGCCACCGTCGCCGTGAACCGGCTCGTCACCCGCTACCCGGAGTTCGCCGGCCGGCACTGGAGAGCCTGCGAGGCGACGGTCCCTCGCTGAGCGAGTGCGCCACGGCCGTCCAGGTACAGGCAACGGTCGTGCTCCGTGCCTGCCTCTGCTGATCAGGCATGGCGTGGGCGATGGTGGGGCGGGCGGGACTCGAACCCGCGACCCAGGGATTATGAGTCCCCTGCTCTAACCGGCTGAGCTACCGCCCCATGTCTTGCTCTGTTCGCCGGCCGATCCTATGCCGCGGCCGCCTGCGGCGCGTCACGGACTCCCCGGTCGGATCGAGATTCCCACGGCCGGTCGGCGTACCCGGGTCTTTTGCCCCTCCCACCGGAGGGGAGCCCACCGCATCGTGGGAGTGCGCCGCCCGCGACATGGGGAGGGGATGACGTGTCGGACGCGCTCGTGACCGACCTCTACGAGGCGACGATGGCGCTCGCCTACGTCGAGGAGGCCATGCACGATCCCGCGACCTTCAGCCTCACGGTCCGAGCGCTCCCGCCGGACCGCGGTTTTCTCGTCGCCGCCGGCCTGGAGGAGGCACTGGCCTTCCTCGAGCGCTTCCACATCGACGACGGGGATGTCGCAGCCCTGGCCGCGGCGCTCGGTCGCGGGGAGACCGAGCTCGACGCCCTGCGGGGCCTCAGGTTCACCGGCGAGGTCTGGGCGGTCCCCGAGGGCCGGATCGTCCTGCCAGGCGAACCGCTGCTCGAGGTGACGGCACCGATCGTGCAGGCCCAGCTGGTAGAGACCTACCTGCTCAACCAGGTCAGCTTCGCCACGGCCCAGGCGTCCAAGGCAGCGCGGAGTGTGCTCGCAGCTCGGGGCGCCGCGGTCGTGGACTTCTCCCTCCGGAGGACGCACGGGGTCGAGGCAGGGATGGCTGCGGCCCGGGCCGGTGCGATCGTCGGGTTCACAGGGACCAGCAACGTCGCTGCCGCGGCCTCCTACGGGCTGCCGGCCGTGGGCACGATGGCGCACTCGTTCATCGAGGCGTTCCGCGACGAGGGCGAGGCCTTCCGCGCCTTCGCCCGGCACACGAACGGTCCCGTCACGCTCCTCGTCGACACCTACGACACCGAGCACGGCCTGCACCTCGCCGCCGGAGTGCTGCGCGGCCTGCCGGACCACCGAGGTTTCGGCATCCGTCTCGACTCCGGCGATCTGCTCGACCTGTCCGAGACAGCACGCCGCATCCTTGACGAGGCGGGACTGCGCGGCGCACGGATCGTCGTCAGCGGAAGCCTCGACGAGTACGCCATCGACGCGCTCGTCGAGTCGGGAGCGCCCGTCGACGTGTACGCCGTGGGGACGAAGGTCGGCACCTCCGCGGACGCGCCGTACCTGGACTCGGCGTACAAGCTGGTGCAGTACGGCGACCGACCGGTGATGAAGCTCTCGACCGGCAAGCTGACCCTTCCCGCGCCCAAGCAGGTCTTCCGACGCAGCGGGTACGTCGACGAGATCGCCCTCCGCAGCGAACCACACCCGCCGGACGCGACTCCCCTCCTCGTACCGGTGCTGACCGAGGGGCGCCGGGTCGACCCGGCACAGACCCCAGCAGGCGCCGTCGCGGCGGCCCGACGACGCTTCGCGGCGGACCTCGCGGAGCTGCCTGCGGACGCTCGCCGGATCCACGCACCGAGCGTCCCGACGCCGATGGTGTCGGGACCGCTGACGAGGTTGACCGAAGCGCTGCGACACGAGCGAGAGGCCCTCACCGAGTCCACGCCGGCTGCCGGTCCGGAGCCGGTGTGACGTTCGGCCCTAGCGAGGACCTGTCGGCGCGCCTGGAATGAGTAAAGGGGGAAGTGCTGTCGAGGGAGCACAGGAGGGGCGATGTTGTTCATCGACCGTGTCGATGCCGGTCAACAGCTTGCGGCGCGGCTGACCCATCTGCGGCATGAGAACGCCGTGGTGCTCGGGGTCCCGCGAGGTGGGGTTCCGGTCGCGTTCGAGGTGGCGCAGCATCTCAGCGCGCCGCTCGACGTCATCGTCGTTCGGAAGCTCGGCCTGCCGCACCAACCCGAGCTCGCGATGGGAGCCGTCGGCGAGGGGGGCGTCCGGGTGATCAACGACGATGTACTGCGCAAGGCCGACGTGAGCGCCGACGAGCTGGGCGCGGTCGAGCGTCGCGAGTCCGCCGAGGTCGAGGCGCGCGCGAAGCGGTTCCGCGGCGAGCGGCCATGCATCCCGCTGCTGGCCCGGACCGCGATCATCGTCGATGACGGCATCGCCACCGGCTCCACCATGAGCGCCGCCTGCCAGGTCGTGCGCGCCCACGGTGCGAAGCACATCATCGTCGCCGTGCCGGTCGCGCCGCACGACGCGCTGCCGATGCTCTATGACGACGCCGACGAGCTCGTCTGCCTGCACCAGCCGCGGCCGTACTTCAGCGTCGGCCAGTGGTACCGCAACTTCACCCAGACCACCGACGCCGAGGTCACGCAGCTGCTCACCCGGGCGCACGAGCTCCTGGTGCAGAGTACGGCGATCGACGCGCTCGGAGACGCCTCCGGCAACTCCCCCGTTCGCGACGACGAGGTCACGGTCCAGGTGGCGGCCGCGCGGCTGGCCGGTCACCTCACCATCCCCAGCCAGGCTCGCGGTCTTGTCGTCTTCGCGCACGGCAGCGGGAGCAGCCGGCACAGCCCACGCAACCGCTACGTCGCCCAGGTGCTCAACCAGGCCGGCCTCGGCACGCTGCTCTTCGACCTGCTGACGCCGGCCGAGGAGGTCCACCGGGCCAATGTCTTCGACATCGACCAGCTCGCCCATCGCCTCACTGACGTCACCCGCTGGCTGGCCGCGGAGCCCAGCACCAAGGACCTGCCCGTCGGTTACTTCGGAGCAAGCACCGGTGCCGCGGCCGCGCTGGCTGCCGCCGCCGACGCGGCCTCCGACGTGGCCGCAGTGGTCTCGCGGGGCGGGCGTCCGGACCTTGCCGGCGACCATCTCGGCCTCGTTCGCGCTCCGACGTTGTTGATCGTCGGCGGCCGGGACGAGTTCGTCCTGGAGCTGAACCGGCGGGCGCAACGACAGCTGCGGTGCCCGACGCGGCTGGCCGTCGTGCCCGGGGCGACCCACCTGTTCGAGGAGCCGGGCACCCTCGAGGCGGTGGCGGGCCTCGCGCGGGACTGGTTCCTCACGCACCTGGCACCCCAGCACGCACCGGCGGCGCCCCGATGAGACCGCCTGCTACCACGCCCATCGAGGTCACGACCCGCGGCGAGGTCCCTGACCAGGTGCGCGACTACGCGGTCGAGAAGGTCAGGCATGTCCTGACCCTCGTCGGTGAGCCGGTGCTGCACGCCCACGTGGTGCTCACGGTCGATGCCGACCCGGCGCGCGAGCGGCCGGCCCACGTCGAGGCCGGCCTGGACGTCAACGGTGTGCCGGTGCGCGCACACATCTCGGCCCCCGAGCTGCAGGAGGCCGTCGACCTCGTCGAGCAACGCCTCCGCAGGCGGCTGGTGCAGCTGGAGGACCGGACCCGCACCCGGCACCGTTGGATCGGCGTCTCCGGCGAGCACGAGTGGCGCCACGGCGACCTGCCCAGGCCGGCGGCGCCGTACTATCCCAGGTCGGCGGAGTCGCGGCAGGTGGTGCGTCGCAAGACGTTCGCGCTCGAGCCGATGACGCCCGACGAGGCGGCGTACGAGATGGACCTCCTCGACCACGACTTCTACCTGTTCACCGACCTGGAGACCGGCTCGGACACCGTGGTCTGGCGGCTCCCGGAGGGGCGCTTCGGGCTCTACGGCCGGCTCGGCGAGGAGGAGCGCGCGTCGACGGTCACGCCACTGGTTCTCGAGGGGCCGCCACCGAGGCTCAGCGAGTCACAGGCTCGCGAGCGTCTGGACGTGAGCGGCGAGCGGTTCGTGTTCTACGTGGACCCCGCCGACGGCAGGGGGCGGGTGCTCTACCGACGCTACGACGGCCACTACGGGCTCATCACACCGTCGTGAGGCACACGATCGTCAGCGCTGGACGGGACCGGCGCCCCTCGAGCCGCGCGCGGACGCGAGATAGAGCGCTCGGGTCGCGTCGTCCGCGCTCAGCACTCCCACCAGCCGCTCGTCCTCGACCACCAGCACGAGGCCGTCACCCGTCAGTGGGGTCCGCGCCAGGACCTCGCCCATCTGGTCGCCAGGTGCCACGACCGACAATCGCGCCAGCGGCACCTGGAACTCGGACAGCCGGGTCCCGCCCCGCAGCTCCGGGGGCACCTTGCCCAGCTCGCTCAGTGTGACCACACCGGTCGGCCTGCCGTCGACGTCCACGACCGGGAACACGACCTGCCGGGTGTGGGCGGCGACCTGCTCGGTGAACTGGTCGACCGGCAGCCAGTCGTGGCCCACCGCAGGGTCAGGCGTCATCGCCTCGCGCACGGTCAGGCCGGCCAGGGCGTTGCGGAGCAATGCGGTGCGCCCCTCCGCGTTCGCGGCCATCACCAGGAACGACGCCAGCAGGATCAGCCACAGCCCCCCGGCCTGTCCGCCGAGGAGCTCGAGCGCACCCGCCAGCGCGAGCAGGTATCCGAGCAGCCTTCCTGCGCGGGCCGCATCGACCTCGGCCCGCAGGACATCGCCGTACCTGCGCCAGAGCACCGCCCGCAGGACCCGTCCTCCGTCCAGAGGCGCGCCCGGGAGCAGGTTGAACACCGCGAGGACGAGGTTCATCACGGCCAGCCAGCCGGCGGCCACCACGACCAGGCCCGGAGCGCCGAGGGCCTGCGCCGAGACGGCGACCGCGCCCGACACCAGACCGAGGGAGAAGCTGGCCAGCGGACCCGAGACCGCGACCAGCAGGTCGGCGCGCGGTGTCGGGGGCTCTCCGCCGAGCATGCTGACGCCGCCGAGCATCCACAGCGTGATCCGTTGCACCGGGAGACCGAACCGCTGGGCCACGAGTGCGTGCGCGAGCTCATGTGCGAGCAGAGACGCCAGGAAGACCACCGCGGTGACCAACCCGGTCGCCCAGTAGACCGCCGGGGGGTGGCCAGGCGCCAGGGCGGGAAGCACGACGACTGCCATCCCCTGCGCGACCAGCAGCAGCACGACCAGTGCCGACCAGTGTGCACCTACGGGGATGCCGGCAATCCTGCCGAAGCGGATGGTCTCCCTCATCGCTGTCACCGACCCCGCCGGGCGACATCGAGCCGCCGACGACGCGGTCTGCTCCCTTCGTCACCACGATCGCGCCAGGCGCCGCCGCACCGTAGAGCGAATGGGCCTCCGGACCGGGACGTTGGTCGCGAGCGAGACAGTCGCGAGGCACCGCAGCGAAGACGGGACTTTCGACCCATGGGCAGGTCGCCGCGGCGCGCGGATGCTGAATCTAGGCCTGCGAGGTGGGCGAGGGAGTCGAGAGACTGAGAGGCCGGACGATCGAGAGGTCGTTACGGCGACCCCCACAACCTGATCCGGACAATACCGGCGAAGGGAGAACGCTTCGCAGGTCTTCTCATGCCTGCGACTCATTCCTGGGACCACCCAGAGCTGCTCGCTCCGCTTCGCAAACCGAACACTGGCGGCGTTCGTAGAACTGCTGTACCGATGGATTCGGGGAGGCGCGGTGGTCACGCTTCGAAGCTGCCCGGCGGTCGGCCTGAGCGCGCAGCTGGCGCTGCTGGCCGCACTCGGGCTGACCACCGGCCTGAGCGGCCTCGGCTGGGCCGTCGGGGTCATCTGCGGTGTCGTCACGAACGCCGCGGTCGTTGTCGGCCTGGCGAGGCGTGGCGTCCGTGCGCTGGGGCCGGCCGACCTCGTGACGCTCACCCGGGCCACGCTCGCCTGTGGTGTGGCTGCGCTGGTCGCGGACTCGTTCCTCGGGCAACCGGCCGTGACGACGCTGGTGGGACTCACGGTTGCGGCGCTCCTGCTCGATGCAGTCGACGGCTGGGTCGCGAGGCGCACCCGTACGACGTCGATGTTCGGTGCGCGGTTCGACGGGGAGATCGACGCGTTCCTCATCCTGGTCCTCAGCGTGTACGTCGCTCGTTCGGTCGGCGGGTGGGTGCTCGCAATCGGCGCGGCGCGCTACGTGTTCGCCGTCGCCGGTTGGGCCCTGCCCTGGCTGCGCCGTCCGCTGCCGCCTCGCTACTGGCGCAAGGTGGTGGCCGCGACCCAGGGCATCGTGCTGACCGTCGCAGCAGCTGACTTCCTCCCCCGTTCGGCGACCTACGCCGCTCTCGCCGTCGCCCTGGCGCTGCTGGCCGAGTCCTTCGGTCGGGACGTGGTGTGGTCGTGGCGTCACCGACGCGCAGAGCTTGCCGGCCCAGTCGAACGCGCCGATCCCGCCGGACCCGGCGGCAGGCTGCGACGGCGGAACGCCGCGGCTTCTGTGGCCAATGTGCTGGCTCTGCTCCTCGTGTGGTTCGCGCTCGTCGCTCCGAACGAGGCCTATCGTCTGACGCCTGGCGCGTTCCTCCGTATCCCGGTCGAGGGTCTGGTCGTGGCCGGCCTCGCCCTCGTGCTCCCGGCCCGGGCGAGACGAACCATGGCGGCCGTGGTCGGAGTGCTGCTCGGCCTGCTGACCGTCGTGAAGGTCCTCGACATGGGCTTCTTTGCGGCTTTCGACCGGCCGTTCAACCTGGTGACCGACCGGGGCTACCTCGGGTCCACCGTGGGTCTCGTCAGGGACTCGGTCGGCCCCCTTGGCGCAACCGTGGCAGTGGTCGCGGCCACGGCTCTGCTCCTCACCATTCTCGTCTGCATGCCGCTCTCGGTCGGCCGGCTCACCGGGCTGGTGGCCCGTCATCGCAGCTGGTCCGTTCGCGTCGTTCCGGGGCTTGTGGCGATCTGGATCGCCAGTGCGGCGTTCGGCCTACAGGTCGGACAGGGAGAGCCGGTCGCTTCGATGAGCTCGAGCCACCATGCCGCCTACCAGGTGCGCGCTGTCACCACCGGCATCCAGGATCAGGAGAGGTTCGACGCATCGGTCTCGTTCGATCACTTCCGCGACGCCCCGAGACGCGAGCTGCTGGCCGGACTGCGCGGCAAGGACGTGCTGATCGTCTTCGTCGAGAGCTACGGCCGCGTAGCTGTCGAAGGCTCGCCGTCCTCACCACAGGTCCGGGCTCTGCTCGACGCCGGTACCAAGCGCCTGGAGGCGTCCGGATACTCCTCCCGCAGCGCTTTCCTCACCTCGCCGGCGTTCGGCGGCCTCAGCTGGCTGGCCCACGCCACGCTGCAGTCCGGCCTCTGGGTGCACAACCAGCCCCGCTACGACCGGCTGCTCTCGGGCAACCGGATGACCCTCACCCGAGCGTTCGGCCACACGGGCTGGCGGACCGTCGCCGTCATGCCGCAGAACGACGAGAAGTGGCCGGAGGGGAAGAGCTTCTACCAGTTCGACCAGACCTACAACAGGGGAGTCTTCGAGTATCTCGGCCCCAGGTTCGGCTTCGCCGCCGTGCCGGACCAGTACGTCCTGTCGACTTTTCACCGCATGGAGCTCGCGAAACGCGACCGCGCCCCCGTCATGGCCAAGATCGACCTGGTATCGAGCCATGCGCCATGGGCGCCGGTCCCCCGCATGGTCGACTGGAACCGACTCGGTGACGGCTCGATCTACGGGCCCATCCACAGCGACGCCCAGTCCAAGGAGGAGCTGTGGCGTGACCCCGAGAACATCGAAGCCGGATACGTGGACTCGATCACGTACTCGCTGAGCACCGTCATCTCGTTCGTGGAGAAGTACGGCGACGACAAGCTCGTCCTCATCCTGCTCGGGGACCATCAACCCGCCACGATCGTCAGCGGTCACGGGACGAGCCACGACGTGCCGATCACGGTCATCGCCCACGACCCGGCCGTCATCGACCGGATCTCCGGATGGGGCTGGCGAGACGGCATGAGGCCTGACGCCCAGGCGCCGGTCTGGCCGATGGACGCCTTCCGTGACCGGTTTCTGGCCGCGTACAGCCCCTCGGTATCGCCGGGCCAGCCACAGCAGCCTTCCCCACCACAGCCATGAGACGGAACGAGCGTGCTCTCCTCGACAAGGCCTTGCGGCGGGCCCGGCTGTCGGCGTACGGCCCCGGCGAGTTCGTCGATCAGGAAAGCTTCATGCGCGCCACCGAGATCCTGTCCTTGGCCGTCCGGGCCGGGATCGCACCCGGAGTCTCCGTTCTGGATCTCTGCTGCGGAGTAGCCGGGCCCGGACGACTCGTCACGCGGGAGCTGGGGTGCACCTACATGGGCGTAGACCTCAGCTCCGACGCCATCGACGTAGCGCGGGAGCGCGCCGGCGACCTCGCCTGTCGTTTCCGGGTCTCGCGGATCCCCCCGATCCCTCCCGGCCGCTTCGACGTGGTGCTGCTGCTCGAAACCATGCTCGCCTTCCCTGACAAGGAGGCCCTGCTAGGAGAGATCTCCTCGGCGCTGACGGTGGGCGGACGCTTCGTCTTCACCATGGAGGAGGGCACGCCGCTGACGGAGGCAGAACGCGAACGCATGCCCGATGCCGACACCGTGTGGCTCGTTCCGCTGCCCGACATGCTCTCCGCCCTCGAGCGGGTCGGGCTGCGGGTTCGCTGGCAGGCCGAGTGCAGTCAGTCCCACCGCGCCACGGTGGACTCTCTGCTCGACGCCTTCACGACCGAGGCGTCAGAGCTTGCCGTGCATCTCGGACGCCGCGCCCTCGACGATCTGCTGGTCGGCCATCGGCTCTGGAGCGACTGGCTGCGGGAGGGACGCGTCCGCAAGTTCGCCTTCGTCGCCGAGAAGACGCAGACCCGATCGACGAGCCGCGCGGAAGGCGCCTCCGGACGGTTGTCCGGCGCGAACCGGCAGATTGCGGCACAGTTGGACATGAGTCGTTCGTAGGCGAGCGGAGGTCTCTACGTGGTCGCGGATACCAGCTCTGTCTCACGAGTGACTCACTTGGCGACGACTCGCATCCCCACCCGTCACGCCGACTTCGTGGCGCACGCCTACCGCGACGAGCGCACCGGCCACGAGCACGTCGTCCTCGCGCTCGGAGACCTCAGCGACGCCACCGCCGGGCCCCCGCTGGTCCGCCTTCACTCCGAGTGTCTGACCGGTGACACTCTGGGCTCACGCCGGTGTGACTGCGGGGACCAGCTCGACGCGGCCCAGGCGGCGATCGCCGCGGAGGGGCGTGGCGCGATCGTCTACATCCGGGGGCACGAGGGACGCGGGATCGGGTTGTCGGACAAGCTTCGGGCCTACGCGTTGCAGGACAGTGGACTGGACACCCTCGATGCCAACGTTGCACTGGGCCTACCTGTGGACGCTCGCGAGTACCGCGCTGCGGCGGCGATGCTCATGCACCTGGGTGTGTCGGCCGTGCGGCTGCTGTCCTCCAACCCGGCCAAGGAGGCAGCACTGCGTGCGCTGGGCGTAGAGGTGTCGCGGATCGGACTACGTGTGCCGGCGCGTCCCGACAACGTCGGCTATCTGCGGACCAAGTACGAGCGAATGGGGCACGACGCGGTGACGACCGACCACGAGTGGTCCGAGCTGCTTGCGGGACGCGTGCCCGTCGTCGGGGAGCTGGCCATTCGTTACGGGCCTCTTGTCGCCGCCGGGCCCCGGCTCGTCCTGGCGCAGCTCGGGCAGAGCCTCGATGGCTTCATCGCGTCCCGCACCGGCGACGCGTGCTTCGTGACAGGCGCGGCCGACCGCACGCACCTGCACCGCCTGCGAGCGCTGGTGGATGCGGTCGTGGTGGGTGTGGGCACGGTGGCTGCCGACGACTGCCGGCTCACGGTGCGAGCCGTCCCCGGCCCCAACCCCGTCCGGGTGGTGCTCGATCCGCGTTGCCGGGCACCCCGCGACGCCCACGTCCTCGCCGTCGACGACGCCCCCACCCTGTGGCTCGTCGCCGACGACGTCCCACCACCCACCGCACCCGCTGCCCACGTCGAGGTACTTCGGCTCCCCTGCGCCGATCGACACCGAGGGTTCGCACCCGCGCAGGTGTTGACCACCCTTGCGGCGCGTGGGCTGCGGCGCGTGCTGGTCGAAGGGGGCGGTCTGACCGTCTCGCGGTTCCTGCAGGCAGATGCCCTCGACCGTCTACTGGTCACCACCGCTCCGCTACTGGTGGGTGATGGTGTGCCCGGCCTAAGGTTCGACGGTCGGGACCGTCTCGCCGACGCCCTCCGGGCGCCCTCCCGGCGCTTCTTTCTCGGGGACGACGTGTGTGTCGAGCTCGACCTGACGAGCTCCGCGGCGGTGAGCGCGGCGCGGCCGGCGGACGCCCAGGATGAGAAACCCGGGCAGCACCGACACCGTCGCGAGCAACCCGTATCCGGCAGCCAGGGCGACACCGACCGCCGCTGGCAGCCCGACCATGGCCGCGGCGACGGCGCCGACCGCCTCTCGAGGGCCCCAGCCCCCCAGGTTGAAGGGGATCGCTGTGCCGGCAAGCAGCGCAATACCCAGGACAGCGACCACGCCCGTATCCTCGGCGACACCGATCGAGGCTGCGACGACGGCGGTCAGGCCGAGGAGGGCCGCCAGCGCGAGCGCTGACCATGCCCACACCGCGACACGGTCACGCCGGCTCAGTCGCCGAAGCGACGGCCGCGAGACGACCCACGCAGCGCACGCCAGCGCAGCCGCGACCGCGGCCGGCGCCACCGGCGGCGCCTGGGTCACCAGGACGACGGCGGCGGCCCCGAGGAGGACGCAGAGACCGGCGGCGCGTTCGGCGAGCACGGAGACCGCGCCTGGCCGCCATCCCTGCGGCGCGTCCGTGCGTTGTCGCCAGGCGCGCAGCACGTCACCGGCCACGCCCCCGGGCAGGACGGTGTTGAGAGCGCTCGCCCGGTAGTACTCGGCCAACGCCTCGGCGCGACCCAGCGGCAGTCCCGCCCCGCGCGACACGACCCGCCACCGTGCCGCGTGTGCGCCCACCGCAACCCCGCCCAGCAGCAGCGCGGCAGTCAGGGGTGCCGGCGAGACCACCGCGAGGGCCGGGCTGAACGCGTTCGGGCCGAACCGGTACGCAAGCACGGCCAGGGTGATGACGGGTACGGCGACCTGCAGCGCCGGCATCAGGCGGCGTGTCATGTCAGGTCACCGGACCGGCGGGCACCCCGAGGACATCGAGATGCCCGACAACGACGCCCAGCTCACCGTCGCAGGCAGCGTGCTCACGGCTCTCCAGCCATCGGCCGATCCGGTCGGCCTGGCCGGGCTCCTGCTCCAGCGCAGCCGCGGCATAGCCTCGCAGCCATGCCCGGGTGAGGGCGGCCTCGGCCGTACCGAGCTGCCACGGAGTGCCCACGACGTTGACGGCGTACCCGTGCTCGCGCAGCACACGCGCGGCGTACGCTCCCCCGTCGGGGCCGAGGCGGGCAGCGCGGCGCTGGTGGGCGTTGAAGGCCGCTTTGACGATGCCGTCGTCGTGGTGCCGAGGACCCAGGGCGACCTCACCAGTGACGCTGAGGCTGAGGAGGAGGGCAGCCCCGGCAGCCACCGCCGGCGCCAGCATGGCGTCGACCTCGTCCGCCGTCAGGACGTCGAGGAGGGCTTGGCAGGTCACGACGTGCGCAGGTTCCTCGGCCAACAGACGGCGAAGCTCCCCGACGTCGGCGACGACGCCGCGCGCCCACCCCTCGACCGTGGGAGGAGCGGCTGCGAGGAGGCTCGGATCGTGGTCGACCAAGCGCCAGTCCTGGTCGACCGGCAGTCTCGGCCGCAACCAGGAGGCCCCGGCGCCCGTACCCGCACCGACGTCGACCAGCCGCGCGACGTCGCCGTCGTTCGAGAGCCGCGGCGTGACGTGCTGCGCGAGCTCAGCCGCGAGGTCGGCGGTAAACGTCGTACGGGCACGCATGTCAGCAGGGCCGCGCAGGCTCAACCAGTGCGGATCGACGCGATCGGCGGGTGTCTGCGTCACCGTGTGAGTGCGTCGCGCACATGGTGACCCGTCACCTCCCATGGTTCCAGTGTGGCCCTTCGCGACAAGGCCGCCCGGCGGAGCGCAGCCCGGTGAGCCGCGTCGGTCAGCCAACGTCGTAGCGCGGCCTCCAGCGCGGCGGTGTCCCCGGCGGGTACCACCGCACCGGGACGCTCGCCGTTCACGCAGACGCCGAGGGCCTCCGCGGCGCCGCCCTCGCTGACCACCGCGGGGATGCCGCGTGCGAGGGCCTCGGTGACCACCATCCCGAAGCTCTCCACGCGCGAGGGCAGGAGCGCCAGGTCGGCGCCCGCCCAGGCGGCCTCGCGCGACATCGTGCCCGGGATCGCGATCCGGTCCCCGAGGCCGGCGGCACCGACCGCGTCTCGCACGGCCGCGGCGTAGACGGGGTCACGGTCCGCGGGGCCGGCGAGGCGGGCCCGCCAGGGCAGGTCCCTCAGCCGGGTCAGGGCTGCGACGACACCGAGCTGATCCTTGTGCGGCAGCAGCGAGGCGAGATGCACGAACAGCGGTGGGTCCGACCCTTTGCCGACCGGTGCCGCCTCGACGCCGGGCCGCGCGACCACCACGTCGGCCAGCGAGTGGTGCGACTCCAGGTATCGCGCGGTCCAGTCGCTGGTGGCGACGACGCCTGCGGCAGCGTGCAGCGCGTGTCTCTCGAGCCGGTCGAGCTCGGCGGCTCGGGCTCGGGAGAGTCCCGTCTCCAGGGCCAGCGGCATGTGCACGAGTACGGCGACCGGCGCGTTCGCCAGTGCCTGCGGTTGCGGGCAGGCGAGCAGCCCGTCCACGAGCGTGGGTCCGTTCCAGGGCCGAAGCAGCGCGTCCACAAGCTTTGGCGCCTCGCAGCGCACCACCTCCACCTCGTCGCCGCCGGAGCGCAACGCGTCCGCGAGGGCGAGGTCGTACACGTTGCCCCCGGTCGGCGTGTCGACGTCGGCGGGAACCACGAGCCGCAGCCTCACCTGTCCGGCTCACCGATCTCTGGCATAGCGGACCCAGGCGTCGGGGGACTCGCGCAGGACCACCTCGAGCCGCTCCAGACCGTCGGTCACCGGTGACTCGGCCAGCCGATCGGCGACCCACCGGCACAGCACCTCGGTCGAGGTGACCACGCCCTCGAAGGCAGGATGCTCGTCGAGGTTCCGGTAGCGCAGTGCGTCCAGGGTCTCCTGCAGAGCAGACTGTGCGGCGCCGATGTCGATGACGATCCCGTCGTCGTCGAGCTCCGGGCGACCGAACGTGGCCTCCACGACGTAGGTGGCGCCGTGCAACGCCTGGGCCGGTCCGAACACGGGACGTGGCAGGCTGTGCGCGACCATGACGTGGTCGCGGACGGTGACGGTGTAGATGGCGCGGCTCCCTCAGTAGTCGATGACGTGGCAGAGCGCTTTCAGCTCACCCGAGGCCATCCGGCGCATGGCTTCGGGAAGCTCCGCTAAGGGGCTGGACCCGGTGATCAGGGCGTCGAAGCGATCATCGCGCAACAGCTCCAACGCGAGCGACACCCGGTCGGCACGGGTACGTCGGGCCCTGCGGGCCGCCGCGACCTCGCCGACCTGGCTCGCGCGGACCGTCAGACGACGAGGGTGGAACACCGAGCCGAGCGGCACGGTCACCTCCCGGGTGCCGTACCAGGACAGCTCGATCACCTGGCCCTCGTCGCCGAGCAGCTCGAGGCTGCGCCGGAGCCCCGATGAGGAGGCGGACGCGTGCACGACCAGGTCGCAGCCGTCGGCTGCTGTGGCCGGGTCGACGAACTCGACGCCGAGCGCCGAAGCCACCGCCGCACGTCCGGGATCGATGTCGACGAGCTGCAGTCGCTGCAAGGGGAAGGTTCGCAGCAGCGCGGCCACAGCGCAGCCGACCATTCCGGCGCCCACCACGGCGACCCGGTCACCGAGCCGGGGAGCGGCATCCCAGAGCGCGTTCACCGCCGTCTCCACGGTGCCGGCAAGGGTGGCCCGCCGCGGGGGTACGCCCTTGGGTAGCGGCGTGAGCGCGTCCACCGGCACGACGTAGCGGTCCTGGTGCGGGAAGAGGCAGAAGACGTCACGTCCGACGAGATCGTCCGGACCCTGCTCGACCACACCCACGGACAGGTAGCCGTACTTGACCGGCCCGGGCAGCTCACCCTCTTGAAACGGCGCGCGCATCACGTGTGCGATCTCAGGCGGCACGGCTCCGCTGAACACCAGCAGCTCGGTGCCCCGGCTGATCGCCGAGTGCCGGGCGCGTACCAGCGCCTCGCCGGGGCCAGGTGCCTGCAGACGCTCGGCGCGTAGCACCGCCTGGCCGGGGGCGAGCGTCCAGTAGGCCGTGGCCTCGAGCTCGTCGCCCATGACAGCCGGACACTACAGCACCGCTGTGCCGGACATCGGCGATTTGCCGCAGTCTGCCAGGACCCGGGCCGCTTCTGGTGCGTGCGACGGTACGTCCCCGAGACGGCGACGATGCGGAACCAACCTTCGGGCGGGTCCCGAGACTGCCTCATCCCCCATGGGTGAAGCCGGGCGGAGAGGGCGTGGAAGATCGTGGACACGTGAAGCTCTACCGGGACGCGTGGGTGACGGTGACCACGGTCGTGGCATGCCTCGGGACGTGGGGGGCGGTGGTGCACTTCACCGTGTCGTCGGCCCTGGCCACCTTCTTCTGCGTCGCCGTACTCGGTGGGTGCGTGCTCATGATGGTCGACGGGGACGAAGGCCGCAGCCGGCGCGACGTGCTCGGCACGGCAAGCCTCATCGGGGTGGGAGGTGTCGCGGTCTCCGGTCTGCTGGTTCTGTGGGGCCCGGCAGGCTGGCTCACGGTGCTCGTCCTGTGGGGTTTGTCGCCGCGGGTCGTGCGGTGGGCGCGCGGTCAGTGCCGGCGGTGGTCACCAACGGCGCCCGCGGGACAGCCGAAGCAGCCCGCGGCCGGCCGGGATGCGGTGCCGTCGGAGCCCTGCCTCGAGATCGTCCCTCGTGGCGAGGCGCCCGGCCCGCGTGTCTCGCCTGCGGAGCTCGGCCTCGCGGAACTGTGCTGGGCCTGGCGGAGAAGCTACGTGCGACTGCAGCGTTGCCGGTCCGTCCATGAGATCGCGCAGGTCGTGACCCAGCGGCAGCAGGTCCTGGACGAGCTGGAACGTCGGAATCCGGGAGGGCTGAGCGCCTGGCTCGACTCGGGCGCCAGGGCAGCGGGCGACCCGACGCGGTACGTCACCGGGGACGGCCCTGCCGGGTGGAGCGAAGCCGCCTGATCCGACGACGGGTGTGGTGGCTCCCGCGACTGGACTCGAACCAGTAACCCTTCGGTTAACAGCCGAATGCTCTGCCGATTGAGCTACGCGGGACTGCGCCAGGCAAGCCCGGCGACCGGCACACATTAGCAAGCCGAGCCCACCAGAGCGAATCGGGCCTCGGCCTGCCAGCCGCCCTCAGCGGTCCTCGATGACCGCCTTCAGGAACTGCTTGGTCCGGGGGTTGTCGGGTGCGCCGAAGATCTTGTCCGGCGGACCGTCCTCGACGATGACGCCCGAGTCGAACATCATCACCCGGTCCGAGACGTCACGGGCGAAGTGCATCTCGTGAGTCACGATCAGCATCGTGATGTCGGTGGTCTCGGCGATGTCGCGCAGCACGTTGAGGAAGTCCGCGACCAGCTCCGGGTCGAGCGCCGAGGTCACCTCGTCGAGCAGCAGGATGTCGGGATCCATCGCGAGGGCCCGGGCGATCGCCACGCGCTGCTGCTGGCCTCCGGAGAGCTGGGTCGGGTGGGCGGTCGCCCTGTCGCCCAGACCGACCCGGTCGAGCAGCTCCTTGGCACGCTTCTGCGCCTCGGACTTGGACCGGCCGAGCACCGAGATCGGCGCTTCCATGATGTTCTGCTCCACCGTCATGTTGGGGAACAGGTTGAACTGCTGGAAGACCATGCCGATCGTGCGACGCTTCTCGCGCAGGTACTTCTCACTTGCCGGCACCAGCTTGTCGTTCTTGCGCTCGTGGGTGAGCGGTTCCCCCTCCACCCAGATCACGCCGTCGGTGACCTTCTCCAGCGTCATCAGCAACCGCAGGATCGTGGTCTTGCCCGAACCGCTAGGGCCGATGAGCGTGACCCGCTCCCCCGGCGCGATCGTGAAGTCCATGCCGTCGAGCACGGTGTTGCTGCCGAAGCGCTTGACGACGTTGTCGAACTTGATGATGGCTTCGGACGCGCTCGGCGCCGTTCCCGTCGTTTCAGTGGCCAAGGCGGATCTCCAGCTTTCGCATGAGGACGGATGTGGGATAGCTCGCCGCCAGGAAGATCAGGCCGGCGATCGTGATCACCTCGGTGTATCGGAAGCTCTGCGAGCCGATCCGGAAAGCTGTCGTCACCATCTCCGAGACGCCGATCACGATCAAGAACGGCGTCTCCTTGAACAGAGCGATGATCTGGTTGCCGATGGAGGGCAGCACCCGCCGCACCACCTGCGGCAGCACGACCGCCTGCCAGGTACGGCGAGGCGACAACGACAGCGCGATGGACGCCTCCCACTGGCCCTTCGGCACGGCGTCGATGCCCGCGCGGTAGACCTCGGACATGTAGGCGGCGTAGTGCACGCCGAGCACGGCGATGCCGGCCACGAGAGCGGTGAGCCGGAAGCCCACCTGGGCGAGCCCGACGTAGACGAAGAACAGCTGCACCGGGATCGGGGTGCTGCGCACGAACTCGACGATCGAGTACGCCGGCCACGAGATCCATTTGACGTGCGACCTGCGAGCGATCGCGAGCACCAGACCGAGCACGATCGCCACGACCGCGGACGCCGCGGTGATGCCCAAGGTGTACTTGAGGAAGGCCTCCAGGATCGTGGGGAACTGCTCCGCGGCGAAATCCCAGTTCCATACTTGCCTGTCCACCGTTACACCGCCGTCCCGGTGGGTGCGACCTGGTGCTGGTCCATCCGCGCCGCCTGCTTGGCGAACCCGGGCCCGCGCCCGACCTTGGCGGACGCCCGACGCTCGACGATGCGCATCAGGGCGACCAAGAGCTGGGCAAGGATGAAGTAGATCACCAGCGCGAGGCTGTAGGCGGTCAGCGAGCCGAGCTCGTCACGCAGCTGCTGCACCTCGAAGGTCAGCTCGGTGATGCCGATGAAGAACAGCAACGACGACCCCTTCAGCATCTGCACCAGCAGGTTGGCGAACGGAGGGACCATCTCTGGGAACGCCTGCGGCAGGATGATGCGCCGCATCCGCTGTACGGGGCTCAGGCTCAGCGCCACGGTCGCCTCCCACTGCGCCTTCGGTACGGCGTTGATGGCACCACGCACGATCTCCGACCCGTAGGCACCGAAGTTGAAGGCCAGGGCAAACGTGGCCGCGCCGATCGGCTCCAGCTTGAAGCCGAGCTCGAGCTGCGGCAGCACGAAGGCGAACCACAGCAGCTGGATCACCAATGACGTGCCGCGGAAGAACTCCACGATCGTGCGAGAGATGCCCCGCACCCACAGGTACGGCGACAACGCCATCAGCCCGAAGACGAACGAGATGACGAACGCCGCCACCGCACCCAGCGCGGTGTAGAGCAGCGTGACGACGATGCCCTCAGCTAAGAGGGGCGCGGCCTCGGCCAGCTCAGAGAACACGACCCGGCGCCGATCAGCCCTCGCAGAACTGCTCGGCGGTCATGCCCGGCTCGGGCTTGTTCTCCTCGGTGAAGCCGTACTCCTCGACCAGCTCGAGCCAGGCGCCGTCCTCCTCGAGCAGCGCCTGCAGCTCCTGGTTGAAGGCCTCACGCAGCTCCTCGTCCTCCTGGCGGAAGACGGCTGCGCCCACACCGAGCTGCTCTTCGCCGTCGACGACCGGGACGAAGGACGTGGTCACCTCGACCGCGTTGTCGTCCTTGGCCAGCCAGTTCAGCGAGATGTCGGTCAGAGCGAACGCGTCCACCCGGCCGGACTTCACCGCGTCGAGACCGCCCTGCTGGTCGGCCACGATCTGCAGCTGGCCCTCCTTGACGCCGGCGGCCTTGGACTGGTCGACCTCGACCGCGCCGTTCATGACGGCCAGCCTCGCGCCGTTGCTCGCGACCGACTCGTAGTCCGACAGGTTCTGGGGGTTGCCGCTCTCGACCAGCAGCGCGGTCTTGGCGACGTACTCGGGGTTGCTGAACGCCGCCTCCTGGCAGCGCTCGGGGGTGATGAACATGCCGGCGGTGACCACGTCGACCTCACCCGCGTTGAGCGCAGGGATCAGCGAGCCGAAGTCGAACTGCCGACCGTCGACCTCGACGTCACCGATACGGGAGAAGACCTCCCCGTGGATCGCGGGCGCCTCACCGACCAGCTCGCCGCTCTCCTGGAAGCCGTACGGCTGCTCGTTGGCGAACCCGACCGTGACGGTGCCGTCCTCCGTGATCGTGTCGAGCGTGCTGCCGCCGCCCTCGCCACCGGTGTCGGTGGTCGAGCAGGCGGAGAGCAGGCCCACCGCGAGTACGGCGCTCGCGCCAGCAGCCCAGGAACGCGCGACGCCGCGGCGCCGACCGACCGAGTTGACGTGCATGGAAAGCCCCTTCGTCCAGTGAAGTGGCCGGACCCCGCGCGACGCTCGACATGCGTCATGCACACGTCAGACGTAGCTACCCGGCCGCAGTCGTCGTACGTTAAATGACGCTACGGAGCGTCCACCCCCATGTCAAAGACCCTCGGTAACGATCAGGCATCGGGGTCGCCCACCTCTGCCCTCGCCTCAGCCAGTCCGAGCTCGGCCGCAGCGACGACCGGAGGCGACGTCTCGTCGAGCCGGCGGTCGACCACGACCGACCAGGCCAGCGGATCGTCGCTGTGCGGCCGGCGTCGAGCCACGACGGTGATCCCCAACTTCCCTTGTACAGGGACGAAACGCGAGACCACTACCGAGGCCGTGATGCGCTCGCGGATCAGTTGCAGCAGGCGTTCGGGACTCTGCAGGGCTGCCCGGTGGGTCGGCTTGCGTTCGCCGAACTCGGCGAGCTCCACGACCTCGAGCTGCTCGGTGTCGCGGTCCCAGTCCGCGTGCTCCACGGCCTCCCACGCGATCCGGCGGCAACCCGACGCGTCGCAGATGTGCAGGGCAAGGGCGGTACCCACGTACCAGATCTGGGCGCCATCGGTGGCACACGCGAGCGGCCGTTCCCTCTCGCCGAGCTCGAGCGGAAGGTCAGGCAGCCGGGGAGCACGGCGGCCACGACGCCGCAGCACATGTGCGAGATTCACCATCCGGTCATCATCGCAAAGCGCGACGAGAGCTCAGCGCAGGTACTCCACGAGGTTGGAGTTGCGCGGGTCGCGGCGGAGCTTGTCGAGCGCCTTCACCTCGATCTGCCGCACCCGCTCGCGGGTGACGCCGAAGACCTCGCCGAGCTCCTCGAGCGTGCGGGTACGACCGTCGACGAGTCCGAACCGCAAGCTGATGACCGCGCGCTCGCGCTCGGTCAGGCACGAAAGCGCCGCCTCGACATCGCCACGCACCATCTGGGTCGACACGTGGTCGAGCACGCTCATGGCGTCATCGTCGCTCACGACGTCGCTCAGGACAGCGTCGGCGGAGTCGCCCACCGCGCTGTCCAAGGACACCGGGTCGACCGACCAGGACAGCAGCTCCCGGGTGCGTGCGACGCTGGAGTGCAGTGCCTCGGCGATCTCGACGACCGCCGGCGGACGCCCGAGCTGCTGGAACAGGGAGCGCTCGAGCCTCACTGCCCGTTGCACCTCCTCGACCACGTGCACCGGGATGCGGATCGTGCGCCCCTGGTCGGCGATGGCACGGGAGATCGACTGCCGTATCCACCAGGTGGCATAGGTGGAGAACTTGAAGCCACGTGCGTAGTCGAACTTCTCCACCGCCCGCATCAGCCCGATGTTGCCCTCCTGAACCAGGTCGAGAAGCGAGAGGCCGTGTCCGGAGTATCGCTTGGCCATCGAGACCACGAGCCGGAGGTTGGAGCGGATGAGCCGCTGGTGCGCCTCCTCGCCGAGCACCACCAACAGCGCTAGGTCGTCGACGTCGGCGGGCCGCGTGCCCTGCTTCAGTGCCTCGGCGGCCAGCACGCCGACCTCGATGGCGCGGGCCACCTCGACCTCTTCCTGGGCCGTGAGCAACGGGATCCGACCGATCTCGCGCAGGTAGACCCGCATCAGATCCGCGGACGCCATGCCCGAGGCGGCCTCGGGGTCCGTGCGACGCTGCCGCGGGAGGGAGTCTGCTTGCTCGACGGTCAACATGCCCCAACTGTCTGCCGTCATCGTCACTGCGACCCCTCCCGGACCCCATCGAGACCTGCTCCCCTCACCACAGTGTGGAGGGAGCGCAGAGGCAGATGCCCGTGATTAGAGAATCCCAGCCCGCCGCAGACGGGGATTTAACCGAACATAGTGGTCAGCCCGAAGGCAAAATGTCGGTCAGAGACCGCTGCCGATGGCCCGTTCGCGCAGCGCTCGACGATGCTGCTCGAGTGCCACGAGCTCGCCGAACATCCGGTTGTAGGCGGTCTGCTCCTCCACCGGGTTGGTGCGCTGCAGCCGCGACTTGACCTGCTCTATACGGCGCAGCGCCGTCAGCTCCTGCACCCTCGCCAGCAGCGCGTCGGCCAGCCTGGTGCCGGGTTCTCCGCTGATCCGCAGGGGTTCGACGGCCAGCGCCGACAACGCGGCTGCGGCGTACTCGTCCTCGGAGCGTTCCCGCAGCACACTCACCCAGCCGGCCGACCCGGCCGCACCCGGGCCGCCCACCGCCTCCACGGCACGCCGTACGCCGGCCAGGGTGGGGTGGGTGAAGTCGTCGTCGCCGAGCTCGGAGAACGCCTCGCCCACGAGATGCGGGTGCTGCACGACAACCTGCAGCGCTTCCCGCTCGGCGGCGTAGCGCGGGTCGCGCACGTCGGGACGGTCGGGGGCCGGCGGGGCGCCGGGGCCGTCGCCCGGACGGTCGCTGGGGTGGTAGCTGGGACGGTCGCTGGGTGCCCGTCGCGGGGCCGAGCGGGCGGCCGCGGACCTCCGCACCTCCGCACGCACCTCGTCGACATCCAGCCCGACCATGCCGGCCAGCTCGCGAGCGAAGGCGTCGATCTTGGACCGGTCGCGGACGCTGGCCACCAGACCGGCTGCCTCGCGCATCGCGTCGACCCGGGCATCGGCCCGGTCGAGGTCGTAGCGTTCGAGCACGTTGCGCAGCACGAACCGGTAGAGCGGGACGCGGCGGGCGATGAGCTCGCGCACCTCGGCGTCGCCCTTCTGGACCCGCACGTCGCAGGGGTCCAGGCCGCCGGGCTCCACCGCGACATAGGTCTGGGCGACGAACTGCTGGTCGCCCTGGAAGGCACGCAGGGCCGCCCGCTGGCCCGCCTCGTCGCCGTCGAAGGTGAAGATGATCTCGCCGCGGAACTGCTCGTGGTCGAGCAGGAGACGACGCAGCACCCTGCCGTGGTCCTCGCCGAAGGCCGTGCCACACGTGGCCACCGCGGTCTCCACTCCGGACAGGTGGCACGCCATCACGTCGGTGTAGCCCTCCACGACGACGGCCTGCTTGCGACGCGCGATCTCGCGCCGCGCCAGGTCGACGCCGTAGAGCAGGTGGCTCTTCTTGTAGATCGGTGTCTCGGGCGTGTTGAGGTACTTCGCCTCGATCCGGTCGTCGTCGAACAGCCGGCGGGCGCCGAAGCCGACGACCTCACCGCTGACCTCGCGGATCGGCCACAGCAGGCGTCCACGGAAGCGGTCGTAGGGTCCCCTGCCGGACTGCCCCACCAGACCACCGGTGACCAGCTCCTCCTCGCGGAAGCCCTTCTGCCGCAGGTGCTTGTAGATCGCGTCGCCGGTGCGCGGCGCGAAGCCGACGCCGAACTGCTCGGCGGCGTCCTTGTCGAAGCCCCGCTCCGACAGGAACTGCCGGGCCGTCCTCGCGTCGGGCGAGTCGAACAGCTGCGAGACGTAGAACTCCGCCGCGAGCCGGTGCGCCTCGAGGAGCCTGGGCCGCTGTGAGGCGTCGCGCCGCGGTGCGCCCGGGGCGTCGGGCTCGGTGTAGCGCAGCTGCACGCCGTAGCGACCGGCGAGCCGCTCGACCGTGTCGACGAAGGTCAGACCCTCGATCCTCATCATGAAGTCGAAGACGTCGCCGCCGACCTGGCAGCCGAAGCAGTGGAAGAACTGCTTGGCGGGCGTGACGTGGAAGGACGGGCTCTTCTCGTCGTGGAACGGGCACAGCCCCTTCAGCGAGCCACCACCGGCGTTGCGCAAGGTGACGTGCTGGGAGACCACCTCGTCGATCCGGGCTCGCTCCCGGACCAGCGCGATGTCTTCCTCTCGTATCCGGCCTGCCACGGCGTGGAGTCTACGGCCCGCCCGAGGGGGACCGGCCACCCCGCTGCCTACCCTGGGGACGCCACCCGGTCCAGGGGTACGCCGGGGTCGGCGAGCTGGTCGGGATCGACCCGGCCGCCGGACCGGATGAGGTCCTGGACGGCGTCGATGGTGTCCCAGACGTCCATGTGCATCCCCGCCAGCACGCGGCCGTCGGCGAGCCAGAACGCCATGAACTCGCGCCGCTCGACGTCCCCGCGGAACACCACCTGGTCGTAGGGCCGCTCCCGGGTCCAGTGGCCGGCGAACTCCATCCCGGTGTCGTACTGGTCGGACCAGAAGAACGGCACGACGTCGTGGACCACCTGCTGACCCAGCATCGACCGCGCCACGGTGATGCCCCCGTCGTGGGCGTTGGCCCAGTGCTCGACGCGCAGCCGGTAGCCGAGCAGCGGGTTGAACCAGTTCGCCACGTCCCCGGCGGCGTACACGTCAGGGTCCGACGTCTGCAGCCGCTCGTTGCAGACGATCCCGTTGTCGACCTCGAGGCCGCCCCCTTCGGCCAGAGCCACGTCGGGCTGTACCCCGACACCGACCACCACGAGGTCGGCGTCGAGCCGCTGCCCGGCGGAGGTGATGACGGTCGTCACGTCCTTGGTGCCGCGGATCTCCTGCACCGACTCCTCGAACCTCAGGACGCCGCCACGCTCGGCGTGCAGGTCCGCGTAGACCCGGCCGACCTCCGCACCGAGGGGGCCCAGCAGCGCCGTGTGCTGGGGCTCGACCACGGTGACCTCGCAGCCCGCGAGCCGGGCGGCTGCCGCGGTCTCCAGTCCGATCCAGCCGGCGCCGACCACGACCACCCGCGGCTGTGCCGCGAACCGGTCGTGCAACGTCTGCGAGTCCGACAACGTGCGCAGGTAGTGCACGCCCGGCAGGTCCGCACCGGGTACGTCGAGGCGGCGCGGCTGCGACCCCGTCGCGAGCAGCAGCTTGTCGTAGCCGAGCGACTCGCCGGACTCGAGCGTCACCCGGTGCGCTGCGGTGTCGAGCGCATCGACGCGGGTGCCGAGTCGCAGGTCGATCTGCCGGTCGGCGTACCACGCCTCGTCGTGGTGGTAGGTGCTGGCGTAGTCCTCCTCGCCCTTCAACGCCTGCTTGGAGAGCGGTGGCCGGTCGTAGGGCAGCTCCGCCTCGGCACCGACCAGCACCACCCGGCCGCGGTAGCCCTCGTCGCGCAGCGTCTCGGCTGCCTTCACACCTGCCAGGCTCGCGCCCACGATCACCAGCCGCTGGTCCTGCTCGGCCATCGCCACACCCCTCGTCGTCAAGGCATCTGCAGTCTGCGGTGCCACGCCGTCGCCGATGCGTCGGTCAGCGACGCCACCTGGTCGACAACCACACGTAACCGTGCGGCGCCGTCGGGTGCAAGGGCGTGGTCGGCCCGGAACGCCGGTTCGAGACCGTCGGGGCAGGCGCACAGGTGCTCGACGAGGTCGGTGAGGATCCTGCGCTGACGCCGCAGCAGCTGTACCCGCTCCTCGGTGCGCATGATGTAGTGCGCGGCGATGCCCTTGAGAACCGCGATCTCCTCCGCGATCTCCTGCGGGACCTCGAGCCCGGCGGCGTAGCGGGTCAGTGCGCCGCTGCCGTGCCGCGCGCGGGTGGCCTGCTCGACCATCGAGCAGAACCTCCCGATGAGGTCGCTGGTGAGGTTCTTCAGCTGCGCCTGTGCCGGCCTCGAGCCGTCGTAGGGCGTCGTGGGCCAGGACCCGCTCGTCCGCAGCCGCGCCACCGCGGCGTCCAGACGGTCCGCTGCGACACCCGGCAGGTACCACTCGCCCACCGCTGTGTAGACCTCGGCTCGGTCGCCGTCCCGGTCGAGCCGGGTCAGGTCGATGCGGCCGGCCGCGACGCCGTCCTCCACGTCGTGCACCGAGTAGGCGATGTCGTCCGCGAGATCCATCACCTGCGCCTCCACGCAGGTCTGCTCCCCCGCGCCGGCGGGGGCAGCTGTCCGCATCCAGGCGAAGACGTCCGCGTCGTCGGCGTAGACCCCGAACTTGCGCACCCGTCGCTGGGACCCGTCGGCGTGCGCCCCGACCGGGGGCCTGGCGTGCTCGACGGTCCAGGGGTACTTGGTCGCCGCGTCGAGGCTGGCCCGGGTCAGGTTGAGGCCGGCGCTGCGACCCGCGAACGGCCCGTCGGCATGCACGGTCTTGGGCTCGAGCCGGGTCAGGATCCGCAGCGTCTGCGCGTTGCCCTCGAACCCCCCGGCGTCCGCGGCGGCGTCGTTGAGCGCGCGCTCGCCGTTGTGGCCGAACGGAGGGTGGCCGAGGTCGTGGGCGAGGCAGGCGGTCTCGACCACCAGCGGGTCGCACCCGAGCGCCGACGCCAGCTCGCGGCCGATCTGTGCGACCTCCAGGCTGTGCGTCAGGCGGTTGCGCACGAAGTCGTCGCTGCCCGGGCCGACGACCTGGGTCTTGGCGGCCAGGCGGCGCAGCGAGGCGGAGTGCACCAGTCGGCCGTGGTCACGCTGGAACGGGCCGCGGCCGGCGCGCTTCGCGGGCTCGGCGGCCCACCGCGCGACAGCCTCCACGTCGTACGCCATGTCCAGATCATGGCAGCAGGCTCCGTCCCTGGTAGCGGATGGCACGCTTGACCCGGTGAGCACCCGCACCCACATCCGGTCGACGGCTGCCATGCCCGCACTGACGCTGGTGTTCGCCCTCAACGGCTTGCTGCTCGCGCAGACGGTGTCCCGGATGCCCTCGCTGCGCGACCAGGTCGACGCCTCGCCCGGCCGGCTCGGGCTCGCGCTGCTGGCTGTCGGCGTCGGCTCGATCGTGGCCATGCCGTGGACGGCCCGGCTGGCCGAACGGTTCGGCAGCCCGAGGGTCGTGGCCGCGTCCTGCGTGCTTGCCGCGGCAAGCATCGCCACCCTGCCACTCGTGCCTGATCCCGGCTGGCTCACCGCGAACTTCTTCGTCGTCGGCACCGGCGTCGGTGTCTGGGACGTCGCCATGAATGTCCAGGGCAACACCCTCGAGCACCGCCGCAAGCGCGTGCTGATGCCCCGCCTGCACGCGGGCTACTCCGTCGGCGCCGTCGTCGGCGCGCTGGTCGGCGCCGGCTTCGCCATGCTCGGTGCGTCCCTGCAGGTGCAGCTGCCGATCGTCTCAGCGGTCACCGTCGTGGTGCTGCTGGGCTGCATACGCCGACTGGAACCGGATGCTCACCGCCGTACGCCGCGCACCGGCGACGACCGGTCGCCGAACCGGTCGCCGAGCCGGTCGAGGATCACCGGGCTCGAGCTGGTGCTGGGGCTGCTCACCTTCTCGACCGCGCTCGGCGAGGGAGCGGCGAACGACTGGCTGGCGCTGGTGCTCGTCGACGAACGCGGTGCGCTCGAGTCGGTCGGTGCGCTCACCTTCGCGGGGTTCAACCTCGCCATGGCGGTCGGCCGCTTCTCCGGTGGCCGGCTGATCGCACGGCACGGACGGGTACCGGTGCTACGACTGGCCGGGACGAGCGCCGTGGCAGGCGTGCTGCTGGTCGCCCTCGTGCCGTCCCTGACGGCCGCTGTGCTCGGCGGGCTGCTGTGGGGTCTGGGGCTGTCCGTGGTCTTCCCCGCCACGATGTCGGCCGCGGGCGAGATCCCGGCCCGCGGCCCTCGGGCCATCGGCGTCGTGTCGACCATCGGCTATGCCGGCTTCCTGGCCGGTGCGCCGACGATCGGCCTGATCGCCGAGCAGGTCGGCCTCGACCTGGCTCTGCTGGTGGTCGCCGGTGTGTGCACGCTGGTGCTGCTGCTCTCGGGCGCGGCCCGCGAGCGAGGCTGAGGTGTGAACCGCGCCAAAGAGGGAAGAGTAGTCGCATGCTGAAGACAATCCTCATCGTCGTGGTCGTCGTGCTCGTAGTGCTGTTCCTGATGGGAAAACTGCGCAAGCGCTGAGCGCGACTCGCTCGCCGGTCGGGTAGGTCACCGGCGCGTGTCAGGGGCGTCCCGCACTCCAGCGGGGCGCCCCTGGACGTGTGTGCACGGCGTCCCTAGGTCCACCTCGGTCAGTCCTGGAGGGTGGCCCGCCCGGCCTCCAACCTGGCCACGGGCACCCGGAACGGCGAGCAGGACACGTAGTCCAGTCCGATCCGGTGGAAGAAGTGCACGCTCTCCGGGTCACCACCGTGCTCCCCGCACACGCCGAGCTCGATCTGCGGGTTCGCCGCACGCCCGGACGCGACCGCCGTCTGCACGAGCTGCCCCACGCCGTCGAGGTCGATCGTCTCGAACGGCGACACCCCGAACACGCCGCGGTCGAGGTAGGCGGTGAAGAACGCCGCCTCCACGTCGTCCCGCGAGAACCCCCACGTCATCTGGGTCAGGTCGTTGGTGCCGAAGGAGAAGAAGTCGGCGTGCTCGGCGATCTCGCCGGCCGTGAGCGCGGCGCGCGGCAGCTCGATCATCGTGCCGACCAGGCAGTGCACGTCGACCCCGGAGGACTCGCTCACGTCGTCCAGCACGGCACCGATCTGCTCGCGGGCGAGCTCGAGCTCCTGCACCGCGGCAACGAGCGGGATCATGATCTCCGGCCGGGGCCGCTTGCCGCGCCGGACGAGCGCGGCCGCGGCCTCGGCGACCGCACGGACCTGCATCCCGAACAACCCCTCGACGACGAGGCCCAGACGCACGCCGCGTAGACCCAGCATCGGGTTCTGCTCGTGCAGACGGCGCACCGCGGCGAGCAGCTCGGCCGCCCTGCCCGGGTCCTCACCTCTCGCCTCGGCGACGGCAACCTCGACGGCGAGGTCGGTGAGGTCCGGCAGGAACTCGTGCAGCGGAGGGTCGATGAGCCGGATCGTGACCGGCAGACCGTCCATCGCCTCGAGGATCTGCTCGAAGTCGGCGCGCTGCGGCACCGCGAGCTTCTCCAGCGCGGCCACACGGCCGTCGTCGTCCTCGGCCAGGATGAGGGCCTCGACGTGCCGGCGCCGATCCCCCAGGAACATGTGCTCGGTGCGGCACAGGCCGACGCCAGTGGCGCCGAAGCGGCGCGCACGGGAGCTGTCTGCAGGGTTGTCGGCGTTGGTGCGGACCTCCAGCCGGCGGCGCTCGTCGGCGTGCCGCATGAGCCGGTCGACCGCGCGCACGAGGTCACCGGCCTCCGGCGAGTCCGCCACCAGCTCGTGCTCGAAGTAGCGGACGACGGGCGAGGACTCGACCGGGAGCTCCCCGTGGAAGACCTCACCCGTGGTGCCGTCGATCGACAGCACGTCGCCCTCCTCCACGACGACGCCGTCGTCCGTCGTGATCCGGCGCCCCGCGACGTCGACGTGCAGCTGCTCGGCGCCGCACACGCAGGTCTTGCCCATCCCCCGGGCCACCACCGCCGCGTGGGAGGTCTTGCCGCCGCGACTGGTCAGGATGCCCTTCGCGGCGATCATGCCCGGCAGGTCGTCGGGGTTGGTCTCACGCCGTACCAGGATCACCGTCCTGCCCTGCTCGGCCCACCGCTGGGCCTGGTGCGAGTCGAACACGACCTCGCCGGACGAGGCGCCGGGCGAGGCCCCGATGCCGGTGGTCAGCAACCGGGCGTCGCTGTCGTGGGCGAACGCCGGGAACATCAGCTGCGCCAGCTGGGCGCCGGTGACGCGAGACAGTGCCTCGTCGAGGTCGATCAGCCCCTCGTCGCAGAGCTGCATCGCCACGACGAAGGCGGCGCCGGGTGTCCGCTTGCCGACCCGGGTCTGCAGCATCCACAGCTTGCGGCGCTCGATGGTGAACTCGATGTCGCACAGGTCGCGGTAGTGCTGCTCCAGCAGCGCCATGATGTCCAGCAGCTGGTCGTAGGAGGTCTTGTCGATGCGCTCGAGCTCGGCCAACGGCAGCGTGTTGCGGATGCCGGCGACGACATCCTCGCCCTGTGCGTTGGCGAGGTAGTCGCCGTACACACCCTGCGCCCCCGAGGCCGGGTCGCGGGTGAAGCAGACACCGGTACCGGAGTCGTCTCCGAGGTTTCCGAACACCATCGAGCACACGTTGACCGCCGTACCCAGGTCGCCCGGGATCCGCTCCTGGCGGCGGTACACGACGGCACGCTCGGCGTTCCACGAGCCGAAGACCGCGGCGATGGCGAGGTCGAGCTGCTCACGAGGGTCCTGCGGGAAGTCCCGCCCGGTCTCGTCCTTGACGATCTGCTGGAAGTCGGCCACCAGTGTCTGCAGGTCGGAGGCGTCGAGGTCGACGTCGGTGCGAGCCCCCACGGCCAGCTTGCGCGCCTCGAGCGCCTCCTCGAACGGCTCAGCGGAGATGCCGAGCACGGTCTTGCCGAACATCTGGATCAGCCGCCGATAGGAGTCCCAGGCGAAGCGCGGGTTGCCCGACTGCTCGGCCAGCCCTTGCAGCGAACGGTCGTTCAGCCCGACGTTCAGCACCGTGTCCATCATCCCGGGCATCGAGAACTTCCCGCCCGAGCGCACCGACACCAGCAGCGGGTCGTGCGGGTCCCCGAGCCGTTTGCCCGTCCGCTGCTCGAGCGTCATCAGGTGCTCGGCGATCTCCGCATCGAGCGTCGGCGGGCTGGTGCCCCGCTCGAGGAAGGCGCGGCACGCCTCGGTCGTGACGATGAAGCCCGGTGGCACCGGCAGGCCGAGGTTGGTCATCTCGGCGAGATTGGCGCCCTTGCCGCCGAGCAGGTCCTTCATGTCCTTGCCGCCCTCGGCGAAGTCGTAGACGTACTTCACCCGCTGGCTCGACCCGCTCATCACGCCACCTCGGTTCCGACCCGGACGACCCCTGTGACGGAGGCTACTCGCGATCGTGAGAGTCCTCTCACGATCGGCTCATCTCCCGCTCACGAGCCGTTGTGACGATCCCGGCATGAAGCGAATCCTCTTGCCCCTCCTGATGGCACTGGCGGCGGCCCTGCTCGTCGCGCCGGCGGCCCACGCCGGAGACGTCCGATGCACCGGGAAGATCGGTGCTCGGTCCATCGGTAACAACGTGGTCGTTCCGAAGGGCAAGACCTGCACGCTCGCGGGCACCCGCGTGGACGGAAACGTGAAGGTCCGACCCGGGGCCCGCCTCAACGCCCGTGGCGCCAAGATCGAGGGCAACATCCAGGCCACATCGGCTCGCTACGTGCTCGTCAGCCGACGCTGGAACGGTCAGCGCTACGTGCGGACACGCGTCGACGGCGACATCCAGCTCGACCGTGGGCGCGGCAGCAACGTCCGGTTCGCCGTGATCGACGGCAACCTCCAGGTCAAGCAGAACCGCAGCCGTCGCCAGTTCGCCGTACGCAACCGGATCAACGGCGACCTGCAGGCGTTCTCCAACCGGGGTGGGTACCGGATCTTCCGCAACGTGATCGACGGCAACCTGCAGTGCAAGAGCAACAAGCCCCGGCCGGGCGGGGGCAAGAACAAGGTCTCGGGCAACAAGGAGAACCAGTGCCGTCGGCTCTGAGCTCAGCCCCCGGAGACGTCGGACTCAGCTGCTGAGTCGACCACGAGGCCGTCTCGTTCGTCCAGCCAACCGGCGGGCAGCGCGACGGCCTTGGGGCTGCCCTGCCTCCCGCGAGGGGCGCCGAGGGTCGCGACCGGGAACGGCTCGTGCGGGTCCAGGTCGGCGAGCAGGTCGTCCAGCGCGGTGAGGGAGGACACGAGCCCCAGAGACCGACGGACCTCCCCACCGGCGCTGAAACCCTTGAGGTACCACGCGACGTGCTTGCGGAACTCCTTGCAGCCTCGCTCCTCGCCCATCCTCTGGACCAGCAGCTCGCAGTGGCGGCGCATCATGGCGGTCACCTCACCGAGCGTGGGCAGTGAGGTGACGGGCTCCCCCGCGAACGCGGCGGCGAGGTCGCGGAACAGCCACGGCCGGCCCAGACAGCCGCGGCCGACCACGACGCCGGCACAGCCGGTCTGCTCCACCATCGCCGTGGCGTCGGCTGCCTCCCAGATGTCGCCGTTGCCGAGCACGGGTAGGTCGACGTGGTCGACCAGAGCGGCGATCGCCGCCCAGTCAGCGCGGCCGGAGTAGTGCTGGGCCGCGGTGCGTCCGTGCAGGGCGATCGCGGCGCAGCCCGCCTCTTGCGCGATCCGCCCCGCCTCCAGGTAGGTCTCGTGGTCGTCGTCGATGCCCTTGCGCGTCTTCATGGTCACCGGGATCCGGTAGGGCTCGGCGGCGCTGACGGCGTACTCGAGGATCTCGCCGAGCAGCCGCCGTTTCCACGGCAGCGCCGCGCCCCCGCCCTTGCGGGTCACCTTGGGCACCGGGCAGCCGAAGTTGAGGTCGATGTGCTGCACGCCGTAGTCGCCCGCCAGGATCTCGACCGCCTTGGCGACGTAGACCGGGTCGATCCCGTAGAGCTGCACCGAGCGGATGTCCTCGAGCGGGTCGAAGGAGAGCATCGACAACGTCACCGCGTCGCGCTCCACGATGCCCCGCGACGTGATCATCTCGCAGACGTACAGGCCCGCTCCCTGCTCGCGACAAAGGCGGCGGAAGGCCGCGTTGGTGACACCTGCCATCGGCGCGAGGACGACCGGGGGGTCGACGGCCAGCGTGCCGAGACGCAGCGAGGTGGGCAGAGTCATGCGCTCCAGTGTCCGGGATGGCCGGCTCGGACCGCAAAACCTAACGCACGGGCCAGCTGACCGGGCCCACCGACTGATCGGCCGGGCGGAACTGCACCGCCTCGAGCCTCGCCCCACGCGGAGCGAGGAAGAGCAGGCAGGTCCGGGCCCTGTCGCCCTTGGTGAACTTCTTCGGCATCGGTCGCCCGTCGCACTTGCCGAACGTGCCGCGGATCTCGGCGGGCGGCAGCACCGTGTCGGTCGAGTCCAGGCCCCACAGCGGCACCGTCGCGCCGGCCAGGTTGGTGTCACTGAGGTTTCGCACCCGCAGCCTGGCGTAGTAGGGCGTCGAGCGGCGGGTGCGCCTGTCGAGCACGAAGTCACGGAGGTCCTTGATCGTGCCCTTCTCGACGGCGGTGACGGCGACCGCGGCCTCGCCCCTGCGCTGTCCCCGGGTCAGCGTGATGGTCGCGGGCTCACCGACGGCACGCTCGGTCGTGGTCGGCGTGGCCGGGGACGGCGCAGCACTCACGGTCTCCGACGCCTCAGGAGACGGCGACGCCTCGGACTCCGCCGACGGCTCCTCGCTGCTGCACCCGGCGACCACGAGCGCCGCCGCGGCGGCGAGGACGGATGCTCTGGCAGGTAAGGCAGAACGCGGGCGGGAAGCCATACGCGGTAGTGTGCCCTCGCTCCGATCGGCAGCAAACCACGACACGCCTCTCGGCCGTCGGAGCGGACCGGAGGGAGCCGGATGAGTCACGCGGGCCGGCGTGCCAAGCCCCGCCGTGGCCTGTGGTGGCGGCCGGTCGCGGCGGTGACCGCGGGTGTGCTGATCGTGCTCGCCGGCACCTTCTTCCTGGGGCGGACGATGGGTGCCGCGCAGTCCGACCAGGCGCGGGAGTTCACCGGGGAGGTGACGAGCCTCGCCGACGACGGTCGGATGCTGTGCGTCGAGCCCGACGACCCCGAGGTGCCGACGCCGTTCTGCGACCTCTACTACCTCGCCCCCGGCACCGACGAGGTGCAGGTCGGCGACGACGTCCGGGTACGCACCGTGGTCGCGCACGACGAGGACGGCGCGGCCGTCTCCGGCATGCTCGTCACGCCGACCGCGCCCGACTGAGGCTCACTGCCGCGGCCGGCGCCAGGACCGCCCTCAGCAGCCGACGAGGCGCTGAGCGAGGTAGCCCTTGATCTGCGCCAGCGACACCCGCTCCTGGGTCATCGAGTCGCGCTCCCGAACGGTCACGGCGTCGTCGTCGAGGGAGTCGAAGTCGACCGTGACGCAGAACGGCGTACCGATCTCGTCCTGGCGGCGGTAGCGCCGGCCGATCGCGCCGGCGTCGTCGAAGTCGATGTTCCAGGCGGTGCGCAGGTCCGCCGCGAGGGCCTGCGCCTTCGGGCTGAGGTCGGCATTGCGGGACAGCGGCAGCACCGCGGCCTTCACCGGCGACAGACGAGGGTCGAGCCGCAGGACGGTGCGCTTGTCGACCCCGCCCTTCGCGTTCGGAGCCTCGTCGACGGCGTACGCGTCGATCAGGAAGGCCATCATCGAGCGGTTCACGCCGGCGGCGGGCTCGATGACGTACGGCGTGTAGCGCTCGCCCTTCTCCTGGTCGAAGTAGCTGAGGTCCGCGCCGGACTCCTTGGCGTGCGTCGAGAGGTCGAAGTCGGTGCGGTTGGCGATGCCCTCGAGCTCACCCCACTCCGACCCCTGGAACCCGAACCGGTACTCGATGTCGACCGTGCGCTTGGCGTAGTGCGAGAGCTTGTCCTGCGGGTGCTCGTAGTAGCGCAGGTTGTCGGGGTCGATGCCGAGGTCGGTGTACCAGTCGGTGCGCGTCTGGATCCACTTCTCGTGCCACTCCTCGTCGGTGCCCGGCTCGACGAAGAACTCCATCTCCATCTGCTCGAACTCGCGGGTGCGGAAGATGAAGTTGCCCGGAGTGATCTCGTTGCGGAAGCTCTTGCCGATCTGACCGATCCCGAACGGCGGCTTCTTGCGCGCGGAGCCCATCACGTTGAGGAAGTTGATGAAGATGCCTTGCGCGGTCTCGGGGCGCAGGAAGTGCAACCCCTCCTCGCTCTCCACCGGGCCGAGGTAGGTCTTGAGCAGCCCGTTGAACAGCCGGGGCTCAGTCCACGCGTTCTTGGTGCCGCAGTGGGGGCAGGCGATGTCGCCCATCGACACCGAGTCGGGGTCGGCGATGCCCTTGCGCTCGGCGTACTCCTCCTGGAGGTGGTCCTGCCGGAACCGCTTGTGGCAGCTCTGGCACTCGACCAGCGGGTCGACGAACGCACTCACGTGCCCGGAGGCCTCCCACACCGCGCGCGGCAGGATCACCGACGAGTCGAGGCCCACGACGTCGTTGCGGCCCTGGACCATCGAGCGCCACCACTGCCGCTTGACGTTGTCCTTCAGCTCGACACCGAGCGGGCCGTAGTCCCACGCCGAGCGGGTGCCGCCGTAGATCTCGCCGCAGGGGAACACGAAGCCACGGCGCTTGCAGAGGTTGATGACGTCATCGAGCTTGGTGGCGGGCACAGCTGATCACTCCGTCCGGCTGGGATGTCGGTGAGGTTGCTACGAAGAGCCCAGGCTACCTGTGGTCGATCCGCGCGGTTCGGGCCGGTTCGGCTCGGTCGCCCCGTCGCCACGCAGGACCTCGAAGGCGGTCGGCTCGTCGATCGCCCGGGACAGCAGCGGGACGGCGGTCACCTTGACGTCGTACGCCGACAGCCCCCGACGGTAGGCGCCGACGCTCTCCCAGCGCATGCTCACGACCCAGAGCGACGGATCGTCGGTCGCACGGCCGATGCTGCCCTCGAGGTAACCCGGACGCCGGGACAACGCCGCCAGCGCCGACTCGGCCTCGGCCAGGAAGCCGTCCTCGTCGTCCGGGTGCACCCGGTAGCGGGTCACGACCAGCACGGTGGCCACCCCACCTCAGGCAACCCACTGCCCGGTCATCCGGGCGAACGCGACCGCGACCACCATGCCGATCACGATGATCCGCACGATCCGGGCACCGCCGCCGAGACGCGGCCAGGCCAGGGCCGCCAGCCAGGAGAGGAAACCTGCCACCACGAGCAGGCACAGCCCGCCCAGCAGCGGCGGTAGGAACATCCCACCGAGCGTGAGCACCACGGTGAGCAGCGGCACCAGCCAGCGCGGCCGGCGGTGCAGCCACGCCAGCAGTGCGTAGCCGCGCGGCCTCCGCGGCGCGACCTTCGGCTCGCCGGCTGCGGCCGCCCGGACGGCGGGGTTGCCGCTGCGGCGATTGGCGGGCTTCGACATCTACCCATCCTCTCCCGACGGGTCGCGACAGGTCATGACCACCCCCGGGAACACTGCCGGAATTGACAATGATTTTCGAGTTCCTTGATAATCGTTTTCATGAGACTGCCTGTGAGCCTGCTCGGTGCCGTGTCCTCGGTCGCACTCCTCGCCGCGTGCGGCGGTGGCACGGACGCCACGTCGGAGGACGGCCCGGTGATCGTGGCCGGCTTCTACCCCTTCGCGTTCGTCGCCGAGCAGGTCACGGGCGAGCAGGGGTCCGTCAGCAATCTCACCGGTGTCGGAGCAGAGCCCCACGACCTCGAGCTGAGTCCGCAGCAGGTGGCGGAGATCGCCGAGGCCGACGTCGTCGTCTACGAGGAGGGGTTCCAGCCCGCCGTGGACGACGCCGTCGAGCAGAACGCCGAGGGCAGCGTCGTGGAGATCACCGAGGTCGCCGAGCTCGAGGACACCGGGGAGCCTGCGGATGCCCACGCCGGGGAGGAGCACGGCGATGAGGAGCACGGCGAGCTCGACCCACACGTCTGGCAGGACCCGACCAAGCTCGTTCCGGTGGCACGAGCCCTCGCCGACCGGCTCGCCGAGTCCGACCCCCGCCACGCGGACGCCTACCAGGCCAACGCGCAGGAGCTCGTAGGCGAGCTCGAGACACTCGACCAGGAGTTCGAGTCGGCGCTGTCGGACTGTGAGCGGCGCACCGTCGTCACGAGCCACGCCGCCTTCGGCTACCTCGCCCACGCCTACGATCTGGAGATGGTCCCGATCGCCGGCCTCACCCCGGACACCGAGCCCTCCCCCGCCCGGCTCGCGCAGCTGCGGGACCTCGTCGAGCAGCAGGGTGTGACCACCGTGT